>OLII01000845.1_pt1 | contig 11246 bp, 16 predicted proteins | sample 1609481 | NCBI WGS metagenome assembly OLII01 (sample SAMN05416859, study PRJEB24817) | seawater metagenome | isolation source: Sea water | place: Canada:Atlantic | collected 2013-11
ATCTAGTACGGTCTCGTGGGCTCGGAGATGTGTATAAGAGACAGCAATGAAAATCATTATTAAATTCTCCTGTTTAGTAGTAAGAGATTACGCTTAATATATTGATTAAGCGTTATAATACATCTCAGTAAGCTAATTCATCGCTCAGACTACTTTATGATAAATTAATGCAGCTTCTATTCATTCTCGCTGTACAACTTTAGTAAACGGTCAAGCAATATTTTAATGCCTACGTTAGCTTTTGTTACATCTTAATGTCGTTAACAACCATAACTTCATGTTAAATTGTTGTCTTTATAAAAGGGTAAATAATGAATAACTTACAAAAAGTCGGTGGAGTCACAGCGCTTCTTGAGGCAGCCATTTACATATCCGCTTTCGTATTTTTTGGTGCATTTTGGCATTTCCCTGCAGATGCTGATTCGGTACAAAGGTTTGCTTTTCTTGCTGAAAATCAAGGCATCTTATCCATCGTAAACTTCACCATGTATGTGCTCTTTGGTATTCTTTTAGCGGTATTAGTGTTGGCGCTTCATGAACGATTAAAGGTAAATACCCCTACCCTTTCACAAATAGCAGCTATTTTTGGTGTTGTTTGGGTGGGCTTAGTCATAGCTAGCGGAATGATTGCAAATATTGGTTTAGCCGCAGCTATAGAGCTTTCTATTAAAGAGCCAGAGCAAGCTATGACGCTTTGGCGAACAATTTACGCTGTTGTCGAAGGCCTTGGTGGCGGTAATGAAGTTGTTGGTGGGTTATGGGTGCTGTTATTAAGCATCGCTGCGATTAAAGGCAAAGCACCTCATAAAGCACTTAACTACCTTGGGGTTTTCGTTGGGATTGTCGGTATTCTAACTATTTATCCTGCTGAAGTATTCACTGAAATATTTGGACTAAGTCAAATTGTATGGTTTTCTTGGTTAGGAATATCCATGCTCTCACATAAACAAAGCAATTAAAGCTTTAAGGTTCATATGGAAAATTTAGTTGTTATCAGAGAAGCACTACAAAGTGATCACTCATTTATTTTTGAACTGTCGCCTTACCTAGCCCAAGTTGCTCAGTTAGCGTGGCATAGCGATGAAGTCATGCAAACGATGCAAGATAATTATATTGCAGACATGCTAGCTAAAACAGCTCAAGAAAATAGTACATTTATTGCAGAAGCTAATGATAAGCCTGTAGGCTTTATTCATGTTCGCACACATAAAGATAGTATTTCAGGCGAAACCTGTGGAACCATACCCTTGCTAGCCGTATCACCTGAATCACAAGGTTTAGGTGTAGGTAAGCTGTTAATTGAGCACGCTGAAGCATGGGCGAAGAATTTAGGTTGTCGGTTGTTACACTTAGAAGTTTTTGCCAACAATACAAAGGCCAATGGCTTCTATCAAAATCTAGGCTTTCAAGCCGAAACTGTCCATATGATAAAACCAATCTAACTTTATTAGCATCGAACAAGCAATGAATGCGAGCCGTTAGTCTTTTTATATAATTGAAGGAATGCAAATTGAACAAAGAAGTACGCGTGGGAGTCGCCACTGTTATTATGCGTGAAGGTCGTATATTACTCGGCGAGCGCATTGGATCTCACGGGGCTCATACTTGGGCTACACCAGGTGGTCATCTTGAACTAGGTGAAACTATCGAAGCGTGTGCAAAGCGAGAAACATTTGAGGAAACGGGGTTAATTGTTAACTCGATTAAAAAACTCACCTTTACTAATGATATTTTCGACCAAGAAAATAAACATTATATTACCTTATTTGTATTAGCCTCTTGTAATGAAGGCGAACCGCAAATTTGCGAACCAGACAAGTGTACGCAATGGCAATGGTTTTCCTTGGATGAATTGCCTGAGCCACTTTTTTTGCCACTGACTAATTTGCTGAAAGAGCCACTAAAGCTAGGAGAGATTAGCTAACAAGATATTAACGCAGCAAGGTCAAAATAATCGCTAATCGACTGAAGAGCTGTTGTTTTTTAAAAAAACCTCGTTAACATCAACCAATATAAATAATCATTTTGTCAGCAAAACGACAATTAATAAACGATGACTTAGCCCATAATGCTTTAGGGATAATGGGCGCGAATATTTAAAGGAAATACCGGTGTCAGTTGAAAGCTTATTTACATTATTCTCAGCCATGGTACTTTTGGCTATTGTACCCGGCCCTGCGGTTTTTGCCGTTATTGCACGCTCTTTTTCTTCGGGTACACTCTCTGGTGCTTATCTGACAGCGGGCATTATATTTGGTGATTATGTCTTTATTATTCTTGCTTTATTCGGCCTTTCTACCCTTGCAGAGGCAATGGGCTCGACTTTTTTTGTTATTAAGTACCTAAGTGCAGCCTATCTAATTTGGCTTGGCTATAAACTATTACGGACAAAAGCTAGCTCAATAGACATTGAATCATCTAAAGATGCTTCTTTAACCTCTAATTTTTTAAGCGGTCTGTTAATTACGCTTGGCAACCCCAAGGCAATTTTATTTTATCTTGGTTTTTTCCCTGCTTTCATTAATATAGGTGACGTCAACTTGACCGATACAGGGTTAATCATGTTAACGGCAACCTTAGCTTTTGGCAGTGTTAATATTGGATATACACTACTTGCAGTAAGAGCTAGGCAAACCTTTAAGTCAGCTAACGCTTCCAAAGTAATCAATAAGACGGCTGGTACTATCATGGTTACTACAGGCGCTATCATGGCGGTCAGAACATAGTTAACAACAAAGCCTGAACATAATCACTTGGGCATTCAAACAAAGTATTTACAATCTAGCTATTTGGAGCAATACATTGACAAATGAACATCAGGAAAAATTTTCTATCCAAGAAGATAAACCAGCAGATTGGTTTGAGCCTTTATATGCTGGCTCTAATACAGAAGGTGATGGTGTACCTTGGGCTAACATGGATACTCACCCATCATTTAAGCATTGGTTGCAGCGAAATCCATTAACAGGAAACAGCAAAAAGGCTTTAGTCGTTGGTTGTGGCATGGGTGACGATGCCATTGAGTTAGAGCGACTAGGTTTTCAAGTAACTGCTTTTGATGTTTCTGATACCGCTATAAAATTATGTAAAGAGCGCTTTCCTCAATCAAAGGTGAACTTTGTCGCAGCTGACTTATTACAGAGCCAAGAGCAGTGGCACAAAGGCTTTGATTTTGTGCTGGAAATATATACCGTACAAGCATTACCGCCAAAGTATGAAGATCTGTTGATAGCAAACATCGCGAGCTTTGTAGCAAACTCTGGCCAATTACTGGTTGTTGCTGAAGTCAGTAAAGCAGACAGAGAGTTTGTTAACGGACCGCCGTGGCTATTAACGCCAAGTCATATAGACAGCTTTGTATCAAATGATCTTAGTTTGGTAAATACCGATATAGAAGAAGACTCTACTGCGCAAGACGATGCTAAAACCTACGTAAGCTTATTCAAGGCTGTTGTTGGGTAATATATTGCTCAAGCAGGGGGAAGTAGCGAATAAGCAGCTTTAGTTTATCCCTACTTTACGGTTTTAAATCATTAATCAATAGCTGTATTATTTCAGGCTTATGTTTTGAAAAAGGTTTTAATATGAATCAAATAAAAGCTTATGTTTTGTCATTTACCATCGTCATTATCACCTTTGTTGTTTCAGCAATCGCCGCCGGAATGCTCGCTGATATTTTTGGCGTTTGGAAAAAACCGATTATAGGCTCTGTTGCCGCTTCATTCGTCGTGTTATCTGGGTATATCACCGCACCTGATCATAAACAAAAACTGGCCAGCGCTTGGCTAGTGATTGGGGCAATTGCCGCGTGGTATTTATCGAGTACTTCGCCCTACCCTGAAGATAAACCGACTTTGTTTCCGTTATATGCCACCTATGCCAGCGGTCTCATTACCTTATTACTTTGTATGGTTTGGCATAAAAAGCAGTGCAGTAATCAGTAATCAGTAATCGTTTGTACCTTACGATTAAAGAAACCAATTAAAGCAATCTATTGAAGCTTTATTCACCTACTATGGACATCAAATTAAAAGGACGTTTATGAAATACCTCGTTATGTTATTGCTAATCAGCTCATCGGTGTTGGCTTCAAAAGTTGAGAAAAATAGCTATTCAACCTCATTAGATTTTGCACAAGTTACCCATGTAACTGCCAACCAGCGTGCTAGTGGTAATTGGTGCTTTGACACATCAGTTAAGCATAACGACCAAGGCTGGGATCATTATGCAGATAGATGGGAAGTAGTCGATTTAGCCGGTAATGAGCTTGGATATCGCACACTTGGTCACCCCCACGATAATGAACAACCATTTACCCGTAGCCGTTGTCAGATAAAAATTCCTGCTCAAACCACGCAAGTAATAGTAAGAGCCAAATGTAATGTTCATGGTTTTGGTGGCGCAGCGATATTGGTCGACCTTAATGGTAAAAAGACTGATAGCTATTCGGTAAATCGTGGTAAATAATTTTAATTGATTATATTTAACGGAAATTCATGAAAGATATTAACCAGCATTTAAGCTTTATTATTGAGTTAGACAAACTTAAGGCAATTTATAGAAAAGCCCTGGTAAAGTTAGATAACAATCGTTTTGAAAATAGTGCAGAACATAGCTGGCACACTGCATTAGCCGCACAAATACTGCAACAATATGCTGTAGAGGATATTGATATTGTACGTGTTATGACAATGTTACTTATTCACGATATTGTTGAGATTGATGCAGGTGATTTGTTCGCCTTTTCTGATGAAGGTGATCATGTAGAGCAGGAGGCAAAAGAAATTGCAGCGGCAAGGCGTATTTTTGGCTTATTACCTGAAAATCAATCTCAACATTATCAAGATTTATGGTTTGAGTTTGAAAAAGCAGAGTCGGGGGATGCGAGGTTTGCCAAGGCAATTGACCGTATTTTACCACTATTACAGAATATGAATAATGATGGCGGCAGTTGGGCTCAGCATAAAGTAAGTAAGTCACAGGTGATTAAACGTAATATCTACCTTAAAGACTTAGCGCCACAATTATGGTTATACGTATTAGCGCAAATAGACCTTGCGGTAACAAACCAGTGGCTTATTGACGAATAACAACAAACTTAAAATTTTGAAATGGAGTTTCGATGACTGTAAGTTTTGACCTTAAAGCTAAGCTTTTAATAAGTGCTGGCATTATTGCTTTGCTTGCTGGAGTGTGGCATTTACTGTGTATTTTGGGTGGTCCTAGTTGGTTTACTTTTGCCCGCGCGCCACAACAAATTATCAACTCTGCTGAGCAAGGCACAATGCTTGCGCCAGTGGGTACCATTATTGTTGCCAGTTTAATGTTTGCTTGCAGTATATTTGCCTTTTCGGCCGTTGGCATCATTGCAAAAGTCCCCTTGTTAAAACCTGCGTTAATGACTATTGCGACACTGTGCACTTTACGTGCGTTAGTTGCATTGCCAATGATAGTGACAACGCTGGATGTATGGGAAATGGTTGCAAGCACTGTTTGGCTTTATGTCGGACTCTGCTTTATTTTAGGCAGTATTGAGCTGATAAAGAGCAATCAATCAGCCTAACGATACCAAACACTCACTACAATGGTTGAGGGTTGAAAAGAGCCGCCACTTTGAGATTGTGTTATTTTCTCAATTTTTATATTGGGCTGTGTTGCCAACCACATATTAATTTCGCCCTCTAAGCCATTGTCATTGGAAGTATCTGATTTTGGCAGGAAACCAACTTTAGGGCGTAATATTTTAGTAAAAATTTTAACTTCCATGGTGCTTAATTCCTTGTACTGTTATTGGTGTATTCTTTATCAACTTAATTCTTTATCAATTTAATTAATGATTATTTTAATTCATTATTCCTTAAATACTGCCATGAAACTAGCCATAAAAAAAGCGACAATACCAAAATGGTAATGTCGCTTTTATGATTAATCATTGAGGTAACTTTAAGCTATCGGAAAAAACTTAAGGATGCAGCAATAATAACTGTTCGAGCTATCTAGCGTTTAAACTCAGATGTTTTGCTCCACTGCGGCCAAACATCGGCATAAGATAACTCAACACCAATTTCGAAGAATAATTGCATATCTTCAACAGCACCGGTTAAGTCCCAGTCTTCGCTATATTCATCGCATAGTCCGTGGTAACACTTAGCAAGAATTGGATCTAATTTAGCACGTAAATCTGCGGTTGCTTGATCAGCCGGCACAGCGCCACCTTTAGCATATAACGCAGGAACACCAATATTGGCAAATGCAAAGTGATCTGAGCGGTAGTAAATACCTGCAGCAGGTCTAGGGTCGCCAGAAATAATACGGTTTTGTTTTAATGCCGCAGCGGTTAAGTAATTATCTAATTCTGATTGGCCTAAACCATAGACAGCAACATCTTTACTTTTACCATTAACATTCAGGGCGTCCATATTAATGTTCGCTACTGTTTTAGCTGCTGGAATAATTGGGTTTGCTGCATAGAATTTAGAGCCTAATAAGCCCTGCTCTTCAGCCGTTACTGCTAAGAAAGTCACTGAACGGTCTAAGGTGTTTGGTAATTTGCTAAACGCTTCAGCTACTTCAATTAGTGCCGCAGTACCTGTGGCATTATCACGTGCACCATTATAAATTTGATCGCCATCTTTTGTTGGATCGGTACCTAGGTGATCCCAATGCGCTGAATATAAAATATGCTCATCTGCTTTCGCTTTACCTGGCAGTGTCGCGATAAAGTTGTATGACACTGATTTTTTGATGGTGTTTTTAATCGTGATAGAGGCATCTAAATTACCCATATCCATGTTAAAACCACCTTGTGCAGCACGTTTTTTCATCTCTGAAAAATCTAAACCGGCTTTTTCAAATAATTCGCTCGCCACATCACTGTTGATCCAACCTTCAACCGCTACACGGTCTTTATTACCGTCATCACGTTGAAAACTAAATTGTGGACCTGTCCATGAGTTTTTAACAACTGACCAGCCGTATGATGCTGGCGCAGTTTCATGAATGATGATTGCTCCTTCAGCGCCTTGACGACTTGCTTCTTCATACTTATAAGTCCAGCGACCGTAATAAGTCATGGCATTACCAGTAAATAATTCAGGATCCTGTGTGGCAAAACCTGGGTCGTTTACTAGAATAACGACTGTTTTACCTTTAACGTCTAAATCTTTGTAATCATTCCAGTTGTATTCAGGTGCATTAACACCGTAACCAACAAACACTAATTCTGAATTGGTTAGCTTTTCTAATTCACTGATGCGACTACTGCCCATTACCATGTCTGTACCGTGCTGGTAGTCTTTCCCAGCAATAGATAAAGTCATATCAGATGAAGCTTCAATTGAAACTAATGGCACTTCTTGTAAGAAGCTGTCACCGTTACCTGGTTCAAAACCAATGGCTTTAAATTGCTCGGTTAAATAGGCAAGTGTTAAGCGCTCACCTTCACTTGATGGAGCTCGTCCACCAAATTCATCTGAAGCGAGTACCTTGGTATGCTCAATTAATTGCGCGGTGTTAATGCTGTCATAGCTTGCTTTGATATCTTGTGCGCTATTTGCTGTTGCAACTTCATCAGAAGTGGCAACACAACCAACAAGCACTGCGGCCGAAAGAAGAGATAATCCAATTTTTTTTATCATAATAATTGTACTTATACAGTGAAAAAGATGCCGGAAGTATAAATGTTCTGTTTACAACTAACCAGTACAGGGATGTAATCGAACGTAATCTAGCTGTCATGCTCAGTTTCCACACCGTTAGAAGCTGTCACCCTTGTGATAGATTTTAATAGCTGTTAATTTACTTTCCAGACTCCTGAATATAAGTTAACTGCAAATAAATGAAAGAAACGTTAAGTAACCTCTCTGAGATTGTCGCCAAAGCCAACGACCTATTTTTTGAACGCCATAAAAGCATTGATACCTTAATGGGGATTATGGACAAAACCCTTCGTAAGCAAGGTATGGCTGCTGATGCGATTACGGTAGACTGTATTTCAATCGATAAAAAAATAGTACTGCTATTACATGACGATAAACCTGATACGGTTGATATTGCGTTAGGCGATAAAGCTGGGGCAATATTTTCATCTGAGCAGCAAAAATTAAGTGAAATGACCGTAGAGAGTATGCTTGCGCTGATGGAGTTAAACTTTATTCAGCATTAATTAAGCTTAGCTCGGATATTAGATAAGCTCGGTTAATCCCTAGCTGAGTTTAATTGAGCAGAGTTGAATTGAGCTTAGTTCGCCCTATTTTATTTCTTTTGAGCAACTGATAAATCATGTATAACAAAAACATAGTCAAAGTGGCTATCCCTTTACTTTCCATCAGCTTTTTTAGCTTTATTCTTTGGGTAATTTACCTAGCCAATACAGGGCAAAACAGTATGTTTTTCCGTTTTATTGCTGCCATCCCCTATGGAGATAAGTTAGGACATTTTTGCTTGTTTGGCGGGCTAACCTTATTGGCGAATTTTGCTTTAAGGTTAAAAGTAGTCAAATTGGGATCATTATCTCTGTATTGGGGAACAATTTTAGTCTCAGCTTTTGTCATCATTGAAGAAGCAAGTCAGTATTTTATACCCAATAGAAACTTCGACTTGATTGATTTAACGGCTGATTTTATCGGCATTGGATTTTTCACACTTTGCACCGCTGTCATTCAAAAACAACTTTTGCTAGCAAAAAGCAACGCTTAATATTAGCTTATTCTTTTGCCAGTAACGCAACAAAATGGCCATAGTAGAGTTTATTGCCGACTAAACCTTCAAGCTCTGCTGCACTGGCATAGCTTGACCATTTTGTTTTACTTAACTCAACTGCGGCTTTACTGGCCCAAGTTAGGTGCCAACATACTTCTTGCTCATTTTCTATATTCACTAAGATTTCATGGGCAATGATATTTGTTTGCGCTTGGTTAATCTCGGCAAATAAAGTCTCACTCAAGCTTAAAACTCGTTCGCGATTCTCTCGCTTAACTTCAAATACTGCAAATTCGGTACAATGTGTCATTTAGGAGCTAACCTCTTCTTTTTTCCATGTTAATGTTTTTGAAAAGAAAGCAATTGAAATTTCAATAGTTAATGCTCCATCGCTCGGTGCTATGGTTGCGTTTGCTAGTTGGTCGCGTTTAATTGAATAAACTTCACCTTGCCAAACCCCATCTTTAAGCGAAAAATTACGTAAGACTTCAGTACCCAAAGGTGCATTTTCATTATCAGAAGCAACTAACTTTCCAAACCATAGACCATCTTTTTGATAGGTTTCAATTTTACTGCCATCATTACCCGTTAACCAAATACCTGTGGTTATTTCAGTGGCTTTTTCTTGGGCAACGGTTGCTGCTGAAAAAAATACTGAAATAACGCCTGATAGCACTATAGTTGCTAAAACTTTAAAGGTTATCGTTGACTTAAATTTTGGGAATTTCATATTGCTCTCGTATTTGGTCAGTGAATTGAAACGGCTTAAACTAACGGAACAATCTTTCATTACCCATTAATCTAATCTTCACTATAATAACTTGCCAGTGTTGTAGATAACGTAACACCTTGTAATTTCAACTGGTTAACACGTGCAAGGTACGCTGCGCCCTTTAACATATGTAAAGCAACATCAACCGCATAACGACGAGTATAATCGGCTAGATAAGTGCCTTTCACCCAACTATTAAAGGCGCCTAAACTGGGTCCTGCCCATATTTGATAATCCATTTCACGGCCTTTCTCGCCAGTATTAGACCAACGAGAGCTTAACCCTAAATACCAACGAAAAATAAGTGCCATTTTACGCTTAGGATTAGACTGTGCTCGCGCTAACATTTCGGGATCACGTGCAGTAAAAAACTCAACGGTTCCGGCCCATACTTCATCTAAATTAGCGCGAAATATTTGCTTTTCAATCTTAACTCTTTCTTCACTTGGAATGTCTTCTATGGAGTCATAAGCAACATACAGCTCATAAAGTTTCTTGGCGCGCATGGCAAACATAGAGCCACGCTTTACTACTTGTAATTTAACGCCCATTTCAAACATGTCTGCTGCGGGTGCCATAGTGACATCAGCCATTTCAACATCCGCCAATAATTTACGGGTATGCTCACTAGCTCCGGCTTCAACACAGGCTTGGTTTACCGAGCCTAAAACAATATACGCTGCGCCCATATTAAAAGCGGCTAACGCTGATTCTGGCGTACCGATACCACCACCTGCGCCGACACGTAAACTAGGGGAATAATTATACTTTGCTTGAATTTCATCACGAAGCGCAATAATTGTTGGTAATAAAGTTAAAAATGGACGGTTGTCGGTATGCCCGCCAGAATCAGCCTCTGCGGTAATATCGTCAGCCATAGGGACTAATTTTGAAAGCTCTGCTTGCTCTGGAGTGATTTTGCCTTGTGCTAATAATTTATCAATTAGCTTTTGTGGTGCTGGCTCCATAAAACGGCGCCCTACTTCTGTGCGGGACACTTTAGCAATGACCTTATGACCGATATTTACGCTGCCATCAGGATTTTTTGATAGCCCCGCTAAACGGTACCAAACAATATGCTCGGTTAAGCCTAGATAAGCTGAAGCTTCAACAGTTTTAACGCCAAGTTTAATAAAGCGCTCAACCGCGCCACGCTCTAAGGCTTCTTCTGCTGGAGCATGAATTAAGTTAACTGCAAAAGGTCCTTGTGGAAGCTCTGCTTGAATACGCTTTATCGCATCTTCTACCGCATCTGGTACTAGACCTGCTGCGCCAAAAGAACATAGAAAACCCGCTTTGCCTAACGCGACAACAAGCTCAACTGAAGCGATACCGTTTGCCATTGCGCCGCCATGATAAGCATATTTCACCCCATGCTGCTTTTTAAAGGCATCATCCCCTAAATCTTTAGCCGTTAATGATTGAGCAAAGGCTAACACCTTATTTTCACCCTGTGCATTTGTGGTGTTTGCCACACCATAGCCGCTTGATGTTTTAGCGACATAAACAGGGCGCTGTAAATCCATTAACGCTGACTTTATTTGAACATCTGAAGTGTTAATGTCTTTGCCATCAACTTGCCATGCCCAATCAATGGCATTGTTATTATTAAATTGTAGATTTGTCATAGTTTTCTCATGTTTTTTACGTCATACCTGAAGCTATTTGTCAGGTATCTATATCGTTATTTTATTAATTATGCTCATTATTCCAGTTAAACAATGGATTCCCGCCAAGACCTGTCTCTTATACACATCTGACGCTGCCGACGATC
>OLII01000846.1_pt1 | contig 11217 bp, 12 predicted proteins | sample 1609481 | NCBI WGS metagenome assembly OLII01 (sample SAMN05416859, study PRJEB24817) | seawater metagenome | isolation source: Sea water | place: Canada:Atlantic | collected 2013-11
ACGAGATCTAGTACGGTCTCGTGGGCTCGGAGATGTGTATAAGAGACAGCCTCGAACCGCGTTTGTAAGATCCGCCCTGGAGCGACCCCTGCATGTGTGAATTACTGGGCATGAGCGCCAATGTCCCTACCGATATCGTGTTCAGCTTCACCGGGCTGATGCAGCGTGGCGGACGTACCGGGCCGCACCGTGACGGCTGGGGCATCGGCTTCTATGAAGGCCGTGGCCTGCGCCTGTTCCAGGACCCGGCGGCCAGCTGCGAGTCGGAAGTCGCCAACCTGGTGCAGCGTTATCCGATCAAGAGCGAGGTGGTCATCGGCCACATTCGCCAGGCCAACGTGGGCAAGGTATGCCTGTCCAACACCCACCCGTTCGTGCGCGAACTGTGGGGGCGCAACTGGTGCTTCGCACACAACGGCCAGCTGGGCGACTTCCAGGGGCAACGCACCTTCTACCGCCCGGTGGGCGATACCGACAGCGAGGCCGCCTTCTGCGACCTGCTCAACCGCATCCGCGAGGCATTCCCCGAGCCGGTCGAGGTCGAGGAGCTGATCCCGGTGCTGGTGCAGGCCTGCGCCGAGTTCCGTGGCAAGGGCGTGTTCAACTGCCTGCTCAGCGATGGCGACTGGCTGTTCTGCTTCTGTTCGACCAAGCTGGTACACATCACCCGGCGCGCACCGTTCGGCCCGGCGCGGCTCAAGGACGTGGACATGATCGTCGACTTCCAGGCCGAGACCACGCCCAACGACGTGGTCACCGTCATTGCCACCGAGGCCTTGACCGAGGACGAGATCTGGCACCGCTACGAGCCTGGCCAGTGGGGCCTGTGGCGGCGCGGTGAATGCATTGCCCAGGGTCAGGCCAGCTAAGGATCAGCCTTCATGTTCAGAAGTTACCTGCGTTTGCTGTTGTTTACCTTCGGCCTGCTGGTCGGTGTGCAGATCCCCGGGCTGATCAACGATTACACCCAGCGGGTCGAGGCGCACCTGCTCGAATCGCGCGAGGGTCTCAAGGGCTTCAACCAGACCGCGCAGCGCTTTTTCAATGGCGACCTGCAGGCGCTGGTACGTCACTACCGTGCCAGCGACGACCCGGTGTTCAACAGCGATGCCGACAGCATCGACAGCCTGGTGGCGCGCAATCGCCTGCTCGAAGAAGAGTGGCAGACCCTGCAGCGCCCGTGGCTGGTACGCACCTGGCACGTACTGGTGGCGGCCGACCCGGCCTTGCGCGAGGAAACCCTCAAGGGCTACAGCTACCAGATCCTGCTGGCGCCCGAGGCGATGGCCTGGGGCCTGGCCAGCGCCATGCTGCTGGCACTGGTGATCGAGAGCCTGCTGATGCTGATCGGCTGGGCGATCCTCGGCGGTCGGCGCAAGCCGGTGGAGCCGAGCTGGCGCTAGACGGCCTCCGGGCCGCCCCCCACCCGACACAGGAGCAACGCGCGTGAGCCGCCTGCTACTCAATTGCGACATGGGTGAAAGTTTCGGCAGCTGGAGCATGGGGCTGGATGCCGAAGTGATGCCCTTTATCGATTGCGCCAACATCGCCTGCGGTTTTCATGCTGGCGACCCGGGCATCATGCGCGCCACCGTGGCGCTGGCCGTGGCCGGGGGCGTGCTGGTGGGGGCGCACCCGGCGTACCAGGACCTGGCCGGTTTCGGGCGCCGCTCGATGGCCTGCAGCAATGAAGAGATTCGCGACCTGCTGCATTACCAGATCGGCGCGCTGGACGGTATCTGCCGTACCCAGAAGACCCAGGTGGCCTACGTCAAACCCCACGGCGCGCTGTACAACGACATGATGGCCGAGCCGGGCAAGCTGCGTGCGGTGATCGAGGCGGTGGCCGCCTACGACCGCAGCCTGCCGCTGATGCTGATGGCCACGGCCGACAATCGCGCGGCCCAGGCACTGGGTGACGAATATGGCGTCACGTTGTGGTTCGAGGCCTTTGCCGACCGTGCCTACGACCCCGCCGGACGCCTGCTGTCGCGGCGCCTGCCCGGTGCCGTGCACCACGACCCGGCCCTGATCGTCGAGCAGGCCCTGCGCCTGGCACGGGGCGAGCCGCTGGTTGCCAGTGATGGCAGCGCACTGCGCCTGCAGGCCCATACGCTGTGTGTGCATGGCGACAATGCCAGCTCGGTGGCTGCGGTGCGGCAGATTCGTCAGGCTCTCGATGCGCAGGCGGCGCCATGAAGTGGCGCGTCGAGGTGGTTGCTGTCGATTGCCTGATGGTGCGCCTGTTCGATGCGATCGACGAGTCCAACATGCCCTGGATGCTCGCTGCCACTCAGCGTCTGCGTGCAGCCTTTGCGGCGCAGCTGATCGATCTGGTGCCGTCGTACACCACCGTGATGGTGCATTTCGACCTGTCGCCCACCCAGGCCCGCGAGCGTATCGCGCAGGCGCTCGAAGGTCTTCGCCCCGACGAGGGCGGGGCAGGGCAGCGCCACGACATTCCGGTGTGGTACGACCCCAGCGTCGGGCCCGAGCTGGCCTTGCTGGCGCAGCGCAGCGGCGACTCCGTGGCGGGGGTGATCCGCCGCCACAGCGCGCGCGAGTACCAGGTGTTCGCCCTGGGCTTCGCCCCGGGTTTCGCGTTCATGGGGCTGGTCGAGGAGGCGCTGGCCGCGCCGCGCCTGGCCACCCCGCGCAAGCGCGTGGCAGCCGGCAGTGTGGGCATCGCCGAGCGCCAGACGGCGGCCTACCCGGCGGTGTCGCCCGGGGGCTGGAACCTGATCGGGCGTACCCCCAGCCGCCTGTTCGATCGCCAGCGCGAGGGCTACAGCCTGCTGCAGCCGGGCGACCGGGTGCGCTTCGTGGCGGTGGACCGTGCCGAATTCCTTGCACTCGGCGGCGACGACACGCCCCTGCAGGTGTCGCCGTGAGCCGCTTGCTGATCGAGGCCAGCACGCCGCTGTGCCTGTTGCAGGATGCCGGGCGCTTTGGCGTGCGCCACCTGGGCGTGACCCAGGGCGGTGGTCTGGACTGGGTATCGATGCGCTGGGCCAACTGGCTGCTGGGCAATGCACCGCAGGCGGCGGTGGTGGAGATCACCCTGGGCGGGCTGACGCTGGTGGCCGAGCAGGCGTGCTGCCTGGCACTGGCCGGGGCTGACCTGGGCGCACGGCTCGACGACCAGCCGCTGGCGCCGTGGCGCAGTTTCGTGATGGCCAAGGGGCAGCGCCTGCAGTTCACCCAGCCGCTGCAGGGTGTGCGGGCCTACCTGGCGGCGCCAGGGGGATTCGCAGCGCCACAGGTGCTGGGCAGTTGCGCTACGGTGGTGCGCGAGGAGCTGGGCGGGCTGACGGGACTGGGCAGAGCATTGGCCCGAGGCGAGTGCCTGGGCTACGCCGGCAACGCGCCGGGTGTGCGTGAGGTGCCCGAAGGGCTTCGACCCGTGCCTGGTACCTGCACCGTGCTGGACCTGGTGATGGGGGCGCAGATCGGCGAGTTTGCCGGGCAGAGCCTGTTCGATGCCTTCAACCGCGACTGGACCCTGGACACCCGCGCCGACCGCATGGGCATGCGCCTGCTGGGTCCGGCGTTGCAGTATCAGGGGCAACCGATGATCTCGGAGGGGATACCGCTGGGCGCGGTGCAGGTACCGCCGGATGGACAGCCGATCGTGTTGCTCAATGATCGGCAGACGATTGGCGGCTATCCGCGACTGGGGGCGCTGACCCCGCTGGCGCTGGCCGGCCTGGCGCAGTTGCTGCCGGGGCGTGTGGTGCGGTTGCGGGCCGTGGTGCAGGAGATGGCATGGCGAGAGCAGCAGGTTTATCTGCAGAGGTTTGTCGACTGACAAGGCCTCTTCGCCGGCAAGGCCGGCGAAGGGTTCACCGCTATTTGGACAGAAACCGCATCCCTTCCTCCAGCCCGCGCAAGGTCAGCGGGAACATCCGGTCCTCGACCAGCTCGCGCACGATGTTGGTCGAGGCCGTATAGCCCCAGGTGTCCTTGGGGTAGGGGTTTATCCAGATCAGCTTCTTGTACTTCTCCATGAAGCGGCGCATCCACACATACCCGGCTTCCTCGTTCCAGTGCTCCACGCTGCCACCGGGCTGGGTGATCTCGTAGGGCGCCATGGCCGCATCGCCAACGAACACCACCTTGTAGTCGGCGCCGTACTTGTGCAGCAAATCCATGGTCGAGGTGCGCTCGGAGGTGCGGCGCAGGTTGTTCTTCCACACCGACTCGTACACGAAGTTGTGGAAGTAGTAGTACTCCAGGTGCTTGAACTCGGTCTTGCAGGCCGAAAACAGCTCTTCGCAGATCTTCACGTGGGCGTCCATCGAACCGCCGATGTCGAACAGCAGCAGCAACTTCACGCTGTTGCGCCGCTCCGGCCGCATCTGGATGTTGAGCAGCCCGGCATCGCGCGCGGTGTGGTCGATGGTGCCGTCGATATCCAGCTCTTCGGCCGCGCCCTGACGGGCGAACTTGCGCAGCCGGCGCAAGGCCAGCTTGATGTTGCGCGTGCCCAGTTCCACCCCGTCGTCAAGGTTCTTGTACTCGCGCTGGTCCCATACCTTGACCGCCTTGCCCTGGCGCTTGCCGGCATCGCCCACGCGAATGCCCTCGGGGTTGAAGCCGCCCGAGCCGAACGGGCTGGTACCGCCGGTGCCGATCCACTTGTTGCCGCCGGCATGGCGTTCCTTCTGTTCTTCCAGGCGTTTCTTGAACGCTTCGATCAGCTTGTCCAGACCGCCCAGGGACTGGATCTGCGCACGCTCTTCATCCGTCAGGGAACGCTCGAATTCCTTGCGCAGCCAGTCTTCGGGGATCAGCGCCTCCAGGTGGTGGTCGAGGTTTTCAAGGCCCTTGAAGTAGGCCGAGAAGGCCCGGTCGAACTTGTCGAAGTGGCGCTCGTCCTTGACCAGGATGGCGCGCGCCAAATAGTAGAACTCGTCCATGTCGGCGAAGATCACCCGCTGCTTCAAGGCATTGAGCAGGTCGAGCAACTCGCGTACCGACACCGGCACCTTGGCCGCGCGCATTTCATTGAACAGGTTCAGCAGCATGGCAATGACCCCGTTGGCTCAGCGGTTGCCGCGCCGGCTCATGAACGCCAGGCGCTCCAGCAACTGCACGTCCTGCTCGTTCTTGACCAGCGCACCGGCCAGCGGCGGGATGGCCTTGGTCGGGTCGCGCTCGCGCAATACCGCTTCGCCGATGTTGTCGGCCATCAGCAGCTTGAGCCAGTCGACCAGCTCGGAGGTGGAGGGTTTTTTCTTCAGGCCCGGCACCTTGCGCACGTCGAAGAACACGTCCAGCGCCTCGCTGACCAGGTCCTGCTTGATGTTGGGGTAGTGCACGTCGACGATCTGCTGCAGCGTGGCGCGATCGGGGAAGGCGATGTAGTGGAAGAAGCAGCGACGCAGGAAGGCGTCGGGCAGTTCCTTCTCGTTGTTGGAGGTAATGATGATGATCGGGCGCTGTTTGGCCTTGATGGTCTCGTCGATCTCGTAGACGTAGAACTCCATCTTGTCGAGTTCCTGCAGCAGGTCGTTGGGGAACTCGATGTCGGCCTTGTCGATTTCGTCGATCAGCAGGATGACCCGCTCCTCGGCTTCGAAGGCCTCCCACAACTTGCCCTTTTTCAGGTAGTTGCGCACGTCGTGCACCTTGTCCACGCCCAGCTGCGAGTCGCGCAGGCGGCTGACCGCATCGTACTCGTAGAGGCCCTGGTGGGCCTTGGTGGTGGACTTGATGTGCCAGGTGATCAGCTTGGCACCGAAGGCTTCGGCCAGTTGCTCGGCGAGCATGGTCTTGCCGGTGCCGGGTTCGCCCTTGACCAGCAGCGGGCGCTCCAGGGTGATCGCCGCGTTGACGGCCAGTTTCAGGTCATCTGTGGCGACGTATGCGCTGGTGCCTTCGAACTTCATGTACCGATCCTCAAAAAATGGTCATGCGGTGACTATCATGCGACGACTATAACGCGGGGCTTGCGTGGCTGTGAACGCGGACGGGGTATTCAGTCTGTGGATGATTGGTCATGGAACCGGGGTGGCAGGCCTGGCCTCGTCGCTGGCTTGCCAGCGAAAGGGCCAGTACCGCCATGGATCAGTCAGCTTTCGGCGGCCCCTGTTCATACCGCGCATTGAATGCCTGCACGAAGCCGTTGCGCAGAATCTGCAAAAACGCCTCGAACGCGCTGATATCGCTGTGATGCACGCTGCCGCTGAGCTCCACGCGCGTGGCGAACTGGTTCTTGCGCTGGTTCTTGAGCACCGTTTCGGTACCGCCCACCAGGGCTTCCCAGATCGAGCGCAGAAACCCCTTGTCCTTGTTCTCCACGTCCTGCTGCCAGTTGAACACTTCGACATCGCGCAACAACGGCTTGATGTAGCCCTTGAGCTGGCCCTTGTTCGCCTCGGCCTCGATCACCACGTCGCCGTGCCCGGCATTGAAGTCGAACTTGCCGTAGGCGCTGGCAAAGTCGTTCATCTGGCGCAGCTGGATGCCGGTGGCGCGCAGGCGGAACTGGAAGTCCTCGAAGTTGCTCAGCGGGTCGAAGGTGGCCGTGCTTTCCACCCGCGCGTCGCCCAGCAGCCGGGCCTTGCCCTCGAAGCGGGCGTCGCGCTTGCCTTCGACGTCCACCACGTTGGTCAGGTTGTAGACGCTGGCGTTGAGCTGGGTCGCTTCAAGGCTGACCGGCGGTTTGGAATTGAAGTTGCGAAAGGTCAGGGTGCCGTCGTCTATGCGCAGCTCGTTGAGGGTGATCGGCAGCAGCTTGCTCAGCTGCGCGCGCCAGTCGGTGCCCTTACCGGTCTGCGACGCCTGGGTGTTGCCGCCATCGACGAAGTTCAGTTTCGGGCGCAGGAAGGTCACTTCGGCCACCACGGCATGGTCGTACCACAGTGAATGCCAGCTCACCGACAGGTCGATCAGCGGCGCCTCCAGAAACGGCACCGGCACCTTGCCCGTGGTCTTGACGATGGTCAGGCCGTTGATCTTGTAGGCACCCCGCCACAAGGCCAGGTCGACATCGGTGACCTGGCCGCGGTAGTCGCCCATGTCGGCGAGCTTTTCGTTCAAGTAGTTGCGTACCAGGATCGGCAGCGTCAGGTGCAGGGCCAGCAGCAACAGTGCAATGCCCAGCAGCCCCCACAGGGGCCAGCGGTAGCGGCGTTTCATCGGCGTGGGTTCCGTGATTGAGGATGATCGGTTGACCGCCGCACGGGCGCATCGGTTCGTTCGGGGTGGACGCACCGCAGGGGCAGGCATACCCTTGAAGTTTTCGCACGGTGCCAAAAGGACCCAAGCCATGAGCCGTATCTTCGCTGACAACGCGCACTCCATCGGCAACACGCCGCTGGTGCAGATCAACCGCATCGCCCCGCGGGGCGTGACCATCCTGGCCAAGATCGAGGGGCGCAACCCCGGCTATTCGGTCAAGTGCCGGATCGGCGCGAACATGATCTGGGACGCCGAAAGCAGCGGCCGGCTCAAGCCGGGCATGACCATCGTCGAGCCGACCTCGGGCAACACCGGTATCGGCCTGGCCTTCGTGGCCGCTGCGCGCGGCTACAAGCTGATGCTGACCATGCCGGCCTCGATGAGCATCGAGCGGCGCAAGGTACTCAAGGCGCTGGGCGCCGAGCTGGTGCTGACCGAGCCTGCCAAGGGCATGAAGGGCGCGATCGAGAAGGCCGCCGAAATCGTAGCCAGCGACCCGGCCACCTACTTCATGCCGGCGCAGTTCGACAACCCGGCCAACCCGGCCATTCACGAGAAGACCACCGGTCCGGAAATCTGGAACGACACCGACGGCGGGGTCGACGTGCTGGTTGCCGGCGTGGGCACCGGCGGCACCATCACCGGTGTGTCGCGCTACATCAAGAACACCCAGGGCAAGCCGATTCTGTCGGTGGCGGTCGAGCCGCTGGTGTCTCCGGTGATCACCCAGGCCCTGGCCGGCCAGGAAATCAAGCCCAACCCGCACAAGATCCAGGGCATCGGCGCAGGTTTCGTACCCAACAACCTGGACCTGTCGATGGTCGACCAGGTCGAGCTGGCCAGCGACGAGGAGTCCAAGGCCATGGCCCTGCGCCTGATGCAGGAGGAAGGCATCCTGTGCGGTATCTCCTGTGGCGCGGCGATGGCCGTGGCGGTACGCCTGGCCGAAAAGCCGGAAATGCAGGGCAAGACCATCGTGGTGATCCTGCCCGACTCGGGCGAGCGCTACCTGTCGAGCATGCTCTTCAGCGACCTGTTCACCGAGCAGGAAAACCAGCAGTAACCACCGCCAGGCTCCACCGAGGCTGATCCGCCTCAATGTTCGGCGCACTGCGTTGTTGCACAATTGCCAACACTGAATGTCCGGCCCCGGTTGTTTTTACCGGGGCCGGATCGGTTTATCATGTCCGATTATCCGGCAGCGATGGCCTGATCGAAATTCAAGGAGTGTTGCATGACCTTTTCCTTTGTCGCCAAGGCAGGTGTAATGCTGCTGTTCTTCGGCAGCACCCTGTACGTGCACCTGCGCGGCAAGGCGCGTTTGCCCGTGTTGCGCCAGTTCGTCAACCATTCGGCGCTGTTCGCCCCCTATAACGCCCTTATGTACCTGTTTTCGGGGGTGCCTTCCAAGCCCTACCTGGACCGTAGCCGCTTCCCCGAGCTGGACGTGCTCAAGGACAACTGGCAGGTGATCCGCGAGGAGGCCATGCACCTGTTCGACGAGGGCTACATCCGCGCCGCCGAAAAAGACAACGATGCCGGCTTCGGTTCGTTCTTCAAGAAGGGTTGGAAGCGCTTCTACCTGAAGTGGTACGACAAGGCGCTGCCATCGGCCGAGGCGCTGTGCCCCCGCACCGTCGAGCTGGTCAACAGCATCCCCAACGTCAAGGGCGCGATGTTCGCCCTGCTGCCGGGCGGCAGCCACCTGAACCCGCACCGCGACCCATTCGGCGGTTCGCTGCGCTATCACCTGGGGCTGTCCACGCCGAACTCGGACGACTGCCGCATCTATGTCGACGGCCAGGTTTACGCCTGGCGCGATGGCGAAGACGTGATGTTCGATGAAACCTACGTGCACTGGGTGAAGAACGAAACCGAGACCACCCGGGTGATCCTGTTCTGCGATATCGAGCGACCGCTGACCAGCCCGCTGATGACCCGCATCAACCGCAAGGTCAGTGCCTTCCTGGGCCGGGCCACCGCGCCGCAGAACACCGACGACGAGCGCGTGGGCGGCATCAACCAGGCGTATGCCTGGAGCAAACGCTTCAGTACCGTGATCAGCAGCCGGGTCAAGACCTTCAAGCGCGCCAACCCCAAGGCCTACCGCGTGCTGCGCCCGGTGCTGGCGGTGCTGGTTGCTTACCTGCTGTACCGCTGGCTGTTCTGACCACACTTGGTGCAAGGTTGGCCCCTGCCGGGGCGGGCCTTGCACCGTGTCGCGAGTGTGGCTATATTCACCCACAGTTCACCTCACCGAAGACCTGCACATGCCAGCTTCCCGCCCCACCACCGTATTCGCTACCGCGCCCGACGCGGTCGTGGTCGTGCGTGGGTCCCAGCAGCCGGTCATGATCAGTCACTACCCACCACCTGTCAGTAGCCCCGTGGCGTGCGTTGTCGCACCACCCGGCGTGGTTGTAGTGCTGGGCTGAGCGGCCACTGGCTGCGCCCCCACCACACCTGAACCCTACTGAATACGGCCGGCTGCATCGCGCAGCTCGACCGTTCGGCTTACTTGCCCGAATACAGGTGGCATTTCATGTCAGTTATCTCGAAACAATCCGTGGCCTCGGCGGCCACCACCAGCCTGTTCGTCCTGCTCTGGAGCAGCGGCGCCATCGTCTCCAAGCTCGGCCTGGCGCAGGCCTCGCCCTTTGCCTTTCTGCTGATCCGCTTTGCGATTGCCTTTGTCGGCCTGCTGCTGCTCGGCCCGTTGCTGCGCCTGCACTGGCCACGCGGTCGCGGCCCGTTGCTGCAAGCCATCGCCACCGGCTGCGTGCTGCTCGGTGCCTACCAGATCTTCTACCTGCTGGCGCTGGACCTGAAGGTGACGCCCGGCATCATGGCCACCGTGATGGGCGTGCAGCCGATCCTCACGGTGGTGCTGATGGAGCGCAAGCGTTCGTTCAGCCGGCTGTTCGGCCTGAGCCTGGGGCTGATCGGGCTGGTGATGGTGGTGTACCAGGGCATCGGCCTGGGCGGCATCTCGCTGGCGGGCATGCTGTTCGCGCTGCTGGCGCTGGCCAGCATGACGTTCGGCTCGATCATGCAGAAGCGCATCACCAGCAACCCGGTGGGCACGCTGCCCTTGCAGTACCTGGCGGGGCTGCTGATGTGCGCGCTGTTTGCACCGTTCCAGCCGCTGGCGGTCAACCCCAATACCAGCTTTGTGTTCTCGGTGCTGTGGATGGGCCTGGTGGTGTCGTTGCTGGCGACCTTGCTGCTGTACCGGCTGATCGCCAAGGGCAACCTGGTCAATGTCACCAGCCTGTTCTACCTGGTGCCGGCGGTGACGGCGGTGATGGACTACCTGATCTTCGGCAATCGCCTGGCGGCCTTGAGCCTGCTGGGCATGGGCTTGATCGTGGTGGGCCTGCTGTTCGTGTTCCGCAAGCCCGCGACCAAGCCTGACACGGTGGATCAGTCGCTGGCCAGCTGACGGGCCTGGCGGGCCGGCTTGAGCACCAGCCACAAGGCCACGGCAATCAGCAGCCCGCCATACAGGTGCGCCATCGACAGGGGCTCGTCCAGCAGCCACGCGCCCCACAGCACGCCGAAGGCCGGGATCATGAAGGTTACGGTGGTGGATTTTACCGGGCCGATTTCGCTGATCAGGCGAAAGTACAGGATGTAGGCGAAGGCGGTGCACAACAGGCCCAGCCCCAGCAGCGACAACCACACCTGCCAGCCGCCCCAGCTGGCAGGTGGCTGGGTGATCACGCTGAAGCCGAACAGCGGCAGCAACAGCAAGGTGGCGCCCATCATGCTGCCCAGCGCCGACAGGCGACTGTCCAGGCCGCCCTGCTGGTCGAGCCAGCGCCGCGCCAGATACCCCGAGAAGCCATAGCAGGTGGTGGCCGCCAGGCAGGAGAGGGCGCCCTGCATGAGCCTGGCGTCGAAGGCCACCGGCCCCGCGCCACTGAGAATCCCGACCCCGAACAGGCCCAGGAAGATGCCGCCCAGCTTGGGCAGGGTCATGGCCCTGTCTCTTATACACATCTGACGCTGCCGACGATCTACTCTGTGTAG
>OLII01000847.1_pt1 | contig 11208 bp, 9 predicted proteins | sample 1609481 | NCBI WGS metagenome assembly OLII01 (sample SAMN05416859, study PRJEB24817) | seawater metagenome | isolation source: Sea water | place: Canada:Atlantic | collected 2013-11
AAGAGACAGCCCTCAAACCCCCCCCTCAAGCCGCAACGTCGCGCGTACCAGCCGCTGCTCCTCCTCCTCGATCTCCTTGAGGTTCGCGCAGATGCCCTGGATATGCGCAATCGCCGCCTTGCGCGCCTGCTCCGGCATTCGCCCGGTCACGGCGTTGTACAGCCGCGCATGCTGGCGGTCGATCTGGCGCTTCTGCACATCGCGGTGGTACAGGTTGTTCACCGAGGCGAACACCGAGTTCAACAGCAGGTCGGTCAGCGAGCGCAGCGTCTGCACCAGCACCGGGTTGTGCGAGGCCTCGCAGATCGCCAGGTGAAACGCATGGTCCAGGTGCGCATGCTCCGAGGCCGTCAGTGGCTGCTCATGGGCCGCCAGCAACGCCTCGTAGCTGCGCCGTATGAGCACGAAGTCCGCCTCGGTGCCGCGCAGCGCCGCCAGGCGTGCCGACTCCCCTTCCAGCAGGCTGCGCACCTCGAACAGGTCGTACAGGGTGCGCGGCTGCGAACTGAACAGGTGCATCAATGCCGAGGTGCTGCCCTGCCCCGACAACTGCGCCACATATGAACCCTTGCCATGCGCAGTCTCGATGATGCCTTTGGCGCGCAGCAGCTTGAGCCCTTCGCGCAGGGCCGTGCGCGACACGCCGAGCTTTTCGGTCAGGCGCCGCTCCGACGGCAGCGCCTGGCCGACCTTGAGCACGCCATCGACGATCAGCCGCTCGATGCGCTCGCACACCACGTCTGCCACCTGCATTGAAAGCGGTTCGCCCATCGTTCCTCCAACTGGTATGACCAGACACCGTGGGCTTTGTTACCCTTGCCAGATCAATACATAACTAACTGTATTTATTGAATATTCATGAAAAAGCCGGAAAAACCGCAGCAACAAACTGGTTCGACCAGTGATTTGAGCGATAGACACTAAGCCGCCGCCGGCCAATGATGCAAGTGAGCCGTGTTCCATCGAGCTTCCATAACAACAAGACAAGGGTCGTTAGCCTGCCCATGAACATTCTCTACGACGAACGCGTCGATGGTGCGCTGCACAGCGTCGACCGGGCCGAGTTCCTGCACACCCTGCAGAGCCGCCTGCCCGACCTGGATATCCTGCACGCCGCCGAAGACCTCAAGCCCTACGAGTGCGACGGCCTCTCGGCCTACCGCACCACGCCGATGCTGGTGGTGCTGCCGCGCCATCTGGAAGAGGTGCAGAGCGTGTTGCGCCTGTGCCACGAGCGCAAGGTGCCGGTGGTGGCACGTGGCGCCGGCACCGGTTTGTCCGGCGGCGCGCTGCCGCTGGAAAAGGGCGTGCTGCTGGTAATGGCGCGCTTCAACAAGATTCTTGAAATCGACCCGGCCGGGCGCTTTGCCCGCGTACAGCCCGGCGTACGCAACCTGGCGATTTCCCAGGCTGCCGCGCCGCATGGGCTGTACTACGCACCCGACCCCTCCTCGCAGATCGCCTGCTCGATCGGCGGCAACGTCGCCGAGAACGCCGGTGGCGTGCACTGCCTCAAGTACGGCCTGACCGTGCACAACGTGCTCAAGGTCGAGATGCTCAGCGTCGAGGGCGAACGCATGACCCTGGGCAGCGATGCCCTGGACGCCCCCGGCTTCGACCTGCTGGCGCTGTTCACAGGTTCCGAGGGCATGCTCGGCATCATCACCGAAGTCACCGTCAAGCTGCTGCCCAAGCCGCAGGTGGCCAAGGTGCTGCTGGCCGCCTTCGACTCGGTGGAAAAGGCCGGCCGCGCCGTGGGCGACATCATCGCCGCCGGCATCATCCCCGGCGGCCTGGAGATGATGGACAACCTGGCGATTCGCGCCGCCGAAGACTTCATCCACGCCGGTTACCCGGTAGAGGCCGAGGCCATCCTGCTGTGCGAACTGGACGGCGTCGAGGCCGACGTGCACGACGACTGCGAGCGCGTGCGCGTGCTGCTCGAACAGGCCGGTGCCACCGAAGTGCGCCTGGCCCGCGACGAAGCCGAGCGCGTGCGCTTCTGGGCCGGGCGCAAGAACGCCTTCCCCGCCGTGGGCAGGCTGTCGCCCGACTACTACTGCATGGACGGCACCATACCCCGGCGCGAACTGCCCCACGTGCTGGGGGCCATCGCCGACCTCTCGGCCGAGTACAACCTGCGCGTGGCCAACGTGTTCCATGCCGGCGACGGCAACATGCACCCGCTGATCCTGTTCGATGCCAACACCCCCGGCGAGCTGGAACGCGCCGAGGCGTTCGGCGGCAAGATCCTCGAGCTGTGCGTGAAGGTCGGCGGCAGCATCACCGGCGAGCACGGCGTGGGCCGCGAGAAGATCAACCAGATGTGCGCCCAGTTCAACAGCGACGAGCTGAGCCTGTTCCATGCGGTAAAGGCTGCGTTCGACCCGCTGGGCCTGCTCAACCCAGGCAAGAACATCCCCACCCTGCACCGCTGCGCCGAATTCGGCGCCATGCACGTGCACCACGGCCAACTGCCCTTCCCGGACCTGGAGCGCTTCTGATGAGCACCGTACTGTTCGACCCGGCCCACGGCAGCGACCGCAGCGCCGACCTGCTGGCCCGCGTGCAGCAGGCCATCGCCGAGCGCACCCCGCTGTTCATCCGCGGCGGTGCCAGCAAGACCTTCTACGGGCGCCCCGTCGACGCCCAGCCACTGGACCTCGCCGGGCACACCGGTATCGTCTCCTACGACCCCACCGAACTGGTGATCACCGCCCGCGCCGGCACGCCCCTGCGCGAGCTGCAGGCCGCGCTGGAGCGTGGCGGGCAGATGCTTGCCTGCGAAGTGCCGTGCTTTGGCGACAACGCCACGGTCGGCGGCATGCTCGCTGCCGGCCTGTCGGGCCCGCGTCGCCCATGGGCGGGTTCGGTACGCGACTTCGTACTGGGCACGCGCATGATCAGCGGCCTGGGCACGCACCTGCGCTTTGGCGGCGAGGTGATGAAGAACGTCGCCGGCTACGACCTGTCGCGCCTGCTGGCTGGCAGCCTGGGGTGCCTGGGGGTGATCACCGAAGCCTCGTTCAAGGTGCTGCCCAAGTACCGCTGCCGGGTCAGCCTGCGCCAGGCCATGCCGCTGCAGATGGCCCTGGACAAGCTCGGCGAATGGGGCCAGCAGCCGATCCCGCTGACCGCCGCCAGCCATGACGGCAGCACCCTGTACCTGCGCCTGGAAGGCAACGAGGGTTCGGTACGCGCCGCCGCTGAACGCCTGGGCGGCGATGCGCTGGATGACAGCTACTGGGACGACCTGCGCGAACAGCGCCTGGCGTTCTTCGACGACCCGCGCCCGCTGTGGCGCCTGTCGGTGCCGGCACTGACGGCGCCGCTGGCGATCGAGGGCGAGCAGTTGATCGACTGGGGCGGCGCGCAACGCTGGCTCAAGAGCAGCGCCGATGCCGACAGCATCCGCCAGCTCGCCGCCGCCGCCAACGGGCACGCCACCTGCTTCACCCCGGGCGTGGTGGACAGCCCGTTCCAGCCGCTGGCCGCACCGATCCTGCGGTTTCACCAGACGCTCAAGCGCAACCTGGACCCTCAGGGCATCTTCAACCCCGGCCGCCAGTACGCCGACGTCTGACCCAGGAGCCACCATGCAGACCAACCTGAGCGAAGCGGCCAAGCGCCTGCCCCACGCCGACGAAGCCGAACGCATCCTGCGCAGTTGCGTGCACTGCGGCTTCTGCAATGCCACCTGCCCCACCTACCAGCAACTGGGCGACGAGCTGGACGGCCCGCGCGGGCGCATCTACCTGATCAAGCAGTTCCTCGAGCAGGACACCGTCAGCGAGAAGACCCAGCAGCACCTGGACCGCTGCCTGACCTGCCGCAACTGCGAAACCACCTGCCCATCGGGGGTGGAGTACCACAAGCTGCTGGACATCGGTCGCGACGCCATCGAGGCCCGTGTACCCCGCCCGCTGGGCCAGCGCCTGCTGCGCAGCGGCCTGCGCGCCGTGGTGCCGCGCCCGGCCCTGTTCCAGGCGCTGGTGAGTACCGGCGAGCTGCTGCGCCCAGTGCTGCCCGAGGCATTCAGGACCCACCTGCCACGCAGCGTGGCACCGGCCCGGCAACGCCCCCAGGCCACCCATGCACGGCGCGTGCTGATGCTCGAAGGCTGCGTGCAGCGCAGCCTGTCGCCCAACACCAACGCCGCCACCGCGCGCGTGCTCGACCGCCTGGGCATCAGCATCACGCCGATTGCCCAGGCCGGCTGCTGCGGCGCGGTGGACTATCACCTCAACGCGCAGGACACCGGGCTTGAACGTGCGCGGCGCAACATCGATGCCTGGTGGCCAGCCGTGGAAGCCGGCGCCGAAGCCATCGTGCAGACCGCCAGCGGCTGCGGCGCCTTCGTCAAGGAATACGCCTACCTGCTGCGCGACGACCCGGCCTACGCGGCCAAGGCCGAGCGCATCAGCGCCCTGGCGCGGGACATCGTCGAAGTGATCCGCGCCGAACCGCTGGAGCGCTTCGAGGCGTGCTGCGACCAGACCCTGGCCTTCCACTGCCCGTGTACCCTGCAGCACGCACAAAAACTTGGCGGCGCAGTTGAAGCCGTACTCAAACGCCTGGGCTTCAACCTTACCGAGGTACCCGACAGCCACCTGTGCTGCGGTTCGGCCGGCACCTATTCGCTGACCCAGCCGGTGCTGTCCAGGCAACTGCGCGACAACAAGCTCGATGCGCTGGAAAGTGGCCACCCCGACGTGATCGCCACGGCCAACATCGGCTGCCAGACCCACCTCGACGGTGCCGGGCGAACCCCCGTGCGGCACTGGATCGAACTCGTTGACCAAGCCCTCAACCCAGGAGCCTGATTTCATGCAAAGCAAACCCGTAATGACCCTGAGCGACGTGCAGCAGATTCTCGCCGCCGCCCGTGCCGAGGCCCAGGCCAACCAGTGGGCCGTGAGCATTGCCGTGGTCGACGACGGCGGCCACCCGCTGGGCTTCGAGCGCCTGGACGGCTGCGCGCCGGTGAGTGCCTACATCGCCACCGAAAAGGCCCGCAGCGCGGCGCTGGGCCGACGTGAAACCAAGCTGTACGAAGACATGATCAATGGCGGGCGCACGGCGTTCCTGTCGGTGCCGGTCATCAGCGGCACGCTCGAAGGCGGCGTGCCGGTGATCGTCGACGGCCAGGTGGTCGGCGCGGTGGGTGTGTCGGGGGTCAAGTCCGAACAGGACGCCCAGGTGGCCAAGGCCGGCGTTGCCGCCGTTAAAGACTGATCAGGAGCAACCGAACATGAACGACCGTATTCAGCGTCAACGCCTGCAGGTCGCGAGCGCCCTGCAGCACTTCATCGAAACCGAGGCCCTGCCCGGCACCGGTGTGCCGGAGGCCAACTTCTGGCAAGGCTTCGACGCCCTGGTGCACGACCTGGCGCCGAAGAACCGCGCCCTGCTCGCCGAACGCGACCGCCTGCAGGCCGCGCTGGACACCTGGCACCGCGCCCACCCGGGCCCGGTGGCCGACATGCCGGCCTACCGCGCCTTCCTGAGCGAGATCGGCTACCTGGTGCCGGTGCCTGAACAGGTGGCGGTGAGCACCTCCAACGTCGACAGCGAGCTGTGCGAACAGGCCGGCCCGCAGCTGGTGGTGCCGGTGATGAACGCGCGCTATGCGCTCAACGCCGCAAACGCACGCTGGGGCTCGCTGTATGACGCGCTGTATGGCACCGATGCGATCAGCGACGCCGACGGCGCCGAGGCTGGCGAGGGCTACAACCCGCGCCGTGGCCAGAAGGTCATCGCCTTCGCGCGCAAGGCCCTGGACCAGGCTGCACCGCTGGCCGGCGGCTCCCACGCCGAGGCCAAGGCCTACCGCATCGAGGGCGGGCAACTGCGCGTCGAGCTCATCAGCGGCATGACCACCACACTAAAAGACCCCGCCAAGTTCGTCGGTTTCCAGGGCGATGCCGCCCAGCCGAACGCGGTGCTGCTGAAGAACAACGGCCTGCACCTGGAAATCCAGATCGACCCCACCAGCGCCATCGGCCAGACCGATGCGGCCGGGGTCAAGGACGTGCTGGTCGAAGCCGCCCTGAGCACCATCCTCGACTGCGAGGACTCGGTGGCCGCGGTGGATGCCGAAGACAAGACCCTGATCTACCGCAACCTGCTGGGCCTGATGAAAGGCGACCTGAGCGAAGCGATCAGCAAGGGCGGCAAGACCCGCGTGCGCCGCCTCAACCCGGACCGCGTCTACACCGCGGCCGATGGCGCAACGCTGACCCTGCATGGCCGTTCGCTGCTGTTCGTGCGTAACGTCGGCCACCTGATGACCAACCCGGCGATTCTCGATGGCGATGGCGCCGAGATTCCCGAGGGCATCATGGACGCGGTGCTCACCGGCCTGATCGCCATCCACGACCTGCAGCGGCGCGGCAACTCGCGCAGCGGCAGCGTGTACATCGTCAAGCCGAAGATGCACGGCCCTGCCGAAGTGGCGTTTGCCGCCGAACTGTTCGGGCGTGTCGAAGACCTGCTGGCGCTGCCGCGCAACACCCTGAAGATGGGCATCATGGACGAGGAGCGGCGCACCTCGGTGAACCTCAAGGCGTGCATCGGCGCAGCGCACGAGCGGGTGGTGTTCATCAACACGGGCTTTCTCGACCGTACCGGCGACGAGATGCACAGCGCCATGGAAGCCGGCCCGATGCTGCGCAAGGGCGACATGAAGTCCACGCCGTGGATCACCGCCTACGAGCGCAACAACGTGCTGGTGGGGCTGGCCTGCGGGCTCAAGGGGCGCGCGCAGATCGGCAAGGGCATGTGGGCCATGCCCGACCTGATGGCCGACATGCTGGTGCAGAAGATCGGCCACCCCAAGGCCGGTGCCACCACCGCATGGGTGCCCTCGCCCACGGCCGCCACGCTGCATGCGCTGCACTACCACCAGGTGGACGTGCAGGGGGTGCAGAGCGAATTGCAGCGCATCGACCTGGCCGGCGAGCGTGACAGCCTGCTCAACGACCTGCTGACCATTCCGGTATCGCCGCGTCCGAACTGGAGCGATGCGGAAAAACTGCAGGAGCTGGAGAACAACTGCCAGGGCATTCTCGGCTACGTGGTGCGCTGGGTGGAGCAAGGGGTCGGGTGCTCCAAGGTGCCGGACATCCACAACGTCGGCCTGATGGAAGACCGTGCGACCTTGCGTATATCCAGCCAGCACATTGCCAACTGGCTGCTGCATGGCACGGTGAGCGAGGCCAAGGTACGCGAGGTGCTCGAACGCATGGCGGTGGTGGTCGACCGGCAGAATGCCGGGGATGCGGCATACCGCCCGATGGCGCCGGACTTTGCCACCTCGATGGCGTTCCAGGCCGCCAGCGACCTGGTGTTCAAGGGGCGTGAGCAGCCGAGCGGGTATACCGAGCCGCTGCTGCATGCGTGGCGCTTGAGGTTCAAGGCGGCGAACTGACGGGCCTCTTCGCCCGCAAGGCTGGCTCCTGCAGGAACCAGCCTTGCGGGCGAAGGCCCCGGCAACTACACGATGGGCAACCCATTGTTGACCACTTCCCGCGTATACGACGCCAGCTGCTTGGCATCCATGCTGGCCACCAGGTCGGCCTCGATGGGCCGGTGCGCCACGATACTCACATCGGTGCAGCCCAGGGCGTTGTGGCGGATCCGGCGCACTGCCGGGCTGATGGTCACGGGGATGATGCCGATGCCCATTTCCTTGGCGATGCGAAATGCACCGGTCTTGAACGGCAGCACGCCCTGCCCGGTGTTGCGCGTGCCCTCGGGGAAGATCCAGAGCGATGTCTTGCTGTCGGCCACGCGGGTGGCGATGCGCCGCAGGCTGGTGATCGACGCGCGCGGGTTGCTGCGGTCGATGAACAGGCTGCCGGTCAGCCAGTACAGTTGCCCGGCCAACGGCAGCCAGCGCAACGACTGCTTGCCCACGATCACCGTGCCTGGGCGCAGCGCCTGGGCCACGACAAACGCATCGTGGTTGCTCTGGTGGTTGGCCACATAGATGTAGGAGCGGTTGGGCGCGATGGCGTCGAAACCACCGACCTCGACGCGCACGCCAAAGATCCAGTTGATGGCCCTGTAGACCTTGCAGGCCAGGTAGAGGTTGTCCTGCTTGCGCGGATTGAGCAACAGCACCAGGCACAGGAACGGAAACGTCACCACCACGAACAGCACGACCAACAGCCAACGCACACACGCAATCATTGCTTTACCACCTTCCCTCGACATGTTCACCCGTCACGCTGCCAGTTGCAGTGCGCGGGTCGTCTGGTCATCGATTTCGATCCAGAAGGCCAGCACCGGCTTGTCGTCAATCATCTGCGGACGCGCGATTCTTCGCGTGGTCACGCCCATGCGCTTGAGCAACCGCTCGTTACCCATTGCAGTAAAGGCAATCAGCCTGCGCGCCCCCTGGGCACGGGCCACATCGATCACCTTGCCGACCATCGCCACGGTATTCTGCCAAGCCTGTTCAGCCGACAGGTATTGGCCTTTGGGCGAACTCATGGCGAAGCGCGAGAGCTCCCATATGTCCTGCTGATAGGGGAGCGGCGCATCGCCAACCAGGTGCGGAAACACTTCTGCCAGCAGGTACGGGCGATGGGTGGGGATCAGGCGGGCACAACCGAAAATATTCTGTTGCTTGTCGCATGCCAGCACATACAGCGTGTCGGGGCGGTCGAACTCATCCCACTCCTGGCCCTCGGGACACTGCAATGGCCAGCCCAGCTCCCTTACAAACACCTGGTAGCGGTACTCGGCCAGTGCGCTCGCCATGGTGCGCGGAAAGTCTTTGATGGTCCCGGTTACAGCAGTGAACATGAAAACGCCCCAACTCAAAGAGCTGGGAGTACAACAAACCCTCCGGAGCCTATATAGCTGCCCGAAAGGGCAGGTTTATTCGTAGGAAAAACCTGAAATGCCAGCGCACTGATGGCCATTTGCTACAGAAGTTTTCCGCGAAAACTGTACCGTACGGTATAATTCGGGCCTGTTTGCACTCTCCATTGGCCGAGCACATTCCACCCATGAAAGGCACATTGCGTGAATGACTGGCGCGAGCACTTCATTGCCGTGGTGACGGGGTGCCGCAACGAAGGCGAGCTGTTCAGCGAGCTGACCCGACTTACCCGCGAGCTGGACTTCGAGTTCTGTTCCTATGGGCTGAAGAATCCGCTGCCGATCGCCGCCCCGCAGTTCATCCTGCGCTCCAACTACCCCAGCGCCTGGGAAGCCAGGTACGTGGCCGAGGACTATTTTTCCTGCGACCCGACGGTGGCCCACGGGCTGACCCGCACCACGCCCCTGCAGTGGGCCGCCGCGCAACAGCAGCACCAGCAGGCATTCTGGGAAGAGGCGCGGCACTACAGCCTGGACCACGGCTGGTGCCTGTCGGTGCAGGGCGACTACGGCACCATCGGCCTGCTGTCCCTGTCCCGCCCGGATGACCCGATCTCCACACTGGAACTGGACGCCAAGGAAGCCAAGCTCATCTGGCTGTCGCAACTGGCGCACAGTGCCATGACCGGCTTCTTTGCCCAGACCCACCTGCCCGAGGCCCAGAAGGCCCTGACCGCACGGGAGAAAGAAGTGCTCAAATGGACCGCCGTGGGCAAGACCTACAGCGAGATCAGCATCATCCTCACCATCGACAGCCGCACGGTGAAGTTCCACCTGGTCAACGCCATGCGCAAGCTGCAGGCCAGCAACAAGGCCGAGGCGACGGTGAAGGCGATTCTGCTGGGGATGCTTTTCTAGGCCAGGGCTGCATCAATAGCTGAAAATTCCCGACACAGCGACTAAGGTAGGCACAGATCGGTGCCCGCCCCTGGCCCGAGACAACAAGATGACAGTGAGCCGCCCCTGCGCGCGCCACGGTCGACGGGAGCCCAGCATGCAGCATACCCAGACCAGCCCGAGCGATCTTGCGGCCTTCGTCGACGATCACTTCCCCGAGCGCGGCATCCGCCCCGACCCTGTCATTGCGCAGTCCTGGTACCGCAGCGTGGTCGAGCATCGCCTCGACCCCGGAGCCGCCGGGCGTACCCACGTGTTGGGCGCCGACGCCATCCGCCAGCATCAACAGCAGCACCAGCAATACCTGGCCATCGCCAGCCAGGGCGTCAGCGGCCTGGCCAGGCGCGTGGTGCCGGCCGGGTTCGCGGTGCTGCTCAGCGACGAACACGGCATCACCCTCGACACCCGCCTGCCCGAAGCCAGCCACATCTATACCCAGGCCGGGCTGGTGGTGGGCGCGCGCTGGGACGAGTCGATTGCCGGCACCAACGGCATCGGCACCACCCTGGCCGCCGCGCAGCCGCTGATCATCCACCGCGAAGAGCACTTTCTGGCCTCCAACTTTCGCCTGAGCTGCTCGGTGGCACCGATCTTCGACGCCCAGGGCCTGCTGCGCGGCTGCCTGAACGCCACCTGCCTGAACAGCAACGGGCCCAAGGAGGCGCAGTACCTGACCCTGCAACTGGTGATCCTGTATGCGCGGCTGATCGAGAACGCGCACTTTCGCGAGTGCTACCGCGACCGCCTCACCCTGTCGCTCAAGCCCATCGACGACATAGCCGACCTGGCCAACGAGCAGTTGCTGGCGCTGGACGACAACGGCCGCATCATCGGCGCCAACCGCGCCACCTTCGTTGCCCACCAGCGCGATGCGGCGCCGCTGCTGGGTGCGCGCATCGACAGCCTGCTGCCAACCTCGATGGATGAACTGCTGCACCTGACCCAGGGCGGTGCACGCGGCGTGCGCCTGCGCGGGCAGCAGGACGACGCCTTGCTGGATGTGGGCCTGCGCATACCGTCGCAGCGCCACCGCCCTGCCCCGGCCAGACCGCCGGTGCGCAGCAGCCACCCCGACCTGCAGCAGCTGGCCGGCGGCGATGCGCGCCTGCAACAGGCGGTGCAGCGGGTGCGCAAGGTGCTCGACAAGGACCTGCCGATACTGATCACCGGCGAGACCGGCACCGGCAAGGAGGCATTCGCCCGCGCCATCCACCAGGCCAGTGCGCGGCGCGCCGGGCCGTTCATCGCGCTCAATTGCGCGGCGATTCCCGAGACGCTGATCGAGAGCGAGCTGTTCGGCTACCGCGGCGGCAGCTTCACCGGGGCCGACAAGAAGGGCATGAAGGGCAAGCTGGAACTGGCCGCCGGCGGCACGCTGTTTCTGGACGCTGTCTCTTATACACATCTGACGCTGCCGACGAT
>OLII01000849.1_pt1 | contig 11189 bp, 8 predicted proteins | sample 1609481 | NCBI WGS metagenome assembly OLII01 (sample SAMN05416859, study PRJEB24817) | seawater metagenome | isolation source: Sea water | place: Canada:Atlantic | collected 2013-11
TCTACACAGAGTAGATCGTCGGCAGCGTCAGATGTGTATAAGAGACAGTCCTTGATGTACCTTATGAAACACCAACAGAAATTCAAACGTTATATCGAGAATTAAAGTTAAGTAATCAAGCCTTATTACATCATCAAGAAGAATTACAACAGCAAGTTGAGAGTCGTACAAAAGAATTAAATCAAGCAAATAAAAAGTTAACAGAGCAAGCTAACACAGATCTATTAACTGGGCTTTTTAACCGACGTTGCTTTTCAAAAAGCTTTACCATGGTGCAATCATTATTAGCTCGAAACAACTCGAAAATGATGTATGCCATTATTGATCTCGACTTTTTTAAGAAGGTAAATGATACGTGCGGACACTTATTTGGTGATTATTGTTTAGTTGAAACGTCTAAAATGTTGAAGGAGTTCTTCAATCGAGAGTCTGATGTAGTTGCTCGCTTTGGTGGAGAAGAGTTTGTCGTTATCTCCCAGTGTCATGATAACCAAAAACTAAAGGCAAGAATGGAATACTTTCTTAAAAGAGTGGCAAAGCATCATTTCGAAAATAACGGCATTGGACCTATTCCAATAACTATTTCTGTTGGTGTTGTGACAAGTGATGCGGGGTATTCTGTAAAAGAAGAAGATTGGTTTAAGTTAGCTGATGATTGTTTATATCAAGCTAAGCATAATGGCAGAAACCAAGTGAAACAGCTTAACCTTGATTGATGATACATTAAGCTATTATTTATAATGTCTTTAGGTGATTTTAAATGGGCGTCGTTGTTTTCTTTTATTTACAGGCATGCTGTGATTGATTCAGGCGGAAGAGAGTCAACGCTTGATGTTAACAGAGTGTTATTATAAATTGACTGCAGTGGTTATTAAAATGGATGGGATAGCTTTAAACTTTTCGATATAAAAAGCAGGTTAGCATTGCATAAAATCATTCAACAATTTTCTTTAGCTATCGCAGCTATTATTTCTTTTATTCCATTTCACATTGTCGCAACTTGGTTAGCAATTCCTGCTGAATCAACAATGCATATCGCACTGTTTATTGTGCAGCTATTCACCTGTGTTTTTTTATATTTTTGCTATAAGCAAAACACTTCGCGCTCGTTTAGGCTGTTTTGGCAATATTTGTTCATTGCCGTTGTAACGGTTATTGCAAGCCGGTTTATCAGTGGTTCACCAGGTAGTGTAAGCCTGCAACTTTACCAAGACTTTGCTTCCTTATTTATCTATTTCTTTATTTTATTAGCCATTGAAACCAATCCGCATTTAAGTGATGTGCCACTTAATAAATATAGTAGTGGCAGAGTACCGGCGGTATTTTTTACCCTTATTTGTTTTTGTTACTTTATTTTATTACCCGCTGAGTTTTCTGGGCAGACATATCTGTCGGGTAAGTTTTCTTTACTTTTTCATTTACTGATTAATAGCTTAATTGCCTTTAGGTTATTACGTTGTTTGCTAAATGCTAAGGTTAGGTTTTGGCGAAATATCTTTGCGTTACTACTGGCAAGTGCCTTCTTTTTGTTATCAGAAAGCATAACTGCCTTTGTTAATCATGACTCAACAATTATCAGTGTCGGTGCTTATTATCATCAATTAACGATTTTCTTGCCGTATTTCCTACTTGCCTTGGCGGCTAATGTCACACTTAAAGCAAAAAACTTACCTAAAGTCATCGCCAAAGAAAGTAACCCAGAAGTGTATGTTTTGTTGTTAATGCTAGTACCTGTCGTTATTCATTTATATGGTATTGAGCAACAACTATTTTTTAGCGTTAATACTAGATTGCAATCTATTGTGCTGATTTTTTGGCTGGTGAGTTGTACCGTTTTACTGGCAAGTATTGCTAATGCTCGTCGTAGTCAAACCAATAGACTAAAGCAGAACCTAAGCGCTGAGCAGAGTCAATATCAACAGCTCAATAGTTTAAATGATGACTTAACAGAGTCGTTAATAAACAGTGAAGATAAAGCCATTGTTAACGCTTCAAATAACGCTATATTAACCACGACTATTGATGGCGAAATTCTTTCTGCAAACCCTGCAGCTGTGCAAATGTTTCAAAGTTTAGAACAAGAATTAAAGGGTACATCAATTAGTTACTTATTTGCTGATAAAGATGAAATGCATTATTTCTTTAATTTTCAAAGTAATGTCTATTCACTACAGCGAAAGGGCGAGGGGATTTCTGTTGAATGTTTATCGCTGAGATCCGATGGTACTGAATTTCCTGCACAAGCAGAATTACAGTGGGCAGAGCGCGCAAAACAACCGCTTATCGTGATAACGTTTATTAACTTGTCAGCAAGAAAGCACGCTGAAAAGCAGACTTTAGAGCTTAAAGATAAATTTATCGCCAATATCTCTCATGAGTTTAGAACGCCACTCACTATCATTAATGGCATTATCGACAGATACATTGACAAAGCCTCAAACGAGGCAGAAACAGAAGATTTAAGCACGGCCAAGCGCAACGGTTTGCGCTTGGTGCGTATGGTTGAGCAGTTGTTAGAGCTTTCACGGTTAAGTGATAACCCGCAGTTGTCGCTGAGTACTTTTCGCTTAAGCAGCCTAATGATGATGCCAGTGGAGTCATTTTCACGGTTGGCAACACAAAGCCAGTTAACTTTTACTAGCGAGATTGAAGATGATTTATGGTTAGAGTGTGACGCTCAGGCTTTTGAAAAAATTATCTTTAATTTACTTGCTAATGCCATTAAATACACCCCAAAAGGCGGCGCGGTACAAGTCAATGCTTACCTGGAACAAGATGCGATTACTCTTGATATTATCGACTCCGGTATAGGTATTAATAAAGACTCCCAAAGTAAAATATTTGAGCGCTTTCAACGTGCAGACGATGTGAAGAATCAAGCCACTTTTGGTGTTGGTATTGGCTTGTCGTTAGTGAATGAGTTGGTTAAAGCGCACGGCTGGCGAATAAGCCTGGTCAGTGAGCACGGACATGGTAGTAAATTTAGTCTGTCCATCCCTCTGGCGAGCGCCAATGAAAAAGAGACTGAACTTTCAATCAGTCTTTCTGAAAATGAAGTGACTTCATTGTTAACTGATCAACGCAATGTAACGAGTGATCAAAGTGAACACTCCCAACAGGTTGTCTTGGTCATTGAAGATAACCTTGATATGCAAAGCCATATTAAACAGGTTATTGAGCAGCAACATCACTGTATTCTTGCTGGCAGTGGTGAGCTGGGCTTACAACTTGCGCAAGAATATATTCCTGATCTTATTGTTTGTGATTTAATGCTAACCGGTATTGATGGCTTTGAAGTGTTAACCCAGTTAAAACAAGATGAAATGACTGCGCATATTCCGGTTATTTTACTCACAGCAAGGTCTGATCTTGAAAGCCGTTTGCAAGGTCTTAACTTGAATGCTGATGAGTACCTGAGCAAGCCGTTTAATCAACATGAATTGTTAACGCGTATACAAAGCTTAATCACCAATAGACAACAACTACAGAAACGCTATTTACAGCAATTTAGTGATGAACAAAAAGCCGAGCGAAAAACTATCAGCCAAGAAAATGCTGCTAAGTTAACAGATGAAACAACAGATCCGAGTAACCTTGATGATAAGTTCTTGCATAAACTTGAGGCTTTGGTTGCAAAACACTACACCGAGCCTGAGCTTGACATATCACTACTGGCAAGCGAGATGGCCATGAGCGAACGACAGTTACAGCGAAAGATTAAGGTGATTCTTGGCACTACGCCTAATAACTTCATTAAAGAATTCCGTTTGAAAAAAGCCCAAGCATTATTAATTAGTGGCGCGCAAATTGGCCGTATTGCTTTAGATGTTGGCTTCTCTTCGCAAACCTATTTTGGGCGCTGCTTTAAAGAAAGCTTTGACTGTACGCCAAAGCAATATCAGCAAAGGCTTGTGCAACAAGAGCCGAAAAATAATTGATACGCAAAAAAGGCAAAGTGAAGTATTAAATAATGAGGGGAAGCTTAAGCTAACTTTCAGTAACCATGCTTAATTGGTATCTTTAAGTTTAAAATACATTGAGCTTACTCTTGCTATGCGGCGTAGCGATTCGATATTAGCATCAGACCACTGGGTTTCTTGCCCGACACTCTCACAGCATATTACGCCTTGGGGATTGAACTCTTGGTGTAAAATAAAATCCAGTAATGAATATATTTTAAATGGCTCAAAGTAAGCTTCATTAAAGCATTTAGTCACTTCATGGCTTCTTGCTTGAGGTGCATTTATCACCTCTTGGTTCAATATCGCTTCAAAATATTGATTAAAGTCTGACTTATTAAGTTTGCTTCCAGAAGTGTAACTGCCAGTAGTGGAATCATAACAAATCAATGATTCGATCGAGTCAAAACCCGGTGCAAAAGACCATAAACTAACTCTGTCTGCGCCCTTAATTAATGACGCTGTGGTTTGGCAGATTTCTTTTAATTTATCATATTCACTTGTTGTCGGGTTAGTGAGCTTTGCGGTTAATTTTATAAATCTATCCATAGGATTAATTATGCTTTTGGTAAATTTAACTAGGGCTTAGTGATAAGCATTATTGATAAATTATAGTGCTTTATAGCAATAATACTAAGCGAGCTACTCATTTTTTAAGGGGCAATAAAACCAGAAAAAGTGCAATGGACATTTTATCTTTCTAGTTTGTTGAACTTATGGGATATTAATAGGTAACTTATTAAAATTATGAAGCTATTTACTATGGATGTTAATCAAATTACAACTTTCTTAGGTTGGTGCACAGTTATCAATATCGGATTTTTAACTTTTGCGGCAATTTTCCTTTTTCTTTTTAATGGATTGGCAATCAAGCTTCATAGTAAATTAACCGGAGTGAGTGCTGAAAAGTTACCCTCGTTATACTTTTCCTATATGGCAAATTATAAAATATCGATCTTGCTATTTAATCTGGTGCCATATATTGCCTTAACATTGATGGCATAGTTGTCATTACACCGTGCAAGACGCTAAGCCTGAACAAAGTTAAGTTGTCGTCTTAGCACCTGGTAATTTTTCCAACAAAGTGTTGCTCAGTCATCTGGGCACTCTATCGAAAAGCACCCATATAATATGCCTGAAGTTAATCCATTAAGCGTCATGACCTTTGCCACACCGAAAGAGTTAGCGCAGTGGCTTAAGCTAAATCATGCAATAGAAAGTGAATTATGGATAAAAATATTCAAGAAAAACTCTGGGGTTGAAAGTGTTAGTTGGAATGATGTGGTAATAGAGGTTTTATGTTGGGGTTGGATTGATGGTGTAAAAAAGTCAATTGATGAACAAGCTTACTATCAGCGTATTACGCCAAGAACAGCACGCAGCAACTGGTCTAAGAAGAATACAAAACACGTAGAAGATTTGATAGGCAATGGCCGTATGATGGAGTCTGGGCTGGTGCATGTTCGGGCTGCAAAAGCTGACGGTCGCTGGGAAAGTGCTTATGTGGTTAGTGAGATGACAGTGCCAGCGGATTTTTTAGCAGCATTAGAGCATCTGCCGAAAGTAAACAAATTTTATAGCACACTCAATAAATCCGATCGTTATGTTATCGCTTATGGCTTAACCAGTGCTAAGAAAGCTGATACTAGGGCAAGGCGATTTGCTAAATACATGACAATGCTCACTCAAGAGGAAAAGCCTAAATAAGTCAAATAGGGATAGCTATTTTCCTTACTTTGCAGCTATCTCTACTTGGCAGTGTTTAAAAAATTGACCAACCCGTTCTTTGAACTAACATTTCCAACGCTACAGTGCCTAATTTACTATTGCCTATTTTATCAAGCCCTGGTGACCAAACCGCAATGGATGCTTTATTGGGCGCGATAGCTAAAATGCCTCCGCCAACACCACTTTTACCGGGCAAACCAACACGATAAGCAAACTCGCCTGAGCCGTCATAATGTCCGCACATAAGCATTAATGAGTTTATCCGCCTAGCTCTGCGTGATGAGACTACTCTAATCCCCGTGCTTTTATTGACGCCATCAGAGACTAAAAATAATCCCGACCTTGCCAGTTGCTCGCAGCTCATTGAGATTGAACACTGGTGATAATAAGTCCCTAAAACCTGAGGGATTTCATGTTCAATACGCCCAAAGGATGCCATAAAGGATGCGAGGGCAGTATTACGGTGGCCTGTAGCAAGCTCAGATAATGCGACCTTTTCGTCAATAGCTATGCTGTTGTCGTTCGCGATAAAGCGAACGAATTGTAATATTTCTGCTAGTAATTCCTTTGGTTCATGTCCCATCATGATGGCGTCAACTATTGCAATTGCCCCAGCGTTAATAAAAGGGTTTCGAGGCTTACCTTGCTCATGCTCGAGTTGCACAATGGAATTAAAGGGATCACCAGAAGGCTCTCGACCCACTTTGTTCCATACCGCATCACCTAACTTTCCTAATGCTAATGTTAGGCTAAACACCTTTGAGATACTTTGTATGGAAAACAGCTGTTGCGCACAACCTGAGCTATAGGTTTGTCCGTTAGGTAATGCAACTGAAATAGCAAATTGGTTAGGGTTAACTGCCGCAAGTTCTGGAATGTAATCCGCAACTTGTCCGCGTTCAGTAGCGGTACTCATAACCTCTGCAATGTCATCTAAAATTTCTTGCAATATCTTGTACTCTCTAGGGAACTTTGCTGATGTTTTATCATGATAAGACGGCAAAGGGCAAAGAAAACACTTTAAATTTTTTAGCAAGGAAAGGGCGCTAACAGTAAAAGCCACTTGGCAAGCGCTTTACTGGTCGTCCAGCCTCTAGTGCCCATAGCAGAGCAGCATAAATTAATTGCCTTGTTTGAGTTTAACCAGTTTTTTTAACGCTTCGATATCTTGCTGTTGAATAACATCTAAATAGTTAAAAGGTTGCACTTTCGGAGCATGAAGACCAAGCCAGTCGATATCACTATCATGAGCAATTTTTAGGGCATGTTCGGTCAATACACTTACCTGATCCCATGACACGGCCATAGGTTGCTCAAAATTAAACGGATAGAACGAGTAGGCTATATTGGCTTTAATTTTGTTGCCAAGCACTTGTTCAAAGCGGCTAGCTAAACGACGAGCAAGCTCTTGAGTATTGTCATCTTTTTCATAACCGATAATGACAAAAGTATCATCAGCCCAGCGAATGACTAAATCATCACTATTACGGCTATACAATAACAAATCTGTAAGGTTGACTAACTGACTATTGGTTACTTGCTCAATAGGGTCTAGTTTAACCATAACAAGATAGAGTCGAGGTAAAATACTGCGCTGCACAGGGAGAATATTTTGGTGGATTTGCGACATCAGCTGACTCGCCTGCTCGATATAAATATCGAGATAACGGCGACTTTTTACCCCGGTAACTTTATCTACGGTAGCCGCATCTTCAAGTTGCTGATTGGCTTGTTCAAGCTCAACATTTTTTAAGTGAAATTCTTGAGTCTTCTCTTTTACTTGTTGTTTTAAATTGATTTTTTGTTGTTGCTCAATAAGTAGTTTTCTATTTAATAAGCGTGAATAACTAAGTAACAACACCGCAATGAAAACTGCATAAATGACATAGGCCCACCAGGTATTCCAAGGTGCAGGCTTAACGATGATATCTAAAGATAGCCCTTGTTCACTCCAAATATTATCATTGTTACCGGCAATAATTTGCAGTTGATAGGTACCCGAAGGTAAGTTGGTATAAGTGGCACGTCGGGATTTACCCGCATCTATCCACTCACCATCAAAGCCCTTTAGGCGATATTTATAACGGGTGGATTCTGGAGAGGCATAGTTCAAACCTACGTACTCAAAAGTAATGAGTCGATCACTATAATCAAATTCCAGTTGTGATAATTGTGATAATGAGCTTCCTAAGGGCATTGGCTCATTCAATTTTAAAATACTGGTTAATTGTACTTCTGGCGCTGAAATCCGGTTATTCATCTTTTCAGGGCTAATGCTGCTCATACCTTTACCTGCGCCAAAGTACAAAGTGTTATTTAATGAACTAAAGACAGCTGAGTGGGTGTATTCAAGCTCGACTAAGCCATGAGCTAGATTAAAATGTTTGAAGTCTTTATCTGAGCTTGAGTACCTTGAGATACCTTTATTGGTACTAAACCAAATATCGCCAAAAGCATCTTGAGTAATGCCATACACAGTCAAGCTTTTCATGCCATCTTTTGCGCCAAAGTGCGTAAAGACAAAGTTTTGCTTATAGCGATTTTCTTTCGTTAATAGGCTTAAACCGGCATCTTGAGTGCCAAACCATAGATTATTAGCGCTATCTTGAAACATCAACCATGAAAAATCATCGGAAAGACCATTCGGACTATTTTCCTGCTGCCTAAAATGACTGAATTTTTCTCGCTGAGGGTCAAGACGACTCAGTCCGGCACCAAAAGTTGAGAGCCAAATAAATCCTTGGTCATCCTCTAGAAGCTGTAAAATGTTATTACTTCCAGGGCCTAGTTCACTGTTTGATTTATTCTTGATGAAATGAGTAAAGGTACCGTCTTTGTTTAATCGGTTCAGTCCTTGATGAAATGTAGATACCCACAATTCACCTTTAGCATCTTTAATAATGTCAGTAACACTATTAGCTGAAATTGACTGGCTATCTTCTGGGTTATGCTGGTATGTCGTAATTTTATTACTGATGAGGTCTACCGAGTACAATCCTGAGCCGCGGGTGCCGACCCACAATTTTTTATCATCAGCGAAGAGCGTCATGATTCGATATTGCGAAAATTCCGTGCTAAAAGAGGTTGGCAAAATTGAATTTTCAGTCTCAGATAGCTGATAAATTTCACCACTATAAGTACTGAAAAAAATATTGTCCTGATCAAGTTGGGCGAAACTAGTAATATTGTTGCTTTTCAATAATGGGTTAGTTTGAGTACTGTACTGTTTGAATATGGCCATATTGGGATCCCAGCGATTTACCCCTGAAAAAGTACCAATCCACATCATATTATTGCTATCTTCGAAAAAGGTAAGCACATAATCATGGCTTATGCTGTAAGGGTTATTGGGAGAGTGTTTGTATTTGCTGAAGTCATTAAGCTTATCGTGATAAATAGACAAACCATTGTCGGTGGCAATCCAAATATTTTGTTCAGAATCCTGATATATATCTTTAATGGCGTTGCTGCTAATTGTTGCAATATCATCGTCACTAGTTAGTTGATAATGAGTGAGTTGCTCTGTGTTAGGGGTATATTTTAATAGACCACTATCTACTGTGCCTATCCAAATGTCACCGTTATTATCTAACAGCATGCTACTGACGAATTTATTAACATAGCTAGCACTGTTGTTATCGCCGTACTTAATCGACTTAACAAAGTTCCCTTTTAAGTCGAACACTGAAATACCACCGCCATTGGTGCCAACCCAAATCTCTTGATTATGACTTTCAATAATAGAGAGCACCGCATTGTGAGTAAGGCTGTTTGGGTTGCCAAGTTCTTGCGTTATTTGTGTCGACTTCCAACCATCTGCATCGAGGCTAATAATGTTTAAGCCATTTTCACTGGCGACCCAGATTTTACCTTCACTATCCTCAAACAATGCGTTGATGGTGTCATTGGTTAAAGCGGCCCCTGTGGTTTTGGTTGTGAAATGTAAAAAATCCTGGCTAGCTGCTCGATAAAGGTTTAGTCCACCACCAAAAGTGCCAACCCATAACCTTTGCTTTTTATCGATGAGAACACGACTAATCACATTAGCGCTTAATGAATTTGGCACAGACTCATCATGCTGAAAACTTAGCGTTTGATGGCCATCAAAACGGTCAAGTCCTTCAGATGAGCCAAACCACATAAAACCGTCTTTGTCTTGAGCAATAGTTCTGACAAAGTTATAAGACATTGGATTATCAATGCCAAAGTTTTTGAATAGCTTAGCTTCTTGGGCGTTGGTAGTGAAATTGAGGGTAATTAATAATACTAAAAATATATTCTTCACAAAGCAGCTCTGACAAATAGGTAATGGGAAGACATCTTACTTATGAAAGACAGGAGATAAAAAAGCCACTGAATGTGCAGTGGCTTAAATTGTACTGAGCTATTGTTGTTCAACCCAGTTATTAACATTGATATTCGTTGTACTTGGGTTATCTACGCTCATTCGCCAAAGTAAGGTATTTGACTCCAGGCTCATTCGCCACAATAAGGTATCTGTTTCGATATTCATCCGCCAAAGTAGCGTGTCTGTTGAAGCGATATTTCTCCAACCTTGAGCATTTTCATCAAAGTTCATTCGCCAAAGTAATGTATCTCCACCAAGGTTACTCTCACCGAGTTGCCAGATATATTCATCACCCATGCCTTCAATATAAAAATTACCATCATCGTTAATATTGGCAGGCCCAAAGAAATGGTCTTCTCCAGCAATATCTTGTGCAATATCTAATGCTTGGTTAGCACATGCGCTAGCTGTACTGGCTAATGCATCTTTTGCATTAACTACACCAGAGCCTTGCTGAAAAACACTGTAAGCAAGCTGTCCATTATCTTTAAAGGCAGCATGTGCGCTGTCCATTAATCGACACTTTACTTCATCAGGAGTTAGCGATGGGTCTTGAGTTAGCATAAGTGCAACTACGCCTGAAACCACGCCTGCTGCTTGAGAGGTGCCTGACATCTCGAAGTAATATCCACCATCATGAAATTCAGGATGCTCTTGTACTATTTGAGTGTCAAAAGCCATTAAACCAGCTAAGTGACCGCCAGGTGCTACTATTTCTGGTTTAACAAACCCTTCAAATGTTGGTCCGGCAGAGCTAAAAGTAGCTAGTTTGTCATCGCTAGTATTTGTTTCAGTATAATTGTCAGTCATGGCTCCAACGGTAATAACGTAAGGAACATTACCTGGAACGCCAATGGTCATAGGATCTGGCCCGGTATTGCCCGCAGAAGCAACCACAACAATACCTGCTTGCCATGCTTTCATAACGGCTTGGTTTAGTGGATCTTCCCAGTAATAAGAGCGGGCAGGACCACTAAATGACATGTTCAATACTCTAAGGTTGATTTGATCTTTGACTTGTAGTGCCCAATCAATGCCACGAATAACGTCTGCATAGGTTGCTTTACCTTCAGCATCAAATGCTTTGATACCAACCAAGGCAGCGTTTGGCGCTACACCATCTGTCTCTTATACACATCTGACGCTGCCGACGA
>OLII01000851.1_pt1 | contig 11178 bp, 11 predicted proteins | sample 1609481 | NCBI WGS metagenome assembly OLII01 (sample SAMN05416859, study PRJEB24817) | seawater metagenome | isolation source: Sea water | place: Canada:Atlantic | collected 2013-11
TAGAAAGCATCAACGGTTATGTTTTAGCATTGGCCAAGCAACATGGCATTAAAACTCCGGTAAACAGTACCATTTATGAAATTTGCAAAGAAGAATTTACCAAAACCCCCTTTAAGCCTGTTTCAGTAGATTTCATTTGGCAAAGAGTGAGGGAAGCCGCCTAACGATTAGCCCGTTTTTCTGGGCTTAAGCATGGTAAACATGATTAAGCCCGAAAGCCTTTAAGCCAACTTACTTTAGTATGACTAGGTGACCCGCCCGTCTAGTAGCGTTGGCTTTTTTTCTGCTATATCCCTACTTGCTTTATTCTTTTATCATTACAATATCTTCAAGTTTCCCACACCTATCTAGTTCACTATCTAGTTCACTATCTGAGTGCGAAAAAAAATTCATGGAGGATTTGATTAAAAAAGGCTTAGAGTCTATTCAATCCAATGCAGATAAAGCATTGGATGAAATTACAAATGGCTACAGTTTAGCCAAGGATAAATTAAATAACCTGCCCATTTTCACCTCTATAGAAAGCTCAACTCAAACTCAGACCACCCTATTTGATGAAAAGCACTATTTTGTTATTCCCTACCACCTAAGTGAATACCAATTCGCCTTGCATACCATGCGTTGTTTACCTGATGGCGTGCCGCCCCTTAATGAATTAGAAAAACGTCGCGTATTTCATTTTGCCAATGAGCACAGTGAATTTATGTTGCAGCAATATATGCAACAAAGTGCCATGGACATTGTTCATCAGCAATACCAAGACAATCCCAATGGTCTTGAAACACTGGCAAATAACATTGATACCCTTGATAAGCAGTTAACCAAAGGCATGTTATTAGCAGGTGGGCTGACGGCACTTATTAACCCTGTGGCAGGAATAGGCATTGCGGCAAAAGCGCTAACACCAGGAATGAGCAGTTTAATCAACACCTTTGCATTAAAACCGGGTGCTAAAAAACTGCAGAAACACCAGTTAGAAAAATCATTAAAAGAAGCTCAAAAAAATATACAAACACAATTTGAAGACACCACAACGTTAAAGGTGGTGAACCCTATATTGAAAGAATTAGAGTTTGCCTTGAATACCACAGAGGAACAGCACGACCCATTATTAGACCCTAATTTGGGAGATGGCAGCATCACTGAGCTAGACCATGAACGCTGGCGTAATCTCACTGAAATTGCCATCTGCCATGTGTATAAAGAGGCCTATGGCAACTCGAAGCTTCATAAACAAGCACAATTAGGCCCAGAAGATTTACGCTGGTTATCGGTTTTATTTGAAGTACATTCTCTTTAAATTTTTATTAAATAGCCTTCTATCATTTGAGTTGTTTTTTCCCTGAGTAAATCCCTTAACAATAACACCGCCGGCGTCACTTGCTGGCGACTGGCGCATATTAAATATAAATCTAAGTCTTGGTTTGAGAAGTCCTGCAACACTTCAACCAAGCGGTTATGGTGTAAATCATCCGCCATATCTAACTGAGATTTAAACGCAATGCCCTTACCTGAAACGCACCAACGGCGTACTAAATCCGCATCGTTACTCTCTCGGTTGCCTTTCACCTTAACGGAAAAATCAGCGCCCTTTTTTAGGCTAGTGCCAGCGTCCACAGCTAGGTTGTTTTTAAATGGCCATTGATCGTATAAACGGTTGTCTACTCGGTAAAGCAGGCAGTTATGCTGACTAAGGTCACTAGGATGTAAAGGCTCTCCCATATCATGAAGGTAAGTTGGCGAGGCGCACACTATTCGCCTTAACCTAGCAATTTTAAACGCCACCATAGAAGAGTCTTCAGGTTCTCCATAGCGCAAAGCCACATCTACTCGCTCCATATAAAAGTCTGCTAACGAGTCCCCTACCATGAGTGCTATTGAGAGTTCAGGATGAGCGTCCATCAGTTCATCCAGCCAGGGTAAAATCACATTGCGACCAAGATCCGAGGACACCGACAAACGCATCTCCCCTGCTATCTGGCCTTGCAAAGTACTCAGGGATAACTTGCCCTCTTCAAGAGCCCCTAAGGCATCTCGGCAGTGGCTTAAAAAACGCTCACCTGCTTCAGTGATGCGCAAGTTTCTTGTGGTGCGAATAAACAGCTCTACCCCTAACTGCTTCTCTAAACGCTTTAAAGCGGCACTGGCCGCAGCAGTTGAAATATCTAACTGACGGGCAGCACCTGTGATGCTCTGGTTATCGGCCGTGCGTACAAACAACGTAAGGTCGCTGATATTCATACTCTATCCTTTCCAAATGATTCAGGAGCATCCTCCATTATCAAAATATATTTGATAAAAATTCAATTATTACGCTATTTATAGTTTATAACGTTTTATGAATAATGGCTTCATCAAATACAGGAGAGCACCATGAAAGCCATTGGTTATAAACAAGCAGGTAGCTTGCAGTCAGAACACGCTTTACAAGATATCACCCTAGAGATTCCTGAGGTGCAAGGCCGTGACCTATTAGTGAAAGTCGCTGCTATTTCGGTTAACCCGGTTGATACCAAGGTGCGCGAAAGTGCTCAGCCCACAGAGGGCTTTAAAGTACTGGGTTGGGATGCGGTAGGTGAAGTGGTGGCCATAGGGGATCAGAGTGAACTCTTTAAAGTAGGCGACAAGGTTTGGTACGCAGGTGATCTTACCCGTAGTGGCAGCAACGCAGAGTATCAATTAGTCGATGAACGCATTGTGGGTCACAAACCACAGTCACTAAGCAATGCCGAGGCGGCAGCCACCCCTTTAACAGCTATTACTGCGTGGGAATTATTGTTTGATCGTTTAGGTTTTAAAGTAGCACAAGCAACATCACAACCTTCTTTAGAGACAAGCAAGGACAAACCCACTTTGTTGATTGTGGGCGCAGCAGGTGGCGTGGGTTCTATCTTAAGTCAACTGGCGGTGAATCTCACCGATGCTACGGTTATCGGCACGGCTTCTAGAGCTGAAAGCCAACAATGGTTAACGGGTTTAGGGGTTAACCATGTGATCAATCACCACATGAATATGAAGCAACAACTTCAAAGCTTGGGCATACAAGAGGTGAGCCATGTGATTAGCCTCACCCACACCGAGCAACATTTCGATGCCCTAGTGGATGTTTTGGCCCCACAGGGGAAATTCGCATTGATTGACGACCCAAAAGAAGGCGTGGATATTATGAAATTAAAACTGAAATCCATTTCTTTGCATTGGGAATTTATGTTTACCCGCTCCATGTTTCAAACTGGCGATATGATCAAGCAACATGAAATGCTAAACACGCTAGCCGATTTATTTGATAGTAAAATATTGAAAACTACTTTGGGTGAACACTTTGGAAAAATTAATGCCGAAAATTTACTTAAAGCGCACCAACACATTGAAAGCAACCAAGCCATTGGCAAGATTGTTTTAGAAGAGTTTTAATTGGCTATTTTTGAACGTATTCGACTTACCTTTAACACAATAAATTTTAACAGTAGGATTTAACCATGACACAAGCATTAACCATCGTTGCCCGCATTGAAGCCAATGCAGATAAAATAGATTTAGTAAAATCAGAGTTATTAAAGCTCATTGAACCAACTCGCCAAGAAGAAGGCTGCATTCAATACGACCTTCATCAAGACAATGAAAATCCAGCTGTTTTCGTTTTCTATGAAAATTGGAGTAATCGCGCATTGTGGTTAGCGCACATGAAAAATGAACATCTTAAAGCATACATGGCCGCAACCGATGGGGCTGTAACAAGCTTTGTTTTAAATGAAATGATTAAAATCGCTTAACATTTAAAAATAATAAATTTAAAGATAGAGCCCTTCGCAGGGCATAAAAAAGCCCTTAGTAAAATACTAAGGGCTTTAGATTTTAAGATTAATTGATATTAAACCCTTAAAAACCTACAAGGTTTTCATGAATTCAATTAACGTCCACTTTTGGTTTTTAGTTAATTGAGTACCGTAAACGTGCCCTGCATTAGAGTTACCTTTTTGAATGTGCCCATCTTCTGCTAGCACATTAAATTCAGACAACCCTTCTTTTGTATTAAAGCCCACATTGACAGGGTCAAACTCTCTGTCCCCTACCCAAAATTGCTTGCTGCGTTTTTCAGGTTTTTGCAACAATTCCCAAAGGTTAGGCACCGAGCCATTATGTAAGAATGGTGCAGTAGCCCAAATACCATTTAATGGACGCGCTTTATACACTAAACCTGCATATTGATTGTCGGTTGATTTCATAGAGCGAGATTTAGGCTTCATGACTTTTTTGCTTTTGCTAATGTTTTCACGTTCGGTCACATTTTGCGCCATGTAATCCTCTAGCGATTTATCATCGGTAGCGGCATCACTGCTTTCGCTGGCTGACTTATCAGGTTTGGCATTAATAGGAATTAAGCCAGCTTCCAAGGCAAGAATAGGGTCTTTTAATACAAGCCCCACTACTCCGTTCACTGAAATACTAATGGCAGCGGCGGTTTCATCAAACTTATCACCTGCTACAATTTTTGATTTAGTGCCTTCTAACAACAATGTATCGGCCATATGGAAATCAGCATTCCAAGCAGTTGCTGGGTCAGTCCCCACTACGGTGATAGGCGTTTTAACAGCCTTGTAGTTTTTACCTTCATCTTCACGGGGGATCACTTCGTGACAGCTAGCACATTCTTGCTGATATAATTGCGCGCCGGCCGCCGCTTTTGCTGTATTAATAGGGGGTAAATATTCTTGCGGCCAGACAGGTGATCGCAACTCTTTTACCCAAGATTCAAGCTTCCCTAGGCCTTTCATATCAACCGTAGAAGAATAACTATTCTTAATGCCAATCATACGCTTCCACCAAGAAGCTTCTTCAATACTCAAGCTTCCAAACACTCCCACCACTTCACCTATGTTACGTACTAATGGCCCTACCACAGGTGTATTAGGGGCTGAGGCATTCCATTGCACCACATCTGACTGGTGAGTTCCCCAAAGAAAAGGGTAAGAAACCGGAGCGGTAGGTGCATTGCCGTTGCTTAAATCATGCAAGGCAAATGCACTGCCCGCATTTTGAATATTACCAAAAGCATCTAGGCGACCATAGCTGGTAAAATCACGGGGATAGTTGCTGGGCAAGTTATTTACGTTTTCTCGCTCACTTGCCTGAATGGCCAATTGAGTGAGTTGCGTATGTAAATTATTGGCAGCCGCTTCATTGTAATCATCAGCTAATACTTTTTTAGCAAAACGATCAAACTTAGCGGAGTCTTCATTGGTGGCATTAAGTGCCGCCACCAACTTACTGTAAAACAGCACAAAGTTTCCAAGAGTGGGCGCGCCTTCTACCAGTATTTTTTTACCTTGGTAATCAATTTGATTGGTATGACAAGCTGAACAGGTTAATCCTACCCATGCATCGCCACTGTCTTTATTTTCATTAAGAGCAAAACCAATGGGTAAACCCGCTGGGTTTCTAGCGGAAGACGCCATTGGTAAATACCGTAGGGATTCCATATGTTCAACACTTCTAAAATACTCTTCACTGTCAGCTTGCTCCAACCAGGTAAACCAACTGTAGGGTAATATTTGTGACCCTTGACTGGTAAACCAAAAATCCATACGGGTTTTATTGCTCCAAGCTTGATCCAGTTCTAAGCGCTGGGGCACTTCCCCCACTTCAGGGGTAATATTCACATCCGCAGCCTTGGTGTGAAGATTTTTATCTTGATATAAGGAACCACAACCCACCAACATAGAAACTATGCCCGCAGCCGCAGCAATAGAGGTTCGTATTTTCATTCAAGCGTCCTTGCAAAAGGATTGATTTTAGGCAACTTCCCAGTCTTTATCATTAGAATTATTGAAACTGAAAAGCTAAAAGTTTGAGCGCATACATTTTTTAAATAAGCGATTTGACCTTATCGAAAAAAAACCAAGCTGTAAAAGAGTAGCGATGTTTATTGCAAGGAAAGAGTTTAAAGCAGCACAACTGTAGTAATTTTAGGCCAGATAAATATGATTCATGACACTATTTTCTCAATTTACAGATAAATAATTTAAAACATTATCATTCTCAAATTTTCAGTGTTTTATGCTCCATATTTCCATTCGGTTTCGACCCTTATGCTTGGCCTCATACAAAGCCTCATCTGACTGATTCATAAGTACCTCTAAGTTGTCACAATCTTTAGTTAATTCAGTGATGCCAATAGAGGTGGTAAAACGAATAACTTGGTCTTGGTAATTCACTTCAAGTGCAGCCACCGCCTTTAAAATTCTTTGCGCCGTGACTTTGGCGGCTACCTGAGATGTATCTGGCAATAATATAGAAAACTCTTCTCCGCCTAAACGCCCAAACACATCACTTTCACGCAACAATTTTTGACAACAAAAAGTAATCGCTTCTAAAACTTGATCCCCAGCTTGATGCCCGTAGTTATCATTAATAGATTTAAAATGATCAATATCTAGGGCTAAAATGCTTAACGGGTGCCCGTAACTAACACTGCGCTCAAATTCACTTGCAGCGGTTTCTAAAAAATGGCGACGATTACTAATGCCTGTAAGGGAGTCTGTTGCAGCTAATTTTTTAACATATCGCAGCGCATCTCGTAATTCATTTTCAGTTTTCTTAAGCTTGGTGATGTCTGTTACGTAAATATAGATGAAGTTATCGTCGGTTTTTAACCTAGACACCTGCATCCAGCTACCGTCTTGCATATCTGATTCAAACGAAGCAAAGCCTTTTTCAAGCCGACTGGCCTTGGCGCGCTCCACTAACCCTTCTATATGATCATCAGTGGCGACTCCTACTCCAGCTGAATGAGATTGGCGTAGCATGGTTTCAAAAGGCATACCGATTATTTCATGAGATTGAAATCCAAAACTTTCTGCTAATTTATCATTGCAAAACACCAAAATATCTTCTTCGTTATACACACCAAAGCCATCTTTACTGGACTTTAGAGCCTCAATAATCAGCTCATTTACTGTGTTGCTGGCGCGGTTACCCATTTACACTATTCCCAAGGTCTTTTGAGTCTAAACAGCGGCTTAAGATTATTATAGTTCAGGGATTAACTTTTAGCTGAATAGCCTAAGTGTTTGAATAGCTTGTGGTTTTTCTTTAAAGTTAGCCCGTTAAAAAGAAATTCCTTAAAATCGACTGTCGGCCGCAAGCGACCGAGCTTACCGTCGATTTTATTGGCCTTCGGCCAACCGAAATTTCCCAAAGCGATAGTTTGACTCGGGGGCAAGCCCCCAGAGATTTCCTTCGTTAAAACCGCGTTAATGACAGCGCCATTGAGACTTCCATGACCAGAGCCCGCCACACCCTCATTGTTACCGACATATTTGGCGCCACTGACGCGGTTAAAAATTTAAGTCGCAGGCTAAAGCTGCAAGGCAATACGGTCAGTATCATTGACCCCTATCAGGGTAAAAAACATCCCAAGGGCCAAGAAGCAGATATCTATGAGCATTTCTTAAACGAATGTGGACATGAACAATATTTAACTCACGTAAAGCGCAGGCTAACAGCGGTATTAACTCCGACCAACCAAGATGTTTTTATGATTGGCTTTAGTGCTGGCGCCAGTGCCGCTTGGCGAGCACTTGATCGTACTAGAGCATTATTTAAAACGGATGAAAATTCTCAACTTATAAAGCACTTCACGGGCTTTTACCCTACCCAAATTAGACACTATTTAGGCCTTTCAAGCATTTGTAAAAGTTCATTTATTTTCCCAAAACATGAAAATCACTTTGATGTAAAAGATGCCATTGGCCACTTATCTAGCGGTCACCACACAAGATGCCTTCAAACACCTTTTGACCATGGTTTCATGAATCCTGACTCAAAAAACTATCAGCACAACGCTCGCATTGAATTTGAAAAAATTTTGTTAGAAAACAACACAGAAACTACCAATAAATCGGCTTGGCAGTTTCTTAAAAACGCTAAACGATTAAACGATTAAACGATTAAACGCTCTCTACAGTTCAGACACATCAGCATAAATTAAATAGTTCACTATTTTCTCATTGCGCATGGTAAGGACAGTGGCAAATTCAGCAGAGTGCTCAGTGCCATCTAACCTTACATAATGCACTTGGCCATTGCATATTAGCGTATCATCTTGCTGCCAAATGCCATTCAAGGTATGCCTCATACTGCTAATACTTGAAAAGAAACTTTCATTGGCTTGCAGCACATCCTCTATGCCATTCACAGCATCATGGTTGGAAAATTTAAAACAAACGTTATCATCTAGTTTACTGGCCAAACCTTTAAGGTCTTTTCTATCTACGCTGGTATAAAGTGACTTTACAAATTGTGTCGCGTTCATGTTTATATCCTTTAGTTGTTTGATAATTGGTTTTCTAATTAACCGTTCACTTGAACGTTTTGAGACGACTCATAAGTATTTTTTTCATGGGCGAACTCACTAAAATATTGAACAAATTCAAACTGAAACCCTTCAGGGTCTACAAAATAAATATTTTTCCGCACCGCATGCTCCGCAAGGCTCACATCTATTTTGTAACCCTTTTTTTGTAACCGCTCTATAAGCTGCTCTAAGTCATTTACCACAAATCCTAAATGAGCCAAGCCCGCCGAATGTCCTTTCAAAAAACGATTTTCCTCATTTGCCCCGTCATTTAGCGTTATGTAGTAATCATCACTTCCCACGTGTAGCCAACGGCGGGGTCGACCTTGCCATTGCATTTCCCCCTGCCCACGCACTTTCCAGCTGGGAAAAGCCGTTTGAATAAACTGCAAGGTTTTCTCTATTTCTTTAACCACAAGGTTGGCATGTTCAAAACGAACCATGGTGTTTCTCCTATTACGCTCTTTCGGGTTGGGGTAGTATTTGAGTCAAACTAAAAATTATTTTTTCTGAATGATAATCATGGCTAACAACACCATGAATATGCCCGGCATAAGCTGCCAACTAAAATCATCAAGCCCTAACAAGACACTTAACAAAATGACAAATAAAGGGGTTAAAAATCCGTAAGACGCCACCCGAGTGGCACCGATTCGAATGGTGCAAAATTGCATAACAAAAAAGGTAATTAGGGTGGAAAATAATGATAAATAAACAATGCCGCCATACACACTAGGGGCAATATCCATCCAATGGATATTATTTAAATCTTTAAATGAACATATTAATAATAAAATACCGCCCGCTATTAGCACCCAAAGCGTCATGACTTCCATGGGTTCATTTGCATAAAGCTTTTTCACTAAAGGGTTGTAAAGCCCCATGAACAAACAGGCCACTAAAAACAAGCCGTCTCCTTTATTCAAACTCAGCGAAATCAATAAACTCATATCCCCCCTGAAAACAATCCATAACGCGCCAAGCGTGCCAAGCATTAAACCCATTACGCGGCTTTTAGATGCCTTTTCACCATTAATAAAAAAAGCATAAACCGCAGTGATCGCTGGCACGCTGGTATACAAAGCGCCGGTATTCATGACACTGGTGAAACGCAAACTCTCAAACATTCCCCAGAAAAACCCCACTAAAGGCACACTCAGAATGAAATAGCCGAATAATCGTTTAGGGCTAGGGAAGTGCCAGCCATTTTTATCAAACACAAACGGTGCAAAAAATGCGGCGGCTAAAAAAAATCGCACACACATCATGGCGGAAGGTGGCATGGCGTGAGTAATGAGCTTGGCAACGGGAAAAGAGCTGGCGGCCAATAATATGGCCAATAGCATTAGATTCCCTTCAAGGCTCATATTGGGCTTAACGGCAATGCGGCTTGCTAGCTTGGCTTTCAACTGCAGTGTCTGGTTCATAATGGCTCGTTAACATTTAAGTAAGTAAAGCCAGCATATCTGTTTCCTATTGACAGATAATCTACCTACAAGGACACTTACTGTTGAATTAAAGTCAACAGAGATAAGAAAATGGACGGTATTGGAGTCATTCCAATTTTTGTGGCGGTGATTGAATACAAGGGGTTTTCGGCAGCGGCTGAGCACTTAGGCTTGACTAAATCGGCCGTTAGCAAACGTATCAGCCAGCTAGAAGCGCAATTGGGAGCCAAGCTATTACACCGCACCACTCGAAAGCTGAGCCTAACCGAGGCTGGCGAGCAATATTATGTCCATGCCCTTAAGGCCCTAACAGCTGTTCAAGATGCGCAAGATTGTGTGGCACAACTGCAAGGAGAACCCCAGGGAAAGTTACGCATACACGCCCCCATGTCCTTTGGGCATTTGCACGTGTCTCCCCTCATCCCTGAATTTATTACCCGATATCCCAAAATTTCAGTAGATTTAGTACTCGATGACAAGGCCATTGATTTAGTGGCACAAGGGGTCGATGTGGCCATACGTTCGGGAGATTTACCCGACTCTAATCTAGTGGCCCGTAAATTGGCCCCAGGCAACAGTATGGTGTGCGCCAGCCCAGAATACATTGAAAAATATGGTAAGCCTTCCCACCCTAGTAAGCTCACAGAGCACAACTGTTTATTATTTAGTTATTCAGATAATGCCAATCAATGGCTGTTCAGCCATGACAACGAGCATTGTCAAGTTGACGTGACTGGAAATTATCAAGCCAACAACAGTGAAGCCCTTAGACAAGCACTTCTTAAAGGGTTTGGGGTAGCAAGATTACCCACGTTTATTGCAGGCCCAGACGTTAAGGCTGGTAAGCTGGTCAATCTATTTCCCAATTACACTATGCCCCATAAAGACATTTATGCGCTTTATATTGCTCGTCAATACTTGCCTAAGAAAGTCAGAGTCTTTCTAGATTTTGCCATTGAGTATTTTGGTTCAGATATTCCCTATTGGGACGCCGTATCAGACAGATGAGATGAAGTGCGCTATGATTATAATTCGCCAATGGCCTGTTTAGCTTTAGGAAACACCTTGATCAGATTCATATTAATAGCAATTTGCTTAACAGTCGTCTCACTACCGCTCCATGCCAATGAAGTGATAAAGATTGCCATTGGTGATTGGGAGCCGTTTACATCCAGCCGATCAGATAACGCTCACATTAATGAAGACATCGTAAGGGAAGCCTTTCTACTTGAGGGGATTCAGGTGAATTATCAATATTTCCCTTGGGTCAGGAGCTACCAATACGTTGAAAAAGGCGAGTTTCACGCCACCTTTCCCTGGATGATCACTGAAAAACGTAAAAAGGAGGTTTACTTCAATAAGGAGCCGCTGTTA
>OLII01000852.1_pt1 | contig 11172 bp, 10 predicted proteins | sample 1609481 | NCBI WGS metagenome assembly OLII01 (sample SAMN05416859, study PRJEB24817) | seawater metagenome | isolation source: Sea water | place: Canada:Atlantic | collected 2013-11
TTGTAGTTTGTCCATTATAGGTCCTTAAGTTGTAAACCTATTTCAGGACGGGACATAGAAAATAAAAAAGCCCGGCACTTAGGCCGGGCTTAATTGCGAAAGTTAAGGCTAAACTTTATAAGCGTTTAATGATTTCTTGTGCAACGCCCATGGCAGATGCTGGGTTTTGACCAGTAATCAATTCACGGTCTACAACAATTTTCGCATTCCAATCGGTTGTATTACGTTGATAGTTACCACCGGCTTTGCTTAGGGCATCTTCAGGGAAGTAAAACATATCACCGTCTAAATAGTATTTTGTGGCGGTTACTTCTTCAGAGTTACTGAACACGGTCATGTTGTAATCTGAATAAATCCAGCTTTGATCAGGTTTAGCAGACTGTCCTTTTTTAAGCTTTGCGACAAATTCATCATTGTTTGGCAAGGCTGATAATAATGCGATGGGACCATGACACACTAGACCAGTGGGTTTTTTGGCATTATGAAAGGCGGTTAATATTCTGCCCAGTTGATCATCAACCACTAAATCTTGCATGGGAGCGTGGCCACCAGGTGCGAAAAAGGCATCAAACTTATCCACACCAATTTGTTCTACGCGGTTAAAGCTAATCACCGGGCTGTTCATTGGGTCGATTATATTAAGTTCATCAAGCAATTTTTTATGGGTGTCATAATAGGCTTGGTCATTATTGAAAAGCGTTAGGGAATCGGAGTTAGGGTCCATGGCCGGTACCACACCTGATGGAGTTGCAAATGTGACGGTATGCCCTGCATCAATAAACTGCTTTACAGGCTCCATGAGTTCATTGAAATAAAAACCAGTTTTATAGGTTTTATCATCTTTAAGGGCCATTTCACTTTTATCTGACATGACCACTAATATGTTGTCGGCAAAGCTTAATGGGCTAAGTAACAGTGCGGCAGATGCCAAAATATGTTTGATCTTCATGGAAGTACTCCTAATTAAATTGTGTTTGTTAAGTTCGAACAGGAGTTTAGAGTTTTATATTTATTCATACAATTACAAGTAATTAGTTATCAGTGTTTCAATAATTGATACACAAGCCTTGAAAGGCACTATTCATGGGGGGCGGGCTGTTTTGGGCTATTCACACAGAGGCTTGGCTGGCCTGAAACTAACCTACGGGAAAGCTAGGTCAGATGGACGCTAGGCAGAGGAAGCCAGTTTGATGAGGCTTAAAATTTGATTTTTAAGCCATAAATGCCCTTGGTCTTGATTCATGGACTTGTGCCAAACCATAAAGGTGGGGGTTTTCTCCATCTCAAAAGGAAAAGGAAAAATATTAATGGCTTCGCGAGCTGCATAATACTCGGCCATTTTTCGAGGCACCGTGGCAATGCAATCGGTGTGGGTAATTAAACCGGGTATGGCCACATATTGCCTTACTTCGGCCATGACCTTTCTAGGGATGCGTTTATTGACCCGTAAAAAATCTTCTAACATGGTCAGGCTGTGGTGATGGAATTTTAAAATAATATGTTTAGCGGCCATGTATTCGTCATGGCTTAGGGACCTTTTAAAGAGTGGATGACGTTTTCGCGCAATGACCACCACTTCCTCTTCGCCAATTTGGCAATAATCTAACTGCTCTTCTATGGGTGGCTTGTAGTCAAAGTAAAAATCAATTTGCGCCTGCTTAACCAGTTCGAAGCTTTGCTGGCTTACTTCTGGGTGTGTCTGAATTTGCAAGGCGCCCTTGTACTGACTAAAGATAGACAACAGTGCAGGCAATAAAATCAGTTCACCATAATCCCCCATGGCTAATTTAAAAGTACGGCTGGAGACATTGGGGTTAAAAGCATTCTCAGGATTTAAGGCACTTTGCACCATTTTAAGGGCTTGGCGTATCGGAATGATGAGCTCTTTTGCTCGCTGTGTGGGCACCATGCCGTGGCGTGAGCGTATAAACAGTTCATCGTGAAACGTCAGGCGTAACCTTGCCACTGCATTACTCACCGCAGGCTGCGACATGGCCAAACTGTCGGCGGCATGGGAGAGCTTTCCGTGTTCCATGACAGCATCAAACACGGTCAGCAGGTTTAAATCGACGCTGCGTAAATTGATGCTCATGGGTTGCCTTCTTATCAAGAATTCAGTTTGGTGAATGTTTGATATGTATATTATATATTTTTCTTATGTCTATAAAGCTCTTAAGCTGGATTCATTCCTAATAAAAAAAAGAGGCTTTAATGGACATTCAAACACTGGTGAGTAGCCAAGCTCACGATACATCTCTTAGCATGTCTATGATTGCCTTTGGGGCACTGGCTCTTTTGCTGGCTTACGAATGGTTAGCTGGGCGTTATAAAGACGGTAAAAAAACCAAGGAAGATTGGGCCATGGCGGCATTGGCGTTAGGTTTTTTGGCAGCAGTGCAGCGGCCCGTATTAACGTATGTTGTTTTTTTCAGTATGACACTGTTGTTCCCAAGTTTAAGCGGTGGCCTACAAGGGTTTGAGCAAGCGTACTTTTGGCCGGGGCTGGTGATTTATATTTTAATAGACGAATACCTCCATGGCCGCGCCCACTTGTTTGCCCATTCACGTAAACCTAAAAATAGAATATTAGAGCGCATTCAAGCTTTTTATAAAATTGCCCATCGGCCACACCATCAAATTGGCGGCAACGATGGCAAAGGAGAATTAACGGCGACCCATACTTATGTGGAACATTGGGGGTGGTGGTTAATTTTACCCAACTATTGGTTTGGTTTAATTTGTTTGTACTTGGGGTTTTACGAATGGTTTTTTTGGGGAACATTAATAAAAGCCGTTTGGGGCATGCACGTTCATACTAACTGGGGGTGGAGCTATGACTTGATGTTACTTAACCATAAAAACAGTGTTGTTCGAAAAATAATGTGGGGGCTGTGCCATGTGATTGTGTTTCCTAATATGCATCATCAACACCATAGCCGCAGCGGTAACTCGGCCCGTAATATGTGTAATGTTTTGTCCATATACGATTGGCTATTGTGGGACTCCTTAGCCATTGAAAAACAGCGCCCTAAAATTTATGGCTGGCGCCAAACCGAAAAAGAAGAATTTAGCCCCTTATATCGTTATTTTAATACCGATTTAGATAGACGATAAAAAGCAAAGAAAAGAGATGGTGGCACTATGATTTACGTTAGCGATACTTATCGTGTATTTTTTTATAGGTGCCATCGTCTTTTATTATCTTAAGTGTTTGATTAAAAGCCTGGACTATTTTATTTACGCCTTTATAGTTTTTTGAAAAACAAAAGAAAAATTCTTTATGATTGATGGGGTAAAAGGTAAATAAGTTTGAAAGGCCAAATTGATTGATAATAAAGTCGGTGGATTGGCGATTTAAATACAAATAATCAAATCGATTTCGTTGTAGCATTCTAATGGCCGACTCGGTGTCATTGCTACTGATGGGGAGAATTCCCACTTCCATTAAGGCATTAAAACTGGTGTAAGCACTTACCGATGCCACTCTTTGCCCTTTAACATCTTCAATGGAAAGAGGTTTTGGGCCTGTAAATCCTTTACGTACGTAGTAGCCGGTGGTTCGTTTACTAATGGGGTTTGAAAAAATCATATAGGTTTCACGCTGGGGTGCATAAGCGCAAGTTAAAATGCCTAATACTTTACCCTGCTTAGTATAAGACAAGGCTCTTTTCCAGGGGAAAAACTCAATATTTATTTGGTAATTAAGACGGGTAAAAATTTCCACGGCAACTTCATAGTCAAAGCCTTTCAAGCCAGCGACCGCTTCTAACATTTCGTATGGAGGATAGTGCTCAGTGGCGATGGGTAAGACGATTTTGTCTTGTGCATATATTGGCAAGGAATATAGAGCTATGACTAAAAGCATTAACAGTAACGGTTTAGGCATTGGCACACTCGAATAAGGATACAGTGTATGTCACTTCCCTGTGAGTCGCATACTTTAAAAGCTAGTTGATCTGGGTTAAAAAGCCAGAGCCAACCGATGTTAATCTATGGGGTTTATACTGTAGAGTGCATTGAATTACATAGCCTTGGGTTTATCATGTTCTCTCATAATGGCTCACACTTAATGGTTTGTTTATGAAGTTTTTAATCTTTTTAGGCTCAACAAGAGCCAGCACCCCACCCAGACCCGAGCGTTTAGGGCTAAGGGTAAGCCGTGCCTGTGAATATTTCTTTAAATTAATTGATGAAAAGCATTCAATTGAAATTATCGACCCGCTTGATTATGAGCAAGGCCCAGTATTCAAGCCGCATTTTTCCTATGCCAAAAGTCGTGCCCCAAAAGACTTACAATCATTAGCAGAAAAAATTCAGGCAGCCCATGGATATGTGATGGTGAGCCCAGAATACAACCACTCCATGAGCCCAGCCCTTAGCCATTTGTTAAATCATTTTGGCAGTTCATTATTTTCTTATAAACCCAGTGCCATTGTGACTTATTCAGCCGGGCAGTGGGGTGGCACTCGTGCAGCAATGGGCATGCGTTCATTTTTATCTGAATTGGGATGCTTGCCGGTATCGGCCATGGTTCATGTGCCTTTTGCTCAACAAGTGTTGAATGAAGAGGGCCTAATACTTGATGAGGCTGAAGAAACACAGTGGCAAAGCTATTTTGCAAGAGCCTTTAATCAATTGTCATGGTGGGCACAGGCTGCTCAAAGCCAAACTCAATGCCTAGATCCCCATGACATGATTCAATCCTTCACAAAGGACCCTTCTCAAAGGAATGCACCATAAGGCTATCTTGGGGTTAGCTTGTGTTTTAAGTGGTAACCCCTTCTCACTCATCAGGAGGCTTTTCTTTGTTTCGTTTTGTGCGCCATACCCACCATGAATGATTAAAATACGGGTAATATGCCTGCCTATTCTTGCTATACGATTAAACAGGGAAAAATCATGAAACTTGTTAAGCCCGCCTTACTTACTCTAGCGATTGCTTCACTTGCGGCCTGTGGCAGTTCATCTGATTCAGAGGACAATGGAAGCATAGCATTTACAGAATTTGATCTAGCCAATTATCAGCCTGTATCTGATTCCGGTAATTTTAAAGGTATCTGGGTAGCTGTATGGAATTATTCAGGTACGGCCAATGAAGGTGATATTGACTATACCTTTGATGCGAGCCAGAAAATGGTATTTTCCATATTTAGTGGTGACCAAGAAAAACTTTACGTCACCGATTGCAATGGTGTATCTATAGCGCTTGATTTTAATGAAGAGGTTGATTTTATTGAAGAGCAAACCTTCATCGAAGGCAATGAGGTAATGAGTGTTATTGATAACAATATTATGGTACTCAGAGAACTAGAGAGCGATGTTATCTGGTATGCCGTCAAAATTAATCACAGCCCAGCCTCACTTGGGTCTGTTACAACCGAAGGCTCAGGAACGCAAACCGGAGAATACTCTCAATTGGCTGTGGGCCTTTGTCAACAGAGCATCGCGGCTAAAACAACTTCTGGTCACACCTTTGTCATGACCAGTACAGAAGTGTCCATGGCTGATAATTTAGAGTTATCGGTGGATCCTCAAAACATATCGGAACTTGATTTCACACGAAAGGATTATAAGGGGCCGGAGATTGATGGGGATTATGATATTGAACTAAAATATAAACGTTTCCTAACGGATAGCTTTGTGTATTTGGACTTTAATCAAGAAAATGATTTGGGTGATAATATTGAATATACTGTTTCTGAAAATAGTTCAAATTTTTACGCTGGGAAATTTTTAGTTACTTCTTCAGCGGGTGAACAAGCGGCTGCCTTTACATTTAATCTTAGCTATTAAAATCTAAAAGACAGGCATAACTAATTTTACGCCTAGCCCTACTTAATTTTACTGAAAAGGTAATGAAAGTATTCAGGTGCTAGGTGGCTTATCATAATTGAGTTAAGCTTTTAGCAAAGCTCCCTCCTTCCTCCCCCCAAGAAATTCGCCCTAGGGCCATAATCAAACCTATGGCACATTAACATTGCCAGCCAGTTCAAACTTTTACTAAGTGTTTTGTTAACTTTAATATTTTGTGTGCTGTATCCGTATTGGCCATTTAAGAAAGAGTAAGATTCGCCTCAAATCAATGACAGTTTAATTGAAAGGGACGAATCGTGAATTTTCTTAATCCTATAATGGCCACAGTCGCCATATCATTCCTTACTGCCTGTGGCAGCACTTCCGATTCTAGCGAAAATCTATTTACCCCATTTGACTTGAATAATTATCAAGCAGTTTCCGACTCTGGAAACTTGCAAGGAATTTGGGTGGGAATTGGAAATCATTCAGGGGACGGCAGTGAAGATGGTCTGGATGACAGTTTTAACGCCAGCCAAAAAATGGTGTTTTCAATTTTTAGCACGGACCAAGAAAACTTATTTGTGAGTGATTGCAGTGGCGAATCGATTGCCATTAATCTAAATGATGATCAAATTGTTATAGAAGGAAACCTGGTCACGAGTATTGTGAATAACAATATGATTACCTTGCAAGATCAAAGTGAGGGCTTTAGCTGGACGGCGCTTAAAATCAATCACTCACCCAATACTTTGGGGTCAGTACAAACCAGAGGTTCAGGGGTATTACAAGAAGCGGGTTCCCATTTAGCCACTGGCTTGTGCCAGCAAAAGCTAGAAACCAATATGAACAATGGCCATTCATTTACCATACTCACCACGCAAGTGTCTTTTGCCGATAGCCTTGAAGCCTCCATAGATAGCCAGGCTATTTCAGAAATTGAATATTCTAGAAGTGATTTTCAGGGGCCTAGTATAGAAGATGCATTTGATGTGACGCTAGAATATCAAAGTACTTTAAATAACAGTTATGCATCAGTGTTCTTTTATGAAGGAGATGGGCAAGGAGACATTATAGAGCTGGCGCAGGCTGAAGACTCATCACACACCTATGTGGCGCAATTTAATGCAAGATCTTTAGATGATGAGCAGACGGCCGCTTTTAAACTAAACCTTGCCTATTAATCCCCTTTTATTTTCCCTCTTTAATAGCACCGTAATCCCCCCTTCTTGAAGGTGGGGCAATACAGCTATTACAATGATGGTGTAATATTTTATCAATGAAATTATATATTTTGGTCTGATATAAGGGGAATAGGGGCGGCAACTTATTGTCGGTACTGCGAAGGCGGCAATAAATTCACATGAATACTCGATATTCCTCCCCTTTAATTTATAGGAAAATATTAGCCCCTTAAAAACAGAAAAAAGTACTAACTTTAATTTAAGTTTTTAAAAATGGCCATCTGTCATTCATTTTATTTTTGTGAATATGTAGTGTTAAAGTTTTTAGTTATATGTGTTTTCTAAATGAAATACATAACACTTTAAATATAACTATTTTGAAAAATAGCTAGTTAAAAATAATGAGTGTTTTTTTTGTTTATTTTTAATGGTCGGGGTTTTTATTACTTATTTCTGAAAAAATTTCCCAAATTCTTTTTGAAGTTTGTTGGCCTTTAACTTGCCCTATGATTTGGCACCTACACGTCGTAGGTAACCCAAACGATTACAGGATGTTAATCAATGAACTTCTCGCTTAACCTAAAAAAATTCACATCGCTTACTTCAAGTTTACTTATGTTGGGGTCTTTGGGCGTCAGTCACGCTCAGGCCGATGAAAACTATGCTTATTTAGTTTCGGTTCAGGATTCCACAGGAGAGCACCTTTGTAATGGCAGTTACATTGGTGGTAACCGAGTTCTATTTTCACCGGACTGTCAGAATAGTAATATCGTTTCCCCCTTTCCTATTGGCAATCCATCGAGCATTACATCATTAGACAGCAGCTCGGTGGTGATTGATGGTGTGGCAACGGATAGCATGCTAAATGTTGAACCCGGTGTTTATAGCTCCAACAGCTCTGATTTAGGCTCAACCACATTAGCGGATGCTGGGCTTATAATTAATGGCGTGCCCATAGACTCTATGCCGGATGGCGGGATAATAGATGGGAGTCCCATAGATGGTGGCGTGATTATTCCCAGTCCCTTTCCCATCCCAAACTATCCAGTACAAGTGGTCTTTAATCTAGCCGATGGTACTCAATCAGCCAGCTATCCCATTAGCCAAAGAATGACGCACCCTTTTAGCGGTGACGGCATCATTGCCATGGTGAATACTGTCCCTGAAGGGGTAGAGACTTTAACACTGGCCAGTGATGCACTGTTAGATAAATTGGAAGCCGGGCAAGATATGGAAGTGAAAGTGGTGGGACGTTATTATAGCGATTACACAGGTGAAATTGGCAGTAAGGTTTTCAATATAGCCCCTGTTAGTGAGTGCCAAAATTTAACGGATAATCCTCTTGCTCGTCGCTTGTGTTTAATAGAGTTGGTATCAGACCCTTTCCCTAGCTGTACAATAGATGTGTCAAATAAATCAACGGGTGCACCCATTGTTTATGAAGCAGGCAATGAAAAGTTCTTATTGGGTTATAAGAAGCGCACCACCAATTATATTGAAAGTTGTAATAATTGGGCCGCGGTCACTCAATACAGTCATTGGATGAATTTAATGGCGGCTAAACAAGTGGGATTAAGCGTTGCTACTGCTTATGATTTGGGAGAGCGTCCATTAATGGAGCCAACTAAATTAAACGTTACCTTCACTAATCATTCAGCGGATCAAAAATTTGATATTTTTAAAGCTGGCTTCGTAAAAGGCGATCACTTTTCGGTATCCCGTAATAGCTGCCACACATTACTGCCATCAGAACAGTGTACTATCGAAGTGTTTGCAAAACCTCAAGCCACTATAAAATATGAAGACCTACTGATTTTTGAAGTTAACGGTGAAGTGGCCGGCAGTTATGTAGTGGCCAGTGCAGTGGGTCAGCATATGTTTAAAGGCGATCGAGATTCACTATGGGAAATGCGCGGCTGGGTGAAAAATAAAAGTCGCTTTTCAGGCAGTGTCATAGCCGACGATGATGTTATGGCGAAACCTACTCTTAAGCGTAATAAGCACTTTGTAAACCCTAAAAATGTCTCGGTTACTTATCGTGCTAATGGTAGCAATGAGTGGTTGATGTTTTTTAATATCAATCGTAAAGGCTTATTTGGTGATGGGCCCATATTGGCGCCAGTAAAAACCTTAGCGGGTACCGATAATGAATGGCTGACCAAAACCTTTGAAATAGAGGAACCTGGAACTTATGAAGTATCAATTACTCGTGGATTCACCTTTATTGGTCAACCTGATACACAATTTAGCGCAGAAATAAGCAGTATTTGTTTTAATGATTGCAGCGATTAAATCTAGGAGTATTGATTGAAAAATAGCAGTGGGTAAAAATAAATACCTGCTGCTATGTTATTCATTTTTATAAATATTCTTTTAATAATTGATGGGGTCCTCTGCAGATAAAAACATGGGCTATTGTGATTTGTGTCTCATCTATAGGGGCATGCTCATTTAACTTACAATGTTAATGGCTTTAACCTGCTAAAATGCTCACTCTCTTCGTTTTAATTTTTATGTAAGTCGAGCACCAGTGAAAAATTCCTTCGTTATAATATTACTGATATCCATACTACTGGTTAGTGGTTGCGCGGGTAGATTAACCAAACAAGATATTGAAACCGTAAAAGTGGTGGCTATTGAAAATACTTTCTTAGACTTCCCTACGTTTACCGTTATTGGAACCACTGTTTTTAATAATGATCACGGGCTTATTAAAGATAAATCGTTTAAAAATTACATTACACAAACCACTAAAAATATCTTGAAAAGAAAAGGCTATAAGGTGGTGATTCAAAAAGATGAAAAAGCAGTGCCGGCAGACATCCACTTAAAAATCATCCCTTCTAAAATACATGACATGATCGGTACCTTTGGTTATGGAGTGCATGAAAAATCGGCTTACAGTATTAATGTTAATACATTTGGCTATATTGCACTCAATCTTCAAGCGAATATAAAGGGAGAGATTAAAGGACACTCTCATAGCACCAAAACCAGTGATCTTGTTATTAGTGATTTACCCGAATCTTGGTTGTCGTTATCAAGGGGAGATAGAATATCCACACGCAATGCATTAAAGCGAATTATTATTTTAGCTTTGAAAGAATCAATTGAAGCCATAGGGCTTTAAATGATATTAGCCAATAATAAGTGATTTATTATTGGCTAATACTTCAATGTTAATAAATTAAACGGCTAGTGCAGCCTCAACCGATTGCGCAATGCTGGTGGTGGCACGGCCAATTAATTTTGAAAGCGCCTTGTTATCATCAAGCAACCATCCGTCTCGTGCATGAAGGTCGGAGTCGGCCAGCACGTCAGCAAAGCCTTGTGGCAAACCGTGGCTCACCAGTGCTTGACTAAAATCTTCAGTGCTTAAAGAGATAAACTCAATTTCTTTTTCAGTTTGCTTAGCTACGATCTGTGCATACTCTTGCAGGTTGTAAGCACTGGCACCGGCCAGCTCGTAGGTTTTACCCACATGGGTTTCTGGCGATATTAAAACATTGGCAGCCGCTTGGGCGTAATCCCTACGAGATGCGGTGGAAAATTTACCATCTTGTGCGGCGCTGGCCACAACGCCTGATTGTAAAACCCCTTGAAGGTTGTCGCTATAATTTTCGTTGTACCAGCCATTACGCAAGATGACCGCATTAAGACCTGAGTCTTTTATGGCTTGCTCGGTGGCCTTATGTTCACTGGCCAAAATTAAAGGAGAAGTATCAGCTTTTAAAATACTGGTGTAGGCCAGTATGTTTACGCCGGCTTCTTTTGCGGCTGTAATCACTGCTTGGTGTTGCGGTACTCGTTGACCAATTTCACTGCCCGATATAAGCAGCAATTTATTTACACCTTTAAGGGCGCGAGACAAGGTGTCTGGCTGATTATAGTCGGCAAGCCTCACTTGTACGCCTAAAGCTTTAAGATTTTGAGCGTTGTCCGGTGAGCGCACTAGTGCCACCAGTTCATGGGCTTCTACCTGCTTTAAAAGTGCTTGAATAACCAGTTGGCCTAGTTGGCCGTTTGCTCCGGTAATGGCAATCATGGTGGTGCTCCTGTTGGTGTATTCTGTTTTGCCAGAATGGCTTTAATTGAAAACAGGCTTAGTATGGTTAACAATGATTGTTAGCATAAGCGGGCATTAAAAGAATGAGGTGTTCTGATTTTGAGTACAATTGATTTTTCTCATTTACGC
>OLII01000854.1_pt1 | contig 11163 bp, 7 predicted proteins | sample 1609481 | NCBI WGS metagenome assembly OLII01 (sample SAMN05416859, study PRJEB24817) | seawater metagenome | isolation source: Sea water | place: Canada:Atlantic | collected 2013-11
CTCGTGGGCTCGGAGATGTGTATAAGAGACAGGCCGCAGGCACTCAGAATTTCAGTAAAGAACCCGCCATGACCGAGTCGCAACTGCAACAGGCCTTGCAACATGGGTTGGCAGCGGCTGAGCGTGCCAGCGAAAGCCAAGCCCAGTTGTTTATTGGTGGTGAAATGGGCATAGGCAATACGAGCTCGGCCACGGCGTTGGCAGCAGCAAATTTAAAATTACCCGCTCAAAATTTAACAGGATTAGGCACAGGCATTAGCCAAGAGCAATTACCTTTAAAAGTGGCGCTCATTTCTCAGGCTCTGGCGCTACATACCTCTCAGCAGCCTATTGAGCAGTTACAAAACTTAGGGGGCTTTGAAATAGCGGGTTTAGTGGGGGCTTACATCCGTTGTGCTCAGTTAGGAATACCTGTGCTGGTGGATGGTTTTATTAGTTCGGTGGCGGCGCTAATGGCGGTGGCCATAAACCCAACTGTTCGTCAGTGGTTGCTGTACAGCCATGAAAGCGCTGAACCTGGCCATCAAAAGGTCTTGCAGGCCCTAGAAGGCCAGGCTCTTTTAAGCATTGGCATGCGCCTTGGGGAAGGCAGTGGTGCTGCGCTTGTGGTAAGTCTTATGCAAAGTGCTTTGGCTCTTCACAATGAAATGGCCACCTTTGCTCAAGCGGGTGTGAGTGAAAAGGAATAATGATGAAATTTAAAACGCTCGATTTACTGCGCCACGGTGAACCCGTGGGCGGAAATGTATTAAGAGGACGCACCGACCACGAGTTAACTGAATTAGGCTGGCAGCAATTAAAAGATGCGACAGAAGGCCAAGAGTGGGATGTGATTATTACTAGCCCATTATCGCGCTGTTATGAATTTTCTAAACAATTGTCGGCGCAATTAAATATTCCTGTGGTGGTTAGTGACGATTTAAGAGAATTTGATTTTGGTATTTGGGAAAATCAAAAAATGGAAACAGTCTTTAAAGACGATTTTGATCGAATTAAAGGCATGTGGGATGACCCCATGAATTTTGTGGCTCCAGAAGGAGAAAGTATTTTAGATTTTGAATCACGTATTTTAAAAGCGTGGTTTGGTTGCTTGTCACGGCCCGAACAAAGGTTGTTAGTGGTTTGTCATGGTGGTGTGATTCGTATGCTGTTAAAAGAAGTATTGGGCTTGCCCTTTAAAAATATAAACCGCTTAGATGTTCCATTTGCGTCTCGCTCACAAGTTAAAGTGAACGAGAAAGAGCCTTTCTATTACCAGTTGATGACCCATGGATAAAAAGCCTGCATTGATATTTAACGTTTTATTAAGCTGCTTTGCTTTTCTGTTGTTAAGCCAAACTAGCTGGGCCGAAAAAAATGATTTTCGCATCGTGACATTGGCCCCGCACATCACTGAACTTTTTTTTGAAGTTGGCGCCGGTCACATGGTGGTGGGCACCGTGGATTATGCGAATTACCCTAAAGCGGCAAAAAAAATAGAGCGCATAGGTGGCTACAATAGTGTGTCGGTAGAGCGTATTTTGGCCTTAAAACCTGATTTTATTGTGGCGATTCCAGGTTCTGCCATGGCCCCTCAAATAGATAAATTAGCCAAGCTGGGGGTTGAGGTGCGTTACAGTGACCCAGTGACGGCGCAACAAGTGTTTGATCAATTAGTGCGCATAGGCAGCTGGGTAGGCAAAGAAAAACAGGCTAAAAAAGTGGCCCAAGAATTTATTGAGCAGTGGCAAGGGCTAAAAGCACATTATCAAAATGTGAGTGCCGATAAACCTAGGGTGTTTTTTCAAGCTTGGTTAAAACCTTTAATGACGTTAAATAAAGACAATTTAATTCATCAGGTTATTGAGTTATGTGGTGGTGAAAATGTTTTTGGTGAATTACCCATGCCGGTGCCGCATATTTCTATTGAAAGCATCATCAGCGCCTCACCCGATGTGATCATTTACAGTGGCCCACAAGAAAGTCTTGAAGCACAACAATATTGGAATACTTGGCAAAGTATTCCTGCGGTTAAATCTAAGCGAATTTATTGGGTACATGCCGATGATTTAGCGCGGCCGGTGCCACAAATTTTAAAAGGGGCAAAAGCCGTTTGCAAAGCCATTCATTCGGCATCTTAATTTTTTGAATCAATACAATGCCTTAGTTTATTTCATGATATGGAATAAGCTAAGGCCCTACCGACACATTTCTGCTTGCAAAATTTCCCATTGTGAAAAATCCTTATGCATAGTTCGCATAAGTAGGAATCGTTAATACCATTTTTAATTTTTCCTGACTATTTGGTCAAGTTTGGCGTAATATGCCTTGTCTAAGATTAAATCCGTCTATAGGATTTATTTGTCTATACTTTTCATAATCAGTTATTCGGTAAGGCAGGAATGATGGATTCTTCGGAAAAAGAACAAAAACAAGATTTAGATCCTAACGAAACTCAAGAATGGCTCGAGTCCATTGATAGCGTAATTCGGGAGGAAGGCATTGATCGTGCTCGCTTTTTATTACAGCGGCTCTCTGAACGCGCAACGCGAAACGGTCTTCCGCTTCCCTATGCGTTCACTACCCCCTATCGCAACACCATCCCTTTGGGTGAAGAAGCAAAAATGCCTGGGGACTTATTTTTAGAGCGTCGTATTCGCTCTTTAATTCGCTGGAATGCATTGGCCATGGTGGTGCGTGCTAACCAAAGTGGCGATGATTTAGGTGGACATATCTCCAGTTTCGCCTCTAGCGCCACATTATATGACGTGGGCTTTAACTACTTTTTCCGCGCACCGAATAAAGCCAGCAGTGAGTCCCCTCATGGTGATTTAGTGTATTACCAAGGGCACATTTCTCCGGGTATTTATGCTCGTAGTTTCCTTGAAGGGCGCATTGATACCAACCAGTTAGAAAACTTTCGCCGTGAAGTGGATGGCAAGGGCTTAAGCTCTTATCCACACCCACGCTTAATGCCTGACTACTGGCAGTTCCCAACCGTATCTATGGGTCTGGGTCCACTACAAGCCATTTATCAAGCACATTTCATGCGTTACATGTCGGCTCGTAATTTATCACCTAGGTTGGATCGTAAAGTTTGGGCATTCCTAGGGGATGGCGAGTGTGATGAGCCAGAATCATTAGGGGCGATTTCCCTTGCTGGCCGCGAAAAATTAGAAAACCTAATTTTTGTGGTGAACTGTAACCTTCAGCGTCTTGATGGCCCTGTACGTGGTAACGGTAAAATTATTCAAGAATTAGAAGGCACGTTCCGTGGCGCCGGTTGGAACGTTATTAAAGTGGTATGGGGTCGCCATTGGGATCCTTTATTCGCAAAAGATAAAAATGGCCTCATGCAAAAACGCATGGATGAAGTGGTGGATGGTGAATTCCAAAACTACAAATCAAAAGGCGGCGCTTACACCAAGAAGCATTTCTTTGGTGACTCTCCTGAATTAGAAGAAATGATTGCAGGCATGAGCGATGAAGAAGTCTTCGCCCTTAACCGTGGTGGTCACGATCCATATAAAGTTTACGCGGCATATCATGCGGCAGTGAACCATAAAGGTCAGCCTACGGTTATCCTTGCACATACCGTTAAAGGTTACGGCATGGGTGATTCAGCAGAAGGCAAGATGGATGCGCACTCAGTTAAAAAATTAGACATCGAAAGCTTGAAAGGCTTCCGTGATCGCTTTGATATTCCCATAAGCGATAAAGATCTAAAAGAAGTGCCTTATTACCGTCCGCCAGAAGACAGCCCTGAAATGACGTACATGCGTAAACGTCGTGAGAGCTTGGGCGGCTACATGCCAGTGCGTACCGAAAATACCGATCCATTACCGGTTCCTGAATTGAGCGCCTTTAAAGCGCAGCTAGAAGGTAGCGGCGATCGCTCTATTTCGAGCACCATGGCATTTGTTCGAATTCTAACTACCTTGGCTAAAGATAAAGCCATGGGGGAGCGTGTGGTACCGATAGTACCTGATGAAGCGCGTACCTTTGGTATGGAAGGCTTGTTCCGTCAAATTGGTATTTACAGTGCAGAAGGTCAGTTATACGAGCCAGTCGATTTTGGCCAAATGATGTATTACAAAGAAGACAAGCAAGGCCGTATTCTAGAAGAAGGCATTAACGAAGCGGGTGCATTCTCTGCTTGGTTATCGGCTGCTACTGCTTACAGTAACTACGATAAGCCTATGGTGCCGTTTTATATTTTCTACAGCATGTTTGGTTTCCAACGTGTGGGAGATTTATCTTGGGCAGCGGGTGATTGCCAAGCACAAGGTTTCTTAATTGGTGCCACAGCGGGCCGCACCACATTGAACGGTGAAGGCTTACAGCACCAAGATGGTCACAGTCATATTCTGGCCAATACCATTCCTAACTGTGTGACATATGATCCAACATTTGCGTTTGAGTTAGCGGTGATCATTCAAGATGGCATGCGTCGCATGTATCAAGAAAGTGAGCGTGTGTTCTATTACATCACGGTTATGAATGAAAACTACGTGCAGCTACCTATGCCAAAAGGCGCGGAAGAAGGCATTAAGAAAGGCTTGTACTTACTTAAGCCGGGTATTGATGCTTCACTTAATGTTCAGCTTATGGGCAGCGGTACCATCTTAAATGAAGTACTGGCCGCGCAAGAAATGCTACTAAATGATTTTGATGTGCAAGCGGATGTTTGGAGTGCGCCCAGTATTAACGAATTGACTCGTGAAGGCCGTCAGGTTGAACGTGAAAACATGTTGAATCCTAAAGCCAGCGCCAAAGAGTCTTACGTGACGCAGTGCCTAAAAGATACCCAAGGCCCTGTGATTTGCGCCACCGATTACATGAAGCAATACAGCGAACAAATTCGCGCTTATATGCCTGAAGGTAAAACTTACGTGACATTGGGCACCGATGGATTTGGACGCAGTGATAGTCGTGAGAAATTGCGTCACTTCTTTGAAGTGGATCGTTACTTCATCGTCATTGCTGCACTGACCGCACTATTGAAAGAAGATAAAATTAAACCTGCGGTGTTAACCAAAGCGCTGAAAACATACAACATAGACAGCGACAAATTAGACCCTCTTTATAATTAACTTTTCAAAATTTAAAACGGGCTAACTTTAGGGTTAGTCCACTTAGAAAGTTAAATATAAAAGTGTAGGTGGAATGATTGTGGCAAATTTAGAATTTAAAAAATTATTGAGGAAGGCGGCATGGGTCAAATACAAGTAACTGTGCCAGACTTGGGCGGAATGGATGAAGTAGAAGTCATCGAAATTTGCGTTCAACCAGGTGATGGTATTACTGCCGAAGAAGCCTTGGTGGTATTAGAAAGTGATAAAGCCACCATGGAAGTTCCGGCTCCCATGGACGGCACAGTACATAGTTTATTGGTTTCCATTGGCGATAAAGTCAATAGCGGCTCGCCCATTGCTATGATGGAAGCACAAGGTGCTGAACCTGAAGTGGTGAGTGAAGAGCCGGTGCAAGAAGCAGTGGTTGAAGCCGTTGCAGAAGCACCAGTAGAAAGCGCAGCAGCAGCAGCCGCCACTGAACAAGTTATTGAAGTACGCGTGCCTGATTTAGGCGGCCTTGAGCAAGTGGAAGTGATTGAGCTTGTGGCCAATGTGGGTGACGCGCTTGATGCTGAAGAAAGCTTACTGATTTTAGAATCCGATAAAGCCAGTATGGACATTCCTGTTGAAAAAGCAGGAACTCTTGTGTCTATGAATGTGGCCGTGGGTGATAAAGTTAACGAAGGTGATCTTGTGGCCACCATGAAAGTGGTCAGTCAGGCTGCACCCGTTTCAGCCGCGTCTAAACCTGCGCAACAAGCCGTAGCACAAGCGCCGGCTCCTGCTGCGTCAGTGGCTCCAGCTAAGCCTGCAGTGCAGGAAACACAGTCGTCTTTTTCTGGTAATTCTTCATCTAGTATTCATGCTGGTCCATCAGTGCGTAAAGTGGCTCGTGAATTTGGTGTTGATTTAGTTCAAGTGAAAGGCAGTGGCCCACGTGGTCGAATTTTAAAAGAAGACGTTCAAGCGTTTGTTAAGCAGCGTGTGAATGCGCCAGCCGCCGCTCCTGCAGTTGCGGTTGTAAAAGGCAGTGATGAAGACTTCTCTCGCCATGGTGAAATCAGTGAAGCGAGCTTAAGTAAAATTAAGCAAGTTACCGCTAAAAACATGGTGCAAAGCTGGACCACGATCCCTCAAGTGACTCAGTTTGATGAAGCGGACATTACTGATTTAGAAGCTTATCGCAAAGGCGGAATGGGCTCGCAATTAGAAGACGGGGTGAAAGTATCACCACTGGCCTTTATATTGAAAGCCTGTGCTGTAGCTTTGCAAAAATTCCCACAGTTTAATTCATCTTTAGGCCCAAACGGCGACACACTTATTCTCAAGCAGTATTACAATATTGCGGTGGCCGTGGATACCCCAGATGGTTTGATGGTTCCGGTGATTAAGCAAGCGCAAAGCAAAGGCTTAATTGATTTTGCCAAAGAAAGCTCCAAACTTGCCAAGCAAGCGAGAGAAAAGAAATTGCCCATGGATGCCATGATGGGTGCCAGCTTTACCATTTCAAGTTTAGGTGGCATTGGCGGAACAGCCTTCACACCAATCGTGAATGCGCCTCAAGTAGCCATACTGGGTGTTAGCAAGGCGGCTATGAAACCTGTTTGGAATGGTTCAAGCTTTGAACCTAGATTGATGTTGCCATTAAGTGTTTCTTACGATCACCGTGTGATTGACGGCGCTCAGGCGGCACAATTTACGCGTTACTTGTGTCAATTGTTAAGCGATATTCGTCACTTACTTTTATAATAAGTAATACTGATCGCTTACTCGAGGTATTCTGCGGGTGAAGTAATTAAGTGCCCTTTTTACTGTAAAAAGGGCACTTAATTCTATTCTTCCTTTGGCTTGACCTAGCCGAAAATCATACATACAGATTTCAAATAACGTCTACACTTAAAGCATAAGTATTAGACGCTAGGTGGAATGTGTACGGTCTATTAGCTCCTGCTATTAATTTTATGAACAAGCTCAGTTACGCCAAAAAATTTGGGGTGATTAGCTTAACTTTTTTTATTCCCCTAGTATTATTGAGTTACGCTATTCTTGATCAAACTTACCAGCACATTAAAAAATCAAAAAGTGAGCAAGTGTCGGTTTCAGTCATTAACGATGTATTAATTACCTTAGACTTCGCTAGTTTGTATCGTGACTACGCCACTGTTGATAGCCTTTATCCAAGTTCAGAATTAACCCAAAAAGCCAATGCATTAAAGACTCAATTGATAGGAAGTTTAAAGAAACTAAAAGCAGATTACCCTCAAGATAGCATTGCATCTGATATTGGTAATAAACTAGATGACTGGGAGAGCCAATTAGCCCGAGGCGGCAATAACACGCAGCCTACGGTTAAAGACCAATATAAAAGCTATGACCGCGTGGTTCAAGATATGCTATTTCTTGCAGTGAAAAGCGCTCAATTGTCTGGCATATCACAAGACACCAATCAAGATGTTCAATTGTTATTGAACTTGATGCTAAAAGATTACCCCTCTTACATTGCTACATTAGGCTTTGCCCATAGTGCTGCGGTTTACGCCATTCATCAAAAAAATATCTCAGGTGCTACTTACGATATTTTAAATGACACCTATGATGCTTTAGATTTAATGAGCAAAAAAATGGCTCAGAATCACAGTGCTTTGTTAAAGGGGAATGATTTATTTAATGATATATTTGCAGAGGCTTTTGCTTCCATAGAGCGAGAGGCTGAAGCCATTCGTTTCAAACTAGACGATGATATCGTTTCAGCGGTTACATTAAGTGTTGGCTGGCAGGAATTCAGTCAGTTTTATCAGGAAAAAATAAGTCATTTAAAAACAGTAAGAGAAATAGCCATTCCGAAACTCAGTGGCATATTACAACAACGGATCGATGAGTTAACCCAGCGTTTCGTTACTGTATTAGTGGCTATAGCGTTAGTGATGTTACTAATTGTATACCTGTATGCAGCTTTCTTTTGGTCGGTGCGCAGTACCGTAGGTCAATTCTTTGATGCCGCCCAAGAAATTTCTAATGGCGATATGCGCGTGAGAGTAGAGGTGCATTCAAAAGATGAAATGGGAGAGCTCACCAGTGAATTCAATACCATGGTTGAAAAAATACATACCCTTTTACAAGCCGTACACAAAACGTCATCTGACGTGGGCTTAGCCATGGATCAGGTGGGCACCAATGCTGAGCAAAGCAACCGCGCTGCCAATGAGCAGCTAAAACAAACCGAGCAGGTAGCATCGGCTGTGACACAAATGTCTGCGTCAGCAGAGGAAGTGAATCGTCAAAGTAAAGAAGCGGCCGATTCAGCATCTAAGGCCACCAATCAGGCTGACTCGGCAAGCAACGTGGTGGATGAGACCTTATCGCAAATTAATTCCTTGGCCGATGAAATAGTGCAAAGCACGGATGTCATTAATCAGCTGTCAGAGAACTCCAGTAATATTGGCAGCATGTTGGCTGTTATTAAAGGCATTGCAGAGCAAACAAATCTATTAGCCTTAAATGCGGCCATAGAAGCCGCGCGAGCAGGTGAGCAAGGGCGTGGTTTTGCGGTGGTAGCTGATGAAGTGCGAACTCTTGCCAGTCGCACACAGCGCTCCGCTCAAGAAATTGAAGAGGTAATGACTTCATTGCATTCAGGTATTAGTAACGCAGTGGAGGTAATGGGTAACAGCCATAAAATGGCTCAAGAAACAGTAGAGTCCTCTTCTAAAGTGCGCACAGCATTAGAAGTGATTGTGGAAATGGTAGATGCGATATCAGCTATTAATAGCCAAATTTCCAGCTCGGCCGATGAACAAACTCAAGTGGCCAGAACCATAGACAGTAATGTGGTTAATATAAATGAGTTGGGGCGTGCAACAGTAGGGGATGCTGAGCATACAGTGAAGGCGATTAAGGAAGTGATGGCGTTGACTGAGTCGTTGCAGGAGAAGTTAGAGAGGTTTCATGTTTGATGGATTTTATTTAGTACGCAGTTATTAAAGGGTAATTACGTACTAAATAAAATATTTTAAATTTACGGGGGCTGTTTGTTTTACAGTTCGTAGCGTAAAGACACTAGAAGGCTTCTTGGAATACCTTCATATTGTGTATTGGGTACATAATTTTGATCGGCAAGATTTTTAATTATTAGGCCTACATTTGCGTTGTTATTTATTCGGTAATTAGCAGAAATATTAGCAAGTTTATAACCATTTAGTTTTTCTGTTCGATCACTTCCAAATCTAGAACCTGTATAGGTTATATCTGTAGAAAGCATATAAGAGCCAGTGGTGTACCCTATTTTAGCTTTTACGCTGTATTCAGGTGTTAAAGCTAGTTCTTTATTATCTTCTTTATTTTCAGTAATGGTTCTAGAGCCACTTAGGCTAGTTGAAAGTTGACTCGTCCAATTTTCTTTAATACTGGCTCTCCAGCCTTTAATTATGGCTTCATTGACATTAGCTGGTTGCCAGATGTTAGCGTTAGCTTCAGTTGGTGCCCAAGCAATTAAATTATCTAGTTCAGTATAATAGGCTTTGATATTTAATTCATGAGTGTCATTTGAATAGTCGTATCGGACACTGGTTTGCAATGACTCCTCAGGCTTTAAATCTGGATTGCCTGCCGTAGGAAAATAAAGATCATTAAATGTAGGTGCCTTGAAACCAGATTCATGACTAATTGTTAATTGATGATCAGATAGTTTGCTGACCACGCTGGTATTGAATGTTTGCTTTTGACCAAAAGCAGAATGATCGTCAAGTCTTGTACCTAGAGCAAGCATTATGTTGTCACTTAATCTAATCGCATTTTGAGTGAATACACTGATGTTATCCGTTGTACTTTTTTGGTAGTCAGTCGATAATTTGGAATCACCAATATCATCTCTTTTCCAGTCAGTACCCAAAATGGCTTCAACTAAATCGCTATTATACTGACCTTGTACACTTAAATAATTAGATTTAGTGGTGAATTCATCTGCATTTTCTTTTGTATTTATAACGCCGTAATTTTTTGATTGATCTGTATGCCTTGACAGCATTGATGACAAGTTAATTGAGTCAAACGTATAGTTAATTTGAGTGTTAATTTGAGTGTTTTCAAAGCTAGACTTGTCATCTCCTCCTGGTGCATCAAATTCAATATCTCCCTTACTGACATATACCGAATTAGAGATAGATAAGTTGTTTTCTTGGTAATTTACATTTCCTGTTAGAGTCGTATTTTCATTACCATCTTTATCCGTATCATACTCAGCAGAGGTCCCTGAATTAAAATCATAGTAGCTGCCTATACGAGAATTAATACCTTCACTTTTTTGATGGCTAATATTAAGTCCTGTTGTTAACTGATTTGTTACCTTTGTTTGGAATCGAGCGGAAACGTCAGTTTCATCAAAAGAGCCTCGAGCAATAGATAGCTGATTGCCACTTTGTTTAGTAATGATATTAATAACACCACCCATAGCAGACGACCCATATAATGAGCTGCCACTGCCTTTTAGAATTTCAATTCTATCAATTTGATTAACGGGTATTTGATTGAGGGAAGCTTGCCCTAAAGTTGCTGAGCCAATTGCTTGTCCATTAATAAGCACGAGTGTGTTTTTAAGATTTATCCCATCTAATTGAACGTTAGTATATTGAGCCGTCCCCCCATTTTGCGAAATTTGAACACCTGAGGCCGAGGATAAAATATCACTTAAGCTGCTTTTCATTGATTCTAGTTCATCAATGTAGATTGTTTGAACATCTGTTGATTCAGTGTATAGGCTAGAATTAAAGCCCTTAGCCGTTACTTTGACACTAGCGAGTTCTGTAGTTGAAAATGCATAGGAGCTAAAAGCAACCCCTAGTGTAGATAATAGAATTTTGTTCATAAAGAAGCCCAACCGCTTGAATAAACCAAATCGGTGGCAAAGGGACGAGCATAGACGAATCTATTGGTATTTGCCCTCCGCAACACCGTGAATAAAGTTAGGCCGGTTCCGGGCTGACGATTACAACAAGCTTTAGCTTGTTGTCCTAAATACATACCTTTGAACAGGTGAAGCATTTGAAAATCGTTTTACCGTTGCGGGGGCAGCACTGGAACTGTCTCTTATACACATCTGACGCTGCCGACGATC
>OLII01000856.1_pt1 | contig 11144 bp, 9 predicted proteins | sample 1609481 | NCBI WGS metagenome assembly OLII01 (sample SAMN05416859, study PRJEB24817) | seawater metagenome | isolation source: Sea water | place: Canada:Atlantic | collected 2013-11
TCTTTGGTTTATGTAATTGTCATTATGGGGGCTGATAAGCGTTTCTGACTTTTCTAAACTGGCCTCACCAAAGCGCTGCTTAACAGAATCCACCGTATGGCCACTAATGGATTCAAGCTGTTGACAAAAATTCACGGCTTGGTGATTGGTTTGTGTAAATGTAATCGATTCTTTTTCTGGGCTTGCACAAGCCATTAAGGCTAAAGAAGAACTTATTAATATTAAGGTGAGAGCATTTTTCATTATTATTATTATCTCACGTGTCACTCGTTAAATAGTGAAAACTAAAGGCAAATTTGAACTAGAAGGCATTTTGTAACATGAAAGAGTATGCCAATAATTCTAATGCCATCACAGAAATGAACACATTTAACTTAATAGTGAATGATTGGCGTTATCCACCTGTTTTATTGGCCCATTGGTGTGCTGTGATGCTATATAGCACATGCTCTCTTAATACATGGTTTCTTGGAACGCTAGGGTGTTGAAAATTACGCTTTAAATTACACATGTTTAAGCGCTCCATCACTGCTATTGATGGCTGGTTAATAACTGAGGTGAATGAATACACTTCATGGAGTTTAAGCGTTTCAAAAGCAAAATTAAGTACAACTGTTGCGGCCTCTGTTGCATAGCCCTTTCCCCAGTATTGAGTGGCCAGTCGCCAACCTATTTCTACACAGGGGGTTATTGGTAATTCACAGGTGGGTTTGTTTAGCCCTGTAAATCCGATAAATTCCCCTGATTCTTTTATCTCTACCGCCCATAAGCCCCAAGATTGTAAATATATAATATCTTTCAGTTTCACTGCCAATGCATTGCTGTCACTTTCACTTAAAGTCGCAGGGAAGTACTTCATGACGCTTGGGTCGGCACTCATCTTAGAAAAACCAGCCAGATCACTGTCCTTCCATTGGCGTAAGCGAAGTCGTTTGGTTTCTAGTGTGATGGGATTAGTCATGATCTTTAGGTGTTTTTTAAAGTGTTAGTGGGAAGGGCATTAGCGCCGAATTAATAGTTTAGTGTGTCTGTCTTTCTCGATTAGTAAACCCTTCAAAATTGAGAAAGAATAGCTGCATGAAGTTTTACGTCATATCTTTTTCTGAAAAATATGATTGGTATTTTCATGATTTATTATTCTATAGAGACTAGTAAAGCATGAAAACTTATTGTGCCTGTTAAGCATTAGCTGCTTCACTACGGTACTTATATAAGCCCAATATTGTTTGTACAAAATCAACGCCTAGTATTTTTGAAATAGGTATGGCATAAAAATTTATTGCCGAATTAATACGGTAATTAGCCGTAATGGTTAATTTAGTTACATTTTTATTTAGCGGTTGCAAAGTGAAAGATGTGTTATGCAGGTCAAAGTATTTTCCTCCAATAGCGACATGGTCATCCATTGAGCCTTTAGGGAAAGAGTTATCATCAAAAATATAATCCCACTTAATATATTCATTAATAGAACTCTCGGTTACGACGGCTTTAAAATTTACGCCTCGCTCCCAAATTGAGTATCGAATTTCTTGGGTGCCTTTTGTTTTATTTATGCCTTCAAGAGGTTTAGGAACTCCAATTAAGTGACTAATACTTAATGGTAATTCTTCAGGTTCAATTTCTTTTGCTGTCATTATTTGGTTCCAAATCACATCAGGCTCAGCTTGAATTACAACTGATTCAACTATCTGTATGTTTTTTTCTGTAAGAGGCAGGTGGCCTTCATAAAATAAAACTAGATAAGGTAACAGTGCAACTGATAACAGCGGTTTAGTATTTTTAGTGGTTAGGCGTAAACAGATACCCATAAGCAGCCCTCCGATGCTTGCGCATAGAAGAAAGAGAGGGGTCATAATGGCAATACAGATAGAACCTTCAAGTAATGTAATTGCAGACCCTAAAAGCATCAGTGCGGTTGTAGCCCAAGGCATAAACAGCATTTGCTTAATTTTTAAAGTCTGTCCTTTGTAGCCGTATACGGTAAGCGCCCCAACAATTATCGGGGTACAAATAAGGAACGCCACTGACATGGGCCCTTCAACAGATGAAGGTAATACATCGAACATGTAGCGCAAGAATAAACCGTAGAGCGCGCCTCCGATAAACCAAGGTAATTTTTTGTTCTGATCTCTTTGTTCAGTCACGATACTTCCATGTGCTTAGCACTTTTATATAAGGCAGGATCTTATTGCCACGTTTGGTATTGCCAGATACGTTTTTATTTTTTAACGCTGATGATGCCTAAAACCCTTTACGAAGGTTTTACTGAAAAATCATATTCAGGTTGTTAGCTAATGAGTACTAACTCACTGATTTTATTGGGTTTTAATTTTATGTGCAGTGTAAAGGCTGCATGAGTGGGAAGCAATTCATCTTGAATTCATAATCAAGGTCAATTCATGTATCTATTAGCAATAATCGCTGGGTTTTCGGAGTAATAGGTCTTAAAAGCCCTTACTTTAGAATTCAGCATAAATGGGGCTTATCTCGCGTCATCATCTAGACTCAAAATATTGGGGCCAATAGATATGCCATTATTATGATTACCATGGAAGAGATTGAGCGTAAGCTGGAAGAACTGCCGCTTTTACCTGATGTGGTGGTGCGTTTGCTGCAGCTAAAGCCCGAAGATGAGTTATTTTTCGATAAGGTTTTGGAGTTATCCCAAGAAGATCCTACTTTTGCCTTACAAGTGATCCGTCTGGGTAATAGCGCCAGCAGTGCCCCCATTAGCCAAATTAAATCCTTACAAGAAGCAGTGGCCCGTGTAGGGGCTGATGCTATCGCAGGCTTAATAACATCCATGGCTGTTTTACGGGTGTTTGTGCCAGTGAGCCCAGGGGAGAAAGAATTATGGATTCACTCTATTCAGGTAGCAGTTATTGCAAAAAAAATTGCCAGTTTATTAACCGATTTAAAAATAGATCCTAACCAGGCATATTTGTGTGGCCTGCTACATGACATTGGCCGTTTTGTAATGTTTGATAAAGCCGCATCTGAATTGCAACAAGTGGAAGCAAAAAATTGGCAAACCCCTGAAGAGTTAATTGAAGCTGAACTTAATGTATGTGGTTTTGATCACTCTAAGCTAGGCGGTCGAGTCTGCGCTCGCTGGGGGCTTCCTGAAGTGGTACGTCGTGTGGTGGCCTACCATCATATGTATAGTGGTAAACAACAAAAAGCCATTCAAAGTCACGATGTCCATTTATCTGATTTATTAAAAATAGCCCAGCTAGCGGATCGTTTGAGTGTCATGTTAATAAACGAGCCTGAAGTGTTAACTTGGCCAGATAAAACCCTTACCCCTGCACTGTCAGAATGCTATCACCCTTGTTTAGTATCGCTTGATTTAAGTGGCGAGCGCTTAAAAGACATTGCAGAACATGCCGTTAATGAAACCGCGCGTATGGTGAAGGGGTTAGGGATTTTACATTAATTTTTAACGAGCTTATTTTTCAATAAGCTTGGTGAGCATATGGGTCATGTCGTCGTTATGGCCTTCACCAAAACCTAATTTTCTTGCCCAGTCGTGGCCCAAAATTAAACACATCATTAAGTATCCCATTTGTTGGTAATTTTTAACGCCCGACACTTTTAATTGATCTGTGATCATGTCTAGTAGGTGTTGGTAAACTTGGGAAACTTTTTCGGCAATGTGTGAGTTTTGATCTCCGGCGCCTATCATGCAGCAAAAAAATACTTCGTTTTGTTTACTGACTTCATGAAACTGCTCAGAACATACAAAGCCTAGCATTTGTTCTAGGTTGGGTGATGAATCAGCGGGTGAATCTTTTGTTTGCTCTTGGCTTGTGCGCGTAAAATGACTCAGTGCCTCCATATAACGAATAACCACTCGGTCTAATAGCGCATCTAGCATGCCGTCAGAGCCACTAAAATAGTGGTGCAACATGGGCTGGTTCATATTGGCTTCTTCGGCCACTTTACGTTGCGACGCTTGACCGAACCCCTCGCGTAAAATCACTTTTTCGTAGGCATCTAAAATGAGCTGCTGCTTCTCTAATTTTTTACTGGGGCGTCCCATGTACTGCTTTCCTTAATGGCTATCACGCTCGGTGAGGCATTATATACACACTTTTGGTACATGTCTGAGAGGCGTTGTCAGGAGGGTATAGCCAGAGGCTTGCGATGTATTGAGTTATAAAGAGGTAAGCTCAGCCACATATAAAAACAGGGCCAATGGCCCTGTTTTTATATCTGCATTAAGAGGTTCTATTAGCGATTATTTTGGTTGCTATTTAGGCTGCTATTTAGGCTGTATTCGCACCATACCGCTTACGGTTCCGCCCACTACTTGACGATTGGCTACCACCTGAGTTGCTGCATAAGTACTGTTGTATTTTGGCAGGTAACCCATGGGCGCTTCTACTTTAGTTTCGCCGGTATCCCAATCAAAGCCTAATATGGTCCACTTACCGCCTATTTGTCCCCAGCAGTAGGCAAGGTTAGACGCTTCACTCATGGTGGGAATACCATTAGGGCAGCTTTCTTGGTTGCTCCAGTCGCTCACTACTTCACGGCTGTCTGACTTCCAGGAAAATTTCTCTACGCCAAATGGGGCGTTAAATTTTAAGTTAGAAAATAAAACCGTCACCATGCCCCACTGTGGATCTTCACCCAGCTGGCTGGTATCCCAGCTGTATTCGTTGTCGACTACCATGGCGCTGTGGCCACGCACCATCACCGATTGCTCAGATATACTTTTAGTTCGGTCTGCAATGCCAAAGGTAATAGGAAATTCAGCGGCAATACGGCGATCTTTACCTTCGCCAATGGCTTGCCAGTCGGCTGGAATTTCATCACGCCACATCAAGACTAGGTTCATTAATTCGGCGCCATCCGTAAAGACTACAAATTTGTCTTCATCCGCTTTGCCCATTAGTGTAGGTGTAGAACCCGAGCCGATGCCTAAGCGACCTGGTAAAGGCGAATCTGGGCCTGCTTCATAATCGGCACTCCATAATAGCGCTAGGTTTTCACCATCCCATTGAATGCGGTGCATCTGTTTACTGGTCACCACAAAAATGCCGCCGTCTTCGTCCACGGCAATAGAGTTAGACACTTCTTGGCTGGCCCCTAAGGAGATAGCTTTATAAGTGGTAAAATCGCGGCTAATGGTCATGACTAAGCCAGCCGAAGTGGCCAGAGCAATATGGCCATCATAGGTCATGTTCATGCCCACCACGTGTTCGCCTTCTACTGTTTTTAATTCAGAAGGAATATCAAAAATGGCTTCAGTGACAATGTCAGATTTCGGATCACCTTCTACGGCGTCACCATAGCGGGTTAACGACATATCGCGGGGAGCAAAAAAATCGCCGTCTTTATCTACCAGGGAATAGGCACCCGAAATACCATCTTCTGGCAGGCTTTGTAATTTAATGTCTAACTTTTTAATCCAGTAAGTGCTGGTGTCTACTTTATAGATGGAGCCAAACGTTGAGCCCCACGCCACATTATCGCTGGCATAAGCCAGAGTAATAGACGGCAAGGCTATTGTGTAATCAACATCTATTTTATCCCCAGGCTCAAGGCCTCTTAATGGGGAAGAAGCTTGATTATAAGAATTGCGATGAGACATGGGCCAAGGGGAGTCGGCCAAAAAAGTATTACGAGGTGGTTCGGCATCTGCGTGTGCTTGAATAATGCCAAGGGAAAAGCAGGCTAAAGTTGCACAAAGGGACAGTTTTTTAATTTTATTTAGCTGTGAGTGGTAAGGGGTGAAGTAGCTCATTAATTTTCCTTATTATTATTTTGTCTTGAAGTCTCCATAAAGAGCTTCTTCTTAAAGAGCATCTCATGAAGGGAAATTGAGCTTACTTAAATTAGTAATAAAGGGTTATTCAGTAAATGCCAAAAAACGCTTCAATAAGCGCCATAATATTTGAGAATATTTGAGAATATTTTGAAGGCGCGGTAAGGTGCGAATCATAATAATAAAAAACAACTACATTCAAAAAAGACAGTTTAAATGGACTTATGCCAAATAATTATTCAACCAGTTCACCCATGTGGGTTCGTTCAATATACCTATGTTTACAGGCTAAAACCGATCAAGCTCGCCAAGTGTTTAGTCAATGTGGTATTGAATTGGCCGAAAAAACACAAACACAAAACCGTGTGGCCATAGTTAAAATAACGAAAGTGTGGCAAGCCATTATTAAGCTTACCAATGACGATGCATTTGGTTTAGAAGTAGGCCAGCATTTTGTAAAAAATTCGGCTGACGTTTTTACATTAGCAGCCATTAGTAGTGATGATTTAATACAGGCCGTACAACGTTTATCTGTGTTTTATAAAATGGTATCTACCGGAGTGGTGTTAGATGTTGATACTCAAAAAGGGGTAACTCTAAACCTTTCTTTGCCACAACATTCCACGGGTGTGTGCATGTATGCCATGGATGCCAGTTTGGCCACCTTGGTCGAAATGACTAAGTCAGTACTCAAAGAGCATTACCAACTACCTAAGCAAGTTAAAATGTGCCGACCAGTGCCTGAAAATATAGAAGCCTTTAATGAATATTTTGGCTGCCAGGTAGAATTTAACAGCGCACACAATAGTATTTATTTTGATGATGAAATAATCCTAACCAATAGCCGTCATAAAAACCCTGCCTTAGCCAATCATCTGTATAATTATTTAGATGAAACTCTTCAAGAGCTCACGGCGCTTACTTTAGCCGAGCAGGTGTTTAATACCATAGAAAATTTATTTGATTACAATACCGTTAATGTCATTGATGTGGCTAAAAAACTAGCCATGAGTGAACGAACTTTGCAACGCAAGTTGCGTCAAGAAGGCAGTTGCTTTAATGAAATTAATAAACAATTTAAGGTGCGAAAGGCTCGCCAATGGCTTTTAGAAAAAAACCTTCGCCAAGGGGAAATTAGCCATCGATTAGGGTTCAGCAGCCAAAGTAATTTTTCGCGTTTTTTTAAATTAGAAACAGGCTATTCCCCAAATGGCTATATGGAAAACATGGCAGAGGCTGGCAGATACCTAAGAAAAGAAAACCAGAGTAATGTAATCTAATTTTTTTTTAATTTAAGTAAGCGAATTAGCGTTTGAATCACTTACTTGTTAACAGGCTGGTCCACATCAAAACTTTCCGCAAACTCTTTTGGCATACGACAGGCCTTACCGGTTTTTAAATTTACACATACCCAACGTGTAAAACCTGTAATAAGCGTCTTGCCATCAGACTCACGAATAAACTGATAATCGCGCTTCATGGAAATGCGTTTGTCGTTTTCGGTGATCCAGGTGCCGCCAATGACGGTGTCGTGTTCGAAGGCCGGTAATAAATAATCTATTTCAGTGTGTCTGGCCACCCATGCATATCCCAGTTCTTGCCAAACCGAAAAATTCATATTGAGTTTTTCGCAATGACTCCACGCCACGGCTTCCATCCATTTAAGGTATTCACAGTTATTCACATGGCCTAACACATCTATGTGTTCACTATTGACCTTTATGGCGTGGGTGTGGGGGCTAGGCACTAGCCAGTTATTGCTCATGGGTTCTCCATCTTTGTGTTTAGTGCTGCGTTTAGAGTCCTGTTTTTCACAGGGCCGCCCTAACACGCATTATGAATGTGTTATAGGCAGTATTAACACAATGTGGCCGTGTGTTTCAGCAAACTCATGAAGCGCCTTTTAAAATATGAGGGTTATTTAAGCGGTCGCTCATGGTTGGCTGTCCTTTTTTAACCCAATCATTGTCTGGGAATGTGATGCCTGTCTGGTGAAAGCCTTATTTCTTGCATATTTGTTAAGTAATTTAAATTTTATAATCTTTTTATAAAAAGCGTTTATTAAGCGCGACTGAATACAGCAAGAGGCCCCTATGAATAAGTTATTTATGATTGCTTTCACAACTCTGTTACTAAGTGCTTGTGGGGCTGAAGAAGGACTGACGCAGGCAGAAGACGACACTCAAGTCAGTGAAGAAGAGCAGGTAAATGAAGAGTCTACCAGTGATGAAAGCACCGAGGAAGAATCCACAACACCTGACGATGACACCACCAGTGAAGACGATGCATCAAACGAAGATGACAGCACAGAGCAAGACGATGTTTCAGGTGAAGACGATTCCTCAGGCAATGATGACACTACAGAAGAAGATGACACGACAGAGGATGACTCTTCTAACGAAGACGACGCCACAGGGGATGATGACGCAGCTGAGGAAGATGACGCTCCAGGTGAAGATGATGTCGCAGGAGATGATGCTGAGGAAGAAGAGGAAGTGGTAGACGCTGAAGTTTGTACCACAGGCTCACAATTAGGCGACATTCCAGCCAATTACGTGGCAGCACTTGAAAAGTACACCACCACCAATAGCGAATACACAGTCTATGTGTGTACACAAGACACCAATAACGATGGCACAGCAGATTACATGGTGGTTGAAAGCACTAACCAGCCAGAGCATGAGTCTTATTATTTCGAAGACGATAACCACCATCATGAAGACTTTGATTTTAATACCAATAAATACAAGTACGACGCCGTGTATGACAGCCAGCGCACAGGCGCAGCTGGCAACAATATGATTGAAGCGCAAACCGTGGTGATGAAAATGCCCATCACCCCAAGCGCCGCGGCTACCAAAACGGTCACGCCCTATGGCACCATTGGTTTGGCCATTAATGGCGTATCTTTCTTCAATGAGAATGCCGCTCCAGGTGATGACATTACCGAAGAGTTATTTACCTTCGACCAGTGTTCAGGTCACCCTCAAGGCAGTGGCTTGTACCATTACCATGTGGACCCAGTTTGTTTAATTCGTGATCTAGGCGGTGAAGTCACCACCGTTACCCACACCGCGGGTGGAAAAACCTACAGCTGGATAGAAGATACGGGCACCAATGCCGGTTTACTGGTGGGCTTCTTGGTAGATGGTTTTCCTGTATATGGTCCGGTGGGCAATAGTGAAACAGATTGCAATGGCGTTGCAGTGAGTAGTGACACCATAGATGAATACAACGGCCACAGTCATTGCACCACAGAATTTAGTGAGACCATTTACCATTATCATGTTAAAACCGCAGAAATAGGTGCCACCGGAGAAGCTGTTTTTTGGGTGACTAATACTCACTATTACGGTGAGCCCGGCCTTCTTGAAAGATAGGAGGGAGTAGATAAGAGCTGAAAGATAGGAGGGAGTAGATAAAAGATTGATAGATAGCGGAATAGATAGCGAGCTAAAAATTGTATTCAAAGCCATACCAAGGATGGGAAGGCTTTTATAAAACTGTAATGTTAATACAGTAGATTGACGCACCCTTTAACGGCCTCGCACTCGTCCAGCTTGGCCGTTTTTTTATGCCTAGTGAACTGCTTTTTTGTGTGTTTTTTAACTTCCTTAAAACTTGCCTGTTAGCTGCACAATAGTTGCACAGTGTGGTGGTTAACTGAGTTCAGACTGAGCAAGTATCCCTTGTGATTAATATGAATTCTATTTTTTAAGTGAGCAAAGCATTTAAAAGATAAGGTGAAGGCACTATGAAAAAAATAAACACGTTCATGTATGGTGTTGTATTATCAAGCATGTTGTTGGTGGGCTGCGCTGGGCCTGAAGAATTAGGCGCGGCCACCAATGCGGCCAGCGTGTGTACTGGCGGCACTGATTTAAGCGGAATACCTGCAAACTATTTAACGGCCCTTGAAAAGTACACCACCACTAATAGCGAATACATAGTATACGTTTGCACCGAAGACACTAATGGCGACGGCGATGCCGATTACATGGTGGTTGAAACCACCAACCAGCCTGAGCATGAATCTGTGTATTTTGAAGAATCTAATCACCACCATGAGGCGTTTGACTATGAAACCAACGCTCACAAATACGACGCAGTTTATGATGGTTCACAACGCTTAGGGTCGGCAGGGGGCAATATGATTGAAGAGCTGGTGTTGGTAATGAAAATGCCCATCACACCAGTTGCTGCTACTAACAAAACAGACACCCCATACGCCACCATAGGGTTAGCCATTAATGGCGTGTCATTTTTTAATGAAAACGCCGCGCCAGGGGATGAAATTACCGAAGAGCTATTTACCTTTGATCAATGCTCGGGTCATCCACAGCAGCAAGGGGTGTATCACTATCATGTGGACCCAGTGTGTTTAATTCGTGATCTAGGAGGGGATGTCAGTACAGTAGAAAAAACCGTTGATGGCACCACTTATAATTGGTTAGAAGATTCAGGCAATAACGCCAACTTGCTCATTGGATTTTTGGTTGATGGCTTCCCTGTTTATGGCCCAGTGGGTAATAGCGAACAAGATTGCACAGGGGCCAGCATTAACGCCAGTACTATAGATGACTATAACGGTCACAGCCATTGCACTGCCGAATTTGAAGACGGTATTTACCATTACCATGTTAAAACAGCCGAAATAGGGGGCAGTGGAGAGTCGGTATTCTGGATCACTAATGCCCAATATTATGGGGTGCCCGGCATCATGGGCGACTAGTTCTAAGTCATGGCAATAGTTGGTGCTTTATGTGTCTCTAAAAGAGATGTGGTAAGGTAGCCGTTAGTTTATGAATGATGTGTAAATTAACGGATGAATTACTCAGTACTGCAAAGCAAGTTATCTATGCCCTGTGCCGACTCCATACTGAGTCGGCACACTCTAATGTCTCGCTTAAATGAATATAGTCAGCAAAACCTTACGGTAATTACTGCTCCATCGGGTTATGGAAAAACCAGCTTAGTGGTAGATTGGATCAGTCACTTTGATTGCGGTTACTGCTGGTTTTCTATTGATGCTAAAAATAATGTGGCCAGTTCATTTTGGCTGTACGTTTGTGCAGGTTTAAAACGCATTGATGAATCGGTAAGTGAAAGAGCCGAGTTATTTTTAGAAAATAGCTACATTGAAGATTTCTCTATCATTAGCGATGCGTTATTGGAGTCCTTAGAAAAGCTCACCAGAAAATGGAATCGCCCGCAAAAATTAGTCATGGTGTTTGATGATTTTCATCATATTACCGACGTAAAAATACTCGAATCATTCAACCGTTTTTTAGATTATCTGCCTAGCTGGGTTAATGTCATTATCACCTGTCTCTTATACACATCTGACGCTGCCGACGATCTACTCTGTGTA
>OLII01000857.1_pt1 | contig 11141 bp, 12 predicted proteins | sample 1609481 | NCBI WGS metagenome assembly OLII01 (sample SAMN05416859, study PRJEB24817) | seawater metagenome | isolation source: Sea water | place: Canada:Atlantic | collected 2013-11
AGTAGATCGTCGGCAGCGTCAGATGTGTATAAGAGACAGGACTAACACCATTAATTAGCATATCAAAAGGCATAGCGAAATATTTCGCTATGCCTTTTTTTTACCATGTATTTTGATGATTGTTCAATGAATCTGCAGGCTAATTCATTATTGGAAAAATTATTGATAAATAGAATATTTTGCATAATTATCTTACTGTTAAATGACATTAGCTGTTGTAATTTTAAACGACTAACTTGCTCGGCTAACGAATGCATAAATTAATACGCTTGTATATTGTATTAAAAACAGTTTTCACTGCAGTAACAAGTATCTAACGTCGCCGATCCCTCAACCCGCTCTAATACAGTTATTTCATTTCGTCCTTTAATAAAATTAAACGAAAAATATTCAGCCAATAACTGACAATACAATTAAAGTGAATAACAACCCAACCCTAAACCATTGTATTAAAAGAAATTAATTGATCTATTATTATTTGTCGCTATTATCACCGCGCTTACTTTTGATAAGCATAAAATAGAAATGGAAGTCTATCTAAGATAAACATAACAGCGTTTATTTAGTGCCTAACATCAAGGCTCAAAAAAGATTTCAAACATTTCAATACCAAGAACATGTCATTTAAAACCGTTAACTCCACAGGGTTAACACTTAATTAGCAATTAGAGCCAACAAAGATTAATGATTGCTTAGATAGCAAGCATTAAGCAGGTTGGCATATGACTTTAGGTAAACCAATGTTTAAAAAATTAATTATCGCAACCGCTATTTCTGCAAGTTTAACTTCGCTTTATTCTCACGCAGAAGTTCTTTCTCATTCTGTCAGTACTGACTTTACAACACCTGCCCCATTTAAGGGGAAGCAATTTATTGTGACGTTAAAAACAAACGTGCCAAAAGATATACAAACCGCACAATCCCATGCAAACCAACCTATTCAGTTTAATGGAAAAAGTAAGGTACAATTTAAACGAAAGCTCGCCTCAGGTGCATTACTCGTTCACGCTGAAAACTTTACTTCCATAAAAGCCTTAATGAGTGATTTATCATTAAATGGCGAAGTGCTGAGCATCGAAGAAGATATTATTGTGACTGCCCAGCAAATGCCAAATGATCATTACGCACCTAGCATGTATAGCATTGAAAACAGCTTTCGTGGCATTAACGCTATCGATGCATGGGACTTATCTCAAGGTAAAAACATTAATATTGCGATATTAGATACGGGCTTTACAGCTCACCCGGATACTGACGATCGTACAATCAATGGTTATGACATGATCAGCTATCTTAGTAAGTCTATTGATGGCGATGAAAGAGATGATGATGCTCATGATCCTGGAACTGGTATTGGCTGTGAAGGCAAAAATAGTAACTGGCATGGTACTCATGTTGCGGGCATTATCGGCGCAAGTATCGATAATAATATTGGTGCGGTAGGTATTGCTCCTCAAGCAAATCTTATCCATGTTCGAGTATTAGGCCAATGTGGCTCTGGTTACTTATCAGATGTTATTGATGGCATATATTGGGCTGCTGGTAAAAATATTGAAGGATTACCAGTAAATCCAAATCCAGCAGACATCATCAACTTAAGTTTAGGCAGTTCAAGTGCTTGTGGTAATTTCCAAGGTGCTATCGACTATGCTCGTTCACAAGGTGCTGCTGTTGTCGTTTCAGCAGGGAATAATAATATAGATGCGAGTAATCAATCCCCTGCCAACTGTGATGGTGTTATCAGTGTCGCTGCCAGTGATAATACCGGTGATAAAGCAAGTTACTCGAACTTTTCATCCTATGGTGGTGCGGTAGATATCACGGCACCTGGCAGTAGTATTATCGCAACGGTTAATAGTGGCACCAGCAGTCCGAGCTATGCCAGTTATAGTTTTAAAAGTGGCACTAGCATGGCTGCTCCACAGGTTTCAGGCGTAATTGCATTAATGCTTGAGAAGGCTCCAGATTTAACGCCAGAGCAAATAGAAGATATTCTTAAAGAAACTGCCGATCAATTTAGCACTAATACTCAGTGTAATACCCAATCACCAATTTGTGGCTCAGGTTTAGTTAATGCAAAGGCTGCTGTAATTAAAGCAATGTCACTTGTCGAAACTGAGCCAACAATGCTAATAAACAATCAAGCCATTAGTATTTCAGGGCTCGAAAAAGAGCAATTAAGCTATCAGTTTATTGCCCCAGAAAACGCAGGCAATGTAACAATAAGCATTGCTAATGGTCAGGGTGATGCTGATATTTATGTAAAAAAAGATCAGGCAGTGAGTTTTGATAACTATGATTGTCGTCCATGGCTAACAGGCAATAATGAAAGCTGTCAGTTATCAGGTGCAGGTGTTTACTCCATCTTAATTAATGGCTATAACCAATTTAGCGATGTTTCTTTAATTGCATCGTATAGCACTGAGCTACCTGAAACAGGTATAGAATTACATAATGATGTAGCTCAGTGGAATATTACTGGTGCCTATCAAGAGGAAATTGACTTTTGGGCAGATGTTCCGGCAAATGCTAAGGGGCTATGGGTACAAACTTGGGGTGGCAGTGGTGATGCCGACCTTTGGGTTAAAAAAGGTAGCTTACCTACTAAAGAAGATAACGACTGCTTAGCATCGACTTCAGGTAATGAGGAAACTTGTACTATGTCTCCTGATGCCGGGCGTTATTTTATCAAAGTAAGAGGTTACGATAAGTTTGAAAATGTTGGCTTACGTATTCTTTGGACTTACTAATAACAAGTCGAGTTCGCGTTAGCTAAGATATTAACAACAGCTAACAGTTATAATGTAAGAGTACGGTATATTACCGTACTCTTAGTGTTAGCTTGCGTCACTTAAACTAAGTTGAGTTAAGTTTATTTATCTTCTGTCTTGATGTCTTCAACATGGGTAATAACTTTCTTGGTAAGTTTTACTCGCCCCTCTTCAACAAGCGCTTTACGTAGTACATATTCAATTTGCGCATTAACACTTCTCAACTCATCATCGGACCAACGTTGCATCGCGGCTAGGACCTCAGGATTAATTCTAAGTGGAAAGCTTTTTTTTGCTGCCACCATGACCTCCAAAAAATTTAAAAAGCTAAAGCTATGGACTCCCGACAATACACTTCGGGAGTGACGCTAGCGCATGAAAAACTCATGGACTCCCGACAATACACCTCGGGAGTGACGCTAGTGCATGAAAAACTTATAGACTCCCGACAATACACTTCGGGAGTGACGCTAGCGCATGAAAAACTTATAGACTCCCGACAATACACTTCGGGAGTGACGCTAGTGCATGAAAAACTCATAGACTCCCGACAATACATTTCGGGAGTGACGCTAGCGCATGAAAAACTCATATACTCCCGACAATATAGCTCGTGAGTGACGATAGCTGCGAAAGCAATAAGGTTTATAGCTATCAAGCTTTGACAACACCGTATTTATATAAAGCTGCCTAGTAAAGGCTACCGGTATTTACTACGGGCTGAGTACTTTTATCACTACACAGCACCACTAATAAATTACTTACCATGGTTGCTTTACGTTCTTCGTCGAGTTCGACAATGTCTTTTTCAGACAATTGCGTCAGTGCCATTTCCACCATACCAACAGCCCCATCAACAATCAGTCTTCGCGCGGCAATAATTGCTGATGCTTGTTGCCTTTGCAGCATAGCATTGGCTATTTCCGGTGCGTAAGCTAAATGGCTAATTCTCGCTTCATGTACTTTAACCCCAGCTTTTTCTAAGCGTTGCTGTATTTCTCCCTTTAGGGCTTCAGAAACTTCTTGTGGGTGACTTCTTAATGCGATTTCATCACCTTTATGTTGATCGTAAGGGTAACTTATTGCCATGTTTCTCAGGGCTGATTCACTTTGAATATTGACAAAGCTGATATAATCATCAACCTCAAAAACCGCTTCAGCTGTATCATCAACAGACCAAACAACCACAGTAGCAATCTCTATTGGATTACCGTGGTTATCGTTCACCTTCATCTGATTAGATTCGAAGTTACGGATCCTAAGTGAAATGGTCTTGCGCATAAAAAGAGGAATGGTCCAACGAAGCCCATTCGCTTTTACAGAGCCGACATAACTGCCGAAAAAAGTCATTACTTTAGCTTGATTTGGCTGCACCATAAAAAAGCCGGGGATCGCTAAAACGCTCACAACAAAGATGATAACACTGAGCGCATCAATATTACCCGCTACAGCTTGAATTAGCATAAAGCCTGCCACTGCTAACAATACAACGAAAACCCCGTAACCATTTACTGAAAAACCTATTTTCTCATTCATATGAACTCCCTTAAACACATGTGATATCATTTTGATATCATATAGCATACGAACTAGTTTACTTTTTTGCAAATCAACTTTGTAACAAGCCCGCAACACTTTTCAATTACATGGCTTGTTTTGATGGTTTAAAGCGTGTGGTTTTTGAGTTGTTCATGATAGTCCTAAATGCGTAAACCCATTTCAGGCCAAGACTAGATAAATAAAAAGGGCGCTATGTTTTCACATAGCGCCCTTTTCTTTGTAATAAGTTCTACTTATTTCAAAACTGTATCAATTGTCCCTTGTGCTAAGCCATGGTAACCAGGACGTGCTTGTTTATAAACGTCTAGTGCCCAAGCTTTACTTTCAGGTTTCTTAGATAACTCTTTATATAGCGGTACAATCAACTTGCGACGACCAATACCTTTTAGATACTCAGCCATTGCCGGATAAACTTCATCGTAGCCAACACGAATTGACAGTAAATACCAAGCATGAGTAATTTCTGCATTGTTGCTATTGGTTAAATCAAAAGCCTGATCTAAATTCGTCATTTGCTTTTGACTAATCGTTAACGGTAAGTTATTGATAAAGTGCAACCACTCATGCAACGTCCACTCTTTAGTCGGTAACTGATTTAAGGTTAACTCTTCAGCCATTAAACCACTAATTTGCTTATCAATAACTTTAAAAGCATTTGATTTTGGTTGCGGTGCATAGCTAGGTAAACCTGAATTAAAGATCCATTCATTTATTTCGTCATCACTAACAATGTTTGGATACTTATCCGTTAAGTTAGCTTTTAAGTATTTAACAAAGTTATCCGTACCTAAGCTTTGAAATGCATGACTGTCAAAGTATTCAAGCACAAACGCGTCAAAACGTTCGCGGCCAAACTTCTCTTCTAAGAACATTAAAAATAACTGCCCTTTAACATACGGTACACCTGAAAATGCATCATCAGGATCACGGCCTTTTAAGTCGATATAAAGTTTAGTATCGCCTTCATCTAGCTCGGCAATTTCAGCATTTAGATCTTGAGCACCAAGCGCCTGTTCCATAACAGCACGTTTAGTACCAAAAACAGCTTCCATAATACGGTTTTCAACATAGCTGGTAAAACCTTCGTTTAACCATAAGTCACGCCAGCTTTCATTGGTAACAAGGTTTCCTGACCAAGAATGAGCAAGCTCATGTGCAATCAAGTTAACTAAGCTTTTATCACCAGCAACCACGGTCGGGGTAATGAAAGATAGGCGAGGGTTTTCCATACCACCAAAAGGGAAACTTGGCGGTAACATCAATAAATCATAACGACCCCAGCGGTACTTACCGTACATTTCTTCCGCTTTGTCTATCATCGCTTGCGTGTCATCGAACTCTGCAACAGAGGCATCTAAAATATATTTCTCGGCATAAATCCCTGTTTGGTGGCTCATTGGCTTAAAGTGAAGATCACCAACACCGATGGCAATCAAATACGCAGGGATAGCTTGTGGCATAGAGAAAAAGTAATCGCCATCACGTTCTGTAACCGGCTCATTATTAGCACTCATAACCGCAAGTAAATCTTTATCGGTAGTAATACGGGCGGTATAGGTAATTCTCACGCCAGGAGTATCTTGAATTGGAATCCAAGAGCGGGCATGTATTGCTTGGTTTTGACTGAATAAAAATGGCTTATCTTTACCGGCTGTTTGCTCTGCAGATAACCACTGTAAGCCTGAAGCTTTTTCAGTTGAGTGATAGTAAACACGTACTTTTTTCGCGTGGAATTTAGTATCAATGGTTAATTTACTACCTAAAACATCATCACGTTTGGCTAAATCATAGTTAACGTGAACCCAGTTTCCTTGACTATCTTGTGCCATTGCTTTGTGTATAACAAGATCACGAGTATCTAATATTACTGGCGCTTTATCATTGGTATACCAATCTAATGTCAACTCAACAAAACCTGCAAGAGACTTTTTGTCAAAATCGACATTTAAATCTAGATAAACATGGTTCGCTTTAACTTGATCATAATTAGCATACGTATAAGCATCTGTTAACTGAGATACGGTCGTATGCTGATGCATTGCTCCTTGTTTTGCAGATGTAACTGGTGCGACTGTCCCAGCAAAGCAGCTGAGCAATATGCACAGTTTTGAAAAATGTTTCATGACATTTATTACCTTAAAATAAAACCAATATTCATAGTAGAATACAAACGAAAACAGGCCAGTAGATTACTGTGAATCTACTGGCCTGTTCAACTTTTTACATCAGATTTTTTCTATCTCTTATTGAGTAACTAGCAAGTATTATTTACAACACTCAATAAAACGCCTCATAGATGCTAGGGTTTTTGCATTTGAATAACAACCCGGCGGTTTTTACCTCGTCCTAACGTGGTACTGTTTGAAGCAATATGACGCTTCTCACCATAACCTTTCGCTTCTATTCGGCTTGCTTCAATACCATTTTTAACAAAGTAGTCTCTAATTTTAGCGGCTCGGCGTTCTGATAACTTCAAGTTTGACCAACGACCACCGTAGCTATCTGAATAAGCATCAATTAACACTAATTCTAAATTAGGATCCAAGCTTAAGTATTCACGGATCATTTCAACTCTTTTTTGAGAAGCCTTAGTGAATTTATCGCTACTCGATTGATAGTTTAAAACAGTGTAAGAAATATCTTCGAAGCTATAATTTAGCAAGTTACCCACACAGCCAACAAAATCTTTATAAGCCTTTTTAAAACGAGCGGTAGATAACCCTACTGAAATCTTGTCCTGTTCGCTATACCAGTCATCATAATAAAATGTTGGGCTCATTCCTTGCTCAAGTTCACTTAACATAGTCCAAGCAATTTTCTTTGGTAAACTAGGATTGAATTGTTTATGCAACTTCATATTGGCAATAGTACGAGAGCCAACGCCTGGCTGCCAATTTGGCGCAACACTACGCACTTCAGCAAGTGAATAATTGTCAGGTAACAACATCATATCTAACTCAAATTCCATATTAAGTTTACGACTCGCCCTTGCAGAAAAGCGGGCTTCACCATAACGTGGGATTTGATGTGACAAAGTACATTGCAAACGAGAGTCACTTGATAATTGCCACTGAGAATTATGAATGTCAGCGCTATATTGTCGTATACCTGCGTGAGCACTACTAACCCAGATACTCGCAATTAAACTCGTAGAGATAAGAAAAACTGAACTCATTGTTGCAACTAATTTATTCATAATTTGGCACAATATTGGTAGCGGTGACAGGCATATAATCTTTAGCCTCTAGGGATATATAAAGATATCGCCCTAAACTCCAATAACTTTAGCATTTTATCAATAAAATATCGCTATCAATGCTAAAAAAGACATCAAGGAGTAGCAAAATCACTTTCACTGTCGTTTTTAAATGAAGTTTCTGCGATAATCCCCGCATTAATTTTATCTCAACCTCATAGTGCCAATGTCAGAATCAAGCTCAATAGATACACAACCCGCTAGCTCAAACAGTACCGACAAAGATAAGAGTAATTTTGCCCAAAGATTTAGGGGTTACTTCCCTGTAGTTATTGACGTAGAAACTGCCGGTTTTAATGCCCAAACAGATGCGCTATTAGAGTTAGCTGCGTCAGCATTGCAGCTAGATGAATCAACAGGTGACTTTTCAATTGATGAAACCATTCAATTTAATATAGAGCCGTTTGAAGGAGCGAACTTAGAGCCCAAAGCGCTTGAGTTTACTGGAATTGATCCGACAAACCCTTTACGTGGTGCAGTGGAAGAAGAAGAAGCTTTAAAAACATTATTTAAATGGGTTAGAAAAAAAATGAAGCTTGCCGGTTGTCAACGGGCGATTATCGTAGCGCATAATGCCGCTTTTGATTTAGGCTTTTTAAATGCCGCTACTGAGCGCTGTAAAATTAAACGCAGCCCTTTTCATGCCTTTGTAAGTTTTGATACTACAACACTCGCAGGACTCGCCTTAGGGCAAACAGTATTAGCAAAAGCGTGTATTGCTGCCAATATTGATTTTAATAATAGTGAAGCGCACAGTGCGCTGTATGATACCGAAAGAACTGCCGAGCTATTTTGCTACATAGTGAATAAGTGGAAGAACTTAGGTGGTTGGCCAATAGCAGCTACTGAAGCTGAAATTGATAGTAAACACTGAACTCATTACAAATGAACAATTAATCGCTAACATAAAAAAAGCCGCTTTCGCGGCTTTTTTTGTATCGATAAAATGCTAGTTAACTAGCACAGTACAAGAATTATAACTTGTCTGCATTATCAGTAAGGTAAGAAGCAACACCTTCTGGAGAAGCTGTCATACCTTTATCACCTTTGTTCCAACCAGCAGGACAAACTTCACCGTGATCTTGGTGGAATTGTAAAGCATCAACCATACGTAACATTTCATCAACATCACGACCTAATGGTAAATCATTGATTACTTGGTGACGAACGTTACCTTCTTCATCAATTAAGAATGAACCACGAAATGCTACGCCAGCTTCAGGATGCTCAACATCATATGCTTGACAGATTTCATGTTTAGTATCAGCAACTAAAGTGTATTGAACTGGACCAATACCACCGTCGTTTACTGGCGTGTTACGCCATGCGTTATGTGAAAATTGAGAGTCAATAGAAACACCAATAACTTCTACACCACGGCTTTTGAATTCTTCCATGCGGTGATCGAAAGCTAATAATTCAGAAGGACAAACAAAAGTAAAATCTAGTGGGTAGAAAAATACTACCGCTTTTTTACCTTTAATCGCTTCGCTCAAAGTATAGCTATCTACAATCTCACCACTGCCTAGTACGGCTGCTGCTGTAAAATCTGGTGCTGGACGACCAACTAATACGCTCATTTTATTCTCCATTCTCTTTGTTTATAAAGTCGTAAATTTGCTGTTTTATAACCTTGTTATAAAACAATCCGTGTATCTAAATAATGTTAATTATTCAGCGTTGTTATCTTGTGCTGCTGTTTTCGCTGCGGCTTCTTTTACCAGTGTTTGTAATTCACCTTGTTGAAACATTTCCAAAATAATGTCACAGCCACCAACTAACTCACCGTCAACCCAAAGTTGAGGAAATGTTGGCCAGTCCGCATACTTTGGCAATTCCGCACGAATATCAGGGTTTTGTAAAATATCAACATAAGCAAATTTCTCTTCACAAGAAATTAATGCTTGTGATGCTTGTGATGAAAAACCACAACTAGGTAATTTAGGAGACCCCTTCATATATAGCAATATTGAATTTTCGCTAATTTGTTGTTTAATGCGTTCAATTGTATCCATAGTACCCTCTATTAATTAATACTTATTCTATTCAATTGTCTTGAGTTAACTTACATATGGAGATTAAAGTTAATTTTTCAAGACAAGCGAATAGAATAAATACTACTATCTGTTATAACTTAGTTATTGCTTTTAAAAGATTTTGACTTGATAGTTGTTTCTACAGTCCATATATAATGTTGTAAATTTAACAATACTTGAGTATTTTACTCAAGTATAATGAAAAACACACCCATTAAAAAGAAAAATATAGCAACCAGGAGAGCACGATGGCTATTGAACTACCAGCACTACCTTACGAACAAAATGCACTTGAGCCACATATTTCGGCTGAAACTTTATCATTTCATTATGCTAAGCATCACAACACTTATGTTGTAAAACTTAATGGTTTGATCGGTGGCACTGAATTTGAAAACAAAAGCCTTGAAGATATTGTAAAAACTTCATCTGCGGGAATTTTCAATAATGCTGCACAGATTTGGAATCACACTTTTTATTGGCACAGCTTAAGCCCAAATGGTGGCGGCGAGCCAACAGGTGACTTATTAGCGGCAATCAATGCTAGCTTTGGCTCTTTTAGTGAGTTTAAAGCGAAGTTTACTGATAGTGCTATTAATAACTTTGGCTCTAGTTGGACTTGGTTGGTAAAAAATGCCGACGGAAGTTTAGCTATTGTGAATACTTCAAATGCGGCAACACCTTTAACAGATGAAGGCGTGACGCCACTTATTACGGTTGATTTGTGGGAACATGCTTACTATATCGATTATAGAAATGTTAGACCAGACTACATGAATGCATTCTGGGCACTAGCAAACTGGGATTTTGCCCAAGCAAACTTTTAGCATTAACTTGCTTTAAAGATAACCAATCAAATATAAATGATCTAATAGCGTAATCCTTAGCTGTTAGGTCATTTTTTTTGTCCTGAATAAAGTAAATCAACCGTTTCACTAATAATAAATTTAATGGAAAAAGCTAATTACTTACCCCTGCTAGTTTTACTCTAAAAGCTTGTTAGTGGTAATTATTCACGAAAACTCACTTATTATTAGGTATTCTACAAATATACTGCATGATTATGCAGTTTCGAATACTTTATAAATACACCAAACTTATTCATTAGTTTTTCTAATGCGAAAAGATATTTTTTTTAGTTTGTCGGGGTGAAATAAAATCACTAAACTGGCTTTGTTTTCTGAGTTAGCGCAATGATGCTTTTCTTCTACTCCCAAGGAGATATCATTAACCAGATTACTTTGAAACGATAGCTTACTATCTTTTCTCTCTGACATGTTTCTTGGAATTTAACTTCCTTCTATCAACTTGATACTAAAGTTGGCCCACAACAAGTTTTGTGGGCTTTTTTTTGCTTAAAATTTAGTTAATTTGAACTGAATAGCAATAAACACTCAAGCGTTATACCATTCCCTCTAAGAAAGTGATCGCTTAGCGAGGATTTAAAGGTTTAGCGGCAAGGCATTGATTGCAGAGAATAGTTATTCTATTTTTAAAATCAATAACGTAGCATATAAG
>OLII01000858.1_pt1 | contig 11136 bp, 9 predicted proteins | sample 1609481 | NCBI WGS metagenome assembly OLII01 (sample SAMN05416859, study PRJEB24817) | seawater metagenome | isolation source: Sea water | place: Canada:Atlantic | collected 2013-11
GAGATCTAGTACGGTCTCGTGGGCTCGGAGATGTGTATAAGAGACAGGGGTGAAGGAGGAGGGGCCGTATGGCAGTGGCCCCCACGTGATCCAGCAGTTTCATGCCTTGCCACGGTTTGCCGGCAGCCACACGGTGATCGGCAGCTGGGTGGTTGGCGATCAGCCGGTAGGCATCGGCATTCGCGAGGACAACTCGCTGATCACCAAGGACAGCAGCCGCTTCGTGCCCCACGCGATCATCGGCTAGCGGCGCAGCTCCTGGCGCAGTTGCTCGATGCGCGCGTCCTTGTCGTGCCACAGCTGGTTGACCCAGTCCTGTACGCTGCGCCGGAATTGCGGGTCGTTCTCGTAGTCGCCGCGCCACAGGGCCGGGTCCAGTGCGCGTACCTGGATGTCCACGATCACCCGCGGCACTGCACCGCTGACCAGGTCCCAGAACCCCGGCGCGGTGTCGCCGGGGTACACCAGGGTCACGTCGAGCAGGGCGTCGAGCTGTTCGCCCAGCGCGGCGAGCACGAACGCCACGCCGCCGGCCTTGGGCTTGAGCAGGTGACGGAACGGCGAGCCCTGGGCATCGCGCTTGGCCGGGGTGAAGCGGGTACCTTCGAGGTAGTTGACCACGGTCACCGGCTGGCGCTTGAACAGCTCGCAGGCGGCCTTGGTGATCTCCAGGTCCTGGCCCTTGAGGTGCGGGTGGCGTTCGAGGAAGGCCTTGCTGTAGCGCTTCATGAACGGGTAGTCCAGCGCCCACCAGGCCAGGCCCAGGAACGGCACCCAGATCAGTTCCTTTTTCAGGAAGAACTTGAAGAACGGAATGCGCCGGTTGAACACCTGGATCAGCGCGGGAATATCCACCCAGCTCTGGTGGTTGCTGACCATCAGGTAGGAGGTGTCCAGGCGCAGGTCGGCGGCGCCGCGCACGTCCCAGCGGGTGGGGATGCACAGGGCGAAGATCAGCTTGTCGATCTCGGCCCAGGTCTCGGCGATCCACATCACCGCCCACGAGGCGTAGTCGCGGTAGCGGCCGGGCAGTACCAGCTTGAGCAGGGCGAAGACCAGCAACGGGCCGATCAGCACCAGGGTGTTGAGCAAGAGCAGCAGGGTCACAAGACTGCCGGTAAGCAGGCGGCGCATAAGAAAACTCTGATTTTCGGTTAGGCGGTCGGCCATGATAAGCAGGGATTCGGTTCAGGCCAAATTCTGGGCAGCCCACGGCGCGGACAAATGTTTCACATTGTGTTGAATACCCTGTGGCGACGAACCTATGCTGCTGCGGCAGTCTAAACACAGACTTTTCTCAAGGAAGCTGACCCGGTGAAATCCGTACTTGCACTGCTTTCCCTGCTGGCCTTGCCGGTGATGGCCGCCGAGCCGACCCTGTATGGCCGTTATGAATACATTGGCGTGGCGGACCTCGACCAGACGTTCAAGGCCAAGATGGACACCGGCGCGCTGACCGCGTCGCTGTCGGCCAAGGACATCGAGCGCTTCAAGCGCGATGGTGAGGACTGGGTTCGGTTCCGCCTGGCGACCAAGGATGCCGACGGCAAGGTGTATGAACACAAGGTGGCGCGCATCAGCAAGATCAAGAGCCGCGCCGATGAAGACGAGGACGGCGAAGCACCCGACCCGGCCAAGCGTCCGGTGGTGGAGCTGGAGTTGTGCCTGGGCGACGTCAAGCGCACGGTGGAGGTCAACCTGACCGACCGCAGCAGCTTCAACTACCCGCTGCTGATCGGGGCCAAGGCGCTGCGCGAGTTCGGCGCGGCGGTGAACCCGGCGCGCCGGTTTACGGCGGGCAAGCCTGAATGCTGAGTTGAATCCATCGCGGCTCAAGCCCGCTCCCACAAGGGCCGTCGTTCTCCCGTGGGAGCGGGCTTGAGCCGCGACAGGGCCTTGTCAGTCGAGGGATAATCCCCTACAAGTGCACCCAAACCTGCCAGGCCTGCACCGCTCATGCCCCACATACTGATTGTCGAAGACGAAGCGGCCATCGCCGACACCCTGATCTTTGCCCTGCAAGGCGACGGTCACAGCACCGAATGGGTGACCCTGGGCAGCGCCGCGCTGGAACAGCAGCGTCAGCGCCCGGCTGACCTGATCATTCTCGATATCGGCCTGCCGGATATCAACGGCTTCGAAACCTGCCGCCAGCTGCGCCGCTTCAGCGAGGTGCCGGTGATGTTCCTCAGCGCCCGCGATGGGGAGATCGACCGCGTGGTGGGCCTGGAGATCGGTGCCGACGACTATGTGGTCAAACCCTTCAGCCCGCGTGAAGTGGCGGCGCGGGTACGCGCCATCCTCAAGCGCATGACCCCGCGCAGCGAACCCGAGGCCCCCGAAACGCCCTTCAGCATCGACTCCCAGCGCCTGCAGATCAGCTATCGCGGTCAATCGCTCAACCTCACCCGGCACGAATTTCGCCTGCTGCAATGCCTGCTCGAACAACCCGAACGGGTGTTCAGCCGCGAGCAACTGCTGGATGCCACCGGCGTGCCGGCAGAGGCCGGCTACGAGCGCAACGTCGACAGCCACATCAAGAGCCTGCGCGCCAAGCTGCGCACCGTGCAGGCCGACGCCGAACCTATCCAGACCCACCGCGGCCTGGGCTACAGCTACAGCCCCGGGCACAGCTGATGCGCCTGGGCATCCGCATCTTCCTGGTGTACTTCCTGTTCGTCGGGCTGACCGGCTACTTCATCCTCAACACCGTGCGCGAACAGGTGCGCCCGGGTGTGCGCCAGTCCACCGAGGAAACCCTGGTGGACACCGCCAACCTGCTGGCCGAGATTCTGCGCGACGAGGTCAAGGCCGGCACCCTCGGCCAGGGCCGGCTGCCCGAGCTGCTCAAGGCTTACGGCAAGCGCCAGCCCAGGGCCGATATCTGGGGCCTGGCCAAGAACGAGGTCAACCACCGCATCTACGTCACCGACGCCAACGGCAAGGTGTTGCTCGACTCCAGCGGCGAAGCCCTGGGCCAGGACTATTCGCGCTGGAACGACGTGTACCTGACCCTGCGCGGCGAGTATGGCGCCCGCTCCACCCGCAGCGATCCGGACGACCCGGAGTCGTCGGTGATGCACGTGGCGGCGCCGATCATCGATGCCGGCAAGATCATCGGCGTGGTCACCGTGGCCAAGCCGAACAAGTCGTTGCAGCCGTATATCGATCGCTCCGAGCGGCGCCTGTTCAACCTGGGCCTTGGCCTGATCGTGCTGGGCCTGCTGGTGGGCGCCGGGCTGTCGTGGTGGCTGGCGCGCTCGCTACGTCGGCTGACGCGCTATGCACAGGCGGTCAGCGAGGGTGAACGCGTGGCCTTGCCGCATTACCGCGGCGGCGAGCTGGCGCAACTGGCCGGTGCGGTGGAGCGCATGCGCACGCAGCTGGAGGGCAGGGCGTATGTGGAGCGCTACGTGCATACCCTGACCCACGAGCTGAAAAGCCCGCTGGCGGCGATTCGCGGGGCCAGCGAGCTGCTGCAGGGGCCGATGAGCGACGAGCAGCGTCAACGCTTTGCCAGCAATATCGAAAGCGAGAGCGCGCGCATGCAGCAGTTGATCGAGCGGCTGCTGGACCTGGCCCAGGTCGAGCAGCGCCAGGGCCTGGAAGACCAGCAGCAGGTGCCGCTGGCGGCGCTGGTGGACGAGGTGCTGCTGGCCCAGAGCGCGCGCATCGAAAGCGCCGGCCTGCAGGTGCGCCAGCGGGTACCGGCCAGCGTGCGGCTGCTGTGCGAGCCGTTTCTGCTGCGCCAGGCCATCGGCAACCTGTTGGAGAACGCCCTGGACTTCACCCCGCCGGGCGGCCTGCTGGTGGTCGACCTGGAGACACGGGGCCCACGGCTGGCGCTGAGCCTGTACAACCAGGGGGCGGCGATCCCGGACTATGCCCTGGGCCGGCTCAGCGAGCGCTTCTACTCGCTGCCGCGCCCGGGCACGGGGCGCAAGAGCACAGGCCTTGGGCTGAACTTCGTCGAGGAAGTGATGCAGCTGCATGGCGGCTCGCTGGAGGTGGCCAACGTCGAGGACGGCGTGCGGGTGCGCCTTTGGCTGCCCAACGAGCGGCTGGGCTGAGCTCCACGCACTCTCCACATAACTCCACACAAGCGCCCAACCCGCTCCATGCACGGCGGGCAGACTGGCTCCATCGAAACCGGAGCCATTGCCCATGAACCGAACCCTGAGCATCAAACTGGGCGCCATCGCCTTTCTGATCGTGTTGCTGCTGATACCCCTGCTGATGATCGGCGGCCTGATCCAGGACCGCCAGCAGCAGCGCGACAGTGTGGTCGAGGACATCGCCCAGAGCTCCAGCTACAGCCAGCAGATCAGCGGGCCGCTGCTGGTGGTGCCGTACCGCAAGATCCAGCGCACCTGGAAAACCGTGGATGGCAGCACCCAACAGCAGACCAGCACGGTGGCCGGGCATCTGTACTTTCTGCCCGAAACCCTGGAGGTCGACGCCAAGGTCGACACCGAGCTGCGTTCGCGGGGCATCTACCAGGCGCGCCTGTTCCACGCCGACAACCGCATCAGCGGGCAATTCAAGGTGCCGGCGCAGTGGGGCATCACCGAAGACTTCGACGATTACCGCTTCGACCCGGCGTTTCTGGCCGTGGGCATCAGCGATATCCGCGGTATCGAGAAGAGCCTGGAACTGAACGTGAATGGCCAGTCGCTGGCCTTCGCCGCGGGCACGGGGCTGGGCTGGCTGGGCGGCGGTGTGCACGTGACGCTGCCCGACCTCGACGGCCGCGCCGAGACCCGCCTGGACTACGCCTTCGACCTTAGCCTGCAGGGCACCGGGCGCCTGCATGTGCTGCCGGTAGGGCGCAGCACCACGGTGAACATGGCGGCGAACTGGCCGCATCCAAGCTTCATCGGCAACTACCTGCCCATCAGCCGCGAGATCGACGCCCACGGCTTCAGCGCGCGCTGGCAGACCTCGTTCTTCTCCACCAACCTGGAGGATGCGCTGACCCAGTGTGTGGTCAACAACGCCTGCGACGACTTTCACGGGCGCAGTTTCGGCGTGAGCTTCGTCGACCCGGTGGACCAGTACCTCAAGAGCGAGCGGGCGATCAAGTATGCGCTGTTGTTCATTGCGCTGACCTTTGCCGGGTTCTTCCTGTTCGAGATTCTCAAGAACCTCAGCGTGCACCCGATCCAGTATGCGCTGGTGGGTGTGGCCCTGGCGTTCTTCTACCTGCTGTTGCTGTCGTTGTCGGAGCACCTGGGGTTCGGGTTGGCGTATGCGCTGTCGGCGGGCGGCTGCGTGCTGCTGATCGGCTTCTACCTGTGCCACGTGCTGCGCAGCCTGGCGCGCGGGCTGGGGTTTGCGGCGGGGTTGCTGGTGCTGTACGCGATGCTGTACGGGCTGCTGGGCGCCGAGGACTACGCGCTGCTGATGGGCTCGTTGCTGCTGTTCGGCCTGCTTGGGGTGTTCATGGTGCTGACACGCCGCCTGGACTGGTATCAGGTTGGGCAGGGGATCTTGAAATGAGCGGATTGAGAGAGGAACGCACGCTGGGGGCTGTGATGGTGGGGGAAATCAGGTTGATCTGGGCTGCCGAGATCAGCGTCGACTTCATCGCGGGTCAAGCCCGCTCCCACAGGTCCGGTACAAGCCTCAAGGGCAGCAGCAGATCTGTGGGGGTGAGCTTGACCCGTGATGAGGCCCGATCAGGCCACAGAAGGGGCGGTCTTTAGCATCGATTCGCGCTGACTCACCTCGGCATACCAGGCTGCCAGGTTCGGCTGGCGCTCGCGCCAGCCAAGGTCCGGCAGGCGCAGGTCGATGTAGCCCAGCGCGCAGGCCACCCCGATTGCCGCTACGTCGAACACCGAGGCCAGTTCGGCCAGGTGCTCGTCTTCCAGGTGCGCCAGCGCGCGCCGGATCTTGTCCTGCTGGGCGTCGACCCACGGCGTCCAGCGCTTCTCTTCAGGGCGCAGGAAGGTCTCGTAGCGCGCCACCACCGCCGCGTCCATGATCGCATCAGCCAGCGACGCCAGGGTCAGGCGCCGCCAGCGCGCCGGGCCCTCGCGCGGGATCAGCGGGTTGCCCACATGCTGATGGTCGAGAAACTCGACGATCACGCGGCTGTCATGCAGCACCGTGCCGTCCTCCAGGCGCAACGCCGGGATCTTGCCCGCCGGGTTGCCCAGGTTCAGCTCGGCATCGGTCTTGATCGGGCTCAGGTCGACGGGATGCAGGGCTACCCGCTCGGCCTGCCCGGTTTCGTGCAGCAGCACGCGAACCTTGCGCACGAACGGCGAGGCGGCGGCATGGAACAGGGTCATGCTCGGTGTGCTCATGGCGTGGCCTCAGTTGCCTTGCAGGCTGGGTGGCAGGCACACGCCAGTGCCGCCGATGCCGCAGTAGCCATTCGGGTTCTTGGCCAGGTACTGCTGGTGATAGGCCTCGGCGAAGTACACGGTCGGTGCCTGGGCGATCTCGGTGGTGATCTGGCCGAAACCGGCCTTGTTCAGCTCGGCTTGGTAGGCCTGCCTGCTGGCCTCGGCCAGTTCCAGCTGTTCGGGGCTGGTGCAGTAGATGGCCGAACGGTACTGGGTGCCGACGTCGTTGCCCTGGCGCATGCCCTGGGTGGGGTTGTGCAGCTCCCAGAACAGGGTCAGCAGGTCCTGGTAGCTGACCTTGGCCTTGTCGAACACCACCAGCACCACTTCGGTGTGGCCGGTCAGGCCCGAGCAGACTTCTTCGTAGGTGGGGTTGGGGGTGAAACCGCCGGCGTAGCCGACCACGGTGCTGACCACACCTTCACGCTGCCAGAAGCGCCGCTCGGCACCCCAGAAGCAGCCCAGGCCGAAGATCGCGAAATCGACGTCTTCGAAGAACGGGCCCAGCAGCGGGGTGTCTTCGAACACGAAATGCTTCTCGGGCAGCGTCATCGGGGTCTCGCGACCCGGCAGCGCCTGTTCGGCGGCAGGCAGTACGTTTTTGTTCACCAGAATCTCCGAGCGCAGGACCATGGGCGGTTCCTCTTCAAGGCAGGATGTGTAGGGGGTAGACCCGTAGTGTGCCCGAGTGTTTCGCCGCTGTCAGGCGATTGGGCCACGCGGATAGCGCTTGAGTTTTTCGATCAGCTCGCTGCCGGGGATCGGCCGGTCGAACAGGTAGCCCTGGCCGACGTCGCAGCGGTGGCGGCGCAGGAACGCCAGCTGTTCGGCGGTCTCGATGCCTTCGGCCACCACCTTGAGCTTGAGGTTGTGAGCCATGGCCACCACTGCCGAGGTGATTTCCATATCGTCCTGGTTGTCCGGGATCTCGTGGATGAAGCTGCGGTCGATCTTGATGATGTCGATCGGGAATTTCTTCAGGTAGCTGAGCGAGGAGTAGCCGGTGCCGAAGTCGTCCATGGCCAGGGTCAGGCCCAGTTGCTTGAGCTCGTCGAGCTGGCGGTGGGTATCCTCGGTGGCTTCGAGCAGCAGGCCCTCGGTCAGTTCCAGTTCCAGCAGGTGTGGCGGCAGGGCTTCTTCCTTGAGGATGTTGGCGATCGAGCTGACCAGCTCCGGGTCGGAGAACTGCTTGGGCGACAGGTTGATCGCCACCTGCAGGTTGCCCATGCCCTCGGTGCTCAGTAGCTGGCTCATGCGGCAGGCCTGGCGCGCGATCCACTTGCCGATGGGGATGATCAGCCCGGTTTCCTCGGCCACGCTGATGAACTGGTCGGGGCGGATCATGCCCCGCTCCGGGTGGTTCCAGCGTAGCAAGGCCTCCAGGCCGAGCAGGCGACCGCTGCGCAGGCACAGCTTGGGCTGGTAGAACACGTCCAGTTCGTTCTGGGTCAGGGCGCGGCGCAGGTTGTTTTCCACGAACAGCTTGTAGCTGGCCTCGGCGTTGAGCGCCTCGGTGAACACCTGCACCTGGTGCTTGCCGTTGGCCTTGGCCTTGTGCAGGGCCAGGCCGGCGTTCTTCATCAGGGTCTGCGGGTCGCGCCCGTGCAGCGGCGCACACGCCAGGCCCACCGAGCCGGTCACGCTGATCAGCTGGTTGTCGACGAACATCGGCTTGTCGAGGGTGTTGAGCAACTGCTGGGCCACCTGCTGGCCGGCATCCAGGCTGCTGTCCTCCAGCAGCACGGCGAACTCGTTGCTGGCAAAGCGCGCCAGGCTGCCACCGGGGCTCAGGCTGTTGCGCAGGCGCCGGGCCAGGCTGATCAGCAGCTTGTCGCCGGTCTGGTGCCCGAGGCTGTCGTTGATGCGCTTGAAGTTGTCGATGTCCACCAGCAGCAGGCAGATGGGGCTGTCGCTGTCGCGCTCGAAGCGCTCGTCGAGGCTGCGGATGAACGCCGGGCGGTTGCCCAGGCTGGTGAGGTTGTCGGTGTAGGCCAGGCGTTCGATGCGCTGCTGGGCCAGCTTGCTCTGGGTGATGTCTTCGTAGATGCCGATGTAGTGGGTCAACTCGCGGTTGTCGCCATACACCTTGGAGATCGACAATTGGCCCCAGTAGGGCTCGAGGTTCTTGCGCCGGCTCTTGAATTCGCCCTGCCAACTGTTGCCCATGGCCAGGCTCGATGGCGAGTCGAACAGCAGCTCGCTGAGGTTCTCCAGTGCGGTGAGCTCGGACAGGCGGTGGCCATGCACCTCTTCGGGTGTGTACTGGGTGATCTCGGTGAAGCTGGGGTTGACGTATTCCACCACGCCATCGCGGTTGACCAGCAGAAAGGCGTTGGCGCTTTGTTCCACCGCGCGCTGGAACAGGTGCAGGGCGCTGGTGGCGGTGCGCCGGTTGTGGTTGTTGATGACCTGGGCGAACTGGTCGGCCAGCTCACCGGCAAAGGCGATTTCATCCGATTGCCAGGCCCGGGTCGAGCCGCTGTGTTCCAGGCAGAGCACGCCGACCACCTGGCCGTCGATGCGGATGCTGGCATCGAGCATGGCGTGGATACCGCGCTGGCGCAGGCTCTCGGAGATTTCGCGGGTGCGTGGGTCGCGCGCCGCGTTGTGCGCATCGATGGCGCGGCTGGTGTGCAGCGCCTCGAGGTAGTCGGGAAATCGCCCGGCATCGATCGCCTCGGGCAGGCGGTACTCCTGGGTGGCGCGGTAGAACGCCGAGATCGGTTCCAGTTGCTGGCCTTCCAGGTACCAGATGCTGGCGCAGTCGATGCTGTAGATTTCGCAGGCACTGCGGGTGATCAGCTCGGCGGCTTCCTGCAGCGAGTTGTCGGCGCTGTAGCGCTGGCGCGCCAGGCGCAGGATCAGGTCCTGCTGGGCGCGTACCTGCTCCAGGTGCTCGAGCTGTTCCTGCTGCGCCTGCTGGTTGAGCTGCAGGGCGATCTGCAGGCGGTTGTTGCGGGTTTCGAGTTCTGCCGCCGAAAGGTCGGGTGTGTCGTTGGGCTGGGCATCGAGCACCAGCAGATAGCCGCGCAGCAACTGGCGGTTGTGCTGCCGGTAGGCTTCGCCCAGCTCCAGCATATTGAGCGGGCCCAGGCTGGTGTGCAGGGTATAACGCACCAGGTAGTACGGACGCTGCGCCAGTTGCAGCTCGATGGTGTCGTGCAGCTTGTAGCGTGCCTCGGGCTCCATCAGGCTGGCATAGGGCGAGCCGATCAGCGCACACAGGTCGACGGCCGCCTGGCCGAACTGACGCTCGCAGCCCGGGTCGAGGAACAGCATGGCCCAGCTGGCCTCATTCAGCCGCTCGAAACGCAGCATGCCGAGCCGCGAAGGCACCGGCAACTGCGTCACTACCTCGGCCACCGTACGGCTGGCGGCATCAGGTTGGCTTTTCATGGGAAGCTCGCTTCAAGAAGGCTGTTGGCGCGGGCTGGGCGAAGTGCTGCTACGCGTTTGAGCAAGGTTGCATCATGTGCTTGAGGCTGACAAGCAATAGAGTGGCCTGGCTTGATCTGTATCGGCTGACAGGTACAAATTCTTCAGTAATGCCGCGACGGATTGCGTCTGGCGGTGCCGCTCAAGGTGGGACGTTGAGCGGCACGGCATGAATCGCAGGCAAAAAAAGCCCCGCCAGATGGCGGGGTTGAGGTACGAGCGTGGCAGCTCGAAAACAGTGTCCGTGCTCCCCGGCAGGGGAGCACGGCGTGCAGCAGTTACAGCAGCATGGTGCGGATGTCGGTCAGCAGCTCGCCCAGGCGCTTGGTGAAGCGCGCGGCAGCGGCACCGTTGATCACGCGGTGATCGTACGACAGCGACAGCGGCAGCATCAGCTTGGGCTGGAACGCCTTGCCATCCCACACCGGCTGGATGGTGGCCTTGGACACACCCAGGATCGCCACTTCCGGCGCGTTGACGATCGGCGTGAAGCCGGTGCCGCCAATGTGACCGAGGCTGGAGATGGTGAAGCAGGCGCCCTGCATGTCGTCGGCAGAAAGCTTCTTGGTGCGGGCCTTTTCAGCCAGGGCCGCCGCTTCTGCAGCCAGCTGCAGCAGGCTCTTCTGGTCGACGTTCTTGATCACGGGGACCAGCAGGCCGTCTGGCGTATCCACGGCGAAACCGACGTTGACGTACTTCTTGCGAATGATCGCCTTGCCGCTAGGGGCCAGCGACGCGTTGAAGTCCGGCAGTTCCTTGAGCAGGTGCGCACAGGCCTTGAGCAGCAAGGGCAGCACGGTCAGCTTGACGCCGGCTTTCTCGGCCACGGCCTTCTGCGCAACGCGGAAGGCTTCCAGCTCGGTGATGTCGGCGCTGTCGAACTGGGTCACGTGCGGCACGTTCAGCCAGCTGCGGTGCAGGTTGGTGGCGCCAGCCTGCATCAGGCGGGTCATCGGCACTTCTTCGGTTTCACCGAAGCGGCTGAAGTCGACGGCCGGAATCGGCGGGATGCCCGCACCACCGGTCGCGCCGGCAGCCGGTGCTTCCTTGGCCTTCTGCATCATGGCCTTGACGTACACCTGCACGTCTTCCTTGAGCACGCGGCCGTGCGGGCCGCTGGCAGCCACGGCGCTCAGCTCGACGCCGAACTCGCGGGCCAGCTGACGCACGGCAGGGCCGGCGTGAACCTTGGCACCGCTTGGCGCTGGCGCAGCGGCCGGGGCCGGTGCGGCTTCGGCCTTGGCAGCCGGTGCGGCGGCAGGCGCAGCAGCCGGGGCCGCTTCAGCCTTGGCAGCCGGTGCAGCAGCGGCAGGCGCTGCTGGCGCGGCGGCGCCCTGGACCTTGAGCT
>OLII01000860.1_pt1 | contig 11104 bp, 13 predicted proteins | sample 1609481 | NCBI WGS metagenome assembly OLII01 (sample SAMN05416859, study PRJEB24817) | seawater metagenome | isolation source: Sea water | place: Canada:Atlantic | collected 2013-11
TAATTGAATAAATTAAATCTTCATGGGTAACAGGGGTAGCACCACAAGAGCCACACATTTCATGGGCCTCGGGTTTACTGTTACCGCAATATATACAAAAGCTTTTCATCTTTTATTTTGAAGCCCGTTAGATGTAACTGTAGGATTATAATCATTTAATTGGGTCGAAACATACCTACTTTAACGCCATTATTTTTAAACGATTGATAGTCTTAATTTAGAATAAGTAGAGAAATAAAGCGGTGAAAAGTCGAGAGTAAGGAGCTATTTAGCTCGCCAATATTTCAACTGGAATTTCTATATAGTATGCAAGTCCACCACTTTCAGAAAGCTCACAGCGCTCCAGGATCAGGTCTGAATGGCATATGATATTCTAGTAAAAACAAACGGGATAGGTATTACTGAGGTAAATAGAAAACTAGGTGTGAGAGGAAGGTGCTAAAACAACTTTATTGCGTCCCTGTTCTTTCGCTTTATAGAGCGCTTGATCAGCGGATTCAATAATATCTTGCAGAGGTACTTTATGGTTCGCATAAGCTACACCAAAGCTAGCAGTAACGGTGATGGTGCTTTGTTTATATTGCAATGTTTGAGCGGCTATAAATTGACGGCAGCGTTCGGAAATCTCTACAGCTTGCTGCTCATTTAAACTGGGAAGTAACACACTAAACTCCTCTCCGCCCCAGCGCGCCACTATGTCACCGCTACGAAACATATGAGTAAGGTTCTCAGCTATATTTTTTAGAACAGCGTCACCACCGTTATGTCCGTAGGTATCATTAATGCGTTTAAAGTGGTCAATATCCAGCAACACCAATGACAGACTGTTACTTTCAGGGAGTTTGTCATAAACAGATTCAAAATGGCTACGATTTGGTAGGCTAGTTAACTTATCAGAATAAGCAATGCCAAGCACAACCAAATTGTAATAGCGCAGGCTAAATAACAGGAGTCCAGCCAAAGAAACCAGTACGGCCAATAATATAGCTGTTTGAGATATGAATTCCCAAAGGAGTTTCGACTTAGTGATATTCGGCGTGGTTATAACATACAGCCCCCAATTTAATTCTGGGATATTAATACGAGAAACCAAAAAATCATGATCATCTATTTCAAGTTGCTGGGTAACAATACTTTCGCGTTGATGAATTTTTGTAGGATCGAAAGACTGATACCAATCATATTTTGAAGCTAGGTGCACTTCATCGCTGTGATCTATTTTAACAATGTCTTGGTGAGATGAAAGTACAATTTCACCTTCGGCATTTACAAAATAAAAGGAAGCTTGATATTGAGCGTGAAAATGACTGAACTCTTGCACAAATGAATTTAAATCAATCCCTACTCCGGTATACCCCATAAAGTCTTGATCTGGATTTATCATGCGCATATCTACATAAAAATGTGGGTTTTCTTCATTACCGATAGCACCATACACTTCTACGTTATTTTTTGTTAACTCGAAAAACCAATCAAATGCAGGAGATCCGGCATGGTATTTATTATTACCGGAATACATGATTTTGTTTTTATCCAAAGCCACAAAAGATTGTACCTTAAAGTGAGTTTCTATCTTCTTTAAATAATCAAAAACTGCCTCTTCATCTATGGGGTAGGAATCCAGTAATTTTATAAAAAGGGTATCCTTAGCCATCATTTGTGATATGTAAAGGGGTTTGGAAATGGTGTCTACAATAAGGCTAAAAAAAGGGGATAGTACTGCCTGACGAGATGAGTAATGTTGCTCCAGCAACTTACTTATCACCATAAAAGAAGAGAACACAATTGAAACAAGAACGACCACTAATAACACAGTAAAGTGGCGTTTGAAGCTCTGAATTATCTTCATGGTGAACCACTGATGCCTCTAATAAATGCCTGAAAGCCCTAAGCATAACCTCAATTATTAGAGATGCCCTAGGTCAAGGATACTTTATGAGTTTAGTAGAAGGTTAGGGTTCTGGGTAGGATTGGAAAACATAATGTATTGATAGCCTTGGCCCTACACAAAGGGATTAGCTCTTGCCTGTTGCTCTTGCCTGTTGCTCTTGCCTGTTGCTCTTGCCTGTTGCTCTTGCCTGTTGCGCTTCACTATTCGGCTCACTGCAGAATAGTGCCAACCAAACTGTAAACCCACCTCCTTCATACTGAACCACCCTGACGCATAGACTTCTAATATACCTTTATAAGGGTCAGGATTTTTATCCCTATTTTCTTGCAAGGTAAAGGTTGCCAACGTGCGCTGAAACACATCAAAAAAAACACATTAATAGGAACACACCAATAGACATCCATCTTAGTGAAACACATCAATAGACATCCATCTTAGTGACATATATAAAAACAAACCAATACCTGATACTTTTCAGCCAAGCAGGCTAGAATTTAGAAAAACAGACATGAAGTGAATTGCAGTGGGATATATTTCATTGATATGAGTGAATTACAGGCACCCCCCTATATTAACAGAGCACAATGCCTTAGCATTCGCTAATAAAGCTAGGGTATGGCTATGGGTATTTAGTGAAACATTCGCTGACAAATCGTTAACCCTGAAGGTCTTTGATAATTAAGTTGCTCACAGGCAACTCGTAAGTTATTTTCATTACCCACTAACGAATGGAAGCATTTTTCAAATTCACTGGTCATTTGTAACCATTTATCTTCTTTAATATTTAAACGCTTTAAAACTTTCTCGGCGTTGGCGTTAATATGACCTCGTTTATCATTTCGTAAGATGCGACCAGTGCAATCCACCAAATCTAAATAGTCCGTTAACCGCATTTGAATCCCTAGCGGCTGATCTTTTCGTGGGTTGCCTACAAACGGCAATAAGGGTTTTTCCTGTTGATTGATAACATTGGGACGATGTGAATTTTTGGCTTTATCGCAACGTTTTTTCACGGATGTATGATCGGATGTTTCGGGAGTAGCAGCCATATTCGCACGCACCGGATTTAAATCTACATACGCCATGCACGCCAATAATGCCGCTTCATCAAGCAAGGCTTGAGATTTAAAGCGCCCTTCCCAAAAACGACCTGTGCAGTTATCTTCATGATTGGCTTCGCGAGCAATACTTTCATTAAGTACCCGCATAAACCAGCTAATATCTTGTAAGCGTGCACGCCACTCATCAACAACCGCTTGAAAAACCAGCATTTCAGTTTTATCAAGACTGCCGTCTTTTAAGTATCTTTGTGAAAATACCGTACCACTAAATAACAAATGCCAACGCTCCACCACCTCAAGGTCTGACCACGTTTTTGCACGTTCAACATTAATATGTAAAACCGCATGATAGTGATTACTCATAATGGCGTAAGCCGCTACATCAATGGCGAACACACTGGGTAACTCAAGTAATTTGGTTTCAAGCCAGCCGCGCCGATGCTCATAATTTTTACCTGTTTGCACATCATCACCGCATAAAAAAGCCCTACGGACACAGCGCGCGACGCAGTGATAGTAAGGCGTACTTTCAACGGCAATTAAAGATTTACGGGGCTTAGGCATAAAAACACCTGAGTTAAATTAATGAGGTAATTTAACCATAGGCGGTTTTTAAAATACCGCCACTATGATGGATGTCCTATTAGTTGGGCTATTAGTTGGGCACTAGCGGCTGCACTTTCTGGCGCTTTGTATTTCCCATCATCCAGCATGGCTGTTGCAGCCACCCCCCACTTAAAAAGAATAATAATTAAGCTGGCTATTTACCTCATCACAGGGCGCACCATCTTTGTATTGAAAACTGACCCTTGAACCCTCCACCCATACTTGGCTAAAGCTCACGGTTTTAGCATCAGGCCTGTGCATGCACACCGAGCTGTAATTCTTACCGCCATCATGATGTTTGTGAAAATCTTGATGTTGGCGCTCTAAATTTGTAGACAGCTGCTGGCCAAAACGGGCTTGGCGCTTTTGGGAAACCTCATCAAATTTAACCGATGACGAAGTGATCATGGGCCTAGGATTAAAAACCGTTAATTTATGGCCATCCCATTGTAGGGCCTGCTGCAGTGGTCCCCGGGGGGTGGGGCCTTTATTGGGGCTGGAGTTGGCATTGGTAAGGGAACTCGAATGGGAACTCGAATGCGCAAACACTACTAGGGTAAAAGGCGCATAGCGCTCTAGCGCCGTCTCCTTTAGGACGGTGCTCACTTTGGCAATGCATGTATGATGGGCCAGAGAGCGCAACAATTTGCCTCGGCTGATTAATGGCCCTTCGGGCACCTGCCCCTGATAATGATTAAGCAAATACAAGCTCAAACCCTTTTCGTTCACCGCGATCCAACTGCCCTTTCCCACCGGGTCTAGGGGCATTAAAAATTTCAGCCCTAAATGTTCGAATTGTTTTGGCAAGCGGGCCTTGGGCCGGCTGCGTTGTTCATCGCGATTAAAATACACTTGGTAGCCGTTGGCATCACGGCGCCAACTTAGTGTACACATGGCTGGGTGTCTTCCACTTGTTGCATTTCATTGCGTACATAAGTGGCTGTAGCGGGGGCAAGGCCTAGGCTGGCATCCACCTTGTGGCCAGACATCTTGGCTATCACCGCCATAATGGCCAAATGATGGGTAAGATGGCTGGCGGCAAAACAAAGTTCACGGGCAAAAGTAGAGCGAAACTGCAGCGCTTGCTGACTCTCTAACGACACTTCGGTGCTGATGCGAATGTCTGTGTTTAGATTTGTTTCATCAAGACTCAATAACCATTGTTTAATGGTGGCCAACTCTTCCAGCCCCACCAAACGGCTACTTTCTATGGCTGCACCGCGACGCCGCGCATCATAATCCACTAGGCCATTGTGATTCATCAAGGCCAAATACAAATCCACTATGTGCCTAAGGTGTTGGCCAATAGAACTGTTAAACCAAGGCTTGGCACTATATTGATATTCCGTGTCGTTTAAATCGTCAATAAAGCAAATTAACTGCTCTAAGGTCTGCATAGAGCCATCTATAGAATTGTTCATGGGCATTACCGTTTACCGTTTAACTAAAGAACAAGTGCCTGAAAGGCCTCGAACTTTGAGCATGAATTTATTGAAAAAAGAAATTGTTTTGCCGCTGCGCTTTCCCTCACTCTTATTGCTAAAAGTGGCGAGAAAAACCGGTTTATTGGAATTCGCTTTAAGGGCATACACACCATAAAAAAACGCTAAGGGGGTTACCCAAAGATAAAGAGATGACAAAGCCCCTGCGCCTGCCTTTGTTTCTGTCACTGCTTCAGCCACAAAAAATACTAAGGCTAACAAGGCAAAAAATAACGCGATGCTTAGCTGCGAATAATAACTCTTACAAATTAAGTAACGGTAAGGGCGACTCTGGTTGGCCACATCGAAAAAGCGTTTATTAAAGGCCAAGCGAAAAAAACTGGTGAAGAAACCAATCAATACAATCAACACATAAACGCTGTTGGCAATGTCAGTGCTGGCATCCACCTCAGCCACGCCGCCCCGTAACCACCACGCGAGGGCATATAGGCCCACCGCCAATTTATATATTTTCTGGGGCTCAATGTTATCAATGCGATTTTTAATAAAATAAAACACCACAGACAACAGCAGGGTTAGGCTCACCACCAATGCCCCTAGGTTTAAGAAGTTTTGCTGGCTAATAAAATACAATGACAACACCCAGCAGAAACTCTCTAGATACAAGAAAGGGCCGTCTAACCAGAACGCCGTTTGTGAACCTTGGCTATCTTTAAATTGAGTAATGTCTTTAAGGGTTAAGGCAGGTTCACGGGGCTGTTCTTTCATTAATGGTTTAGTTAATTGCGGGGCTTGGCTTAGCAAGTACCACAGAGCAATGCCACTCATTAATACGGTGCTTAATAAAATAAATCCCTGCCCATCCCTTGCCAACCAGTAGCCTCCGGCCAGAATGCCTATTTTTAAAACCACCACCACCAGTATTTGAAAATTACCAAAGGTCTTGCCAGTGTTACCCGCGCCACTCACCTGTTGAAACATGGCCCGTTGCGTAGACCAGTAAAAACAATTGTAGGCGCCGTTTAATAACGCCAAGATCCACCAGCTGGCATCTAACCACAGCCCAGCCACCAGCATAATTTCCACCACAAAAGAGCAAACAATTAACGCCTGCCATTGCTGCTTGGCTCTTAACCTGTCCCAAGCCCACAAGCTCACTAAAAAGCCCAAGGCGGTAACGGCAATAAACAAAAATATCAGTATTAACGACTCGCCCCTTTGCCACAGCAACACTGGCAAAAAGAAAGGCAATAACCCAATCAATAAAGAGTGGAAACCCGAAAACACATAAAATTGTTTAGTGGTGATATTCATCAAAATACATCGGCCTGACGAATATCCAATTTCTCTAGATCGGCAAAGTAACCTGATAAATCTTCTTTTAATCCAAATCTTGGGTAGTCGTGCATTTTTAAATAGGGGCGCGAGTTGACTTCTAAAAAGATGCACTTCTGATCACGGTAATCGGTTTCTATGCCCTTCTCTAAAATTACATCTATGCCCAGTATATTGGCATCAAACATGTCTAGCACCCGCTTAAAGAGCGCGTTGTTTGCCTCTGGTATGGTGTGCTTTTCGATGGTTCTCACCACACCACCTGGGGCCAAAGAGATGCGATAAAACAAGTCCACTACCTGGCCCACGGCGGGAATACTTTGCAAGGTGAGGTTTTGTTTTTTCAAAAACTTCTGGGTGACACTGCCTTTTTGCAAACGATGGATACAGGGGAACAGGTTCATCTCTTGGCGAATGGTATTTTCTTTATCAATTAAAGAATTAATACTGTCGCGACCATTGCCCTGCACAAAGGGGGCATAACGCTGCAACACCGACATGACCTTGCCCTGCGCCACCACCACTCTATAATTATTGCCTTGTAGATATTGCTCCACCACAGTGGCGGGCCACCAGAGTTTGGCTAAGAAAATGGCCTTCCATAACTCTTTAAAATTATTAATGGGAAAATGACTGCCCCGAGAAAAGCCACTCACGTTAGGCTTAATCACCAGTGGAAAACCATATTGCTTGGCAAAACTAATGGCCTTAAACGGGTTAATGAAAATCAGCCCCTTGGCGTGGGGCACCTGGTTTTGGGCGAATACAGCACGGGCCTGCTTTTTCGAGCGGCAACCCTTTCTTACCTCTAGGCTGTTGTAACTGCTGCAGCCATCCATGAAGCGCTTGCTGATCCACTGGTAAAGTTTTTTATTAAGCGCGCTCATGGCGGGTATCCAATTTGTTGGGGAGTTTAAGGCGATAGGCCAATTTTAATTTTTTGAAAAATATAGATTTAGACGCAGCTGTTGCTGGAATGGTTTTCGTAATGGCCGCTAGACGCCACATGGCCGTCCAGATAAAACAGTTTTTTTGTAACCAAGTACGATTTTCACTCAGCAACATTAAGGGCATGGGGTACAGAAGATTTATCTCGATCACTTTAAAGTCACCGTTCACCAAGTCTTCTAGGGAGTCAGCCCGCAAGCCAATGCGAGACAGCCTAAACTGGCCTATAAGTTTGAGGTGCCCCCACAACTTTTTCTGTTGCGCTGCAGTGAGCTGCTCGCTTAGGTCTTGATATGCAGTGGCCTGATTATAAATGCCATTAACCGGGTATTTTTCATCACTGCTGTTGAGGGTTTCGGTTAACGACAGCACTACCGGATTTTGACTTTCTTGAACCGCAGGAATCACAAATATTTCAAATTCACTGGCCCCCGGGGCCGCCTGCTGAATGAGGTAGTTGCCCGTTTTGGCTTGGCGATTATCACGAATCTTGGCCAGCTGTTGTGCGTTGTCGGCACGCTGTACACCAAAAGAGTTTTGCCCCCATTCCGGTTTCACGAATACAGGGTAATGTTGAGGCTGGGCGTGATCGATATCTAAAAACTGATGAAGGCGCCATTGATTAGGAATCAATAAATCGGTATCCAGCTTAGAGAATATGCCCCGCTGCTGATTAAAATACTGAGCGTTAAGCTGATAATACTTCCAAGGGGCCACCCGCTGACAAAGGCAAAATAGGATGTAAACCAACACTTGATAGATGCGCACTAACATAGAAATACCCGGCTTAAATATGAAGACTAAAAAGATTTGGCTTTAAGATTTCGTAAAGCGAAAAGGTTTATGACAAACATAAAAATGCCCAGCACTAAAATAGAAAGCGCCGCGTAAAACAGTGAACCGTTATCTCCCTTACCCTGATGAATGACCTCTATGCCCAAGGGCGTAAACAAATGAAAAAATACCGCACCAATCATGACGCCAGCGGCCATCAAGCCCCCAAAACCATGTAAAAGATGTTGAGACGGCACGGCTTTCATCACATTAAAACGCTGCAATAGCCAAAACACCGCTGGCGACAACAACACTAAGGACGCTATCAACTCCACGCTGCCCACCACATAGGCACCATATGTGCTGAACCACATGCCAATATTCACTCCTAAGGTTTCTTGCATCCACAAACCTATGCTGCCAAAAATGTGTAAGGTGTCTGGGTGGTCTGTGAACTTATAGGGCAAGGAAAACAGAAAGACCTTGGCGCTCCACAGGGCAATGAGCCAGCTGGCTATGGCGATCATTTTTTGTTTCATCATCTTGCTCGACGTTAGTGGCTTGGAAGCCCAAAATAGTTATTGGCTTGGATAGCCAAAAGTATTTAAAACTGGGTTATTTTTCTGAATCACTGGGTGCTAAAAATGGATGGGGGTTAACCCATTAGTTCAAAACCGTGGGCCAGTAGCCATCGGCTTTCCCTATGAGCGCCTCTTTGTCGGCAGACCACTTGCCTTGAATTTCGCTGTTATAGTTGAGGTACAACTTGCCCTCATGAATGGCCCATTGGTTGGGGTCGCCCTTAGCGGTGTAATTGTTGGATACCGCCCAGGCACAGTAGCCGCCGTATTGAGGGGCGTATTTTTCTGGGTTGCCCTTAAATAAATCCAGGTTGGCCTGACTGCTGAAATGCCAGTTGGCACCCTTATATTGCGTAGAGTATTGATCAATCCCTTTCACCGCTTCACGCTCAGTAAAATAGGCCACGCTGTCGTAACCGGACACCGCCACACTGCTGAAGAAGCTGGTATAAATAGGGTCATCGGCCAGGGCTTGCACACTAAACAGGCTGCTTAACACCAGCACTAGGCTGGCCCATGGCGCACGCTGAAATAATTTCATGATTTATACCCTATTAATTCTTCAACTTGATTTAGAAATTCACCACGATTATGGGTGCATCCTTAATGAATGAAATGAGTATAAATTTGAATTATCACGGGAATATCACACCCAATTAACGGTTTTATCACTATCTTGTTTGGGGGGGGGGTTGACCGTTATAAAATTGGCAAAATCGGTGGGATTGAGCAGGCGCTTTAAGGAGGTTATTGGTTTTTATCAACAGCCAAGCTGTACCTATAAGCGATGGGTGAAAATCAGTAGATTCAACTTGTCTCTATTATCAGTTTGAAACTTCAAACAAATAAAGATGCTTTTGAAGGGTGCAAACTAACCACATAACGTATGTAGATTTCAAACTAAACCACAACTAAAAAACCATTAGAACCATCTTGGCTCTTATTCACCATAACTGTAGTATACCCGCCGGATTTAACTGAATTACTTATACAGGGAACGAGAATTATCAAATATTTATCAGTTTTAGTGGTAGTTTCTACACTACTAATTTCGGGCTGTATTGATTTACATGACACGTCCAGCAGCGTAAATAGTAAATTTTATGGAACATGGGAAAATCAGTGCTACTCAGGTTCTGACGGTACCAGTACTAACTTCACTTTGGAGATCTCTTCAAAGACCTTGATTTTCACTAATTCCATGTATGAGGGCGAAGGCTGTACGGGTGGTAAATCATTTGAAGGCTCAACAGAGTACCAATTGACATACGGGGATAGAGTTGTAACACCTAGTGGAGTTGAAGCAACTGAACTAGATGTGAGCTCTATATTTGATGAAGATATCGAGCCAGTGGTTTTCTTAGACCTTATTTACCGGAATGATAATCAACTCTATTTTGGCTACCTTACTGGACCTGATACAAGAGCCACTGAAATTAATTTCGATCAATACTATACGTTAAAATAAATATCCATACTCACCTTGCTGTTAACGAGAGAGACTCCCATAGTGAGATGAGTCAACATATAGTAAAAAGCAAAGCCGCATCCCTTTTATCCCTCCTGATGCGGCCTTACCTTTACACTGATCAAGCTCTTTATGACCCTAGCCTGACGCAACTAACTAGCTAGCTACCCCAAACGCAACGCCCAATTCCCACCATGTTGGCTGTCACAGCGCTCTTCACTGTCAAAACTCACCTGCCCGTTAATATTGGGCAGTTTAATATTTTCTTTTAGTAAAGCCTGGTTAATTAAATCGCAGAGGTAGGCATGTTTATGCTGATCTTGCGCTTGTCTTTGATTTTGTTGGGTATCGAATATACAGGTTACTTTTAACGAGCGTGGAAAATTTTCATAATCTGCTTGGTGAGTAAGCCATTTAAATCCCGCGACATTTTCTAGAGCGATCTCACATACTCGGGTAAGGGGTTGCCTTAGAGTATTGTCGATTTTTTTGTGGGTCTTTTTCATTGTTATGGCGTCACGCTTGTTTTAATTTTGTTTTTTATTTGAATGCTCATTTTGGTGGTCAGGCAACTAAGCGGATGGGTACTTTAGCGCATGAGCCTTCTTGCGGGTTTGGGCTGCTACAACAATAGCGGCTTGTTGCTGCTCGCTGGCATCACGCCACTGCAGGATTTCATCCATACTGCGAAAGCAACCCAAGCAGATACTATTATCATCTAAGCAGCAGTTTCTAACGCAGGGCGATGTTATCTCAGCCATTATTAGCTCCTTTTGGGTTAATTTTCATACAAGGCAAAGACAGTGCCTTTCAGCTTGAGTACGCTTTGCCTTAATTAAACGTTAAGAAAATCATTATACCTTAACACTTAGTTTGTATTTCAAAATCGTAATTTAGTAAATGCACCCCATAATGGTCTGCCTAGTAATAGCCAGTACAATTCTCTTTCAAAGGGGAGGTCCCCTTTACATCGCTCTTGCGCATCCTGCGCCCGCGAT
>OLII01000862.1_pt1 | contig 11095 bp, 7 predicted proteins | sample 1609481 | NCBI WGS metagenome assembly OLII01 (sample SAMN05416859, study PRJEB24817) | seawater metagenome | isolation source: Sea water | place: Canada:Atlantic | collected 2013-11
CAAAGGTGAATCAGGTCAATGACAATGGTTCTTTAGAATTGTTGTTGAGATATCAATTCTAAAAGAAGTTACACGCTATTAAAAAAGGCTCACAAGCATGCTTGTGAGCCTTTTTTTAATAGTCTTTTTCGGCAAAGTTCATCGGGTTGAGTACTATTTATTTCCTATTAACAAGTGGTCAATTCGCTGTTAAAAAACCAAGATTATAATTGAGTCCCAAAGTGATACTGGTACTAGAAAGTCCTCCTTCATTTGCTTTTACTTTTCCGAGAGAGGTTCTAAGTTTTAAAGTTTCTGTTATTTTATAGTTCAGTCCAATACTTGGTTTGACAATCAAACCTTGACCTGTACTAATACCTCCACCTCCCGAAGCACCCGCAACTACTTGCGTAAAGAATTCTATGTTGTTGTTAATGAGTGGTTTTGTTTGGTATCCCAAGCCAACAAGGCCTTCAGCATACGCTCCAGCATCTCCGAAGTTTGCAAAAGAAGTATGTCCGGCTACATAGATGTTTTTGCTTATAAATGCATTGAATTGCAAAGCAATTTGATGCAAGTCTTGTGCTGGTTGTGACATTCTTTTTGCATCCATATACATTTCTTGTCCTATGATGATTTCTAGACCTTTAAAGCGGTATTGAGTGGATGTATTGTTGGTGTTTGGAATGCCTGAATGATCGATGTAATATTTCAAACCAAGACCAAAGGTGGTACTTGAGAAATCATTGTTCGGGTTCATCAAGTACCCCTTATTAATAGACACATATGTGTTCTTATAGAGTTTTTGTTCAATCGAAAGATCGGGGTAAATGAGAAAACCACCTCCGGTATCTGCACCACCTCCACCGCCGGCACCAAGTCCGAATTTAGCAAGAATATTGGTTCGATTTTTATTCATAGAAAAATGATATCCTCCTCCTAAAAAGAGATCCATATATCCGCCTCTAATACCATGAAAAGCACCATCTGCTTTGAAAAAGGCAAACCAATGCTCGGAAAAATAATTATCGAATTCAAATCCTGCCAATCGAATGGTTTTTCCTTTTAAAGAAACGCCGTAGGGACTTAATGTATTGACATGAAGCATCATTGAAATTCGTTTTGAAGATTGATTCCAAGCTGAGTTTTGGATTTCTTTGGTGCTAAATACTTTCTCTTTATCTGCAAAGGAGGCATGTTCAAATGATAAGGGTAATTGAATACCAAGGCGAAATTGGCTGTTGTTGATATTTCCCTTGTCAAAGAAATTGATATGGCTATAACCTAAGGTTGTTGAAAAGTTTTTAAACTGATACCCAATATTTACATGCGGTAAAAGAAAAGCACCACCACCATCAGGAGTATTGGCACCACCGCCACCACCAATATGGATGCCGGCATCTAGAAATAGTTTTTTTGTAATTGCTTTTTGAACACCCGCATTGATGCCAAGTGTAAACATACCACCACGTTTCCCATTGACCGCTCCGTAAAAGCCCAATCCTGTGTAAAAGGATTTGTTTAACCAAAGGTTGTAATGGATTCCGGTAATACCCATGTTTATTTCTGGATTTCCATTTTGATCTAATGGCATTTGAATAGACATGTAGTCCATGGCTCCAAAGCTCAATTGACGTTCTTTTTTTGGAATCTTTACGGGTTCTTGCGAAAAAATAGTAGCTGCTGTGAATAGCAACATACAGAATAATATAGAATTTCTCATAAGTTTATTATTCAACATTTGTTGGATGTGCATAAATAGTCATTTTATTTGTTCTGCTAAAACCAATGAGGCAGATTCCAAATTCTTTGGCATAATCAATGGCTAAACTTGAGCAGGCAGATACGGCCACAACTACTCCGATATTGGCTATAAATGCTTTGGAGATGATTTCATAAGACACCCGTCCACTAACAAAGAGGCAATAGGCCTGTTTGAGTTGATGGCTTGCAATCATTTGTCCGATGGCTTTGTCTGTGGCATTGTGCCTTCCAATATCCTCTTTTATAGTGAGTAATTCGTATGTTTTGTTAAAAATAGCAGCTGCATGACTGCCTCCAGTTTCTTTAAAAACAGCTTGAAGCACATTCATTTTTTGTGACATTTGTTGCACTTCTTTTGTAGAAAATAGCTGTTTGTTTTTTAGAGAATTGCCTGTTAATTCAATGTCTTTCAATTCTTGTTTTCCGCAGATGCCACAGGAGGATACAGATAGTAATGTTCGTTTATTGAGGTAGCCTTTTCCTAGTTTTTCTCTCGGGATGTTGATATTGACAATTGAAAACCCATTGGGCTGCGCTTCAATTACTTCAAATGCAAAGTTTTCACTGTCCTTGTAGATGTCTTCTGCATAGAGTAGGCCTCTAATCAAATCCAGGTCATCTCCGGGAGTACGCATGACCACGGTATAGGATGCGCCATTGATATTGATTTGTAACGCAGCTTCGACAACAATTCCATCAGAGACTTTTTTCTTCTCATGCTTTGTAATGAGGAGACCGTCGTAGGCGATGTGCCTTTTATCTTTTAAATTATACGCGCTCAAAATCTACTGCTACAACTTTATATTCTGGGGTAAGTGTTTCTGCATCACCCACACTTCCTGTGAGGATATTGATAAAAACTTCTGCTTGATGAAATGTGGTGCGGACAACCCCACGTTTGACGTTCTTAGAGTATGCAATGGGGATCTCAACACTGCCACGATCCGAAACAATACGAACGGTCTCCTTGTCTTTAATGCCCTTTTGACGCGCATCTTTGGGATGTACCTCCAATACATCCTTGGCTAATAGTTTTTGATTGTCTGTTCTTCGGGTCATCGTGCCAGAATTGTAATGTTCTAATTCTCTTCCCGTAGTAAGTATGAAGGGATATTGATTTCCATGCGTTTGTATTTCTGGAGACTCCTCAAAATCAAAATGATGAAAGGTTCCAATTCCTTTTTTAAACGCACCAGCAACATGCAACATTTTTGTATCTGTGCCATCTTCATGGATAGGCCATTGCAATCCGTTTTCTCCTAGGCGGTCCCAAGATAGTCCCTTCATAAAAGGAATCACCTCTGAAATTTCTTCGATGATCGCTGCTGCATGGTAGGTGCTTCCTGTAGGCTGTTGGTATCCTAAGCGATGCATCATGTCAATAATAATTTGACCATCAGGCTTTGTATTTCCAATAGGTTCTACCACTTTATTTACACGTTGTACTCTGCGTTCTCCATTGGTGAAAGTTCCGTTTTTTTCAAAATAAGAAGAGGCAGGTAGCACGACATCTGCCATTTCTGTAGTTGCTGTCATGAATAATTCTTGAACAACAATGAGTTCGAGCTTTTCAAATGCCTTGATACTATGATGGGTATTAGGGTCTGTCATAATGGTGTCTTCCCCCATAATATAAAGCGCTTTTAATTTCCCGTCAAGAGCAGCATCCAACATTTGTGGAATTTTATATCCTTCTCTTTCTGGCATTTTCTCTACTCCGTATTTATCAGCATAATAGGCTTGTACTTCGGGTTTGTTCACATCTAAATATCCGGCACCTTGGTGGGGTTGTACACCCATATCTGCTGCTCCTTGGACATTGTTTTGTCCTCGAAGCGGGTTCAATCCAACACCATTTCTACCAATATTACCGGTCATCATAGCCAAATTAGATAGTAACATCACCGTTTTACTTCCTTGAAAGTGTTCGGTTACACCTAGGCCGTGAAACTCCATTGCTTTTCCTGCGGATGCATATGCAAACGCTGCTTTTTTAACCAAAGCCTTGTCCACTCCCGTTAAGATAGAGAGCTCATCCATGTTTAAATGCGCAACGTGATTTCTAAACTCAGTATATTTCTCTGTATGATACTTTATAAAGGTCTCATCTACCAGATCATTCATAATGATGTAATGTGATAACATATTTAAAATGGCCACATTAGTACCAGGTCTAATTTGTAAGTGGTAGGTGGCCAGATCTGCTAATTTCGTCTTGATGGGATCCACAACAATCGATGTGACCCCTTTCATAAATGCTTGCTTTATTTTAGCTCCGGTTACGGGATGTCCTTTGATGGGATTTGCACCAAAAAGGAAAATAGCATCTGTTTGTTTTAAATCTTCAACAGAATTTGTTGCTGCTCCTGTTCCAAAAGCTTGCTGCATACCATAAGCCGTAGGAGCATGACAAACACGAGCGCAACCATCAATATTATTCGTTCCCAGTGCAACACGCAGCATTTTTTGCATCAAGTAATTTTCTTCATTCGTGGCTCTAGATGATGAAATACCGCCAATTGCATCTGGACCATAAGTGTTTTTGATATGGAGCATTTTTGAGCTAATAAAATCATAAGCTTCATCCCATGAAACTTCCTCAAAGACCCCATTTTTCTTAATCATTGGCTCTTTTAAGCGTTCTTTATGATTGTAAAAACCGAAGGCAAAACGACCTTTCAAGCAGGTATGCCCTTCATTTACTTCTGCCGTTTCAGGTGCTTGAATTCCTTTGATTTCTCCATCGATTACAGAAACATCTAACTGACAGCCAACACCGCAATAGGTGCATGTGGTTCTCACTGTTTTATCAGCTAATAGTGTTTTTGTTTCATTGACATCTGTTAATGCTTCAGTTGGACAGGTTTGTACACAGGCACCGCAAGACACACAGGCAGATTCGTCAAAAGAACTGTCAAAACCTTTGATAATATTGGTGGCAAAGCCTCGGCCAGTCATGCCTAGTATCATTTCTCCTTGTATTTCTTCACAAGCTCTCACACATCGAAAACAGTTGATGCACTGCGATAGGTCTGATTTGATATATGGGTGTGCATGATCTGTGGGGATGTTCAGGTGATTACTACCTTCTGGATAGCGTATCTCTGGAATTCCAATTTGTGCAATCGTTTCTTGAAAAGGTGTCGCTTTTTTATGCGCTGGTGCATGAATTTTGTCTTCGGGATAGTCCGTTAAAATGAGCTCTACAATATGCTTTCGAAGACGTTTCATTTTATCGGTATTGTGATAAATATATTGACCTTCACCGACCGGTGTGTGGCACGAAGCCATGGTTTTTGTGGGGCCATCTTTTTCGCGAGCAACCTCCACAGAACAGACTCTACAAGAGCCAAAATTTTCTAAACGATCATCCTGGCACATGGTTGGAATCGCATCTTCGTTATTTTCTATCCGCCTTACAAAGGATAAAATGGTCTCTCCAACATTGAATTTGTACGCTGTATTATTGATATATGCCTCCATAGGATTAGTTTGTAAAATACCCTTTCAATTCGTCTTCAAAATGCTCCAAAGCATTTTTTAAAGGCAATGGAATTCCACCACCCAATGCACATAAGGATCCGATTTCTAAAGTTTCTAACAGGTCATTGAATAGTTGTCTGTCAATTTTATAAGCAGAAGTTTGTGCTTTTTGTAACATTTCCATTCCTCTGTGGGAGCCGATTCTACATGGGTAGCATTTGCCACAAGATTCATCTGCGGTAAACTCCATTAAGTGCGCTAAGAATTTTATCATAGGAAAAGTTGAAGGTATGGAAACTACACTAGCATGTCCCAATAAAAAACCATGATTTCCAAGAGATTCAAAATCTAGCGTTAGCGTTGAAATTTTATGGAAAGGAACAATACCGCCCAGCGGTCCGCCAATTTGAAAGCCTTTGATAGTTGTTTTATATCCTCCGCCAAATGTATTGAAAATCGTTTCTAATGGCGTACCCATTTCAATTTCATAGATTCCAGGTGCATGAAAAAAACTATCTAAAGAGACCAATTTGGTCCCCGAAGATGTTTTGGTTCCGAGTGCTGCATAGGCAGCACCGCCATTTTCTAATATCCAATGTATATTGGCAAATGTCTCTACGTTACTCAACACGGTTGGTTTTCCATAGAGTCCGTATTGCGCAGGGTATGGAGGTCGAACTCGAACTTCTGGTCTTAATCCTTCGATAGAGTTCAGCAGTGCAGTTTCTTCTCCGCATACATAAGACCCTTGCCCTGGAATAATTTTAAACTTAAAATCATGAGCTAATTTTTGTGTTTTGAATTCTTGTATGGCTTTATCTATGCATCGAATGGCATCAGGATATTCTCCGCGTATGTATAAAACGCCTGTATTGGCTCCTACAATAATCCCTGCCATATACATGCCAAATAAAACCTTGTGGGGTTGCTGTTCGAGTAGGTACATGTCTGAATAGGCGCCCGGATCCCCTTCATCTGCATTACATACGATGTATTTTTGATCTTGCTGTTCCTTATAGACAGCGTCTAATTTGAACCAAAAAGGAAATCCCGCGCCACCACGTCCTCGTAGATTTGCAATTTTTAATTGTTCAATACTGTTTTGTGGTGTGTCTCTGTAGGTCTCGGATAGCTTATAAAATAACTGTATGTCTTCAATACTTCCTGTTAAAATAGGGGTTGTATTGGCGTCTACATGATAGCTGTTCTGTTGCTGCTTTTTTTCTTTTAGAATTTTGCCAATGAATTCTTCGGATGAGGCACTATAGGTGTTGTTGTTGAACATAAAAGCACTGTTCGTATGACAGCGTCCAACACATGCCGCATGTCCTATTTCATCTGATTGGAAATGCTGTTCGAGGTGTTTCTGCAAGTTTTGTTGAGAACCTGAAACCATGCAAGCGGTACCTGTGCAAATGTGAACTTTCTTGTGTTTATTTGCTGCTCGTGTAAAATCATAGAATGAACTCGTTCCTAGAACCACAGAGTCGTCTAGCATGAATCGTTTTGAGATACTTTTCAGTGCATTTTCAGCATTTTCTTTTTGAGAAGCGACGGCTATGTTTTCAAAAAGATTGTCATCTAGACCTTTTCGTGAAGATAGTGATCTGATATTCTTGTTTGCCATAGGAACCTGTTTAAAACATAAATGTAGTAAAATATTGCTATTCAGTCACAAATAGGACACATAAATACCAATTCTCATGCGAGGAGATGAAATCAACAGACTCACTGGTAAAATTACATGATCTATTTGTATTGAATTACATGAATTTATGATACCTCGAGAGGAAGATCAGCCCGTATTTAAAAGCAGTACATGAAGGTACAGTTTTTGGAGTTTGGTTACAAGTTACGGGCAAAAGTCACGCAAATAAAAAGCCTCTAAAATAAATTAGAGGCTAAATACATTCTATTCCCCTTAACTAATAAAATGCATTTATTTTTCATATCTTATTGATATACTGCAATATACTATTTATTTTTTATAATGTATGTTTTTCTCGTTTTTTCTAGTGGAAAATTTCAACAGGAGTATTTGAGAGTTTTTACGCTAAAAATCTCTTAATTTTGTCTCCTAAGCTACTCCTTTTAGGAATAAAAAGAATGGAGTACCGTTCGTTTTGAAGCGCCTATGTAGTGTGCCTTTTTAAATGAAGACCTGCGAGAAAAGCAGCGCAGTCAAGAAGGCAATCTTCGCTTATTTTAATTGTTGAAAACCTGTGAACAAAGCAGCACAATGCGTTTATTGTCTTTATCGGTTGTAAAAAATAGATAAGAGGATCCCCCCTCTTTTATTTTTGTTTTTTTTCTAATTTGAGCAACACTTTCCGGGAAATTTCGCGTGGTGATATTTGCTTTATTTGCGGGTAATAACTTTCGAATTTCTTTTTTGTCGTAGGAGCAGGTATGTAAAATAATAAATACTCTTCCTGGAAATTCAATACATTCATTAGAGGTGTATAGGTGTGAATGTTGGTGTAATTTATCTAAGTTATATTGAGCACTGACTTCGTGAAACCCTCCAGATTTTAAAATAGCAGCATTGGGTTCGTAGATGTATTCTTTTGGAGCTGCGTAGTTTGATGTTTTTCTGTTATTATATTCGAAATCAAATAGTTGTGTTTTGTTTTTTGCGAAGTTAATGGTTTTGATTTGTATGCTTTCATTGTGGTTTTTTTCCAAGAGAAATAACAATTCTTTGACTTCGTTTTGTACTGCTACGATATGAATTTCTTTTACAAAGCGAAGTTCTTCTATGGTTTTTGAGAGATCTAAAATGGGTGAATTTTTAATGAGTATGGCATCCGATTTCGAGAAAAAAAGGGTTAAATTATCAGGAACATTCGGAATACAATCTTTGAGTAGGAATACTTTGCTATTGCTCGTATCGCGTCGAGAAGGATCGATATAAATCCAGTCAAATTTGGATGAAGTTGTTCTTAAATGGGAGATTCCATCGCCGGAAAACAGGGAGATATTTTTAGTGTTGAATTGTTGATAAGTGTTTTTAACAATTGTTGATAACCTCGAGTCTAATTCACAGTGAGTTACCTGTTGTATGACCTTGGAAAAATAGTAACAATCTACTCCAAAACCACCCGTGATATCAACCAGTGAATCTCCTGAAACCAATGACGCTTTATAGGAAGCTGTTATTGCTGAAGAAGTTTGTTCAATGTGTATTTTTGGAGGGTAATATAGGTTTGATGTGTGGTACCATTTCGGGAGTTTTTTCTCGCATTTATTTTTGGAAATAATTTGTGAAACCAACTCTTGAATAGTAACTCCTTCAAAAGGACTTCCTTTAAAAAGCAACTTGGATATGTCAGTTTTTAAATGAGCAGTGATGAACTGCTGAACTTCTGGAAGTAAAATAGTTGGATTCAATTACAGGTCTTTGGTTAAGGATTTTACAATTTTGTTATCAGACAAAAATTCTTTTAAAATGACCTTTAAAGCAGTGTACATAGGTACAGCAGTAATCATTCCCATCACTCCAAATAATAAGCCTCCAATGATAATAATGAGGAAAATTTCTAATGGATGCGACTTCGTTGTTTTTGAAAAGATAAAAGGCTGGCTGAAGAAGTTGTCAATCAACTGCGCAATAAAGTAGCCAATCATTACATAAATTGTAGTGGGTAGAATGCTTGTCTGAAAATCGAGTCCTAGGTTGCTAGTCATGGATAATAAAAACATGATTACAGCACCAATCAACGGGCCGATATAAGGAATTAAATTGAGTAGTGCACATAAAAAGGCAATGACTACGGCATTGTCTATTCCAAAAATCAATAAAATGAGGGTGTAAAGTACAAATAAGATGGTGATTTGAAATACCAATCCAATAAAGTACCGAGACAAAAGATCTTTGATAATTTCGGTGGACTTAGAAAAACGAGTTTCACTTTTATTTGGAATGATTGTTAAAACCGCATTTTTTAAAAGATGGCTATCTTTCATAAAGAAAAATGAGATGAATAACACCGAAAATAGTCCAATACTCAAGGAGCCCAAAGCACTAACCACTGAATTCAGTAAATTTGGAATGGCCTGGAAACTAGATAAAAAGTCAACGTTTTTCAACTCTGATAGTAAATTGATATTTTTTGATAAAAAGTAAGTGTTTACTTGACTGAGGACACTTTGAAGGTTTTCTTCTAATTTATCGGTTTGTAATAAGGAGAGACTTTCTCCTTGTTTGATGATTAAAGGCACAAACATTATAATAATTCCGAGTAAAAAACTCACCAAAACAATCATGGCCGTAATGACAGCAAGGGTGTTTGGAAACTTCAATCGTTTTTTTAAAAAGCCTATAAGTGGTCTAGCGATTAATGAGAGTATGGCTGCTATGATGATGTATACAATCACAGATTGTATGGCATATAAAAAATAGAGGAGTAGTGCTATCCCTAGAATGATTGCTAGGGCCTTTAAAATTCCGTTTGATATTTCTTTTGAATTCATAACGTAGTTGTCGTATTTAATTATAAGCTTTTACATTCCCCATACTCAAAGTTCTTCCTCCAGCAAATGCATGCGTTTTAGGCAACAGTGTGCCTGATGCTGTTGTGAACCAACCCTCCCATGTGGCGGGTACTTGTGTCATTTTCATGCTCGGTACAGTCATCAAATACTTTACAGGTAAAAAATCTTCGTTTAATATCCAAATATAGGAATCTCCTGGAGTAGAGCCTCCTTTTGTATAAGTTACTTTTAAGGCCTCTTTGCCATTTATTGTGACCGTATTTCTAATGATGCCATCTTCAAAAAGTTTGTGAGGAGCCACCAACCAGAAACTATCATTATTGAATATTTTTTCAGCGGTTTTTAAAATTTTTTCTTTGTTTTCAATTGTTTCCTTACCGTCAATAAATAACCTGCTTTTATTCGGCTCATTTGGGTGTAAAGTTACCTTGTTGTTTTTCCATGATACATCAACGATATGATTTTTTTTGTCCCATTTAAAAGATCGGTTTCCTCCAAAACTCCATTCTAAATAGCGTGTGTTTTTATACGCATCATGTTTTATCTTTTTAAGTACTCGCTTTGCCAATGCATCTGCTTTAGGGTTGCTTGTTGATACATTTTCCATAGGTAATTTCATCCCAAAAAGGTCAATTTTATGCTGTGTTGAGAATACAGCTCCCGTGCTGGTAGTTTTCCATCCTTCCCAAGATGCTTCGATACCACCGATGGGAATAATACCAACCCACATTTTATAGCTCTTTGGTTGTCCGTGTTCATCTAAAATCCATAAGTAGGAATCTCCTGGTGTAGAGCCCCCTGATGTATAGGTAACCAATAAAGCATCTTTCCCTTCATGTTTTACAATACTTCTTCTCACTCCTGGGTCAAAAACTTTGTAAGGAGCCACCAACCAAAAACTATCATTGTTAAAATAGTCGAAGGCTTTTTGTATCAGCGTATTCGAATCATCAGCGTCTGTCGCTTTAACAACCACCGAGTTGGTTGGTGTTTTTGTATCTAAAGAAACAACCATGTTGTCCCAAGACACTTTTACGGTGTTTTCTGCTTTATTCCATTCGTAATGGTGTGCATTTCTAAAAGACCACTCCATGTATTCTGTTTGCTGGAAGGCTTCAAAATTTAGAGAGGAAAGCATTTTTCGTGCCAATGCATCTGCTTCTTTTCCAGCAACTCCCTCGGGTAAAGCCTCATTGTTTTTGTAATAAAAAATTGCAATTACTAGCGCAAGTATTGCCAGGACTATTCCAAAGATTTTTCCTGCTTTTTTCATTTCTTCAAGTGTGTTGATTTGTTGTAATGCTAATGTAACTTATTTATTTGTATTACAACCTGTCTCTTATACACATCTCCGAGCCCACGAGACCGTACTAGA
>OLII01000864.1_pt1 | contig 11076 bp, 4 predicted proteins | sample 1609481 | NCBI WGS metagenome assembly OLII01 (sample SAMN05416859, study PRJEB24817) | seawater metagenome | isolation source: Sea water | place: Canada:Atlantic | collected 2013-11
CGAGATCTAGTACGGTCTCGTGGGCTCGGAGATGTGTATAAGAGACAGAGCCACCACGGCGGGTATACATTTTTCCTGTGGCTTTTGGATCCGCATCATAATAAGCATTTAAATCCCAGCGATCCGCTGGAATGTCGCTTACCGCATTAGTGCCTGAGTACAACATTTCCCAATAGGATTCAGGAGTATTGGCACCACCAGGAAAACGACACGCGGTTCCTATAATGGCAATGGGTTCGTTTTTCTCACGCTCTTGCTTATCTAATTTGGCCTGCATCTGTTTCAGCTGCACTAAAGATTTCGCAATTAAAGCGTGGCGCTCTTTATTTTGGTCTTTTGCTGCGTTTGTGCTCATAACTCACCTTCCGTGAAACATTCCAATTCGTTAGCGATCATGTCTAAAAGCTCTGTCTCGTCCATGCTCTGGGTTTCTTCTATTAAGCCTTCCCAGTCTCCTTCTGGTTCTTGTATTGCTATGGCCTGCACCTCTTGTGTTAAGGCAAGCTTCAATAGCTGTGTTGCAAGATAAGTGGCCAGAGAGGAAACATTTGGGTATTCAAAAACAATGGTGGCCGGCAATGGGTGCCCCAGTGTGGCACTGAGCTTTCGACGTAATTGCACCGCTAGGGTTGAATCCATGCCTATTTGAAAAAATCCACTGGCTTGATCCACTTCATCTGCTGATTCAAAACCTAATAAGTCGGCCACATGCCCAGCCACAAAGCTGCACATTCGCTCTAACCTTTGATCAGGACGTGCTTGTTCTAACTCCGCGACAAAGGCTTTTTTATCTTCAACACCATCCACTTCATTAAGGGATTCATTTGATGAATGCGATTGCGCACTGTCCAGAGAAGCATTCGCATTAAAAGGATCATTAGATGCTGAAAAACGGTACCTTTGCCCCCCTTTAGATAACCAAAAAGATTTGTTTTCCCAATGTAAACTGGGTAAACGAACACGGGAAAAATTATCAGGGAAGTAAGGGCGCCAATTAATGTCATGACCGGCAGCATCTAACGCTACCATGGACTCCAATAACACCTCGGCGCTTTTCTCATCCCGACGTAAACTGGCAATGGTCACGGCTTTTACATTTGCCAATTCGATGTTTTGCTCCACCGCCGACATCAATATTGGGTGCGGGCTCATTTCAATAAAAACATTGTGCTCATCCTCCAGTAATTGATTTACCGAAGATGAAAACAACACAGGACTACGTAAGTTTTCCACCCAGTATTGGGCATTCAATTCATTACCATCCACATAGGTGTTATGAACCGTCGAGAACATAGGGATCAAAGCAGTATTAGGATTTAGCTCGTCAAGCTGACTTAATAGTTCTTCACGAAGGGGGTCCATTTGAGGACTGTGAGAAGCAACATCGACTTTAACCTGACGATAGAAAACCTTGCGCTCAATGAGCTTAGAAATAATCTGATCCATGGCTTTTGGATCACCGGAAAATACAGTTGAAGACTGGCTATTGTTAACGGCAACCGAAATTAAATTTTCATGGCCTTCAATCAATTTATGGGCCTCTTGCAAAGTCAATGCAGTGGCCACCATGACCCCTTGACCACTTAATTTGGCCATGAGTTTACTGCGCCGACAAATGATCCTTGCCCCGTCTTCCAATGACAATGCTCCAGCGACCACTGCCGCGGCTGACTCTCCCATGCTGTGACCAATAACCGCATCCGGTTCAATGCCTTTTGATCGCCACAAGGCGGCCATTGAAATTTCAATGGCCCATAAAACTGGCTGCACCACATCAATTGAATTAAGAAACTTATCTTCTTCTGCAACCAGTAATTTCTCCATAAGCGACCAGTTGGTGTGAGGAAAGATAGCCGCCTCGCACAAGGCCATGGTTTCAGTAAACACAGCTTCGCTTTTCAATAAATCACGACACATGCCAAACCATTGAGACCCTTGCCCAGGGAAAACAAACACTGTTTTACAACCTGCATCGGCTTGCTGTACCACTGCTATGCCTGACTCCATTTCATCTTCTAAATAAGCATTTAGCTGGCGTGCAGCATCCTCCCGAGAATGGGCCACCAGCCCCAATCGCACGTTGTGACGGGCTCTGCTTTGTGCTGCGGTGGCAGCAATATCGCTGTAAGCCACAGAGGTTTCTTGCAAATATTTAGAAAAACTTTGGGCCAAGCCTTTTAATGCTCCTTTAGTGTGGGCTGACAACAAAAGAGGAAAAGCCCCTTCAGCAGGTTCGAAGGGTTTTGTGACACTTGCAGGCTGTTCTAAAATTACATGACCGTTAGTGCCCCCTGCCCCAAACGAACTCACCGCAGCAAAATATTGATCATTATCCGCCTGCCAATTCTGATGGGCTTGGGCCACATGAAAATCACTGCCTGCAATGGGAATGTGAGGATTAAGTGTTTGAAAATGAAGATTCTTAGGAATTTCACGATGATGAAGAGCCAGTACGGATTTTAGTAAACCTGCTATGCCAGCAGCCGCTTCTAAATGACCAATATTTGTTTTAGCAGAACCTAAAACAAGCTTAGAACCCTTCGGGCGATTCTCTCCATACACCTCTAATAGCGCCTCTACTTCTATGGGGTCACCCAGCTCTGTTCCTGTTCCGTGACACTCTACGTAAGAAACCTGATGGGCTTCAACGCCACCATTTTTAAGCGCATCACGAATCACATCTTGTTGAGACAAACCGTTGGGGGCAGTCAGACCATTGGTGCGGCCATCTTGGTTTACAGCCGTGCCGCGAATTAATGCCCAGATAGGATCACCATCGCGAATGGCATCCGATTGGCGTTTAAGCACCAACATGCCACAGCCTTCACCACGCACATAACCGTCGGCACTGGCATCAAACGTTTTACAATGATTATCCGTGGCGATAGGTAAACCCTTGGTATGGGCCATGGTAGTAAAGGGAGAAAGTAATACATTAACCCCCGCAGCAAAACTCATGTCGCACTCTTTATCTCGCAAGCTTTTCACCGCCAAGTGCAAAGCCACCAACGAAGATGAACACGCGGTATCCACCGATAAGCTTGGGCCTCGCAAATCAAACGCGTAAGAAATACGGTTGGCAGCGATGGAATTCGCCCCGCCAATGATGCTGTATAAATCTAAATTATTTGGATCACTTACTTGCATCTGTAAATAATCGTTACTGTTGATTGCTACAAATACACCGGTTTTCGAGCCTCTTAATTTGTCCATGGCAATGCCAGCATTTTCCACCGCTTCCCAGGCCGTTTGTAAAAGTAAGCGCTGCTGAGGATCCATGCGTGTGGCTTCTCGAGGGGAAATACCAAAAAAGCGTGCATCAAAGCCATCAACGTTTTCTAAAAAACCTCCTGCTTTAAGGGTAGTTTTTCCAGGCTCTAATGGGTCAGGATGATAAAAAGAATCCATTTGCCAACGATCAGCAGGTACGGGCCCCACCGCATTTATGCCATCTTTTAACAGTGACCAAAATGCTTCAGGGGAATCGCAACCACCAGGCATTCGACAACCCATTCCCACAATGGCAATGGGCTCGTGTTTCTCTTTCTTTATGGCATCTAATTTAGCACGGGCCTGCTTCACGGCCGTTAACGCCCGAGTTAAAGGGTCTGCGCTTTTTGCGTTTTGTGTGCTCATTTATTCCTCACAACCTAATAATTCTTCAAGCGCATTAAGTTCATCATCTAGCTCATTTTGCATATCCGTATTTCCATCTGCGCCTAAATTAATGGGTGCGTTTTGCAGCACTCCAGAAGCCAATATTTTTTGATCCCCCCCATTAAGATCACTATTTAAATTCTTACTTTGTGGCAAAGTATCAATTGAAATCCCCATCTTATGAGCCAAATGGGAAGTCAACTTTTCAATGGTGGGGTAATTAAAAATAAGCGTTGCCGGCAGGGAAAGTTCAGTCCCCCTTTCTAAAAGATTTCTAAGCTCTAACGTCATGAGCGACGTTAACCCCATGGTATTCAATGGTTTTTTAGGATCAACTTTATTGAGTTTCGCCCCTAATATGTGAGCCACCTGTTCTCGAATAAAATTAAGCAACACGGTATGCTTTTCTTTTCCCGTCTCTTCGTTATTTATCAGACCAATTAGCCCTTCCCCTTCACTCTCAACTCGTTTGTGCTGCTCCATTCTCTGCAGTTTAATTTTACGAATTTGGCAAACCAGTACATGGTGATTGTTATAAATATCTACGTCTGCTAAAAATTCATCCCCATTCATATTTTGGTGAGGCCTTAGACGGGCGTGACTGAAAAGTGAAGTACTGGGCTTGGCCAATACGGTAAGACTGTCAATACTAGTGGTAAGAAAAGACACTTGAGTGGCACTGCTATTTTCTACCAACCCAAAACAAGCCACTAAAACTTGAAGGCACGAATCTAATAACACAGGGTGAAAGCAATAGCGCTCATGCCCAGGCAGCACTGAGGTGGGAAGATTAATTTCAGCTAATGCTTCACCCTCTTTTATTTGTAGTTGGCTCACCCCTTGGAAATGCGGACCAAAGCCAAGACCTTGTTGCGCTAATTGCTTATAGAATACAGGCCCTTGCATGATCGCTATTTTCGGATCCATTCGAGGGGCGCTAGGGAAAATAAATTCACTGACATCACTAACACCGAAAGTCCCTGACGTATTCAAAGTCCAAGGCTCACCATCTTCGCGACTGAAAACATTAAATTCACTAGGTTGACCATTGGTTATGGCCATTTGCATTGATCGCTTACCTGTCTTAGGCAACAACAAGGCGCTTTTAAATTCCAAGTTATTAAAGTTAATAAAGTGCTGATCTAAAGTTTCCTGACAAGCCAACACCATCTCAATATACGCCGAAGCTGGTAATATATTAGCGCCCTGCACCACGTGATCGGATAGGTAAAATGCGGTATCTTGGCTTAGATCCGACTGGTGATAGCTCACCTCAGGGTTTAACGCACCACTGAACAATGTACCCAGTAAAGGATGATTATTTTGATTACTGGTAAGAGCATGACCATTGTCAGATGTTTTAAATGGCTCATACCAATGGCGATCGTTAGCCCAAGGATAACTAGGCAAGGCAATTGTGTTTCCTGCGTGTTTGAAGACACCCTGCCAATTTATAGGGTGACCTTTTACATATAATTGTCCGAGCCCCAAGAGCATCATGGCCGTATCATTTTCATCGCGGCGTAAAGACCCCAGCGCAATGGCCTGAGCCTTTTGATGAGAAATACATTGCTCAATAGCAGGAACTAAAATTGGATGCGGACTAATTTCAATAAAAGTATCAAACCCATCTTTCAGTAACTGAGACATGGAGTCGGCAAACATCACAGGTTCGCGCAGATTATTCACCCAGTATTCACTGTTAAAAATAGCAGATTCAATTTTCTGAGCCATTACGGTGGAATAAATAGGAATATCAGGTTGAGTTGATTTCACTGGCGCTAAAACATTTAACAAGTCTGTACGTAATAAATCCATTTGCGGACTATGGGAGGCCACATCTACATTAATGAATCGGCAGTACACATCTTGCTTTTCTAAAATTAATTTCACTTCATCTAAGGTTGATGCATTGCCAGAAAGTACCGTCGAGCGAGGGCTATTACACACCGCAATTGAAATTTTTTCTTCAAGGCCACACACTATTTTTTCAGCAGACTCTAAGGAAAGCTCCACCACTAACATGGCCCCTTTACCACTTTGTTTACGCATGAGTTTGGTGCGCTCACAAATAATGCGAATAGCATCCTGTAAACTAATGCCACCGGCTAGATAAACAGCGGCTACCTCTCCCATGCTGTGCCCTATTACCGCATCAGGCGTAATGCCCCACTGCTGCCATGTTTCACCAAGGGCTACCTGCACGGCAAAAATTAACGGCTGAATGGTGTCTATCTGATTAAGCAGTGTTTCCTCAATATTATTTTTATAGGCCTGAACCACAGAGACACCTAAATAGGGTTTCATAAGTCGATCAATGCGATTAATACTTTGGCAAAAAGAGGCGTTATTTTCATAAAGTTCTCTGCCCATGCCTATCCACTGGGAACCTTGACCTGGAAAAACAAACGCGATTTTTCGCCGTTTAAGGCTGCCTGTACTAGCGGCAATTACCTTTGGTGTCACTTCATTTTGAGTAAAGCTATTTAGAGATTCCGTCATGACATCTCGTGCATCTCCCACCACAACGGCGCGAAAATTTAAATGGCTGCGACCGGTGGCGGATGTGTAACAAATATCTTTAAGAGGCACATCTGTGCGCTTTTCTAACAAAGCCATAATATTATTGGCTTGCTTAGTTAGCGCCTCTTGACTATGGGCACTGATAGGTAAAATGTAAGTTTTACTAGGCGTATGGGTTTCTATAATTTTATCATTGCCCTGAGCCTCTTTAGATATTTTAGAGTGTTCCGAGTATTCACGTGAAACCGGATACACTGAATTGAAATGACAGTTCTGGCCCATGCAATACAATTGACCAAGGGTATCTAAAAGCGCACCACGCTCGTCTTCATCTCGTCTAGTGGCACTAAGGGCCACCGCTTGATACCCTTTCTCGTCAATAATTCGCTGAATACCCGGAACCATTATGGGATGAGGGTTTATTTCCAAAAAAGTGTCTGCGTCACTTTCTAATAAACTCTCAATCACTTCCGAAAACAAAACCGTAGATCGTAAGTTATTAGACCAATACTCACTGCCTAATTCTCGCCCATCAATTTCTTTTCCTGTTAATGTTGAAAACATAGGTATGGCGGTGGCGCGAGGCATAAGAGTTTCAAGACTTTCTTTAATGCTGGCTAATATGGGGTCCATATGTTTTGAATGGGCTGCCACATTAACATCCACCAAGTGAGCAAACTTTTCATGACTACGCACTTGCTTAACAATCTTTTCAATAGCTTCACTGTCACCAGAAATTACAGTGGTGCTCGGACCATTGTGACCAGCCACCGCCACATGATTTACAAAGGGTTTTAATATAGGTGCAGCTTCTTCAGGAGACAGACCAATAATGGCCATGCTGCCAGCGTGATCTGTTTTTGCTTGAAACAAGCTGTAGTAATAAACTAAACGAGCCGATTCACCCAGCGTATGTACACCTGCCACATAGGCCGCGGCAATTTCACCTAAGCTATGACCCACCACCGCCTGAGGTTTAATTCCCCATCCATCATATACAGCGGCAATACCCAACTGCACAGCCCAAATTAAAGGCTGAATACCGTGAACTCTTTGCCAATGCTCTACTTCACCATGACCGTTTAATGTACCTATCAAAGACCAGCCTGATAGCTTTTTAAATTCATAATCACAAGCCACCAACTGATTTCGAAAAGCAGGTTGAGATTGTAAAAGTTGCTTACCCATCCCTACCCATTGGCCGCCTTGTGGTGAAAAAACAAAAACTGGGCGTTTCGCCTTGAATGGTTTGTGATGAGTAAATAAACCCAAACTTTGTTCACCAGATATATAGGCTGTTAAACATTTCTCTAATTGCGAGGCATCAGGTGCTGAAATCGCCAATCGATATTGACCATTAGAATCGCTCGTTGAATTAGATTGACAAAGCTGATGAATATCTTTTGATTGAAAATGGTTATTGGTAAGTAATTGAAGAATTTTTTTGGCTGAATCTAACAGCTCACTTTCAGTATTATTGGAAAGTGGTAAAAAAAATGCCTGCCTGTTTGAATATTCCTGAAACACAACGTGGCAATTAGTGCCACCCCAACCAAATGAGCTGGTGCCCGCCACATTGGGTTTATCCCGTTTGGGCCATGCTTGCATTTGACTATTAACTTCAATGCCCAATGACTTAAACGGTATATGAGGATTGGGCTGGTGATAATGAAGACTTGCTGGAATACGATTATGCTTAAGTGATAAAACTGTTTTTAAAACCCCAGCTATGCCTGCTGCTCCCTCAAGATGACCAATATTGGTTTTAACTGACCCCACCAAAAGCGGAAAAGTGTCTGCACGTTTATCCCCCCCTAATACTGAACCCAGTGCTTTAGCTTCAATGGGATCCCCTAATTTGGTGCCTGTTCCGTGAGCCTCTACATAACTTACTTCCCAAGGGTTTATGCCAGCCGCTTCATAGGCTAAACGCAACACATCTTCTTGAGCCTCTGGACTGGGGGCGGTTAAACCATTACTGGGCCCATCATTATTACAAGCACTTCCTTCAATGGTGCAGTAAATATAATCACCATCGTCAATGGCTTTTTGAAGTGGCTTTAGCGCCACCACGCCACCCCCTTCACCCCGTACAAACCCATCTGCATCTGCATCAAATGCTTTAATTTTAGAGTCGGGTGCTAAACCTCCGAATTTTGATAACGCCACCATGGTGGCCGGATTAATAATAAGGTTGATGCCACCTGCTAACACCATGTCGCTTTCACCTGTGCGCAGGCTTTGACAAGCCATATGAATGGCCACTAATGAAGAAGAACAGGCCGTGTCAATGGCTATGCTGGGGCCTTGAAAACCGAATGTGTATGACACTCGATTGGCCACTAAATTATTAGCATGGCCTGTGGCGGTGTGAAGATTAATTTCTTCGGTTCTATTACCTAGTAAGTCGGCATAATCACTCCATAAAACCCCCATGAAAACACCCGTACGACTTCCCTTTAAAGACGCAGGATGTACACCCATGTCTTCCATGGCCTCCCAACAAAGTTTCAGCATTATCCTTTGTTGAGGATCCATGTGCGCTGCTTCACGAGGGGAAATGCCAAAAAACTCTGCATCAAATTCATCGATATTTTCAATAAACCCAGCATATCGAGTTTGCATTTTACCGGGAACGCTCACATCAGGATTATAAAACTGCTCGACATTCCAGCGATCACTGGGCACTTCAGACACAGCGTGCTTGCTTTCAGTAAGTAATTCCCAAAATTCTTGAGGGCTATTACTGTCTGGAAAACGACAAGCCAGACCTACAACCGCAACGGGGCCATTCATGGCTTGATTTGAATTTTTACGAGTATTTACTTCGCTTTTTTTAGAAGGCCCCTCACCACAAACATAACTGGCGAGTAATTCAACATTTGGGTAAGACCAAACATCTATAACATTTAGGTTTAGATCAAATTCTTTATTTAATAGCGCCACCATTTTAGTGGCGTGCATAGAGTTAAGACCCAAGCGACTGAATGACACCCTAACATCCAACAGATTTGAGCTTATATCTAGCCGTTTTTCTAAATCACTAAGCAACCAATTTACAATTTCTTTTGAGTTATATTTACTGTTCATTTACTTCGTCCAAGTAGCGAATTTCTTAACCAACACTTCTCTTTGCATTTCAAAAATAGCGATAGCTATTAAAAAATGGAAAGCGATCAAATGATAAATTTAATAACACACATCTTTACAACTGCAACTACAGTCAATAGAGAGAAAGATCATTATTAAAATAAAAAAACAGGCAATAAACCCAAAAAACTCCCATTAACATTAGAAAATATAATGGGAATTTAGGCTTATCTTAATTGGTTAATGCTTCGCGATACTCAAAGTTTTCCATGGTCATCGCATACTTATTGGAACGCTCAAAAAAACGAGTACAGAACTTCTTCGGATAATAGCCACTTACTTCTACTTCAGGAGCCTGAAGAATAGGCGCACATTCATTTGGTTTAGTTTTCAACCATTCAGTATTTACCAGCGGCTCTATGAATGTTACATGACCGTCGTAAACCCCGTAAGTATGAGCATGTGTTAATGGCGTGCCATGCCACTCTTGGCTACTTTCATCGGCCATATGCCCGCCCATGTAAGCCTGCCCTGCACCACCCATTTGATAAGTCATTCCCACTGGAACAAACTCTTCAGGCAATTCCTTTGCAGCTTTTAATACATCATCACAATTAATGATGGCAGGACATGGCCCTGGACGAATCGCTAAGCGATCTAGATTATCTTGAATGAAAACATGCATATCAAAATGACCTTTATCATATATTCCAACAGGCCCATGACCATCGCGTTGCCAATTAAACTGAATATACTTAAAAGGTAAATCTGCTAATTTTGGTAAATACAGTATGCGAACATGACCTGCTGCACATTCTGTATCTCTATCTAATATTCCATCTTCATTACTGTCCCAGCAGGTGGTTCCATCGTTTTTTTCAGTGGGAAGACTTTCTAATACCTCTTCTGAGATCAGAACACCTAGGGCTTTAATCTTACCGTGTCGATTCAAGCGAACAAAACTTTCTATATGGCCGTCACCCATAGAGGTGCGGTTTTCAATGATGGTTTTTCCCCTGTGCTTTCCTTCATATGCCTGCAAGGAGATAACGGAAACGCTCATTAGCGTCACCACAGACATTACCCTCACCAATCGCTTTAACAGCATTTTTAAAGAAAATAATTTCATCATAAAATCCTTATTCTAATTCTCATATTGAACAAATTTAATAGGGTTGAAGTTATGAAACAGAAGGCATTTCCCAACGAAATTTTTCAAAAGCATCATCAAGTGGGGCTTTTGTTAAACGATTAGCATAAGTTGACATGGTGTAAACCGAAATACCTAACACAACTTCTAAAGACTGTTGCTTGGTATAACCGGCATCAAGGAATGCTTGAAGTGATTCATTTCTAACGGCGCCATGGGTAAGTTGCAATTCATCGACAAAATCAATCATAGCTTGAAGGTGCGCATCATTTAAAGTATCACGAGATCTTAGTTTTTCTATTAATTCATCAGCAGCACCCACTTTTTTTAGTAAGCCAGTGTGCATAGCAACACAATATTCGCAGCCATGACCAGTGGCCACCCGCATCACTAATACTTCACGTTCCAGTGGCGTCAAAGAGGTCTTACCAAAAATACCATTGGCTGACATAAAGGCTTCGACAATAGCAGGCGATTCAGCCATTCGAGCTAATGGCTCTGGTAAAAAACCAAAATTTTTCTTAGCACCTGCCAAAATAACATCTGCGCCTTTAGGGGCAGTTTCATCAGTATATTTTGTAAACTCGATTACATTACTCATAGCTTTACCTGTCTCTTATACACATCTCCGAGCCCACGAGACCGTACTAGATCTC
>OLII01000865.1_pt1 | contig 11075 bp, 6 predicted proteins | sample 1609481 | NCBI WGS metagenome assembly OLII01 (sample SAMN05416859, study PRJEB24817) | seawater metagenome | isolation source: Sea water | place: Canada:Atlantic | collected 2013-11
CTACACAGAGTAGATCGTCGGCAGCGTCAGATGTGTATAAGAGACAGCCCATATAAGGTCTTAACTCCTTCGGCTAGCAAGCATCTAATAACCGCTTCGCTTCCAGAAATTCTTTCGGTAACTGAAATGTTTCCTTCTGATATTTTTTCTTTTTGTATGTTCATTATAAACCTTATTAAGATTTTTTTATTTTTTATTTAGTATCTCTATAATTCTTACACTAGAACTAAATAAGAATCAATGAGATAAATAGCAACTAAGTTGCTAAAATTCATCTGTTACACATCCTTTAGATGCAGACGAAACTGTTTTTGCATACTTGTATAAAACTCCTTTTGTATGTGTTGGTTTTTTAGCTACCCATACTAATTTTCTTTGAGCCAATTCTTCTTCAGAAATTAATACATTAATGGTATTATCTTCTGCACTAATTCTAATGATATCTCCTGTTTTTAACAATCCAATAGTACCACCTGATTGCGCTTCTGGGGTAATATGACCAACCACAAAACCGTGAGTTCCTCCAGAGAAACGTCCATCAGTAATTAAAGCTACTGATTTTCCTAAGCCTGCCCCCATAATTAAAGAAGTTGGTTTTAACATTTCTGGCATGCCTGGCCCACCTTTAGGCCCTACATATCGTATCACTACAACATCTCCTCTATGAACCTCACCATTTGAAATTCCTGTATTAGCAGATTGCTCACCATCATAAACCACCGCTTTGCCTTCAAATAACAAACCTTCTTTTCCAGAAATTTTTGCAACGGCACCTTCACTTGCTAGGTTTCCGTAGAGTATCTGTATATTTCCTGATGTTTTTAAAGCCTTGTCTGTTGGAAAAATTACATCCTGATCTTCAAATTCTATTGAGACAACATCTGCTAAATTTTCGGCTAATGTTTTTCCTGTTACTGTCATACAATCTCCATGTAAATATCCACCATCTAACAAATATTTCATGATTGCAGGTGTTCCTCCTATTCCATGAACATCTTCCATTAAATATTTTCCAGAAGGTTTCAAATCAGCAATTAACGGTGTTTTATCTGAAACTCTTTGAAAGTCCTCTAGGGTAAAATCAATATCAGCAGCATGTGCAATCGCTAAAAAGTGAAGTACTGCATTAGTAGATCCTCCAAGGGCATTTACCAAAGCAATGGCATTTTCTATAGATTTTTTAGAAATAATATCTAAAGGTTTTAAATCTTGTTCTAATAGGTTTTTAATGGCTACTGCGTGTCTTTCTGATTCTGATAGTTTATTTGGGTTTTCTGCAGGAATAGAAGAATTATACGGTAAAGAAAAACCCATACACTCAATAGCTGAAGCCATTGTATTTGCGGTATACATTCCACCACATGCACCTGCTCCAGGTATAGACCTTTTAATGATTTCTCTGTATTCATCTTCTTCAATTTCTCCAGCAACTTTTTGACCAAGCGCTTCAAAGGCAGATACAATATTTAATTTCTTTCCTTTATAATTTCCTGAAGCTATAGTTCCTCCATACATCATAATTGAAGGGCGGTTAAGACGCAACATAGACATGACTGCTCCTGGCATATTTTTGTCACAACCTACAATAGCTATTAATGCATCATAACTTTGTGCATTCATAACCGTTTCAATAGAATCTGCGATAATATCTCTAGAAACAAGCGAATAGTTCATCCCAGATGTTCCCATAGAAATACCGTCTGAAACTCCTATGGTATTAAAACCTAGCCCAACCAAATCAGCAATTTTACATTCAATTTTTACCTCATCTTTCAACCGGTTTAAATGCATATTACATGGATTACCATCATACCCAGTGCTTACAATACCTACTTGAGCTTTTTGCATGTCTTCATCTGTAAGACCTACTGCATACAACATTGCTTGTGAAGCTGGCTGAGACTCATCTTGTGTTAACCTTCTACTGTGTTTATTAATTTCTTTCATTCTATTTTGAAATAGGTATCCTATTTTGAAGTTCTAAAGTAGTTTATTACTCTTTTTATTGTTTCTTACTATTGTGAAATCAGCTTAAACTCACAGCTTTTACATATTATTTAAAATACTCAAATACAGACATTTAACTACTTTTATTTGTGATGTTCAAACACCCAAATTTTTCTATAAAAAAAGCCTTCCGTTTCGGGAAGACCTTTAATTTTTATCATCTATAAATATCATTCCTATGGTTACGGATTGTTTCCAATAATGGCAGAAATAATATGTAGTAGTATTGTTTTCATTAGACTATAAATTTTACCTTTTAATTTTAAATATTACATGGCTATTAAATCACCTGAGATATCCTTAGAAGGCAATTCAGATTTACCCATCAGATAAATATCAACTTGTCTAGCCGCTTCTCTTCCTTCAGATATTGCCCATACAATTAAAGATTGTCCTCGACGCATATCACCCGCAGTAAAGATATTTGGGATATTGGTTTGATATTTTCCATATATGGCTTTATAATTTGATCGTCCATCTTTATCTATACCTAATTTGTCTGCTAAAGTACTTTCTGGACCAGTAAAACCTAAAGCTAATAGCGCTAAGTCACAAGGCCATGTTTTTTCAGTACCTGCTATTTCTATCAATTCTGGTCTTTTGCCAGGAATCACTTCCCATTGAACATTTATAGTTTTTAAAGCAATTAGTTTCCCTTCCTTATCCTTTATAAATTCTTTAGTATTAATTAACCAACTGCGTTCTACCCCTTCTTTGTGAGAGGAAGAAGTCTTTAATTTTAATGGCCAAAAAGGCCATGGAGTAGAAGCTGAACGATGGCCAGGAGGTTTTGGCATAATTTCAAAATTTACAACAGATTTTGCTCCGTGTCTATTTGAAGTACCAATACAATCTGAACCTGTATCACCACCACCAATTACGATCACATCTTTATCTGTAGCCATTATTTGATTTTTTACCTCCTTACCAAATAATACTTTAGTTTGTTGAGTTAAAAAATCCATTGCCTGAACAACACCATCAGCATCTATACCCGGAGTTGGCAAACTCCTTGTCTTAGTAGATCCTCCACATAAAACAAGACTGTCAAAAGATTTTAGGTCTTTCACATCATAATTTACACCAACATTGACGTTCACTTTGAAGATGATTCCTTCCGCTTTTAAAATTTCTATTCTTCTGTCAATAATTCCTTTTTCCATCTTAAAATTAGGAATACCGTATCGCAATAAACCGCCTATTTCATCGTCTCTTTCAAAAACAGTAACAGTATGACCAGCTCTATTTAATTGCTGAGCAGCAGCCAACCCTGCAGGGCCAGAACCGATAACTGCAATTGTTTTGTTGGTTCTGTTTTTTGGAGGTTGAGGTTTAATCCACCCTTCCTTAAACGCACGTTCAACAATGTTTTTTTCAATATTTTCAATAGATACGGGGTCTTCAATAATTCCTAATACACATGCTTGTTCGCATGGAGCCGGGCATAAGCGCCCTGTGAATTCTGGAAAGTTATTGGTAGAATGCAATATCCATGAAGCTTTTTGCCATTCTCCTTGATGTACCATATGGTTGAAATCTGGAATTAGGTTTCCCAAAGGGCAACCACTATGGCAAAAAGGAATACCACAATCCATACAACGTGAACCCTGTTTTGTAATTTCTTTGTCTAAAAGAGGAACGGTAAACTCTTTATAATTTTTTACACGATCTATTACAGAAGTGTAGGTTTCATCTTGTCTTTCAAATTCTTTAAATCCTGTTATTTTTCCCATGACATTATGCTATTGTTAATTCTTCAAACATTGGTTCTTCTGTTGCTAAACGTTCTAAAGCGCGCTTATATTCAATTGGCATCACTTTCACAAAGTTGTCTAAGCTTGCATTCCAATCAGCCAATAATCTAGCACCTTTTTTGCTTTCAGTGTATAAAACATGTTTTTCTATTATTGCTTTTAATTCGGCAGCATCTTCTTCAGAAATATTTTCAAACTCTATAGTTTCTGTATTACAGAGACCGTTAGAAAATTTGTTTTCTGGATCGTATACATAAGCAATTCCACCACTCATACCTGCGGCAAAATTTCTTCCTGTTTTTCCCATAACTATTACTTTACCGCCTGTCATGTATTCACAACAGTGGTCTCCAACTCCTTCTACAACTGCGGTTGCACCCGAATTACGAACGGCAAACCGTTCCCCTGCAATTCCATTAATATAGGCTTGTCCATTTACAGCTCCAAACAAACAAACATTACCAACAATAATATTGTTTTCTGCTAAAAAGTCTGCTTTGGCTGGTTTCTTTATAATTAGTTTCGCACCCGATAATCCTTTTCCTAAATAATCATTGGTATTACCCTCTAGGATAAACGTTAATCCAAAAGCTCCAAAAGCTCCAAAACTTTGTCCGGCAGAACCTGTAAAGTTTATATTTAAGGTGTCTTCTGGCAACCCTAAATGCCCGTAAATTTTTGAAATTTCATTGCTTATGATTGCTCCAACTGTACGATTTGTATTTTTAATTGGATATGCAAGGTTCATTTTTTCTTTTCTATATAAAGCTCTATGAGAGTCTTTTAAAATAGTAAAATCTAAAACATTTTCTAAATTATGATCTTGCTCTTCAGTATTTTTAACGATCATACTTTTATAGGCTGTAGGTCTATGCAAGATGCTAGATAAATCTAATCCTTTCGCTTTGTAATGCTTAATTGCTTTATTTGAATTTATTTTATGTGTTTGACCAACCATCTCGGCTAAGGTTCTAAAACCTAATTGAGCCATTATTTTTCTTAATTCTTCCGCTACATAAAAGAAAAAGTTAATTACGTGCTCAGGAGTTCCCTTAAAGTTTTTACGCAATTCTTTGTCTTGAGTAGCAATACCAACCGGACATGTATTTAAGTGACATTTACGCATCATAATACAGCCAGAGGCTACTAGAGGCGCGGTCGCGAAACCGAATTCTTCTGCACCTAATAAAGCCGCAATAGCAACATCTCTTCCTGTTTTTAATTGGCCGTCACACTCTACAACAATTCTACTTCGTAAACTATTCATTACCAATGTCTGCTGGGCTTCTGCTAAGCCAAGTTCCCAAGGCAACCCTGCATGTTTTAAAGAAGTTAAAGGAGAAGCTCCAGTACCGCCATCATAACCAGATATTAAAACAACATCTGCTTTGGCTTTTGCTACGCCAGCAGCAATAGTTCCAACACCAACCTCAGAAACTAATTTTACATTAATTCTTGCTTCACGATTTGCATTTTTTAAATCAAAAATTAATTGTGCCAAATCTTCAATCGAATAAATATCGTGATGAGGAGGAGGAGAAATCAGTCCTACAAACGGGGTTGAATTTCTTGCATCTGCAATCCAAGGTAAAACTTTATAACCTGGTAGTTGACCGCCTTCTCCAGGCTTGGCACCTTGTGCCATTTTTATTTGAATCTCTTTCGCATTTGTTAAATAATGAGAAGTTACCCCAAATCTACCAGAGGCTACTTGTTTTATTGCAGAGTTTCTGCTATCTCCGTTTATATCTTTTTGAAAACGTTTTCTGTCTTCACCACCTTCACCAGAATTAGATTTACCTCCAATTCTATTCATAGCGATGGCTAAGTTTTCGTGAGCTTCACGCGAAATAGAGCCATAAGACATGGCGCCTGTTTTAAATCGTTTTACAATTTCTGTCCAATCTTCTACTTCTTCTAGAGGAATAGGATCTAGATTATCGAATTCAAATAAGCCACGAATAGTCATTAAGCTTTCTGCTTGCTCATTAATAGCATTTGCATAAACATCGTAACTATCTTGGTCACTCAACCTAACAGCTTGCTGCAATTTAGATACGGTTGTTGGATTAAATAAATGACGTTCACCATTTCTTCTCCATCGATAATCGCCACCAATATTTAAACTTAAATTTTTATTAATTTTATTATCTGGATATGCTTGTTTGTAGCGCTGGTCTATTTCTTTTTCAATTTCATACAAGCCAATACCTTCTATTCTTGAAGCTGTGTAAGGAAAATATTTTTCTACAAATTGGGAGTTAAATCCAACAATCTCAAAAATTTGAGAACCTCTATAAGAGTGTAGTGTAGAGATACCAATTTTGTTCATTACTTTCAAAATTCCTTTTCCAATTGCTGTATTAAAATTGTCAACAGCTTTTTGCTCATCCATGCCAGTAATGAAACCTTCTTTAACTTGCATTCTAATAATTTCATTTACCATGTATGGATTTACGGCACTTGCACCATAACCAAATAAAGTGGCAAAATGATGTGGTTCACGTGGTTCTGCAGATTCAATAATAATATCAAAATAAGAACGTTTACGTAAACGGTTTAATTGGTGATTTACAAAAGAACAAGCAAGTAAAGCCGGAATTGGCGCAAGTTCTTGACTAATACCTCTATCAGAGAGAATGATAATATTATTCTTTTTTTCTAAGGCTTTCTCAACTTGAATAACAATGTTATCCAATGCATCTTCAAGACCATTTAATCCCTTTGATTTAGAATACAACATTTCAATCGTTTCTGCTTTGAAACTTTCAATATCGATAGATCTTATTTTTTCTAAATCAGCATTAGAAATCACTGGGTTTTGAATTCTTAGTTTTCGACATTGTCGCTCTGTGATGCTAAAAATATTTCTGTCTTTTCCTAAATTTAAACTTATGTCCGTTACAATTTCTTCACGAATTCCGTCTAGAGGCGGATTTGTAACTTGAGCAAATAATTGTTTAAAATAATTTGAAATTAATTGAGGTCTATCAGATAAAACAGCTAATGGAGTATCAGTCCCCATTGAGCCTAGAGCTTCTTTACCCGCCAATGCCATTGGCGTAATTACTTCTTGAATGTCTTCAAAGGTATAATTAAATAATCGTTGGCGTGTTTTAATATCTATAGATTCTATAGGGCACGTTTCACTTGCATAAGGTACATCCTTTAAATGCAAACGTGTTTTATCTAACCATTCTTGATAAGTTCTCTCAGAAACAATTTTGCTTTTGATTTCTTCATCTTCAATAATTCTTCCTTCATTCATGTCAACCAAGAACATTTTTCCTGGTTCTAGTCTTCCGTGTTCTTTTACGTCTTCGGGAGCAACATCTACAACACCAATTTCTGAAGACATAATTAATTTACCGCTTTTGGTAACTGTATATCTTGAGGGTCTTAGACCATTCCTGTCTAATAAAGCTCCAATATAGTCACCGTCTGTGAAAGGAACAGAGGCAGGACCATCCCAGGGTTCCATAATACATCCATTGTATTCATAAAAAGCTGTACGCTCTTTAGACATAGTTTTATGTTTTTCCCAAGCTTCAGGAATCATCATCATCATAATTTCTGGTAATGAACGACCTGTATGTGTTAACAATTCAACTACCATATCCATAGAGGCAGAATCAGATTTACCTGGTAAAATTATTGGAAAAAGTTTGTCGATTTGTGGTCCAAAAACATCACTTTTCATGATTTCTTCACGAACACGCATTCTACTTACATTGCCTCGTAATGTATTTATTTCTCCATTCTGACACATGTACCTAAAAGGTTGTGCTAATTCCCATGTGGGCATTGTATTGGTAGAAAAACGTTGGTGCACTAATGCTAAACGAGTAACTAAATCTATTTCTTGTAAATCTTTATAATAAGGCCCAATATCTTCAGGCATGATTATGCCTTTATATATAATTGTGGTTATGGATAAACTTGGAATGTAAAAATAGTTGCTTTCAGAAATTTTTGATTTTCTGATGGTGTGCTCTGCTATTTTTCTGGCGGCATATAGTTTAGCTTTAAAAGTAGCTTCGTCAATTTTATCTGTTTTTCCAATAAAAAGTTGTTCTATATTAGGTTCCGATCCCAAGGCTATTTCTCCTAATTGACAAGAATCTACAGGAACTTCTCTCCATCCTAAAATAGCAAGTCCTTGTATTTTTAGTTCATTTTCAAAAGTTGTTTTGCAAAAATCATACTGATTAGAAACTTTAGGAAGAAATACCATTCCAACTGCATATTCTCTTTGATTTGGAATGGTAAAATCACATACACGTTTGAAATATATGTGAGGAATATCTATTAACAAACCAGCACCGTCTCCTGTTTTACCATCGGCACTAACTCCACCTCGATGTTCTAATTTTACTAAAATTTCTAAAGCATCGTGGATAATTTGATTTGTCTTTTCTCCATTTAGGTTACAGATAAAACCAGCACCACAATTTTCATGTTCAAACTCACTTAAATACAATCCTTGATCTTTCATCTCTATTACCTCTATTTAATTTATACTGGTTCTACAAAAATATTTTCTACGCAGGAAAAATGCATTGATTAAAATGCATTTTTCCTTTCATAGAATTCAATAATATGTGCTGGTATTTACACCACTATCTAAATAGTCATTTAGGGTAATAATTTTTTAGATTACATTTATTTTTTTATGAAATTCATTACTCACCTCTATCTCTTTTTCCAGGGTAAGCAATTGTTCCATGCTCTGAAATATCTAAGCCTGCTAATTCAACATCCTTAGTTACTCTTAAGCCAATTGTTTTCTTTAAAATAAAGAAGATCACAAAAGATAATACCACTGCCCATAATCCATAAGCCAACGCTCCTATTGCTTGAGTACCTAATTGAGAAGCACCGCCTCCATTAAATAATCCAATACCTGTATCTCCATCTACACCCCAAAGCCCTATAACTAAAGTACCCCAAACACCAGCTACACCATGAACGGAAGCAGCACCAATAGCATCATCAATTTTTAATTTCTTTTCTATAAATTCTATTGAAAAAACAACTAGAATTCCTCCTAATAACCCTGCTAATACAGCACCTCCAGAAGTCATATTACCACATCCTGCCGTTATACTAACCAATCCTGCCAAAGCACCATTGAGGGTTTGAGCTAAGTGCGGTTTCCCGTACCAAATCCAAGTAGTAATTAAAGCACCTAGACCTCCCGCAGCAGCAGCTAAATTTGTAATTAAAACCACATTTGAAGCAGCTACGGCATCATCTCCACCCCATGCTAATTGTGACCCACCATTAAAACCAAACCATCCTAACCATAAGATAAAAACTCCTAATGTTGCTAATACTTGGTTATGACCTGGTATTGGCATTACTTTACCATTTACAAATTTTCCAATTCTTGGTCCTACCATAAAAGCAGCTACTAAAGCAGCCCAGCCTCCTACAGAGTGAACAATTGATGAACCAGCAAAATCTATAAATCCTAATTCGGTTAACCAACCAGAACCTTGCCATTGCCAACCTCCTGCAATTGGGTAAATAATTGCTGTCATAACTATAGAAAAAATAATGTAAGTAGAATACTTAGTTCTACCCGCAATAGCTCCTGACACAATAGTTGCAGCTGTTGCAGCAAACATTGTTTGAAAGAATAAATCTGCTCCTTCACCTTGAAATAAACCACTCCAGAAAAACCATCCGTTGGAAGTATCACCATACATTAAAGAGTATCCAACTAACCAATAGGTTAAAGATCCAACACAAATGTCTAGGATATTTTTCATTGCAATATTTACTGCATTTTTAGATCTAGTCATACCAGATTCTACTAAGGTGAATCCTGCTTGCATAAAGAATACTAGAATTCCAGATAAGAGCATCCAAAGCATTCCCATATCTCCATTTATTGAGTCAGTGGTAGATTTTACCGCTGCATCAACTGCGGCAGTTAACTGTTCTTGAGTAACTCCAGTAGTAATCGTTAAACTATCTACTGCTATCTCTTGCATTACACTTGGTAATTTAGTAATTAATGTAGGTAAAAAGTTAGTCATAATTATAAGTTTTAGTTTAGTTTTTGTTAGAAAGAGTATACTGCTGCAATAGTAGCTCCACTCATATTCTTATCTGTTGGAAACCCAGGAATTATCATATCATCTGATGTATCATATCTAAATTCCGAAATAATTTTTAAGGTATCAGTTAAAGAAAGGTTTCCTGTTAATGTAAAAGCAGACACTGTTGCGTCATCAGATCCTGAGCTTGCTATAAACATTTCTGGTCTAAGACCTAATGAAAACGTCTCAGAAAATTCATTTTGTAAGTACAAGGCAACACCTTGGTATCCACCATCTGCATCACTAGAATTTGCATAGGCTGCATTAATTCCTAGAAAGAAAGAATCTGAAATATCAACACCACCTGTATAGTCTAAATATAATACATCTGTAAATCCAAAGCCATCTGCACCATAAGCTAGATTAAAGTACTGACCTTTATAACCCGTTTGAAAACCATATTGATAATCATTACTTGGATTTGCTCCTGAGGTAACACCATGAGGGTTTGTTAAAGCAAACATAAATGATAGATCATCTGAAGCTGCATAATCTAATTTAAAACCAGTGTGAGAAAATGGTCCTGCATTAAATAAATAAGAAACTGAATAGTTGAAGTTTCCTGAAGGTGATATTACTTCATATCCGTAGAACGTATTAAATTGCCCAAGAGTAAGAGTAACTTTGTCTGATGCTTTGTAGTAAGCATATAATTGATTGATAGCTCCTTCATAAGCATTTGCAGCATTTGCTCTTGGACCATATGCTAAATCTGCAACAACTCCAGATTTTCCGTTTTCATAAGAAAAAACAGTATTTACCATTCCTAAGCCAAAACCATTTGCAGCTGCACTTCCAGCATACAAAATACCAACAGAACCAGGCGATCCGCTTTTTAGATTACTAGTGTGATACACATCTACACTACCAGTTACTGTAAATCCTTTTTCTTCTTCTTCTTTCTCTTGAGAGAACATGTTAAAACTTGTAAATAATACGAAAGCCAACACAGTTAATTTAATTTTTGTCATCTTCTTTTTTTTAGTTTAGAAGTTGCGAATTTTGAATAAAAATTTCACAAAACCAAATAAGTAGAGGGCTACAGCTCTACGAAAATGTTTTCGTTAAGTTTCTGTGTCTCAAAAAAACAGGGCTTAAAATTAGAAAAATGTAATTTTAACAAACTTGAAGGAAGTGAAAAAATGAATATCATTTTTTAACCTGTCTCTTATACACATCTCCGAGCCCACGAGACCGTACTAGATCT
>OLII01000866.1_pt1 | contig 11074 bp, 7 predicted proteins | sample 1609481 | NCBI WGS metagenome assembly OLII01 (sample SAMN05416859, study PRJEB24817) | seawater metagenome | isolation source: Sea water | place: Canada:Atlantic | collected 2013-11
TCTACACAGAGTAGATCGTCGGCAGCGTCAGATGTGTATAAGAGACAGGGGTTCTGTTCGTAGGCACCGACCTGGGCGTAGAGTTCCGGCGTAAGGTGGTACTTGACGCGCAGTGCCCACTGGCTCACCGGCCAGTTGTACCAGATGCTGCCGGCCCAGTTGCCCACCTGCGAGCCGCAGAAGGCCAGGTTCTGGAAGTCGCAGGGGAAGCTGTTGAAGTCCTCGCCCTGGCCGAAGCGCCCGACCTTCACGTCGAGGTCGCCGCCCAAGTACGTCTGCTTGAACCACATCTGGGTCAGCCGCCAGGTCTGGCCACGGCCCCAGACTTCCTGGGCCGAGGTGAAGCCGCCCACCCGCGGATCGTTGATGCGATCGTTGCTGATGTTGTTGCCGTGGCGCTCGGTCACGGTCAACTGGAATTCGGCGCCCTGCCAGCCGAGGATCTTCTGCAGGTCCAGGTGGCTGCCCAGGCTGAACTGGTCGCTGTAGCGGGCGGTGTTGCTGTGGTCGTGGCCACCGTGCAGGTTGCTGCCCATCTCCCCGGTGTAGCCCAGAGTGAAGTCGTAGCCGCGCTCGGCCAGCGCCGAGCGTGTGCCGCCCCAGTCGCCGAGCATCCAGGGCGAGTCGCCGTCCAAGAGGGGGGCGGCCTGCAGGCTGCAGGCCAGCGTGCTGGCGGCCAGGCCTGCCAGCAAGGTCGCGGCGGCGGGGGGCAGATGATGGAACTGATGCATGAGATAGCGCTGTCTTTTGATTGTTGGAAGAACGGCAAATTGCCCGAGATGCAGGCATCGTCGAGGGCAAGGCAGTATCAGGAATAGGTGAAGCGGTTCAGCTTGAGGCGGGGAGGATATAGGCGAACGTGCCGGAAAAAAAGCCGGATCAGCAAGAGTGACCGTTGCCGGATGGGTAACAATCCGGCAACGGTGTGGGTTCAGAAGGTGGTTCGCAGGCCTACCTGGACGCTGCGACCCGGCGCTGGGGCGATGTCGCGCAGGATCGAACTGGCATAGCGTACGGTCTGGTCGGTGAGGTTTTCGCCGCGCACGAAGGCCAGCCATTCACTCTGGCCGATCTCGAAGCGATAGCCCACGCTGGCCCCCAGGGTGGTGTAGCCGTCGGTGCTGGTTTCATTGGCCGGCTTGCGATGCTGGCTGCTGGCATGCTGCACGTCGACCCGTGCCTGCCAGCGTTCAAGGTTCCAGGTCAGGCCGCTGTTCAGGCGCAGCGGGGCAATGCGTGGCAGGTCTTCGCCGGTATCCAGGTTCTTGGCGCGGGTGTAGTCGCCAGACAGTTCCAGGGCGAAGCTGCCGTAGGCGTTTTCCAGCAGTTGCCAGCGGTCCTGGGCTTCGATGCCGTAGAAGCGGGCGCGCACGCCGTGATAGAGGTATTCGGGCACGTCGCCATGCTCGTGATCATGGTCGTGATCGTGATCGTCATCCCCGTGATCGTGATCATGCCCTTCGCGCAGGTTGCCGCTGGCCAGCAGGCCGATGTAGTTGCGGAAATGGCTGTAGAACACGCCCACGCTGCCCTTGTGCGTGCCGTTGTCGAAGCGCAGGGCCAGGTCGCTGGAGATCGCCTTCTCCTTCGAAAGCCCCGGGTCGCCCACCTCGTAGGTGCCGGTGGCGACGTGAGCGCCATTGGCATACAGCTCGTAGAAGGTCGGTGCACGTTCGGTGTAGCCCAGGCTGGCGGCCAGCGACCACACCGGGGTCAACTGGTACACCGCACCCGAGGACAGGCTGGCGGCGGTGAAGCTGCTGGCGCTGTCGGCCTGGGCGAAACGTTCGCTGCCCTGGCTGTCGGGGTCGACCCGGGTGTGCTCCAGGCGTGCGCCCAGGCTCAGGTCGAGGCGGTCGGTGGCCTTCCACTGTTCGAGCACGAACAGCGCCAGGCTGTCGGTATCGGTCTGCGGCACGAAGGCTTCTTCGCCCAGCGCCGAGAACTCGTTGCGGGTGACCTGGGCGCCGATCACGCCTTCCACCGGCCCCAGCGGCTGGTGCCGAGCCTCGACGCGGGCCTCGTAGCCCTTGTTCTTGAAGGTGGTATGCACCTCGCCGCCTTCCAGCTCCTGATGCTTGTAGTCGGTGTAGCCGGCGTCGAACTTGAGCGAGCTGAACGGGCCGTCGAGGTCGCGCAGTTCGGAGGCAAAGGCGTAGTGGTCCTGTTCCATGGCCAGACGCACGCCGGGCTCGGCCACCGAACCGTAGTTGGCATCGTAGCGGCTGTAGGACAGGCCCGCGTAACCGTGTTCCCAGTTGTACGAACCGCCGACGGCACCACCGTCCTGGCGCCCGTCGCTGTTTTCCAGGCGATGCTTGCCGCCGGGTTCGTCGGCATCGCGCACCTTCGAACTGCGGGCGTAGCCGGGGATGCGCAAATCGTTGAACTGGCGGCTGTTGGCGTCCAGGTGCAGGGCGAAGCGGCCATCGCCGGCTTCCAGCTTGCCCGCACTGCTGCGGGTGGTGTCGGCGCCCCCGTAGCGCAGCTCGCCGGCACCATGAATGCCTTGCACCGGCGCGTCGGGGATGCGGTTGTCGAAGGTGTTGACCACCCCGCCGATGGCATTGCCACCGTAGAGCAGGGCGGCCGGGCCGCGCACGATCTCGACGCGCTCGACGTTCACCGGGTCCAGTGGCACGGCGTGGTCGTACGACAGCGAAGAGGCATCCAGTGCACCCACGCCGTTGCGCAGGATACGGATCCGGTCGCCGTCCAGGCCGCGGATCACCGGGCGGCTGGCGCCCGGGCCGAACCAGGTGGAGGCGACGCCGGGCTGGGTGTTCAGGGTTTCGCCCAGGCTGCCCTTTTGCTGCAGGGTCAATGTGTCGCCTTCGAGCACGCTGCTGGGGGCTGCCAGCGGGGTGCCCAACGGGTTGGCGGTGATGACCTGGGGTTGCAGTTCAACCGCGTGGCTGGGCAGCGAGGCCAGCCACAGTGCGGCGGCAAGGGGGGAGAGGTGGAGCGGCAGGTGACGCATGGTGGGGTCCTTGGCAGTTATCGTTTTGGTTACAGTATAACATTGCCGTAAAACAATAAATGCCAAGGTGCTGTCCAGAGCCTTCGCGGTCACTAGAATCACCTCAGGTGCCCTTGATCGAGAAAGGCCGCACCAGGTGCTGACGCGCCGCCGCACCTGGGCTAAGGTGCGCACCTTCGTTTGGCTGGAGCACAGGCATGACTGCCGCTGACAACAACCCGCTGCATGGCGTGACACTGGAACAGATCCTCACCGCGCTGGTGGCGCACTACCAATGGGAAGGGCTGGCGCAGCGCATCGATATCCGCTGCTTCAAGAGTGACCCGAGCATCAAGTCGAGCCTGACCTTCCTGCGCAAGACGCCCTGGGCGCGGGAGAAGGTCGAGCGCCTGTACCTGAAGCTGCAACGCGGTCGCTGAGCCGATGCCGGTGGCTGACCGTCGCATGGGCATCGGCCTGCTGGCGGGCCTTGGCTGGGCGGCGTTGACCATCCAGCTGTATCTGGTGCTGTTGGCGCGCTGGCAGGATCAGGCCAGCCTGCTGGGCGGGCTGGTGAATCTGTTCGGTTATTTCACGGTGTTGAGCAATACCCTGGTGGCCACGGTGCTGACCCAGGCGGCCTTTGGCCGTGAATCGGCGGCGCGGCGCTGGTGGCTGTCGCCCTGGGTGAGTTCCGGGGTGGCGGTGAGCATCGTGTTCGTGGCGCTGGCCTACAGCCTGTTGCTGCGTCACCTGTGGCAACCGCAGGGCTGGCAGTGGCTGGCCGATGAGCTGCTGCACGACGTGATGCCGGCGGCCTATGCGCTGTACTGGTGGTGGTGCGTGCCCAAGGGGCAGTTGCGTTTCACCCACCTGCTGGGCTGGCTGGTGTATCCGCTGGGGTACTTTGGGTATGTGCTGGCGCGCGGTCACGGTATCGGTTTCTATCCGTACCCGTTCGTCGATGTGGCGAGCCTGGGCTATGCGCAGGTGCTGCTCAATGCGCTGGCCATGCTGGGGGGCTTCATTCTGGTCGGCGTGCTGCTGATCGTCCTCGACCGCTGGCAGGGCAGGCGCCTGGCACGGGCCCAGGCGCAACCCTGAAGGTCGACGCTTATTCCTCGTCGTTGGGGTCCAGTCGCCAGTAGGCGGCCGCCTTGAGGTACGCCTCGTTCACGCCTTTCTCTTCCAGCAGCAGGCTCTTGGCCTTGCGCGTCAGCGCCTTTTCCAGGGCAACCCAGGCGTACAGCGTGCCCGACGGCAGGCTCAGGTCGCGCAACACCTGCAGCACGTCCTGCTGGTGGCGCCGTACCCAGATCACCTCGACCTGCGCCGCGCTGGGCAGCGGCTGGCGTTCCTGGTCGTCCTCGATTTCGATCACCGCCAGCACCTTGCGTCCGGCTGGCAACTCTTCGAGCCGGCGGCCGATGGCCGGGATGGCGGTTTCATCGCCCACCAGCAGGTAGCTGTCGAAGATGTCCGGCACCACCAGCGAGGCGCGTGGCCCGGCGATATGCAGGTAATGGCCGGGTTCGGCCTGGGCCGCCCAGGTGGAGGCGGGGCCATCGCCGTGCAGCACGAAGTCCAGGTCCAGCTCGCCGGCGGCCAGGTCGATGCGCCGCGGGGTGTACTCGCGCATGGTCGGTCGCACGTCGGTGGCGCCGGGGTTGTCCAGGGCCACCTGTTCTTCGGGGGAGCAGGCGAACATGAGTTTGACGTGGTCGTCGCTGCCGACGCTGAGAAAGCCCTGCAGCTCGGCGCCGCCGAGGGTGATGCGGCGCATGCGCGGGGTCAGCTCGGTCACGCGCAGTACCTCGAGGCGGCGGCGCTTGATCTCGTGGTTGACGCGATGGATCGAAAGGTTGGGGCTGTCCGTCATTCGGAAGTCTCCTGGGTGGGGGTTGCCGGGCCGGCAACGATGGCTTTTGCGGTGTCGTTGAGCAGGGTGCGTACCCGCTCGATCTCTGCGGGGTTCCAGCGCCCGGCATGGATCTGCAGGGCATGGCGCAGGTTGTGTACGGCTTCGTGGATTTCCGGCGGACGGTCGTGCACGCGCATCGAGCGCTTGCTCACCTCGATGCGCGTGCGCACGCCGTCCAGGGCGATGGCCTGGTCGACCAGCGACTGGCGTCCGGCGTCGGTGACGCTGTAGAGCTTCTTGCTGCCGTGGACTTCGCCGCTGATCAGCTCGCTCTCTTCGAGAAAGGTCAGGGTCGGGTAGATCACGCCGGGGCTGGGGCTGTAGCCGCCGTCGAACTCGGCCTCGATCTGGCGGATCAGGTCGTAGCCGTGGCCGGGCTTTTCCGAAAGCATGGCCAGCAGCAGCAACTTGAGATCGCCGGGGGCGAACACGCGGGGGCCACGGTCGCCGCGTCCACGGCCGTGCCGGCGCTCGAAGCCGTCATGACGCTCGCCGCTGTCGCGGTGGGGTGGGTGATGGTCACGCATGGACTGTCTCCTGTCTGCGTTGCGATGTATCTAAAGATATTACTCAAGATATATCTTAACGCAAGGCGTGGAGATGATTATTTTTCGCATTTGGCGCTGATCTGTTTCGCCGGCAAGGCCGGCTCCTGCACGCAAGCGTGTGGTTGCTGCAGGCGGGCAATGGCGTCAGGGCGTCGAAAGGTCTTGCGTTGCCACCAGCGGCGGCGTGCACAACGTGTTGCCCCCCGGCTGCAGGTATGGCAGCAGTATCGGCGCCATGCCCTTGAGCACCTGCACCGGCAACGCCGAGGTGAACTTGAATGCCTCGGCTGCGCGCCCCGGCACGAACGCCGTCAAGGTGCCGAAATGGTTGTCGCCCAGAAAGAACACGAACGTCGCGGTGCGGTTCAACGAACGCGAACCGATCAGCCGCCCGCCAGCACCGAAGCTCTCGATGCGGTTGTCCCCGGTGCCGGTCTTGCCGCCCATGGTCAGCAGGGTGCCGTCGGGCAACTTGAAACTCCCCGACACCCGTCGTGCCGTACCGGCGTCCACCACCTGCGACATGGCCCCGCGCAGGGCCCGCGCCACTTCCACCGACAGCACCCGCTGGCCCCGGTCCGGGTCACCGGCCAGGCGCAGTTCATAGGGCGTGTCGGCGGCGAAGTGCAGGGTGTCGATACGCAGCACCGGCAGGCGCACGCCGTCGTTCTGGATGATGCCCACCAGCTCGGCCAGCGCCGCCGGGCGGTCGCCCGAGCTGCCGATGGCGGTGGCCAGCGATGGCACCAGGTGATCGAACGGGTAGCCCACGCGCTTCCAGCGCTGGTGAATGTCGAGGAACGCCTCGATCTCGACCATGGTACGGATACGGCTGTCACGGGCGCCCTTGTGCCGGCTCTTGAACAGCCAGCTGTAGACTTCCTGGCGTTCGAAATGGCTGGCCAGCACCGCGTCCTGGAAGCTTGCGGTGGGGTTCTTCAGCAGGTAGCCCAGCAGCCACAGGTCCAGCGGGTGCACCCGGGCGATGTAGCCCTGGTCGGGCAGGTCGTAGGTGCCCGGGCCGTAGGCGGCATACAGGCCTTCCAGACGCTGGTCGGTCAGTTGGTCCTTTTTCAGCGGTGGCCGCTTGGCCGCCCCTGGCTCGGCCTTCATGTGCGCGCGCACGAAGGCGTTGAAGGTGGCCTGGTCGGCCTCGGGGAACAGGTAGCGGTGCACGGCGGCCAGGCGGATCGGCGTGACCCGCAGGCTGTCGAGAAAGGTGTCCAGGCGTTCCTGGGAGGTCTTGCGCTGGTACTTCTTCCAGAACCGGCGCATGAAGTCGGTGCCCTCGCGGTCGGCGAAGCGGGCAAGGTACTCCTGGCGCCGCGGCTCGGCATCGTCCTTGAGCAACTTGCCGCTGTTGCCCGGTGCCGAATAGGTGCTGTAGCGCACCAGGTCGCGCATCAGGCGAATGAAGGGCAGGTTGATCGACTCGCGCAGGGCATCCTTGAGGGTCGGCATGCGGCCGTTGTCCTCGCGGCGAAAGTTGTTGAACACATGCATGCCGCCGCCGGTGAAAAAGGCTTCGCCGGGGCTGGCCGAATACTTGCGCTCCAGCGCCGCGTCGAGCATCGCGGTGATGTTGCGGTCCTTGTTGCGGGCCAGGTAATCCAGCGCCCAGCGGCTGATGAAGTCGGTGTCGGCCACCTCCACCTTGCTCAACTGGGCCGGGGTCATGTCGACGTACTTGTCGTGCAGCTCGGCGATGATTTCCAGGTACTGGGTCAGCACCCGCAACTTGGCGGTGGAGCCCAGCTCAAGCTTGCTGCCCTCGTTGATGTCGAACGGCTGGTCGGTGCTGTCGGTCTGTACCCGTACCCGCGAGCCGTCGGCGGTGCGTTCCAGCAGGGTGAAGCTGTAGCGCACCTGGGTGGTGCTGGTGGGGGTGAGCAGGCGTTCGCCAATCAGCCCCATCTGCGCCGCAAAGGCCGGATCGGCGAGGCTCTTGAGGTACTCGCTGACCTGCCCCTGCAGGTCGGCCTGCAAAGTGCTGGTGGCCGACAGGTCGAGGCGGTCCAGGTCGTACAGCGGGCGCCCCAGCGCCGACGACAAGCGGCTGCGAGCCACGCTGATGCCCTTGTTGGTGACGATGGGCACGATGGTCGGCTGCGCCACCCAGTCGCGAAACACCACCTTGCTTGCCAGCGCGGCATCGGCCAGCGGGCGGTCGATGATGTTGTTGGCGGCCAGCAGGCGCACGTGGCTGTCGGTGAGGGTGGCCAGTTCGTTGCGACCCTTGGACAGAAAGTGCGACGGGCGGCGCTGGGCAATCATCAGCGACAGCACCTGGCGCAGCGCCAGGCCACGCGCGGCCAGGCTGGCCGGGTCGCTGTCGGCACTGGCCAGGGTCTTGTTGACCTCGGCAAAGTCGGCGCCGTACCACACCCGCAGGCCCTCGGCCATGCCGTGCACTTCGCCGTGGCCGGGCACCGCCGACAGCGGCACGCTGTTGAGGTAGTCGCGCACGATGCGCTGGCGTGCGCCCAGGGTCTGCGGCCCGTCCTGGTAGGCGCGCACGCTGGCCGAAATCATCTGGCGCAGTTTCTCGCTGCCCGACACCGTGAGGCCATCGGGGGAGTGGCGGTATTTTTCCAGCTGCGTGGCCAGCGTGCTGCCGCCGGCCGACTGGCCGGGCAGGGCCAGGTGCTTGGCGACCTGACTGTAGGCGGCCATGGCGAAGCGCGGCCAGTCCACCGCCGGGTTGCTGCGCGGATCGGCGGGGTCGAGCAGGTCGCGGTTCTCGATGAACAGCAGGCTGTGCACGATCACCGGCGGGATCGAGGCGAAATCCGGGTACAGGTGCTGCGGGTAATGGAACTGGTACAGCGCGTCGCCCTTGCAGTCGGTGATCGACAGGCCGGCCTGGATCTTCTCGGCATAGGGCACGAAGAACCCGTGCTGCACATAGTTCATCAGCGCCGGCGAAAAACGCGCCTGCTCGACGATCACGTAATCGCGCTTGAACAGCCGCGGCAGAAACTCGCCCAGCGCGCTGTAGCCCAGGCGCTTGTCGAACGGGCCTTCGCCCGGGTAGATGACGGCATCGCTGGGGCCCTTGTGCATCGAATAGCTCAGGGTGGCGGCGAACTGGCTGAACTCGCGCGCCTGCAGGCGCGAGGTGTGCATTTCACGGGCGATCGCCAGGCCCAGCAGTACCAGGGCCCCCAGCACCAGCAGGCCGAACAGCCACCAGCCATAGCGCCGGCGGGGACGTTTGGGCAATGCGGGAGTATCCGGTTGTTCTGCGGCAGCCTGCGTCTTGTCTGGTTCCGTTTGCCACTGTGCGCCCATAGTGTTCAGCCCGGCTGCGTATGTTCGTCTCGCTTGCCTGAAGCTTAGACGCTGGTCGCAATTGATGAAAAATTTGTGGGTTGCCAGCGGCAGGTTCGCCAATCACGGCGCGAACATGCGCCTTTGGTGCAAGGTTGTGTTGCCCCGTTTTGGTGCTATGTTAGCCGCCCGGTTGACACCCGCACGACCAAGCGCGGGAAATGCCACTCCGAATAAGCGGTAATTGCCGAGAGTTCTCGCCAAATATCGGGGTTTATATAGTGAAAAGCCCTGTAGCGGCCTTCCTATACTGCTCGCCCCTTTCGCTCGGCCGGTGCTCCGCGCCCCGGTCGACGTGCTTGCCCACAAGGTGAGCCCGGCGCGGCGAAACAGCAGCCTATCGGCGCTGTACAGCCTGCACGAAGGGTTATATCCAATAACAAAATGAGGTTGTATTCCTATGCCAGTCGGCAACCACCCTTCTCATGGTGAGACCGCCCAGGGCGGCCCACTCAAGCGGGAACTCGGCGAACGTCACATTCGCCTGATGGCGCTGGGCGCCTGTATCGGTGTCGGGCTGTTCCTCGGTTCGGCCAAGGCCATCGAAATGGCCGGGCCGGCGATCATGCTGTCCTACATCATCGGCGGCCTGGCGATCCTGGTGATCATGCGCGCGCTGGGCGAGATGGCCGTGCACAACCCGGTGGCCGGGTCCTTCAGCCGCTACGCACAAGACTACCTGGGCCCGCTGGCGGGCTTTCTGACCGGCTGGAACTACTGGTTCCTGTGGCTGGTGACCTGTGTCGCCGAGATCACCGCGGTGGCCATCTACATGGGCATCTGGTTCCCGGACGTACCGCGCTGGATCTGGGCCCTGGCGGCGCTGGGCAGCATGGGCGCGATCAACCTGGTGGCGGTGAAGGCCTTCGGCGAATTCGAGTTCTGGTTCGCCCTGATCAAGATCGTGACCATCATCGCCATGGTGCTGGGCGGCATCGGCGTGATCGCCTTCGGCTTCGGCAACGACGGTGTGGCGCTGGGCATCTCCAACCTGTGGAGTCACGGCGGCTTCATGCCCAACGGCGTGACCGGCGTGCTGATGTCGCTGCAGATGGTGATGTTCGCCTACCTGGGCGTGGAGATGATCGGCCTTACCGCCGGTGAAGCGCGCAACCCGCAAAAGACCATCCCGCAGGCCATCGGCTCGGTGTTCTGGCGCATCCTGCTGTTCTACGTCGGCGCGCTGTTCGTGATCCTGTCGCTGTACCCGTGGAACGAGATCGGCAGCCAGGGCAGCCCGTTCGTGATGACCTTCGAGCGCCTGGGCATCAAGACCGCAGCCGGCATCATCAACTTCGTGGTGATCACCGCGGCGCTGTCGTCGTGCAACGGCGGTATCTTCAGTACCGGGCGCATGCTCTACAGCCTGGCGCAGAACGGCCAGGCCCCGGCCAGCTTTGCGCGCACCTCGCGCAACGGCGTGCCGCGCAATGCACTGCTGCTGTCGATCGGCGCGCTGCTGCTGGGCGTGCTGGCCAACTACCTGGTACCTGAAAAGGTCTTCGTGTGGGTGACCTCGATCGCTACCTTCGGCGCGATCTGGACCTGGGTGATGATCCTGCTGGCGCAACTGCGCTTTCGCGCCGGGCTGAGCCAGGCCGAACGGGCCGCGCTCAAGTACCGCATGTGGCTGTGGCCGCTGAGTTCCTACCTGGCCCTGGCGTTCCTGATCCTGGTGGTCGGCCTGATGGCCTACTTCGAGGAAACCCGCGTGGCGCTGTTCATCGGCCCGGCGTTCCTGGTAATGCTGACGGTGCTGTACCACGTGTTCAAGCTGGCGCCCAAGGGCGACAGTGAAGCAGTGGCGGCATCCAGCGCATCCTGATGTACACAACCCCGGCCCAGGCCGGGGTTTTTATGTGGCTGTACTGCCCCTTCGCCGGCAATGCCGGCTTCTGCAGGTGAGGAGTCGGCGACGCCGTTACGCCGCTTCGGCGTTGGGCTCGAAACTGTCTGCCCGCGCCATCTGCCACATCCGCGAGTAGAACTCGCCGTTCACCTCGCCGGTAAGCAGTTCACCCGGCTTGAGGAACACGTGCAGCTGCGAGAACAGCTTGATCTCGGTGGCCGACATGCGCCGCACCAGGTGCTTGGCCTCCAGCTGCGAGGGGTGATCCAGCCCGGCGGCGGCGAGCATCTCGGCCAGCGCCTTGAGCGTGTTGCGGTGGAAGCTGAACACCCGCTGCGCCTTGTCCGGCACCACCAGCGCCCGCTGGCGCAGGCCGTCCTGGGTGGCCACGCCGGTCGGGCACTTGTTGGTATGGCAGCTTTGCGACTGGATGCAGCCGATGGCGAACATGAAGCCGCGCGCCGAGT
>OLII01000868.1_pt1 | contig 11057 bp, 10 predicted proteins | sample 1609481 | NCBI WGS metagenome assembly OLII01 (sample SAMN05416859, study PRJEB24817) | seawater metagenome | isolation source: Sea water | place: Canada:Atlantic | collected 2013-11
GGTCTCGTGGGCTCGGAGATGTGTATAAGAGACAGTATTTACATCTTGCAATAGTGATGATGATACACCAGATCCTGTAAATGAAGAAGAAGTAATTACTACAGTAATAGCAACTTTTACACCCCAAGGAGGTGGCACTAATGTTACTTTGCAATCTACTGATTTAGATGGTGATGGCCCAAACGAACCAGTAATCACAATTTCCGGACCTTTTGCAAGTAATTCTACTTATAGTGGTTCTGTTCAATTATTAAACGAATTAGAGTCGCCAGCAGAGGATATTACAGAAGAGGTTGAAGAAGAAGCTTTAGAACATCAAATATTTTATTCTGCAACTAATGGTATAGGAGATTTCACCTATAATGATTCAGATAGCGAAGGAAACCCTATAGGAATTAGTTTCAGCTTCCAATCTGTTAATACTAATGATTCTATAAATGGAATAATAACCATAACATTAAGACATGAACCTAATAAAGATGGTGAAGGTGTTAGTGAGGGCAACATTACAAATGCAGGAGGAGATACAGATATTCAGGTAAGCTTTAATGTTACAGTTCAATAAATAATTTAAAAAAAGTCCCAAATGGGACTTTTTTTTTAATCTTTTAAATCAACTTCAACAGTAATAGCTTGCAGCTGCTCTTCTTTATTCCATACAAAGGTATACAGCCACATTAATGTAAAAGTTGGTATAAAGTCTAAACCTGGCAAAATTTCTTCTATAAAAACTAAAATAGAAGCAATTTTGCCTTTTTTCCCTTCATACATTTCGCTCATTTGCTTAGCCGCATAGGGCGCCCAAAGTATGTCAATAAACATTCCTGCAAAAGGAATAAACATCGTACTCATACCAATAAGGTCTAATATAATTCCTTTTCGTAATAGTTTATTTTTTTGATTCATTTTGTTATTTACTGATAATAACGCAAAAAGAATGCCAATAGTTTTACTTCAATTTATCAGAAAATAATTGCTTTATCTTTTCGATTTTGGGAGTAATGGTAAAATCACAATACCGCTGTTCTGAATTTTCATTATAGTAGTTTTGATGATCTTCTTCCGCATTATAAAAAACAGTCAAAGGTGTGATTTCTGTAACAATAGGTGATTTATAATAATTAGCTTCATTTAACTTTTTTATAAATGCTTCTGCTTGTATTTTCTGTTCTTCTGAAGTATAAAAAATTCCGCTTCGATATTGCGTACCCACATCAGCTCCTTGCCGGTTTAATGTTGTTGGATCATGAGTGGCGAAAAACACTTCTAAAAGTGTATTAAAAGAAACCTCTTCCTTGTTATAAGTAATCTCAATTGCTTCTGCATGTCCTGTCCTTCCAGTACAAACCTCTCGATAAGCTGGGTTTTTAATTGCCCCTCCAGTATATCCTGGAAGAATTCCTTCTACTCCTTTTAAACGTTGAAATATTGCTTCTGTACACCAAAAACAACCTCCACCAAAAATGGCTTTTTCCATAGTAAATTTTATTTTCAATCAAAATTACAATTAAATATTAAAGAAAAGTTAAGGTCTTTGTTTTTAACTTTTCATTAGCACAACTACAGACTTGAGAAGCATAGATTTGTTTATCCTCCTTAAAAAAAGGATAGTCTATTCATCGTCATCAATCAACCATCAATCAATCTTAATCATGACAAAACAACTAGTAAGCTTCATTCTAATAATAAGCACTTTATCAGGCTTTTCTCAAGATAAAAAGAATATAGAAGCGGTAAGAATTTCGACTCCTCCAAAAATTGATGGAATATTAGATGACGTCATTTGGGAAAACATTCCAATCGCTTCCGGTTTTAATATGTGGCAACCAGGTAATGAAGGAGAAATTACTGAAGATTATAAAACCGAAGTTAAAATAGCTTATGATAATACTGCTGTTTATTTTGGAGTATCCATGTACGATCCTGAACCTGACAATATTTTAAGTCAGTTTAGTCAAAGGGATGAAGTTTTCGTTCAAGCAGATTTGTTTTATATCGCGTTAAACACCTATAACGACGGAATTAATGAAACTCGTTTTTATGTAACCAGTGCTGGAACTATAGGTGATGCCAAGAGTTCTCAGAACAATGAGGATTTTAATTATAATGTAGTTTTTTCATGTAAGATTTCTAAAGATGAAAGAGGTTGGTATGCCGAATATAAAATTCCTTATAATGCATTACGATTTCCTGAAGTTGATGTACAAGATTGGAGTGTGAATTTTTTTAGAGTATTAAAAACTAAAAACGAAACACATACCTGGAATTTTATAGACAAAGAAGTCGGAAATCCTAAACTATATAATGGATTAATAACTGGGGTTAAGGATATTGACCCTCCTATTAGACTTACCTTCTACCCTTTTGCTCAAGGTCTTTTATCTAGTCACGATAAAAACACTAGCGCAGATTTTACGGCTGGATTAGACTTAAAATACGGTATCAGTGATAGCTTTACTTTAGACCTTACTTTAGTTCCCGATTTTGGACAAACTGCTTTTGACGAAGTAAGACTTAATTTAGGCCCTTTTGAACAAACCTTTGGTGAAAACAGAGCTTTTTTTACAGAAGGTGTTGAGTTATTTAATAAAGGGCGAATCTTTTTCTCAAGAAGAATTGGCGGATCTCCTTCAGTCGAGGTTGAGGATTTAGAAGAAAATGAAGATATTACAGAATCCCCTAGCAGTGTAAATATCCTTAATGCTATAAAAGTTTCAGGAAGAACAAAAAAAGGTTTAGGGATTGGTATTTTAAATTCTATCACTGAAAAAACATATGCAGTGGTTAAAGATACTGTCACAGGCAATCAACGTAAAGAACTAGTTGAACCTTTAGCCAATTACAATGTATTTGTTCTAGATCAAGAGTTTAATGGCAACTCCTCTGTTTCACTGATTAATACAAATGTTACAAGAGAAGGGTCTGAATTTAGAAATGGAAATGTTACCGCTGGAGTATTTAGTATCGCGGATAAAGAAAATACCTTTAGAACTGCTGGAAGAGCTATTTTTAGCAATATAAATGAAGGCGATGGTATTAAAACTGGATTTCAATCTGAATTAGATATCTTTAGAATTAAAGGGAATTTTAGATATAGAGTTGGTCACGATTTTGCAAATACTACCTTAGACATTAATGACCTCGGATTGAATTTTAGAAATAACTTCAACAATTTTGTTGCAGGTGCTTCATATGAAATATTTGAACCTAATAAAACTTTTGATAAATACAGAGTAGAACTTACTGCTCGACATAGAAGGCTTTATAAGCCTAGTGTACAGACCTCAAACTTCTTTATTTTAAATGCTTTTTTCGTTAGACCTAGCCGATTTTCATTTGGTGGTGGCATAAATGGAGGTAGCGAGAACCAAGATTATTTTGAACCTCGTGTAGATGGTAGGCATGTAACTTACAGTCCAAATATGGGAGGCTTTACTTGGATTTCTACAGATTATAGAAAGAAATTTGCTATAGATTTAAATGTAGGTTATCGAACTTATTTTGATGATCCACAGGCAAATTATAGCTTTAGATTTGAACCAAGATATCGTTTTTCAGAACATCTTTTATTAATCTGGGAAACCAGTTATCTCTTAAGGAATAAAAATAATGGATACGTTAGTGATACAGAAACAGATATTTATTTTGGGCAACGAGATATCGCAAATCTAGAAAATTCTTTAGCAGCTAGCTATAACTTTGATCCCTATAAAGCAATTGATTTAAGGTTTAGAAACTATTGGGGTACTGCTGATTATACAGACAACTTGTTTTACACTTTAAATGACGATGGATCCCTAACTGAAGCAGATTATGATACTACCGAGGAAGATCCAAACACTAACTTTAACATCTGGAATATAGATTTAAGTTTTAGATGGCGATTTGCACCAGGCAGTGAAGCTACCCTACTTTATAGAAATCAGATATTTAATGAGGATGAACTGTCTACTATAGATTACGGAGGAAGTCTTGAAAATTTATTCAATGAACCCGCAGAACATAGCTTGTCGTTAAGAATCACTTATTTTATTGATTATAATAATGTAAAAGGCGTTTTTAATAAAAATTCTTAACCCTAAAAAACTATTGCTTAATCTATCCTAAAATAGTACTTTCACGCTATATAACTGAATATGATTAAAGCCAATAACATCCATAAATATTTTGATGAATTACACGTATTAAAGGGTGTAGATTTAGAGATAAAAAAAAATGAAATTGTTTCTATTGTAGGTGCTTCAGGTACTGGAAAAACTACATTACTCCAGATATTAGGAACTTTAGATACTTTTTCAAAATCTGAACCTAATAGTGCTTTAGAAATTAATGGGATTGATATTGCAGCCCTCAACAGGAATGAATTGGCAAAATTTAGAAATGAAAACCTAGGCTTTATCTTTCAGTTTCATCAATTATTACCAGAATTTACTGCTTTGGAAAATGTTTGCATTCCTGCATTTATAAAAAAGACTCCAAAACCTGAGGCCATTAAAAGGGCTAAAGAATTACTATCATTTCTAGACCTATCCCATAGAGAATCTCATAAGCCCAATGAACTTTCTGGAGGAGAACAACAACGAGTTGCAGTTGCAAGAGCATTGATAAACAATCCCTCTATCCTTTTAGCAGATGAACCTAGTGGGAATTTAGATACAGAAAGCGCAGAAAACCTACACAACCTCTTCTTTAAACTACGAGATGAATTTGGGCAAACCTTTGTTATTGTTACACATAATAATGATCTTGCAGTAATGGCTGATCGAAAATTAGTGATGCAAGACGGAAAGATCATATCCTAATAAATGAATCAAAAGGAATTAAAGGAATTTTTAGACACTAAAGTCTTACAATATAATAATCGAGATTTTATCGAAAGTGATCCCATTCAGATTCCACATCTATTTCAGAAAAAAGAAGATATAGAGATCATTGGTTTTCTAGTAGCAACCATTGCATGGGGAAATCGTAAGAGTATTATTAAAAATGGAAATAGACTAGTGGATATCATGGGGAATTCTCCTCACGACTTTGTTTTAAATTATACTCCAGAAGACTCCAAATACCTTTCGGGTTTTGTACATAGAACTTTTAATGAATTAGATCTTAATTACTTTATAATAGCCTTAAAAAATCTGTATATTCATCACTATGGTTTAGAAGCAATCTTTTCTGAGTCTTCCAAAGACAATACACTCCAACATTCTATACACCAATTTAAAAAGACTTTTTTTAGCTTGCCACATTTAATTAGAACGGAAAAACATGTAAGTGATCCATTAAAAAACTCTGCTGCAAAAAGAATTAATATGTATTTAAGGTGGATGATAAGAAAAGATACAAATGGTGTAGATTTTGGAATCTGGGATTCAATCCCTACTTCGCTACTATCCTGCCCTTTAGATGTACATTCTGGAAATGTAGCGCGAAAATTAGGATTGCTGAAAAGAAAACAAAACGATGCAAAAGCATTGCTAGAGTTAGATACATCTCTTAGGAAGCTAGACCCTATAGACCCAGTTAAATACGATTTTGCATTATTTGGCTTGGGAGTTTTTGAGGGTTTTTAATAAATACGTTAAATTAAAGTGTCTTTTAACGTATTATATGGTCTTTTATCAATTTATCATAAAATAATATGTAAGTTTATTCCTTCATTTAAAATATGTAAATCATGAAAAGGAACTACTTAATTATTACTATTCTGAGTGCTATTTTATTAATAGGTTGCTCAACTGAAAACAATGAAACCGATGTTCAAGAAATCTTACCCACAGATAGACTAAATAGAAATAATTCCGAAACTGATTTAATCGCTGGTCAATTTACTGATTCTGGAAATATTATTATATCAGAAACTGATGGAAATCTTGATGTTACCTATGAAACCGAAGGTGATTGGATAATCTTAGAAACACATTTATATGTTGGATCTCAAGAAGATATGCCGGCAACTAGACGTGGAAATCCTAAAATAGGAAGGTTTCCTTATAGAACAGACCATGTTGATGGTGTTACAACATTTACTTATTCAGATCTTTATGAATTAGCAATAAATGAATGTACCTGGGTAGCAGCTCATGCTGTTGTCTATAATACAGTAACTCATCAAGAAGAAACTGCTTGGGCAAATGGTGATGATATTCCTGGTAATAGCTGGGCTATGTATTTTGAAGTATGTAACTTCGGGGGACCATCTTAAATTAAATAATACAATACTCCAAAATTATAGATTATAAATAAATGCCCTTGTTAATTAACAGGGGCATTTTTTATAATAAAAAGAACCTTTCTTGTTAAGTTATCTCTTTTATTATGCAGCAATGATTATATTTGTCTAATAAATATTGGAATGCAGTTTAAACACCCTGAACTTCTTTACGCGTTATTTCTACTACTCATTCCTATTTTCATTCATCTTTTTCAATTACGAAAATTTCAGAAAGTAGCTTTTACCAATGTTGCCTTTCTAAAAAAAGTAACCATACAAACTAGAAAAAGTTCACAATTAAAGAAATGGCTAACACTTTTAATGCGATTACTTGCTTTGGCTTGTATCATCTTAGCTTTTGCGCAACCTTTTTCTGCTTCCAAAACCGCTTTAAATACTGAAAAAGAAACGGTTCTGTATGTGGACAACTCTTTTAGCATGCAGATTAAAGGGAATGAAGGCCCACTGCTACAAAGAGCTTTACAGCAACTTTACTCACAGTCTACAACCGATAATATAAGCTGGTTTACCAATAACTATTCTCGCAGAAACGCTTCTTTACAAGATTTTAAAAATGAAATTCTTTCGGTAAATTATTCACAAAAACAGCTATCCCCTTCTGAAATTATATTAAAGGCCAAGCAGTTATTTTCCAAAAACAAGGCGGCTGAAAAGCGATTGATTATCGTTTCAGATTTTCAACAAAAAGGTGCTTTCCCTTTACAAGAAATAGGGGATTCAGAAAATATAAAAGTGGACGCAATACATTTAAAAGCCATTAATGCTAAAAATATAAGTTTAGATACAGCATATTTAGTAAATAAAGAACTTATAGTAAAGGCGACTAGCCAAGGTGATTTTCAGGGTACAGTGCCAATTTCACTTTTCAATAATGAAACGCTTATTGCTAAAACAGCAATAGACTTTTCTAATCAAGAAACGAATTCGATTAATTTCGATATCAAAGATATTTCAGAATTTCAAGGCAAACTAGAACTTAACGACCCTAACTTATTATTTGACAATATTTTATATTTTTCAATTAATGCTGTTAATAAGATAAAAGTATTGTCTTTAAACGAGTCTTCTGCTTCTTATTTACAACGAATTTTTAATCCTGAAGAATTTGAATTTAAGCAACAAGATTCAGGAAGTCTAAATTATAGTGAGTTTCCAGAGCAGAATTTAATAGTAATTAATGAATTACAAAGCATTCCAGAATCCCTAAGTACTGCTTTAAAATCCTTTTCAGACCAAGGTGGTAGTATCTTTATCATTCCATCGAATAATGGAAATTTAGAGGATTACAATACCCTATTAATGAAGTTACAGATGGGAAGCCTTTCAGAAATAGATCTACAAGAAAAAAAGATTAGTCAGATAGTATTTGACCATCCTTTGTATACGGATGTTTTTGAGAAACAGGTCGTTAATTTTCAGTACCCTAAGGTAAACTCTTATTATAATTTAAATACTAGAGCTACTTCAGTATTGCGATTTGAAGACAGCAAACCCTTTATAGTGCAACAGAACAATACATTTGTAAGTACAGCATCATTAAACTTAGACAACTCCAATTTTCAAAGCTCTCCTTTAATAGTTCCTACACTTTATAATATGGCAAAACAAAGTTTGCCACTTCCAAAGTTATATTACGAAATTGGAAAGCAAAATACATATGCTATCCCTGTAGAACTGCTACAAGACGAAATTTTAACTTTAAAAGACAGTACTTTTAATTTTATTCCTTTACAACAAACTAAAGAAACTAAAGTGATAGTAACCACAGAGGATGAGCCCTCTAAAGCAGGTATCTTCAGTATTGAAAAGGACCAAATTTCCTTGGAAAATGTTAGTTATAATTATCATAGAGGTGAAAGTAAATTACAATATGCAGACCCGAAGGATTGGGAGGGTGTAAATGTTTTTCAAACTGTCGAGGAACTTTTTAATTCTATCAATTCAGAAAATACAATTAACAGTTATTGGAAATGGTTTGCTATTTTTGCATTACTATTCCTTATAATGGAAATGCTTATTTTAAAATTCTACAAATGAATATTTTATTAAGATCTGCCACCATAATAGATGCTTCTAGCAAGCACCATTTAAAAAAGAGAGATATTCTTATCGAAAATGGTATCCTAACAAAAATTAAAGCTTCGATAGCTAATACGAATAAGGCAAAAGAAATTAATCTTGCCAATCTTCATATTTCTCAGGGTTGGTTTGATAGTAGTGTCTCTTTTGGAGAACCTGGTTTTGAAGAACGAGAAACCATTACAAATGGATTAAAAACAGCTGCTCATAGTGGTTTTACTCATGTTGCAGTTAATACGAACCTAAATCCAGTAACCGATAGTAAATCAACTATAAAATTTTTAAAATCTGAAGCCAGTCAAAATTCGGTAAACCTCTACCCTATTGGCGCACTATCTAATAAGTGTGAAGGTAAAAATCTTGCGGAACTTTACGATATGAAAAATGAAGGAGCCGTTTCCTTTTACGATTACAAAAAATCTATTGAAAATCCCAATTTATTAAAAATTGCCTTACAATATTCTCAGTCTTTTGATGGGCTAGTTCAATCCTTTCCTTTTGAAAAAGCCATTGCAAAACAAGGTATGGTTAACGAAGAAGTAAATAGCACTCTTTTAGGATTAAAAGGTATTCCTGCCTTAGCCGAAGAGTTACAGATAATAAGAGATCTTTATATTTTAGAATACACAGAAGGAAAACTTCATATCCCTACCATTTCCACTAAAAAATCTGTAGCCCTTATTAAAGGTGCTAAAAAGAAAGGATTACAAGTAACTTGTAGTGTGGCAATTTCTAATCTAATTCTTACAGATGATGTTTTAGAGACTTTTGACACTAATTACAAGCTCATGCCACCACTAAGAACTAAAACAGATATTAATGCACTTATAAAAGGGCTAAAAGAAGGGGTAATTGATGGAGTTACAAGCGATCATAACCCAATTGACATAGAACATAAAAAAACAGAATTTGATCACGCTTATTATGGAAGCATTGGCTTAGAAAGTTGCTTTGGTGCATTAAATACTGTTTTAGATACTGAAACAGCAATTAATACATTAACTGACTTAAAAGAGACCTTCCACATTCCAATCAATACAATTGAAGAAGGCAACAAAGCTGATCTTAGTTTATTTAACCCAAAAACGGAATGGATTTTTTCTAAAAAAGATATTATTTCCAAATCAAAAAATGCAGCATTATTAGGAAGAAAGCTAAAAGGGAAGGTTTATGGAGTTATTTCCAATAAAAAAATAGTCACTAAATAGTTTTTTGAGGATTTTAAAAAGCTTCCATGATGCCAAAGTAAAGTCCTTGGTTTCCATCAACTCCAATGGCATAATCTAAACGAAGGTTAATTTTCTTTTCTCTAGAAATTAAAAATCTTGCACCTAAACCTGCACTAGGTAGCCAATCTCTTTCAAAGGATTCTTCTCCTTCATTATCATTTCCCCAAACGCTACCAGTTCCTGCAAACAGGACTCCACCCCATCTTTTATAGATAGTTCTTCTATATTCAGCCTGTAAGGCTATCATATTTTTCCCTTTATATTTTCCTGTAGTATAACCTCTCAGGCTATTTTTAACTCCATAGTTTTGATAGCCGTCAAAAGGAACATCTCCAGTTGCAAATCCTCCTGCCAAACCAATTGCTAATACCGAATTTATACTTAAAGGTGTATAGTAGGCAGCATTATAATCCGTATCTATATAATCATTATCACTTCCCAACCACGTTCTATTAAACTTAGGTCGTACATTCACATTTATCCCTTTTGTTGGATAATACACATAATCTCTATTATCGAAAGATAAACTTAGTCCAATACTAGAAACGAAATTGTCAGTAATTCCGTTTTCTTCAAAAAATTCTTGAGTAAAATCATTCTCTTCATCATTCCCTTGATCAAATTTATAATCGGTTTGCATACCTAGGTACAAAGCCCCTACATAAAAGTCTCCGAAAACTTTTCTACTATATTCAACAGTAATAAAGGAGCGTATTTCAGAAAAAACCAATTGTAAATCTTCGTCCATAATATCATAAGTAAAGTCATTATTTATCCTCACATTTCCGGCAGCTAAATTCAACCTATTTTTATCTTCATTCCAAAATAATCGAGCGGCTGGCACTAATATATGACTCTTATTTGTTGTGTAAACTCCATATAGAACGACCATGGATGGAGGTGATATCGTATCTTTTTTTTTCAATTTAAAAAAATACATGGGCATAGCACCAAAACCGGTTTTCATAGCTGGATTACTAGTAATCAGAGGCAATACCATAAAAGTTTTAGATTCCTTATCAAATAAAGAATCTTTTTTTTGTTCTTGTGCACATACAGAAAATAATGAAATGTTTAGAATAATGAGAAGTAGTATATTCTTTGTCATTTGGAGTGAATAAGTCTCAAATATACTATTATTTTGTTGCAATATTTACTGGCTTTTTATTATCTTTAAAACTTAACTAAAAAATTAAATTAATATGAAAAAAACACTATTTCTATCCTTATTATTTTTCGCTCCATTATTAATGGTAGCGCAAAATGATGAAAAACCTAACATTCTCGTGATTTGGGGAGACGATATTGGTTGGTCCAACCCAAGTATTTACAATATGGGAATGATGGGCTACAAAACGCCTAACATCGATAAAATAGGTAAAGATGGAATTCAGTTTACGGACTATTATTCTCAACAATCTTGTACTGCAGGTCGTTCCGCTTTTATAACAGGACAATCTCCCTATAGAACCTGTCTCTTATACACATCTCCGAGCCCACGAGACCGTACTAGATCT
>OLII01000870.1_pt1 | contig 11034 bp, 8 predicted proteins | sample 1609481 | NCBI WGS metagenome assembly OLII01 (sample SAMN05416859, study PRJEB24817) | seawater metagenome | isolation source: Sea water | place: Canada:Atlantic | collected 2013-11
GAGATCTAGTACGGTCTCGTGGGCTCGGAGATGTGTATAAGAGACAGAGTTACTCGTTATATTTATAACCTTAGCAAGACATCTTACTCACCTCTCCCATAATTTAACTGACATCAAAAGGTAGCTTACCCTGCTTTTTTTATATTCAGTAAGATTCTCAAGAAAACCAAAACTAATAAAACAATTATCCAGAAGATTTTTTCTTAAAGTCTTGTAAAACTGTATACAAGCAAGGCAGCACAATTAAAATTAATAAAGTAGACACCATCAACCCAAAGGCAATACTAATCACCAAAGGAATTAACACCTGTGCCTGCAAGCTGGTTTCTAATAACAAAGGCAACATACCCGCTACTGTGGTTAATGTGGTTAATAAAATGGCGCGCATTCTATCTTGGCTGGCTTGCCGGGCAGCATGATGCAAATCCATACCCTCCCCCACATGGTGTTTAACAAATTCCACCAGTAAAATGGCATCGTTTACCACGATGCCTGCCAAAGAAATAAAACCCACCAGACTGGGCATGGCTAAGTTTTGCCCCATGATTAAATGTCCAAGAACCACTCCAATTAAAGCCATGGGAATAGAAACCATGACAATTAAAGGCTCGCTATAACTTCGAAATTGAAAACTCAATAATATAAAAACACCCACAAGACCAATCAGCAAACCGTTACGTAATGAATCTTGGGTTATTTTTGCGTTTTTTGTTTCCCCTTGAAGGCTAATTTTTAAACCAGGGTACTTTTGCTTTAGATCCCCGAAAAAATTTTTCTGAGCACTGCTAATCACTTCTTCGGTATTGGCTATTAACTTGTTTATTGAACCAAACACCGACACGGTTACCGCGTTATCAATACGATGAATGCGTGATAAATTCCGTACCGTCTCAAACGTGACTAGGCTAGACAGTGGAATGGTCTTGCCACTTATAGGGTGATGAATGGGAAAATTCTCTAATGCGCGCAATGATTGCGGGTCGCTTAAATCTTGATCCAGCTGCACGATAATCTCTACGTTATCGCTGGCCTTTATGTTGTGAACTGCATTCTGACCAATAGAGATCAATCGATAAACGTCATTAATCACCATACCGCTATAGGCACTGCGTAGCTGATTGGCAATGGCTTCAGCATCAATATTTAACCCCAGTGCATTGGACTTAAAGCGCATAAATACTTCAGGCTTACCTGGACGAGAATCATCAAATAAATTGTAAACCCCCGGATAGCCCTTAAACCATTGGCGCATCTCATAAGATGCTTGAGACAATTTATCAGGCTCAAGCCCGCTCAAGCGAATTTCAATGGCTCTACCCGATGGCCCCACGGCCGGTTCCGTGAACACCAAGCTCACCATGCCCGCCAACTCAGGCAATTGTGATTGCCAAAGGGAAATAAACCCATCAATACTGGTGCTGCGTTTTTCGGCGGTGAGCAAATCGATACTAATGGTGGCTAAGTGTGGGCCATCTTCAAAGGCATCAATATTTTTTCCATAACGAATATTGGTGTGCTTCACTAACTGCGACGTTTCGTTTTCTGAGGCTAGGGCGTTAGCGTTTTGTAAGGCCTGCATAATTTTATTAATGCGTGCCTCAGTCATGGCCAGCGGTGTGCCAGCAGGCATGGTTAAACGCGCTTCTAATACATCTCCGTCAATGGCCGGCAAAGCATTAAATTTTAAAACGCCAGATATCAGCAATGAAACACATATTAATAGCGTGGCGATGGTTAAACCAATCACCGCGTATCTGTGTTTAATGGCCGTCTCAATGACGCCGCCAAGTTGTTCGCGTTTTTTTTCAAACCAGGTATTTACAAAGCGTTGTACCGCATTAGTTGAATCGGCTTTGGCCTGAATAGTATGGAATAAGTGGTTTGGTAAAATAAAGAAGGCTTCAATGAGGCTTACCGAGATAACGATAATTAATACGATGGGCACCACACGTAAAATTTGCCCTAGGTCTCCTTGCAATCCAATCATGGAGCCAAACATAAGAACCGTGGTGAGAAACGAAGAAGCCACACCACGAATGACCCGCGCAGTACCATCCACTACCGCATCCAGCGGTGACTTGCCTGCTTGGCGTTGCGCGGCAATGCTTTCGGCAATCACAATGGCGTCGTCCATTAAAATTCCCAGGGCCAGCAATAGCCCCACGGTACTCATCATGTTAATGGTCATGCCCATTAAACCAATCACGTACAAGGCCCCTAAAAAACTCACTGGTAAGCCCATCACCACCCAAAAACTGTAGCGAAAACCAAAAAATAACATCAAGGTTAGAAATACCATGATCAACCCTTGCCAAGTATTTTCAAGCAGCATGCCCAGTCGATCAGCTACTAGGGAGGTGTTATTTTGCGTGAGGGTAAATTGCAGTGCTTGCGGCAAAGTGGGTTTAATATTGGCAATAAAGTCATTCACTGCAGCCAGCACATTGAGGCTGTCGTCCTGAGTGTTTTTGCTGATTTTTAATAATGCCCCACGCTGACCATCAAATAAAATATAGTCTTCAGGGTCTTCAAAGGTATCGGTTATTTTAGCCAAGTCTGCCAGGGTGATTTGCGCGCCATTTTTGTCACTTAAAATAACCAATTTACCAATTTCTTGCGCGCTAATGCGTTCGTCATAAAAACGTAAATTATAATCACGCAACTCACTTTGCAAGGTCCCTAAAGGTAGGTTTAAGTTTTGTTTTTTTAAGTGACTGGCAACTTCTTGAACACTAATATTATAACGGCGCAGCATATCCGCTTTTATTTCAATACGCAGTTGGCGTTGGCTAAAGCCCTCAAGGGTCACCATGGGAATGGCCGGGTCTTGTAGCATTTTGGCTTTAATGGCCTCGGCCAGGTCTTTTAACTGGCTTACCGTTAGGTCGCTTCCCTTGGTGCCCGTTAAGGCCACCGACACCACAGGACTGGTACGACCCAGTTCGGTGATGATAGGGGTTTGCGAATCACTAGGAAAGTTATCTATGCCATCAATGGCCGAACGAATATCATCTAAAAAATCAGAAAAATTTCCAGACTGCTGCATCTTAAGTGTCACCACGCCTATGTTAGAGCGCGCGGCACACCGTTTCTCATCTATATAACTAATGCCATTGGTGGCTTCTTCAATGGCTCGGCAAATGCCATCCTCTACGTCGCCTGCAGATGCGCCGGGGTAACCCACAGCCACCTGAACTTCAAACTTATCCACCTCGGGAAAAGTATCTCGGCTTAAACTGGGTACTGTGATGATGCCTATAAATAAAAAGGCCAGCATCAACAAATTAGATGCTGTGGGGTGACCTGCAAAAAATCTCAGCACTGTTATTCTCCTAACGCCGTCTGCAGCTGTTCATTTTTTTCAGGTTTTTTTTGTATATTTTTATTTAAGGTCGTTTGCATGTGTTCGTTGTGTTTTAAAATGAGCGGCATACCATTTATGGCAGGTACTATGTCGCTGATAATAACGCGGCTATTGCTAGGTAAAGATTCTTCAGAAAACAGCGCAACCGAATCCATGATCAACTTAGGAGTGGCATTTATTTTCATTAAAGTATTGTCGCTTGCAGCTAAATAAAGCGTATTAAGTTGTAAGGCAGAGACTGGCACCGCTAAGGTTTTATTAGCATACCCACTTAGAATAATACTGGCCTGCATGCCATCTAATAAGGGTGGGCGCTTGCCGGGAATAATCCCTTGATAAGGATTATCTACACGCACCAGTACCCCAATGGTGCGACTGTCTGGGTCAATGCTTTGTGCAAAGTTAATCACCTCGCCTTGCCAAGTTTGCTCTGGGGTAATGGCAATTTTAACGGTGGCGGTAATGTGATTATCTTTAATAATATTACCTGTGCTGGGGTTGGCTGTCTGTGTGACCACGGCCATGAAAGGACGCATTTGCTCCAATGTAAATTGCGCTTCGATTTCTACCTGCTCCATACCGTGAGCAGTAAATAGCGCTTGCCCCAATGCCACAAATTGATCTTTTTCTATGGCCACATAACTAATGCGTCCGTTAAAAGGCAGGATTATTTCAGTTCGGTCTATATTGAGTTGTTGCTGTAATACCGCGGCCTTAGCCGAGCTTAGACTTGCCTCTAAACTGCTTTTTTGGCTGGGTAAAATGGATTGTGTTTGTTGCAAAGACACTAACTCTTGGCGCAGTTGCAATACTTTTTGACGCTCATTATCCACCTGTGATGCCGAGATAGATTTGTTGCTAAGCAACTGCTGTTTACGGGTTAACTCTTGCTGGGCAAATTTAAGCTTTTCTTGTACTAAGTTAAGGTTCTCTTGAATGCTTTTAGTGTTGTGGGATAGCTCCACCAAAAGAGATTGACTCATGGCAACATTGGCTTGGGCCTGGGTCAGTGCTAGCTGATAATCGGTGGCATCAATGCGGGCCAGTAATGTACCTTTTAGCAAGGTGGAACCGGCTACTAGCTCGGGGTTGAGATAAACAATGCGCCCCGAAATTTCTGCCACGCTGTTTAAGTGCGTACTAGGCTTCACAATGCCATACCCCTTTATATTGGGCGTATTTAATTGAGCAATGGCATTGATGTATTCCACGTCTATGGCTTGATGTTGGCTGATTTGATGAGGTGGCGTTGATTTTAACGCCACTGCTAGGGCCACAATGGCAAGCCCCACAAGTGCAATCTTAGGCAGGGCTGATTTTTTAAGCAGAGCCCCTTTTAAGCCAGCCTTTAACGATTCAATTTTCATGACCAGCCCTTCCCCTTGGTTAAGCCAGAAATTGCTTGTATACCGATAACAATAAGCTTCATTTAATTTCTACTCCTGGCTGGGCATGGTGTAACCTAGGCTAAATCTGGCCTACACTAATGACTTTAGGGTCATTAGTGTAGGTTAAAGCTATTGGCTTGTCTAGTTAATGACCTTAAGGTCATTAACTGACATGTAAGAGAACTAATATTCGTGAGTAAAACGACAGAAATTAGCGCAGCTGTTAAAGCACAAAGGCGTAAGGATGCTCGCCCCAGTGAGATCCTCGATGCCGCCCTTAAAGAGTTTGCCGAACACGGTTTTGCCGCCAGTAAGTTAATTGATATTGCGCGGCGCGCCGGTGTGGTAAAGGGAACCTTGTATCGCTACTTCCCCAACAAGGAAGCGCTATTTGAGGCGGCGGTAACATCGAGGGTGAGCCCAGTTTTTAACCAGGTCAGTACCATGCTGGATCATTATCCAGGCTCTACAGAGGATTTACTGCGGATGGCTTTGCCACAAGTTTACAAGAGGATATTTAGCACAGACCTGCACATTTTAATGCGCATTATTATTTCGGAGTCCAATCGCTTTCCCGATATCGCTCAGTTTTATCACCAACAGGTGATTTTAAAGGGCCGAGGGTTACTGGAAAAAATTGTGCAGCGCGGCATAGAACGTGGCGAATTTCGAGATGGGCCTGTAACAGACACCCCCATGGTGATTTTCGCCCCCGTTTTAATGACCGTGGTTTGGAAAATGACCTTTGATCGTTTTGACCCCATTGATATTGAAAAAATGGCCGCTGCTCACGTGGACATGGTATTCAACGGTATTAAGGTTTCCGTGCAGGATTCAGAGTAAACCCGCCCAACCACATCATAACTGACTCTTAGTCACCGACACTGACAGGAAGATTTCCCAGTCAGTGTCAGTAAAAGCTCAACCCCCCTGTTAACAAGCGAATTTTTAAGGGCTTAATTGAAATGGTTAAGACTGGTTAAAAAACAAAGCCACCTCATTAGCAAACGGTTATTTTCCCATAATATTAAGAGTCACGCTTACACACGTGCCCTTACCCACTTCACTTTGAATTTCTAATTTACCACCATGGGCCTTAGCAATTAAATCACACAAATATAAACCCAACCCAAAACCTCCTGTCTTTCTTAAGCGGGCATCGTCTACCCGATAAAAAGCCTGAGTTAAATATTGAATATGCTCTAAGGGAATGCCCGCACCGCTATCTTGCACACAGATAGAAACACTGTCGTCTTCCACTTGTAAGGAAACCTCTACTTCGTCATCACTATGCTGTAAAGCGTTATTAATAAGGTTGCGTATGAGTAAACGCATGCGCAATGGGTCTAACTGTAAAATTGGAAACTCACTTTCTGCTGTGACATTACTTGCGAGACTTTTGTTTACCACACGGTTTTCACAAGACAGGTTCAGCTCTATCACCAGTTCGTTTATTAATTCAGGTAACTCAATGGGCTCGAGGTTTAAGACCTTATGAGAACTGTTTAAGCGTTCTGATTCTAGTATTTCACTGATTAAGGTTTCCATCTCCTGGATATCGCGGCGCAACGTAGCCTGTTGAGAATTTTCATCCATTAACTCTGTGGCCAATTTCATACGGGTAAGCGGTGTGCGTAATTCATGACTAATGGCCAACAACATTTGTCGCTTGGCTTGCAGCATTTTTTCAATTTGTTCAGCCATGTTATTCATGACTTGCGTTAAACGCCCTAGTTCGTCTTCGCGCTTAATAGGAATACGGTATTGAAGATCCCCTTCTGTGAATTTTAGGCTGCCCATCTGCAAATTTTGTATGGGAGAAAACATGCTTTTAATGGCGCGATAACTGATATACAGCACCACAATCATAAGAATAAACACCACATAAGCACGAAGGGGGATGGTGAAATCAGAAAAATCTCGGCGTTTACTAATATACACTTGCTTTATATTGTCAGGTTTTAGTGTTGACTGAATTTTTTTATCAACAATGACTTCATTAGCAGCGATTTTATTTGATATACGAATGTAAAAAATTCCGCGCCGATGAGCGTATTGCGCATTTGGAATTTCGCTTTTCTTAAAGTGCAGGCCTTGCAACACATCCAATTGATGCTCTTCCTGATTAGGGTGACTGTTCCAGCTTTTACCTTTTTCTAATATGGTGATGTTTAACCTTAGTTCATCGGCCAGTTTTTTAGCCAACACTAAATCACTGTTACTGCCAATACGCTCAACTAGGTTTGCACTGTAATCGGCAAAAATATTTTCAAAGCCGCGCCAACGGTGTTGATTCTCTTGGGCAATAAAACGAAATGCCCCTGAAATTAAAAACACCAAAGCAAACGCTGTCGCGATAAAAATCATTAATAGGCGTAACATTAACGGCATGGACTTTACCCGTTGAATTACCGTCATATGCTTTCACCCACAAAGCAATACCCAGCACCCCATACGGTTTTAATAAATTCGGTGTCACTTTCTTCTTTAAGTTTTTGTCGTAGCCGGCTAATGGCGATATCCACCGAGCGCGAAAACAGTTCCACCTCCACTCCTTTTAAATGATTCAAAATATCATCACGGGAAAACACAGTTTGAGCCGACTGTGCCAGCAATACCAATAGGCGATACTCTGTGGTGGTTAGCTCTAAGGTTTTATTTAGCACAATTACCTGTTGGCGCTGGGTATTTATACTTAAGCCACTGAACTCTAATAACCCTTTATCCTTGGCACTTTGCGTATCGCTGGCTTTTACACGACGGCGCAATATGGTTTGCAAGCGCGCCACTAATTCTCTGGGTTCAAACGGTTTGGCAAGGTAATCATCCGCACCAATTTCAAGACCTACTACCCTGTCCATAACATCGCCACGAGCGGTTAACATAATAATGGGAATGTCATTGTCTTTGCGTATTTGCTTACACACTTCAAAGCCATCTTGCTCGGGCAGCATAACGTCTAAAATGATGGCTTGGGGTTGCTGTTGGCGAAGTATTTCATAGCCCAAAGAGGGTCGATTGGCCGATAACAGCTCCATATCAAAACGGGCTAGGTACTGAGCTAATAAATCGGCTAACGATTCATCGTCATCTATGATGAGTACTTTCAATGACAATCCCCTTACTTAATGCATTACTTATTATAGGAGGTTGCCAAACGGATAACATGACCATTTTTTCAATTGTTACAACTTGATACAACTGGATACCTTGCTGAAAAGTATCCCATCGTCACTGGCTCTAATATGAACTTCCAACTTACGAAGCTCAGGAGCATCACATGAAATATCTTAACAAAAAGAGTCTTTCTGCCTTAGGCATGGCCGCACTGGCTTTAACCATGGTATTGGGTTTATCGGCTTGTCGCAGCACCCCAGAAGAGAAAGCCGAGTTTGTAAGCGAGCGCATTAGCGACAAGCTTGAACTCAGTGAATCTCAACAAGCGTTATTAAACAATCTTAAAGATAAAGCCTTGTTGGCCGGTAAAACCATGAAAGACAACAAAACAGAAATGAAAAGCAAGCTAGTGGCGCTCATTTCACAACCCAGCATCGACCACGATCAAATCACCCTGTTTATGGACAGCGCCATGGCCACTATGCATACAGGGGTGGATGATGTGATACCCAGCTTTATTGCTTTTCATGCCAGCCTGAGTGAAGAGCAAAAAACACAGGTCATCGACTTTATTGAAAGTCATCGCAAGCATCATTAACAGCTCGTTATAAATTAGTAGGGAGCCACGCTAGATGCTCGGTTGCCCAGTTCAATGAACCATCATTTAACTGGGCACACCCTTAGCACTTCTCGCTAGGACCATTATTAATCTTATTGTTTGAACGACGTTACTGGCTATATATTAGTTAAATACTTTTAGTTTCCAATGTTGAGTGAGATATACCAAATTCACTTTTCATAATATTACGAGACGCTTCTTTTATTTGTTCATGGTGATGGCTGCTCAATAACATGTGGGCTTCCATATAAATACTTTTATCATCCATCTGCCAGGCGTGAATATGCTTTGCAGAACTGACTCCTTCTATGTTCTCTAGCGCTGCTTGTAGCGCTTCTATACTGATGCTGTCTGGCACAGCCTGCATAATAATCATGATGCATTTTTTAAGCAGTATTAGGCCATGGTAAATAACATAAATTGAGATCCCAATGGTGGCTAATACATCAAAAATATAAAGCTGGAAATTGATGATCAATATTCCCGCAACTATGACCACAATCGAAGCTAACGCATCTGAAACATTATGAATAAATGCGGCCTTAATATTCATGTTATCTTTTGCGCCAGCAGAATAGGTAATTAGCGCCGTAGCAATATCCACCACAAGGGCAATACCGGCAATCCAGAACACAATCCAGCCATCTATTGGGGTAGGATTAAAATACTTTCCTATGGCTTCGTATATTAGATAAAGCCCCACAATAATGAGCGATACACTATTTAATAAAACACCAATAATTTCTGCTCGTTTATAGCCATAAGTCATGATTTTATTGGCCGATTTATTGCCAATTCTTCGCGCAATGATTGCAATTAAAATGGCACCAGCATCGCTTAAGTTATGCAAGGCATCAGCAATCAAAGATAAACTGCCAGACAGCAGGCCTCCAATGATTTGAGCAATGGTTAACAGGATATTTATAAAGATGGCGATGCTTAACTTGCCATCTCCAGAGTGATTATGATCATGTGCCATATTTTACGATCTCATAAGATAAGGTTTGGATATTTAACAATGGCAATTAGAAGTATTCCATCAATCTTTTATATAATTGTCATTATAAAATACCCAATGCATAAGGTGACTATTTGTATAAACGAGCCATAGAGCTCTTGGTGAGTATATTCAATTTTTATCTAACGAGGTTTAATTTCATTTCCAGAAGACATGGCTCAAAACCGATTTTTTCATAAGCCTTAATGGCTTGGGCGTTCTGAGAGTAAACATCTAGGTAAAAATCATTAACACCTTTCTCATGGCTCCACGATATAAGCATTTCCATGATTTGTTGGTTAATGCCTTTTCCTCTGTGTTCTGGAATGACGTACATAAAACCCATATATGAATGAATATCATGGTCAAGTGACATTTTGGATGTTCTTAATTGGGCGTAACCGGTAGCGATAATGCCAGCTGAATCCTCTAGCACAATAACATGGGCATCATTACTGGCAATTAAGCTATGCAAATCGTAATAGCTTGTTTTGCCAGATTTTATAGATGAGTTAAATGGCCTCTCGGCATCAATCACACACTGCTCAAGCTCAAGCAATGCTTGAAGATCATTGATGTTGGCTTCTCGAAAATTCACTATTTTTCACTCATTGCTTAACGATTATAATGGACTTGAATTCAACCTATAGGTGCAACGCTCACATTAATCATAAACCTCGTGAGCGATGCAAATTAGTAGCTTAGAAATATTTGCTCGCGTAGCCGAATGAGTTACACCTTACAACCAACTATCGGGCAAATCCCAAGGGGCCGACTCTTTAATACGCTCTAAAGCAAAATCAATAAAAGCACTTACCTTCGCTGCCTTTTGGCGGCGACCTGCATACACAAGGTAAAAGTTTTTCTGGCCACTGGCGTAATCGGGCATTACCCGTACAAGATTGCCTGCGTCTAAATCATCGGCCGCCACAATGGCGGGCAACATACCAATGGCCATGTCTTTTAAAGTCATCTTGCGAATTAAATCCATGTCATTTAATAACAAGCGGTTTTGGGCTTTTACTTCATACTCTTTATTATTGTGCATTAGGGTAGGAAGCGCATAGGGGTGACGAATAAGCTGATGCTCTTCTAATTCATTAATGTTTTTAGGGCTGCCGTTTTTTCTAAGGTATTCAGGGGTGGCAGCCAAAATAAGATGGTTATAGCCAATGTGACGCGCCACTAAGCTTGAGTCGGCTAAGTCGCCCATACGAAATGCCACATCCAGTTCTTCATCCAACATGTCCAGCGGGCGGTTATCCAGCATGATTTCTACTTTTATCTTGGGATGCAGCTCTAAAAAGTCACGAATTAAAAACTGAATGAACTCACTGCCAAATGCCAATGGCAAAGTAATACGTAACAGGCCGCTAGGCTGTGCCTGCATATTTTGAATAACTTCGCGGGCTTGCTCAGCCTCTTCTATAATTCTTGAACAGTGGTGAAAATACAGCTTGCCCACCTCAGTAGGTTTAAGTTGGCGGGTGGTCCGGTTCAAGAGGCGCACCCCTAAGCGGCTTTCTAGTTGGCTTATATGGCGGCTCAC
>OLII01000871.1_pt1 | contig 11033 bp, 9 predicted proteins | sample 1609481 | NCBI WGS metagenome assembly OLII01 (sample SAMN05416859, study PRJEB24817) | seawater metagenome | isolation source: Sea water | place: Canada:Atlantic | collected 2013-11
ATAAAAACCACCATAAAATGACCGCTGCGCTTTTTGTTTTATACGATGCGCTATTAATTAGCTTAGGGGTGCTAGGCGGAAGTATTTTACTTTCGAGCAACGACATATTGTTTAATTTGCTTACTTGGGGCGGTATTGCGTTTCTTACTGGTTACGGTTTATTGTCGCTAAGATCAGCCTTTAAAAATTCGGCTAATGAAGAAAACACCGTGTTAAAGAAAAAGTCAGCAAAAATTATTTTACTAACAACTTTAGCGGTAACATTTCTAAACCCACACGCATATATTGATACCGTAATGGTTATTGGCAGCGTTGGCGGACAATACTCAGGGGAGGCAAAAGTCTACTTCTTAATTGGCGCGGTTTTAGGATCTTTTGTCTGGTTTAGCTGCTTAGCATTAGGCGCTGCAAAACTATCTACGCAATTAAGTAAGCCAAAGGTGAAAAAAACCATCGACGTACTTATTGCTTTAGTCATGTGGATAGTTGCATGGTCACTGTTTAATTCATGGATGGCTAGTCAAAGTTTGTCGTAATAAACTTGAAAAAGTAAAGAAATGCTAAACGCGCTTATGGCATAATCTAGGGATATAAAAACAGGTACTTATATCCCTAGAATTAAGCTAGCAAGATGCTAGTCATAACATAAGAGTTTTAGCACTTCATGACGACTGCCACCAAAGATTTATCATCCCACACCCCTATGATGCGTCAGTACTTAACTATTAAGGCTGAATTCCCCCATATTTTGATTTTTTATCGCATGGGTGACTTTTATGAATTATTTTTTGATGATGCTAAAAAAGCAGCCGATTTATTAGATATTTCACTGACCGCCCGTGGTAAAACCGGTGGCAACGCTATTCCTATGGCAGGTGTTCCTTATCATGCTGTTGAAAACTATTTGGCCAAGCTTGTTGCCTTAGGTGAGTCGGTAGCAATATGTGAACAAGTAGGCGACCCAGCAACAAGTAAAGGTCCGGTAGAGCGTAAAGTTGTCCGAGTAATCACCCCTGGTACGGTCAGTGATGAAGCGCTTCTTACCGACAGACAAGATAATTTAATTGTCGCGATTGTCGATAACCAATCATCACAAGCCAAACTTAAAAGCAGTTCAGCTCCTGCTTTTGGTTTAGCGTATTTAGATATGGCTAGCGGCCGCTTTGTATTAACTGAGCCGCAAACCAATGAGCAATTACAAGCAGAGTTACAACGCTTATCTCCTGCTGAGCTTTTATACAGCGAGTCTTTACAAGACTTTAGCTTAATAGAGCAAAGGAAAGGTTTACGTAGACGCCCAGAATGGGAATTTGATTTAGAAACAGCCACTAAGCTACTTAACAATCAATTTAACACTAAAGAGCTTGCTGGCTTTGGTGTTGCAGATAAACCCTTAGGTCTTGCCGCAGCAGGTTGTCTTTTCCAGTATGTAAAAGATACCCAACGTACAGCCTTGCCACACATTCGCTCAATCATTTGTGAATCGGCAAATACTGGCGTAGTGCTTGATGCAGCAACAAGGCGCAATTTAGAGCTTACGCAAAACTTGCAAGGCGGTTTTGATAACACCCTAGCAAGTATTTTAGATAAATCATCAACACCTATGGGCTCTCGCTTGCTTAAGCGTTGGTTACATTTCCCTTTACGTGATTTAACCACATTAAATAATCGACAAAAAACAGTCAGTGATGTAATCGAATTAGATCTAATCGGTGCAATTCAACCGCTATTGAAAGGCTTAGGTGATATTGAACGTATTGTTTCTCGAATAGCACTAAGATCGGCACGGCCTCGAGATTTCGCGCGTTTACGTCACGCTCTACAGCAATTGCCTGAATTACAAGATGAGTTATGCGTATCTACGCCTAGTTACTTACATACACTTGCTAAACAAAGCCAGCCAATGCCAGAGTTACAATCACTACTTGAAGGGGCTATTGTAGAAAACCCACCTGTTTTGATCCGCGATGGCGGCGTAATAGCACCAGGTTATAACAGCGAATTAGATGTATTACGGGATTTAAGTGATGGTGCGACAGAATTTTTAGCGCAACTTGAGCAAAGAGAAAAAGATCGTACCGGTATTCATTCGCTGAAAGTGGGTTACAACAAGGTACATGGCTTCTTCATTGAAATGAGCCGTACCGCTGCAGTAGATGTGCCCGATGATTATATTCGTCGACAAACATTGAAAAATAATGAGCGCTTTATCACAGAAGAGTTAAAACAGCATGAGCAAAAAGTATTAAGTGCCCAAAGCCAATTTTTAGCCCTTGAAAAATCTCTTTATCAAGAATTATTCGATCACGTTTTACCTGAATTAGCGCAACTGCAACAGCTAAGCCAAGCCATTGCTGAATTAGATGTACTAACCAACTTTGCTGAGCGCGCTCTAACATTAAATTATGTAAAACCAAGCTTAACAACAGAGCCAGGTATAAGCATTGATGCCGGTCGACACGTTGTGGTTGAGCAAATGACCAAGGATGCATTCATAGCAAACCCTGTTTTATTAACTGAACAACGCAAAATGTTAATCATTACCGGACCGAACATGGGCGGTAAGTCCACCTACATGCGTCAAACGGCATTGATTGTTTTACTAGCCCATATTGGCTGTTTTGTACCTGCAGATAGCGCAACTATCGGTTTAGTAGATCGCATATTTACCCGTATTGGAGCTTCTGATGACTTAGCCAGTGGCCGTTCAACCTTTATGGTAGAAATGACAGAAACCGCCAACATTTTACACAATGCCACCGATAAGAGCTTAGTACTACTTGATGAAATTGGCCGAGGTACCAGCACCTACGATGGTTTATCCCTTGCGTGGGCTTGTGCTGAAATGCTAGCGCTGCAAAGTAAGGCATTTACATTATTTGCTACCCACTATTTTGAGTTAACTTTATTAGCTGAGCAAATAGAAACCCTGGCGAACGTTCACCTAGATGCCATGGAACATGACGATAACATTGTCTTTATGCATGCAGTTCAAGAAGGGGCCGCCAGTAAAAGCTTTGGTTTACAAGTTGCACAACTTGCTGGTGTACCAAAGGCCGTTATAAAACGCGCAAAACAAAGGTTATCAGAATTAGAGCAACAACAAGCACCCACGCTATTAAGTGCTACACCATTAGAGAACAACAGTTTTGAACAGTTGACGCTTTCCCCTGATGAGCACCCTGCATTAACAACCCTTTCCGATACCGACGTGAATGACTTAAGCCCAAGACAAGCGTTAGATTTATTGTTCGCGTTAAAAGAGCAACTTTAAGCTAATAAACCTCAGCTCAGGATTATAAATTGTTCACTAACAATTAAATAAAGACTGTCACCCTAAAGCCTTGAGGGAGACAGTTTTTTTTATCTCACAAACGCCTTATCGATTGCCGACAAGATAGCTGAACAGCTATTTGGCAAGGTAACTAAGCAATAACCTGGCAATGACGAATAAGTAAACAGGGCTATAGAAAGCTCAAACTCTCGCTAAACAACTAAAACTTGGTTTTAGAAACGAAAAAGGCCTCAGCAGTATTAGTGCTGAGGCCTTATCTTTATATGGTGCCCCGACCCGGATTTGAACCAGGGACACGAGGATTTTCAATCCTCTGCTCTACCAACTGAGCTATCGGGGCATCTTGTCATTAACTAGGCTTTATTTGCTGCCTCGTTAAGACGGGGCGTATTAAACTGTTTTTCTGTTATCCCGTCAACTGTTTTTCACTAACTTTTTTATAAAAAAGGTTTGATTGCTGTTTTTTGCAGCACAAATGTTTGTGCTGCAGATTTTCTAAGCGCTATTGAGTTATAAAGTAATCAAACAAAGCGATTAAAAACAGCTAGCAAGGGTTACTTACTTGGCGGTACATAACCTTCAATTTCAGGTTCTTTACCTTCAAATAAATAGGCAACCATGGCTGCTTCTAAAAATGCACGATCATCGGCATTCATCATGTTCATCTTTTTTTCATTAATTAACATGGTTTGTTTCTTCTGCCAAATACCCCAAGCTTCTTTGGAGATGTTATCAAAAATACGTTTACCTACTTCACCTGGGTAAAGTTGAAAGCCTAAACCTTCGGCGTCTTTTTTTAAGTTTTGACAAAATACTGTGCGACTCATAATAGTCTCTCTATTCTCTATATCGTTAGTTGTTAACTCAGCAAGTCGTTATTTGCTAAGTAAGGTAATTAGTTTTTGTGTCGAAGCTGCTAAGCCAACACTTGATGCTTGCTCTAAATCATACCACTTTTGCTGATCAGGTTCGTTTATTTCTGTTATTGCTATTTGCTGACAGTCAACAACAATGGGTGTGATATCCAAATGAAAGTGGCTAAAAGTATGCCTAAACTCTGTCATTTTTTGTGATGATAGTGCCTTTAATGATAGTTTTTCCAATAGTGCATCAAGTTGTTCAAGGTCGCTTATTTCATGGAAACACCATAAGCCGCCCCATATGCCACTTGGAGGACGTTTCTCCATTAACACTTGCTGAGAATTGTCTTTAGATAGCCGAGGAATAACCATTATGGTGGCTTTTTCAGGTATTTTTTTCTTTGGCTTTTTCTGTGGGTAGTTTGCTTGTTGTTCACTGGCTTTTGCTAAACAGCTTTGCTCAATAGGACATAGATCACAGGTTGGTTTACTTCGGGTACAGACAGTAGCGCCTAAATCCATCATGGCTTGGTTAAAGCTGTCTGTTTCAACGGCGGGTGTTAATTGCTCGCTAAGTTGCCACAAGGCTTTATCAAATTTACTTAAACCATTATATCCATCAACTAAGTAACTACGTGCTAGCACTCGTTTTACATTGCCGTCTAAAATGGGGTGGTGTTGTTTTAATGACAAACTTAAGATTGCACCCGCCGTAGAGCGACCAATGCCCGGTAACGCAATAACCTCATCAATGTCTATAGGGAATTCGCCACTGTAGTCACTCGCCATTATTTTTGCCGCCTTGTGCAGGTTACGCGCTCTTGCGTAATAACCAAGGCCAGTCCAGTGATGCAATACCACATCTTCATCAGCATTTGCTAAATCAGTGATTGTAGGAAAAGAGGCCATAAAGCGCTGGTAGTAGGGAATTACGGTAGCAACTTGAGTTTGTTGCAACATGATTTCAGAAATCCACACTCTATATGGGGTTTTATTTTGTTGCCAAGGTAAATGCTTTCTACCTTGTTGGTGATACCAGCTTACAACTTGTTGGCCAAATTTAATTGCTGAATCAGATGATATTGTTGTTTCATTTTTCATAGCGCGCAGTGTAACTAAATAATCTAGTCAGCTCAATCAAGCAAATTCGCATCTTGTTAAACTAGGGTATATAATATCGCCTTTAAAAATTCGCATTGTCATTAATCTGTGCGACTTAAGAAAATATAAGGCATAAAAAATGAAAGTAACCGCAAAAAACCGTAGTCGCCGTATCCGTAAAAAATTACGTGTAGATGAGTTTCAAGAGTTTGGCTTTGATGTTGCTTGGCAGCTAAAAGACGGTATTACCGGTGAAGAGCTTGATGCTTTTATTAATAAATTTTTTGCAGAGTGCATTCAGCCAAATGAATTAGGTTTTGGTGGTGAAGGTGATACTTTATGGCATGGCTTAATTTGTACGCAAAAATTAGGCTCGTGTACTGAAGAACACCGCGCAGCTGTTGATAAGTGGCTAACAGATAATGGTGCAACCTCAGTGGCAGTAAGCGAGTTGTACGATGTGTGGTGGGCTGAATAACTTTTGAGTGTTTTAAAGCACTTTCTACTGCGTTAAATAAACTTGAAATATGAGAACTATTCCGAAGCTTATTCGCCTTGTATAAAGGAGCTTTAAATTCATTCAAAAGGGCTATGGCAAAGTGACTACTATTTTTACCATCACTTATAAGACATAAGCTCAGTTAAAAATAGCTCGACGGCTTTGCCTAAAGCGCATTGATTTTGCGTAATTCGCATGAAAATTTATGCGCCATAATTGAAAGCCATTTATTTAGAATAAAGAGCTATATTGCAATTATAATATTGTTATTAGAAAGATTAGATAAGATAGAAAAATGACTGAAAAAATACATAAAACCATAGAGCAAGCCGAGCAAGAAGGTAAGTACATTAGAAAAGTACGTAGCTTTGTTAAACGCGAAGGCCGTTTAACTAAAAATCAAGAGCGTGCTATTGATAATCATTGGCAAGAAATGGGGTTAAACCATAGTGATGGTTTAATTGACTCGCAAGCATTGTTTGCTAATGACAAGCCAGTGGTTTTAGAGATTGGTTTTGGTATGGGCAAGTCTTTAGTTGAAATGGCTAAGGCTGCACCAGAGCTTAACTTTATTGGTATTGAAGTTCATAAACCTGGTGTTGGCGCTTGTATTTCATCTGCGGTTGAAGCAGAGGTTAGCAACTTAAAAGTATATGAGCATGATGCTATTGAAATCTTAGCTGATTGTATTCCTGACGGTTGTTTAACCACAGTGCAGTTGTTTTTCCCTGATCCATGGCATAAAAAGAAGCATCATAAGCGTCGTATTGTTTCTGCTGAGTTTGTTGAAACCATCAGACAAAAGCTTAAGGTTGATGGCGTTTTTCATATGGCTACTGATTGGGAAAACTATGCAGAGTGTATGTTAGAAGACATGCAGAGTGCAGAGGGTTACAACAACTTATCTGAAACCAATGATTTTGTCCCGCGTCCAGACTCTCGTCCACTAACTAAATTTGAAAACCGAGGCCAACGATTAGGCCACGGTGTTTGGGATTTACAGTTTGCTAAAAAGGCTTAATGCTAAGCTTCGCTTTGGGCTGTAGGTAAATAGTGACGTTCAATGAAAAATAAATGTTGAGCGTTGCGTAAATTCCCTGTTTCGGTTAACCATTGCTGATCAACAATTTCGCGTTGTAAAGCCGCATGCAATATGCGGCTTTTATATTGGGTCCAATAAAATATAGTGGCATCTTGGTGGCAATCACTATTTGGATATTGCTCTGAGCGAGTTTCTGCTAACTCTTCTTTAATACTTGCGATAACTTTTTCTTTTAATTCAGCATCAATTTGCTGCTTAAAGCGGGTGAAGCGTTTTGCTTTAATAAGTTGCCATACTAACCAAAGTAAAGACAACAACGCCAATGTGGCGATAATTTCCATGTGCTTTTCCTATTGAACAAATCACCGTCATGATAACACTTTAAATCAAGCAGAGAAAAGTAATGATAAACCCTCAACACTTGGTTACACTAATGCCAATTTAATTACAGATGGATTGTTATCAATGATCAGAGTTTTTCTATTTCTAAGCGTTTTCTTCCTTAGCGGGTGTACAAATACTACCCAAGCTTACCAGGTAAAAGAAAACTCAATTCAATCTTTATATAAAAAGGTTAACCCTTCTGTTGTTGAGTTACATGTGCAATCATTGGCTGCTCCTCAAGTTGGGCAGGTCGCTTATAAAGCTCAAACAGCCAACTCTTTAGGCTCAGGCGCTTTAGTCAGTAGTGAAGGTCGCATATTAACCGCTGCTCACGTTGTTGATAAAGCAACCGCCATTGAAGTGGAGTATGCTGATGGTACCAAAACTACCGGTCATGTTGTTTGGGTTGAACCGCTGATTGATTTAGCCATGATACAGGCTGGTGAAGTACCAAGTTCAGCCAAACCATTGAAGTTGGCTAAACCAAAAGATTACCAAATTGGTGAGCAAGTTGTTGTTATTGGTGCGCCATTTGGTGTTAGTCACAGTTTATCTGTTGGCTATTTAAGTGGCATTCGTGATAGTAACGCCATACCAGGTAGAAAGTTAGTACCACGCTTATTACAAACCGATGCTTCAATTAACCAAGGTAACTCTGGCGGACCGATGTTTAACCTTGATGGTGAAATTATTGGTATTGTTAGTCACATCTTGTCAAAAAGTGGTGGTAGCAACGGTTTAGGCTTTGTTATCTCAGTTGATACAGTGCAACATATTATCGATAGTGACCCAGGTACATTCTCTGGCTTTATCCCTTTGCTACTTAATGAGAAGCAATCTTATGCGATTAACAACACTGCAGGACATGGCATGTTAATTCAGCATGTAATTCCTGGTACTTTAGCGGATAAGCTTGGTTTTAAAGGCGGCAACTTAAGTGTTGTTATTGGTAGTAACCCAATTTTACTTGGTGGTGATATTTTACTAGAAGTTGCCGGTAGAGCGATTACCGATCTAGCGTCAGCGGTTCAAATTAAAAAACGCCTAACAGCTTTTGAAAAGGGTGACCGCGTTACTTTCAAATTTTTACGTAATGGGCAAATAAAAGAAACCTATTGGGTTGTTGAATAGTTACGCTAAAAGCGAGTTGTTTTCTTCTGTAAGTAAAGTAAAGTAAACGGTAGGTGGTTAATCTGCCGTCTTTTTTTAGCAAATTTAAGCAGGAAAAAGCATTTATTGATGGAGTTATGTTAATGACTCTTTATAATGGTTGCTAATATTGTCCGGAAGCATTGTATGAATATAGTATATAAAACAAGAACGCAGCTAGTTGTTGAAACGCTTAGAGAGAAGATTCTTAGTGGTGAATTTAAGGCTGGAGAGTCACTTCGTCAGGCGGCGTTAGCGACCGAACTAAATGTCAGTAGAATACCTGTTCGAGAAGCGCTATTGCAACTTGAAGGCGAAGGTTTGGTTGTGTTTGAACCTCATAAAGGGGCAACGGTAACTGAGCTTAACGCAAAACATGTTGATGAGCTTTTTGAATTACGCGCAATGCTAGAATGCAATTTACTTGCGGCATCATTACCGCGACTTACTGAAGAGAAGTTAGCTGAAGCAAGTGCTATTCTTGCCAAACTTGATAAAGCCCTTGGTACTGAAAATGCAGCAAATACTTGGAGTGAGCTTAACTCTAATTACCATAACTGTTTATATTCAGCTGCAAATCGTCCTCAAACTCAAGATTTAGTTAACACGCTAAATAAAAATGCCGATAGATATATTCGTATGCATTTACTTTGGGCTGGTGGTATTTCCAAAGCAGGACCAGAGCATAATCAGTTATTAGCATTTTGTAAGACTGGCGATGTAGATGAGGCTGTTGCCGTTTTAAAACACCACATTTTGAGTTCTAGAGATGAAATAAAAGCCTTCTTAGAACAACGAGAAGCCGCAAATAACTAAAAGCTTAAAATGTAATACCTATATTTGCTTACTTATGTTGTAAAAGTAAGCAAATATTGACTTTTCCCCATCATCTCTATAGTATTCCCGCCGCTCAAAATCACAGAAAACTCGCTTACTTTTGTCTATGCTTAGTAAATCATAAAGCTGTTTATTAGTACGCTCGACAATTTGCATTCGTAAACTAATTGACTAAAAAGTTATTAGTTTCGATAAACTCAATGAGATAAAAATGTTTGAATTACACGCTAGTAAAGTGTCTAACTTGAAAAATGATGTGTTATCAGGTCTTACTGTTGCGTTAGCACTAGTACCTGAAGCTGTTGCTTTTGCTTTTGTAGCCGGAGTAGAGCCATTAGTTGGTTTATATGCCGCCTTTATGGTGGGATTAATCACCGCTATTTTTGGTGGTCGTCCAGGAATGATTTCTGGTGCAACAGGTGCTATGGCAGTAGTAATGGTGAGTTTAGTGGCCATTCACGGGGTTGAGTATCTATTTGCGACTGTGGTGCTTACCGGTATATTGCAAATATTAGCCGGGGTATTCAAATTAGGTAAATTTATTCGTCTTGTGCCACATCCGGTGATGCTAGGTTTTGTTAACGGTTTAGCCATTGTTATTTTCCTTGCGCAATTAGGGCAGTTTAAAGAGCCCAATGCCGCAGGTGAGTTAGTATGGATGCAAGATACAGCACTTTATACTATGGCGGGTTTGATCATCTTAACCATGGCAATTATTCATTTCTTTCCTAAATTAACGAAAGCGGTGCCTTCTACCTTAGTGGCTATTGTCAGTGTTTCATTACTCGTTTTTGCTATTGGTATGGATACTAAATTAGTTGGTGATGTAGCCTCTATTGCTGGTGGTTTACCAACGTTTGCTATACCGCAAGTTCCATTCTCTTTAGAAACCTTTAAAATTATCCTTCCTTTTGCCTTAGTACTTGCGGCTATTGGTCTAATTGAATCTTTATTAACACTTACCTTAATTGATGAGCTTACAGGTACGCGTGGACGTAGTAACAAAGAGTGTATTGCTCAAGGTGCGGCTAATACAGCGACAGGTTTCTTCGGCGGAATGGGTGGTTGTGCGATGATTGGTCAGTCGATGATCAATGTTAATTCAGGTGGCCGTGGTCGTGCTTCAGGCGTTACAGCAGCACTTGCATTATTAGCTTTCATTTTATTTACTTCTGAGTGGATTGAACAAATTCCATTAGCGGCATTAGTTGGCGTAATGTTTATTGTTGTTATTGGTACCTTTGAATGGTCAAGCTTGCGCATTCTAAGCAAAGTACCTAAAGCTGATGCGTTTGTTATTGTTTTAGTGTCAGGGGTAACGGTTGCAACTGACTTAGCGGTTGCTGTTATTGTTGGTGTTATTGTTTCTGCTCTCGTGTTTGCTTGGGAGCATGCCAAGCATATTGCCGTGACACGCTATACCAATGAATCTGGCTCAACAGTATATGAAGTTAATGGTCCAATCTTCTTTGGTTCTATTGCAAACTTCCTTGAGCAATTCACACCAGAAGATGATAGTGATGATGTCATTGTTGAGTTTAAAAATGCGCGTGTTGCCGATCACTCTGCAATTGAAGCCATCGATACACTTGCTGAACGTTATATGTCACGTAATAAAACCATGCACTTAAAACACTTGAACCAAGAGTGTAAACAGTTGCTAGAAAAAGCCGATAAGTTAGTTGAGCTTAATTTAATTGAAGATCCTGATTATCATATTGCGACTGATAAATTAGCCTAATTAATTCAAACAATAATCGCGGTAAATTACTGCTATTACAGAGTTTGTTCTTTATTTAAGCTATCTATTTTACTAATGCTGTCTCTTATACACATCTGACGCTGCCGACGATCTACTCTGTGTAG
>OLII01000874.1_pt1 | contig 11023 bp, 11 predicted proteins | sample 1609481 | NCBI WGS metagenome assembly OLII01 (sample SAMN05416859, study PRJEB24817) | seawater metagenome | isolation source: Sea water | place: Canada:Atlantic | collected 2013-11
CTACACAGAGTAGATCGTCGGCAGCGTCAGATGTGTATAAGAGACAGCTTATAAACTTATTAGGGTGGGCTTAATAAAAACTTGTAACCGAAAAGTGCGCCAACTAAGGGTTTATTTTTAAACAATAAACCGATTCATCCACCCTCCCCATATTCTCTTTTATTACAATCTCCCCACCACGTTTTTTCATTTCTTCATTTACTGGGCTATGAAACAAGGCTTTTCTAAATTCGCTATAACTCAGCATTGCCAGTTCTTTATCTAAACCCGTAAAACATTCAAATAGCTGGGATAGGGTGAATTCACATTTTTTGTATTGGTGATTACCAACCAGTACCAGTTCAGCAAAGCTAGTCTCGCCATTCAATATGGCATCTAACATATTGTGAAATAGGGCGGTTATATTTTGTGAGTGCTTGGTTTTCATGAATTCCCCTGTATTTTTATTTCAATAAAAAAGCCTGCTACTTTCGTAAACAGGCTTTCCTTTTTAAGTGTGCAGGCTTTATAAACTATTAAATTAGTTTTTAGCAGGCTCTTGGGTGGAATTAATAATGTTAAATTTATTAATTACATAACCACAGCTCACACCCAGTACTAACCAAAAAACACCGTTAGCAATGGCGGTGGCTTGTAAAAAATCTGCCGCCAATGCTTCCAGCGCTATTACTGCTTGTGGGTCGGGGTGGGAGAAGTGGCTGGCACCTGCTGCCCCATCAACAAGAGGGGGTAGTGGTGCACCCAATACATGGGGAATCACCAACAACACCACACCGGCTATTTTCAAACTGATATGGGCAAAGGCAATAAGCCCTAAGCCTGCTCCAGTTAAGGCCACTGTGGTTAACCACCACCCTTGGCGCCCTTGTAAATTAGCTGCTTCCATACCAGGAATTTCTGGGTGTAAGCCTAGGGTGGGGGCGACAAAAAAGGTTAGATAACCGGCCACGCCCCACAATAAACCACTTAAAATACTGGCTTTACCCAAATAAGTCATGGCGGCCAAAATTAATAAGCCAAACCCCATGCCCGCTAACACATTTGAAATAGAGGTGAAAAATAAACGCTCAAAGCCATCTTCAGGGGCCCATGCATCTGGGTCGTGATGATGATCACTGCCACCATGGTTATTACTTTGTGCAGTTGGCTGTTCAGTTAATTGTGCATGGTGCGCATGTTCATTATGAGGTGCCAACAGGCTGTCCTGGTGACCGTGGTGGTCAGCACTTGCATGTGCGGATGCATGATCATGAGAATGAGCAGATTGTTCGATTACAATCGGTGCCAATACCACAGTTGCTTCATGGGCCACTTCAAATTGTTCTGCGGCAATAATGGTGGGGGTTACGGCCACTTGTTGTACCAATGCCAATACCACACCCGAGACTATGCCCACCAGCACACTGGAAAACACTAAATTTCTAAAAATCATTTTGTATCCCTGTTTCTATTTTTACATTTTTTAAGTGTTGCTTTTACTTAGCCATGGTTAGTGACAAGCCATCATGCTAAGTGAGTACAAATGAATGGCGGATATCGTGGGCAGTGCTTATCGAAGCTACTTACTGCCTTTTCATAACCATTACCTTTAATTATTTGTCACTTAAACTAAGCGCTTTACTTATTCATGTTTAGTGACAAGGGAAAGCAAATGAATGGCGAGTATCGTGGGCAGCATTGTGAGCCACTTCCATTGGTGACAAGCCCACGCCAATCATAATGACAAATCCTAAAATGGCCGCCGATAAAATTTGCGACTTTTTAGAAATGTTCACGTCTGTGCTGACTTCGTTAACGCTATGGGTGTTCATGGTATTGTTTGACATAAGTGCTCCGTGACGCTGTGCGTCTTTTTATGGTTGTGTTGTTTAAAATCTAGCCGCCAGTTGCATGCTCAGGGTGTGCTGAGTATTGCCACTGCCACCTTTATTTATGGCGTAATCTTTAGCCTGCATGTATTCCACCGCCAAGGATGTTTGTTTATATACATCATGAGACAAGGCCACTATAAATCGCTGTTTAGGTAACTCTAAGGCCAGTGCTTGTTGTGAGCCCTGTTGGGCAAGGGCAATGGTCATGGCTTTATTAAGCAATACAAAATCTCGGGCAATTTCTAGGTGGTACGCGCTGGGTTGTGCTGGTTTTTCATTAAACGCTAAATCGTCTTCATGAAACGACTGGGTAGCAAATATGTACTCCCCCAGAAAATGCCAATGGGGTATAGAGAGCGAGCCATGCACACTGGCCGCCGGTGTATTGCCTTGCAATTGGTAATCGCTTGCTTGCTCTTTAAAGAAGTCGGTAAAAGTTTCTGATTCAGCAAGACTGCTTATGTAGCCAGCCCCTAAGTGCCACGGGCTATGTGCTGAGTTATTTATTAACCCCAACTGAGCGCCAGATTGTTTAATTTCGTCATTGCTATCTTGTGTTTGGCTATCTTGTGTTTGATTAGCACCATTAAAAACATACAGCACCGCATAATAGTCTTTTGTTTGTGCTTGAACGGTGAGGGCTGTGTCTTTGGTTTCAGCCAGCTCTAATGTGAGTGGGTCGGTAATAAGGTGACTTTCAAAATTACCAAAGGCAATGACTTGCTTGCCCGCTTTTAAGCTAAAAGACGAGTCAGGGGCTGACAAAGTAAGAAAGCCTTCGTCCACTGCAATATCTTGATCACTGTCATCTTCGTGCAACAATATTACCTGCCCTTCAATGTAGGGGTTAAGCTTAGATTGAATGGCCACTTCTATGGTGGCAAGGCGAGTATCGCTTTTGTTATTTTTCTCGCGGTCTTGATTGTTATCTTGATTGGTGTCTTCAATAAAGGTTTCAAGCTCTACTAGGGCGCTTACGTCAAAGCGCTGGGCTAAACTAGTGTTTAATTTTAAAGGTGATTCTTGTAACAAGTTAAGTTGTTTTTCTAATTGGCTAAGGCGGGCCTGCACATGATTGGCATCTTGGGCCATGGCCCATGGGGGTAAGGCAATGCTTAATATTAAAGCAAGTGATGACTTAATGGTTTTTATTAAATGGTTCAAAATGTTTTTCTCAATTTACAATTACTTTTAATACTTTGGTTTTTTATTTTTTAGTAAATGCTAAAAATTTAAAAACGCAGGGGTACAGCAAGCTAGGCTAACGATTAATGTCGGCCAACATATTGACCATGGGCCAGGGTTTGCTTTTAAAAGAATAAAAAATAAGATGCACTAACCGAGCTATGAGCTGGGTAGAAGAAAAAACACTGATAGGTGTGAACATGGTAACGTCGCCCTCCGCAACTAATTACAAAATAGATGAATGGCTGGTATCGGGCTAAGGAGAAAACTCCATCACCGTTGCGGGGGCAGCGTAAGAATTGAATTTACTTCCCATTTAATTACAGGTTGTCACGTCTATACGCGCATTACCTGTAAACCATCGTTCTATAATTTTTAAGAACAGCAATGCTACCGTTATCCACAATGCCCTGCAACACAAAGGCGGGCCAAGTACATGAGTATTACTGGGTAGCTAGGTGAAAACGGCTCACGCTTATAACCAAAAAGTTTGTTATTTGTGGTTATTTTTTATCCAAGAATAGGTATTTAAATTGACAGTTTCCCTCGCTTCAAATACCCTGCCGCCATCAAGTGTTCATGTATGCATGAGTGAAAAGGGAAGTAAGTTAAATTCTTACGCTGCCTCCGCAACTGTAAACGTCATTGCCACCTAACACTATTCACTGGAGCTGAACCTCTGGGAAGGATAGTGATTAAACGACGTAAGCCAGGATACCTGCTTGATAACCGCTTCAGTGATATTCGGCAGGAATATAGAAGTCGTTCGGACGCTCAGGTTCCGAATGCCCTACAGATAAATTTTAAGGGGGAGAACAGTGGGTCTTTATCTTGTACGCCTTAATCTCTAAGGGCGGGCACCTCACGTTTTTCCAATTCTTTTTTATCTTTACTTCTCGTTCTCCCTGTATGGCTGATGTTTTCTCATTTTTTTGAGCTTACTAATGCTAACTGTGGAGGAAAACATGACCCCCCCATTTCCTTTTACGGCTGTAATTGGTCAAAGCGAATTTAAAAAAGCGCTGATTCTAAATGCTATTAACCCCAAGATTGGTGGTGTGTTAATTAGTGGCCCACGGGGCTGCGCAAAATCCACTTTAGCCCGTGCCTTAGGGCAACTCTTGCCCGCACAAAAGGCGCAACTCTTGCCCGTACAAAAGGCGCAACTCTTGCCCGCACAAAAGGCGCAACTTCTGCCCCATAAAGAAGCATCCAGTTCGTTTATTACCTTGCCATTGGGGGCCAGTGAGGAAATGCTGCTGGGCACCTTAGATTTACAAGAGGTGCTCAATGAAAAAAAGGTTCGGTTGAAAGAGGGCCTGCTAGCCAAAGCCCATGGTGGGGTGTTGTATGTAGATGAGGTGAACCTGTTAAACGATTCATTGGTAGATTTATTACTGGATGTGTCGGCCAGTGGTGTAAACGTGATCGAGCGCGACGGCATTAGTCATCGCCATGATGCCCGTTTTATTTTACTGGGTACCATGAACCCAGATGAAGGGGAGCTGCGCCCCCAATTGCAAGACAGATTTGGTTTAATGGTGAAGCTTGATAACCAGTTTTCCATTGATGAACGCATGGACATAGTCCTGTTGCGTGAAGCCTATGAAAATAATCCGACACTTTTTTGTGAACAACACCAAAGCCAGCAACTTGAATTAGACCGCACCATTGCAGCGGCCCGCGATTTACTTCCCCAAGTACTATTCAGTACTCAAATGCGCAAATGCATTGCACAACAATGTGTTGAAGCCCAAGTGGAGGGATTGCGCAGTGATCTTGTGTGGTATCGCGCTGCTTTGACCCACGCCGCTTTTTGTGGGCATAACCATGTGCAGTTAAGTGACATAGAAGCCGTTAAAGACTTGGTATTGGCACACCGACAAAATAATAGCGACGACAACCGTCCTAGCCCATCATCTACCCCGCCGGATGATCATCAGGGTACTGATTCGCATAATGACTCTAGTAAGAACTCTGATAGGAAGGGTAGCGACGCTAAAAATAATAGTCAGCAAGATAACAAGCCGTCACCTTCTGCTCCTTGGCAACCGCAAGAGCATGGCAGTTCTCAAAGCCCGTTCAGTCGCCCCAAAGACAGTTTTAATGAACAAGTCAAAGATCATTCAGACATGGATTCCCAAGGCTGTCATGGCCAGTGGGGCAGCATGGCCCCTGAGTTTCAATCATTAAGTGGCGCTTCATCTGAATCTTTTGAATTAATGAAAGGCTCTACTAAACGGCCATTAAGTAAAAATGTGTTGTCTTCGATAATGGCTATGAGCGCCCAACAAAAAGGCCAAGGGGCTAAAGGCGTGTACGCTTCCAACTTGTTATCTAATAAGCCTAATTGGTTTAAAACCTTTTTGTACAATGCTTGTGTACACAAAGAAAATACACATCAGGGTGAATTAAGTACAAATTCATCCATCATATTTAATAAACAAAAAAGCGCCACGGCAAAACTGCATTTCATTTTATTAGATACCAGCGCTTCTACCTTGGCGAATCAAAGCTTTGCTCAAGCCAAGCATATTATTCTTAGCCTTGCCCAACAGGCTTATTTAAAGCGTGAGCAACTGGCCATTATGGGGTTTGGTAACGCACAGGTGAAAAATCTATTGGCCAGTGTACGGGCCCCTAAACATATTCGTGCTTTTTTAGAATCCATCACTGCTGGTGGCGGTACCCCCTTTAACGACGGGTTAACTGCAGGGCAAGCGTATTTGCAAAAATTAAAACGAAAAATGCCATCTCTAGATGTGTGCAGTTACATTTTAAGCGATGGTCGTGTTAACGAAAAAAATCTAGCAAGCCAAGCTTACTTGGGAGAACACTGTGTATTTATTGATACTGAGTCTTCTCAAATAAAGCGTGGTCGTGGGCGAACTATCGCCCACAAAATGGGTGCGTCCTATTTAGCATTAAATTAAAAGCTAATACTTAATTTATTTTCAGAAAAAACTTATTTTATTACGGGAGCCAAAAGTGACAGATTCAACAGATACACCATCAATGAATATCGATAGTAAGCACGAACAACGCATGATCTCTCGTAAAAAAGTAATGGATGCAAAGATTGCCGCGTCTACCGAAGAGCGCGGTGTGTTGATTTTATTAAAAGGCACCGGTAAAGGAAAAAGCAGTTCAGCGTTTGGCACCATGGCGCGATCGCTTGGTCACGATAAACGTTGTGCGGTGATTCAGTTTAGTAAAGGGCGCATGGAAACTGGCGAATACAAATTTTTTCGTGATCATGAATTAATAGATTGGCACGTGATGGGCCATGGCTTCACTTGGGAAACCCAAGATAAAAGCCAGGACATTGCCGCGGCGCAAAAAGCATGGGTAAAGGCCCAAGAATTATTAAACGATGACAAATACGACATGCTGGTATTTGATGAAATGAGCTACATGTTCAAATACGGTTATTTAGATGTTGAACCTGTAGTGGCGGCATTAAGTGCTCGCCCCAAAATGCAAAATGTGATTATTACCGGCCGTACCATGGCCACCCCATTACAAGATATTGCAGATACCATTTCTGTGGTACAAGACGAACGACACGCTTTTCGCTTGGGTGTGAAAGCACAGTTAGGGGTGGAATTTTAATTCGATGAAAAATCATTCTATATCTATTAATTTTAGCTTCTATGGAAATCGTGAAGACATAGCCCCCTTAATACTTGGAATTTCGGTAGTACAAGACGAACGACATGCTTTTAGACTTGGTACTCTTCAAATTAACGGAAGTGCTCAAGCCGGTGTGGAGTTTTAATGTCTCTTCTAAATGAAAATTCCGTCAATTGCCCAGCGCTATTTATATCCGCCCCTTCATCGGGTGAAGGTAAAACCACCATTACCTCAGCTTTGGCGCGTTATTTTAAAAATCAAGGGAAGGTGGTGCGAGTTTTTAAAACTGGCCCAGATTATTTAGACCCTCAAATATTAGAGCAAGCTTCGGGTAATGAAGTGCAGCCGCTAGATATGTGGATGGCGGGGGATGCTTGGTGTCGCCAGAAGCTTTTTGAAGCAGCACAGTGCAGTGATTTAATTTTAATAGAAGGGGCCATGGGTTTATTTGATGGTGAACCTTCCAGTGCTGATTTAGCCGCTAAGTTTGGCATGCCTGTGGTGGTGGTGATGAATGTGAAAGGCATGGCCCAAACCGCAGGGGCCATCGTGCGCGGCCTAGCCAATTATCGCGATGACTTTAATCTCGTGGGTCTGATCGCCAATCATTGCGCCACCAACCGTCATAGGGAATTAATTGAACTGGCATTGCCGTCTGATATTAGTTTAATTGCTACTTTTGCTCGTGATGAAGACGTGGCATTGCCTGAGCGTCATTTAGGATTAGTACAAGCCAGTGAAGTGTTTGATGAATTAGAAGTTCGTTTTGAAAAGGGCGCGCAAGCGCTTATAGATGGAGATTTAAATTCCTCATTAGAGCCTAGCTGGCTAAAACCTATTACTTTTAAGCGTCCAGAAATGGCCCAATTACAAAGCTTTCAAACTGAAAAATGGTTACAGGGTAAAACCATTGCCATCGCCAAAGATAAAGCCTTTAGTTTTATTTACCAAAGCAATGTGTTGTTGCTTGAAAAAATGGGGGCACAGGTTAAATATTTTTCTCCCCTTAACGATAATGCATTGCCCAAGGCTGATGCCTTATGGCTACCTGGCGGTTACCCTGAATTGCATACACAAACATTGGCTAGCAATAAAAGTCTGCTGCTGGAAATTAGTGATTTTTTTCAGCAAGACAAAGCCATTTTGGCCGAATGCGGCGGGCTATTATATTGCTTAGAAACCCTTACCGACTTGCAAGATAAACAATACCCCATGCTGAATATTTTACAGGGCCATGGGGCCATGCGAGGCAAGCGAGGTTGCCAAGGCATGCAAACTGCCTGCTTACCAGAAGGAGAAGTGCGGGGCCATGCCCATCATCGCTCGCGCACACAGAGCACACCTACCCCGGTGGGCTTTGGCCGTCGCCAGCGTCACGCAGCACCAGGTGAAGAAATTTACCGAAGCAAACAGCTAACCGCCAGTTACCTGCATTTATTTTTTGCATCTAACCCTCTGGCAATAGCCAAAATATTTAACCCAAGTCTTAGCGATAACACATTGTGTATCAGCAAGGCGCGCGAGGCACAAGCATCATGTTAACCAGTTCGTTTTCAATTTTAATGGCCGGCTTTTCTTTAGGTTTATTGCATGCATTAGATGCCGATCATGTGATGGCAGTATCTACGTTAAGCAGTCGTAGGCCTGGTTTACTTAACAGTTTTAAACACAGTGCCCAGTGGGCATTGGGACACGCTGGCATGTTGGTAATGATTGGTCTGTTGTTGTTTGGTTTAGGAGTCAGCATTCCTGAAACGTTCCAACATATGGCCGAAGCCTCTGTAGGTGTATTGCTAATGGTCATGGGCGTTTGGTGTTTTTGGCACTTTAAGAAAAACCCTTTGCAATTAAAAACTCATCGCCATGGTGATGTGGTGCATAGCCATTTATGTTTAAGTGATGAAAAAGACAGTGACCATGTGAAATCGGCAAAACATGCGCCGGTGTTCATTGGTATGTTGCACGGTTTAGCCGGTAGTGCTCCGGCTTTAGCCTTGGTGCCCATCGTGATGCAAGGTCAGTTAAGTGTTGCCGTTACTTATTTAGTGGTGTTCTCCTTAGGGGTGTTAATTTCCATGGTGATGTTTGGTGCCATGCTGGGTCAGCTACAAGTTAAATTACAAAATTTTAATGTGAAAATGTACCAAGCCAGTCGTTATTTAATTGCTAGCGCGTCGGTGATACTAGGTGGTGTTTGGTTAAGTCAAAGTCTATAAAAATTAAAGATAAAAAATAAATAGTTTAAATAAATAGCATGTGGCCTGAAAGTAAAGAGACTCCCAAAAAGCTGCGCAGCGGCTTAACCACGGGCTGCTGCGCTACGGCATGTGCAGTGGCCGCTGCGATGGTTCTTTTATCTAAAAAGGATGAAAAACAAATTCGTTGGGTTAGCGTTAAATTACCCAAAGGAAAATTAGTAAAGCTCCAGGTTGGACTTACTCCATTAGATGAACAGTGCATGCAGGCCAGCACCATTAAGGATGCCGGTGATGACCCAGATGTTACTCATGGGGCCACTGTTTTTGTGGAGTTGGCCTTAACCCAAACGGCAGGCATTAGTTTTAAAGCCGCCACAGGGGTAGGCACAGTTACTCGCGAAGGTTTGTTATTGGCAGTGGGAGAGCCTGCCATTAATCCGGTGCCGCGAAAAATGATCAGTGAGCACTTATTAGAAATAGCCCAAGAGCATGGTTATGAGGGAGGTTTTCGTGTGGCGGTGGGCGTGAAAGGGGGCGAAGCCTTAGCCTTAAAAACCATGAACCCCAGATTAGGGATATTGGGTGGTCTATCGGTTTTAGGCACCACGGGTATTGTTAGGCCATTTTCATGCTCGGCTTATATTGCCTCTATTCACCAGGGTATTGATGTGGCCAAAGCCAATGGCTTTACACACATCGCCGCCTCTACCGGTAATAGCAGTGAAACGGCCATCCGTAATATTTATCAATTGCCTGAAATGGCCTTGATAGAGATGGGCGATTTTGTGGGGGCGGTTTTAAAATATTTTAAAAAGGTTTCGGTGAATAAATTAAGTCTGTGTGGTGGTTTTGGCAAGCTAAGTAAATTATCCCAAGGGCATTTAGATTTACACAGTGGTGCCAGCAGCATTGATTTTAATTTCTTGGCAAGTCTTGCCAAGCAACAGGGTGCCAAACAAGAACTACTAGACAAAATATTAAGCGCTAACACCAGTGTGCAGGCCCTTAAGTTTTGCCAAGAACAAGAAATCGATTTAGCTGAATTGGTCTGTGAAAAAGCGTTAGCGGTGGCTAAAAAAATTGTGCCATCACATGTGGAAGTTGAAGTTTGGGCGGTAGATCGAAAAGGCGTGGTGGTGGGTATGGCCCGCTCTAATGACAATGCAAGTGAACAGATCACATGACACTTTTATTATTAGGGGGCACAGGAGAAGCCAAGGCATTAGCACAAGCTTGTATAGATAACGGCATTGAATGTATTTACAGCATTGCAGGTTTAGTGCGTACACCGAAACTAAATTGCCCAATAAACATTGGCGGATTTAGTGGGTCAGGGGGATTAAACGCGTTCATTAAGCGCGAAAATATCAGTGCCATAATGGATGCCACTCACCCTTATGCTCAAAAAATGAGTCACCAGGCAGTACTAAGTGGCAAACAAACAGGCATACCCGTGTGGCGATACCTGCGACCAGCTTGGCATAAAACCCCTGCGGGTGACTGGCAAGAACATGATGATTGGCCAACTTTATTGGCTGCCATAGAAAATTATCAATCGATTTTTTTAAGTGCCGGACAACCCAGTGAAAGTGTATTAAACGTATTAAGCCAATACCAAAATAAAGGCCAGCAACAAACACTAAGAACCGCAGTGCCTTGTGAACACAGATTGCCAAATAATATGGAGTGGCTAAAAGCCATTGGACCTTTTAGTTGGCAGCAAGAATTTGACTTAATGGCATCTCGAAAAATAGATGCCCTTATTACCAAAAACAGTGGCGGCAGTGCCACACAAGAAAAACTGCATGTGGCACAAGCCTTGGGCATAGATATACATATGCTCAAACGGCCAGTGCTAAAGCCGTGTGATAAAGAATTTAATGATTTACAGGCCAGCAAGGATCATTTAACTGCTTGGTTTAACTATCAAATTTTAAAGAATAGACGATGAGAGATAAGTGATGACAGATAAAAAGTTAGATTGCGAAAATTTGTCTTTAGGCAATGTACCTGTGGTTAATCTAGAAAAACCCGCTATTTTATTTGCAGGTCATGGTTCACGTGATGTGGATGCGGTGAACGAGTTTTATCAATTGGCCGATCACTTTCGTCAACGCTTTCCCGATCGTTTGGTAG
>OLII01000876.1_pt1 | contig 10988 bp, 11 predicted proteins | sample 1609481 | NCBI WGS metagenome assembly OLII01 (sample SAMN05416859, study PRJEB24817) | seawater metagenome | isolation source: Sea water | place: Canada:Atlantic | collected 2013-11
TGTATAAGAGACAGCTTATAAATCTCTTTTTTTGTTTTCTCTAGTTTCTTTTGAATTTTCTGACAGGTTGCTGTCACATCAACATCGCTTTCTTCTCCTATTAACTCACACTTTGCTAATTGATCTTCAAGCTCTTTAATTGGTTGTTCAAAATCTAAATATTCCATATGTTCGTTGTTTGATGCAACAGAATCAATGATACATTGATTGTTGCTTTATATGTACAAAATTACTATAAAATTAATTATTGTAAGACTCTTTTTTCTTTTTATTCTTGGTGAGTTTCTCTTTCAGTTTTGATCGATTTTTTAGAAGTCCGTTCAATAAAACCACCGCAAAAACAATACCTGCTCCGTAATAAAACTCTACATTCATTTTTTCTTTATCTCCAAAAATAAACAAGGCCAAGACAATGGCATATATAGGTTCTAAGTTAATGGTTAGCATCACGGTATAAGGTGTTAAATGCTTCATAATCTTCACAGAAACAATAAACGCGTAGGCGGTACAAATACTACTTAACAACAAGAGATACAACCAATCGGATAGCGATAGGCTAAAAAAATCGGCAGTAAACGAATGGGTACTCAACAAAAAGACTGTTACAAATAGTACCCCAAAAAGCAGTTGATAAAAAGAAATGACATCTGCCGATGTTTTCTTCACAAACAAGCCATTGAGCACAGAAAAAAGTGCGGCTAAAAAGGCAGAAATCAACGCATACATAATTCCTAAATAGTACTGTGTTTCAAAATTAAAAATAATGTACAAGCCACTAATCACAAGCAACCCTAGCACAAGCTCTAGCAACTGCAGTCTTCTTTTAAAAAAGAGCGGTTCTATGAGCGAAGTAAAAAAAGCACCTGTACTCATGGTTACCAATGCAATGGATACATTAGATACTTTTATTGCCTTAAAAAAGAAAATCCAATGAAGTGCGATGAGAACACCTGTCGCTAGAAATTTAAACAAGGATGTTCGATCAATTGAAAAGTTTTTCTTTTTGATCAAAAAATAGAGGGCTATAAACACCACGGCCAATGCCATTCTAAACCACACTAAAGGCACTGCCTCTATGCTAATCAAGGCTCCCAAGATGGCCGTAAAACCCCAAATAAAAACAATCAAATGGAGCTGTAAAAAATACTTTAGTTTACTTTCTTGCATTGTAATATAAATAGAGGGCTAGCGCGCCAAATAAAAGGTTAGGAATCCAAACAGAGAGTAACGAATTGGCCCCTGCTACGGCGCCAAGAACTTCAGATACTTTTAAGAAAAAGATATACACAAACATCAACGCAAAGCCCAAGGCTAAATTGACACCTGTACCTCCTCTGCGCTTTTTAAAAGCCAACGCCACTGCTATGACGGTAAGAATGTATGACGAGATTGGCAAACTAGATCTTTTATGCAATTCTACCAGATGTGCATTCAAATTCTTTACACCTCTTTTCTTAGAAAGTGCAATGTATTTGATCAACTCATTAGAGGGCATCTCTTGCGCCAATGCCGCTTTATACACTAAATCTTTAGGTGTAAAAGCAAAGGTAGTGTCTTTCGAATTCTCTGAAAAAATATGATCTCTATCTTTATAAATATGGCGAATACGATACCTGTACAATTTAAAAGTACTGTCTTTCTCTATCCAATTGATGCGATCTGCCGTCAACTTTCTCTTTAACTTATATCCATCATATACCTCCTCTGAAAAGGTATACCCAACATTTGATCTCAAATCAAAACTTTGCATATAAATATAGGAGCTGTCGGTCAATTGCAAGCTAAAATCAGTCACCCTACTGTCGCCGTATTTTTTTGTTACTAAATACGTGTTTTCAAATTTCTTACGTATTTTACTACTGCTAGGAACTACAAAATGATTCATGACCAATGCCAAGGCAGTTACGAGCGTGGCCCCCACAAAATACGGATATAAAAAACGTGTAAATGAGACTTTTGCATTGTTTATCGCTACAATTTCTGTGTTGTTTGAGAGCTTCGATGTAAAGACAATGACTGCAACAAATAAGGCCAACGGCATGAATGTATTGGCATAATAAATAATGAAATTTTTATAATAGTCATTAATAATTTCGAAAGTTGTGAGGCTGTCTGCCGCCAAAAACTTATCTACTTTTTCGGCAATATCAATGGCTACCGCAATCGGTATCAAAATCAATAAGGTAAACACAAAAGTGACCAAATATCTTTTTAATATGTAGCGATCAATAATTTTCAACTTACAATCTTTTGTTCATTTGCTTGACCATTTTATCTTTCCATGCTGCAAAATCTCCCGCTAAGATATGCTTTCTAGCTTCTCTGGTTAGCCACAAATAGAATCCTAAGTTATGAATGGTTGCAATTTGTTTCCCCAACAATTCTTTGGCTGCAAATAGGTGACGCAAATAGGCTTTTGAATACATCGTATCTACATAGGTAATATCCATCTCATCAATGGCAGAAAAATCATTCTCCCATTTCTTGTTTTTTATGTTGATGGTACCATGCGCAGTAAACAGCATTCCGTTTCGTGCATTTCTAGTGGGCATCACACAGTCAAACATGTCTACTCCGAGTGCGATATTCTCTAGGATATTGATAGGTGTTCCTACACCCATTAAATATCTTGGTTTGTCTTCTGGTAAAATTTCACAAACCACCTCTGTCATTCCATACAACTCCTCTGCAGGCTCTCCAACAGACAAGCCTCCAATAGCGTTTCCTTCTGCACCAACAGAAGCAATGAACTCTGCAGATTGCTTTCGCAAATCTTTATACGTACTTCCTTGTACAATTGGAAAGAAGGTTTGGTTGTAGTCGTATTTTAAAGGCGTTTTTTCTAGATGATTGATGCAACGCTTTAACCAACGGTGTGTCATGTGCATGGATCTTCTCGCGTAATTAAAATCACACGGATATGGCGTACACTCATCAAATGCCATGATGATATCGGCACCAATAGAGCGCTGAATTTCCATCACATTTTCTGGTGTAAATGTATGATAGGAGCCATCGATATGCGATTTAAACTTTACACCCTCTTCTTTAATTTTACGCCTACCAGACAAGGAGTATACTTGATATCCTCCAGAATCTGTTAAAATATTGCGATCCCAATTCATGAACTTATGCAGACCACCTGCTTCCTCTAAAATCTTGGTTTTAGGTCGCAAATACAAGTGATAGGTGTTTCCGAGAATGATGTCTGGATTGATTTCTTCCTTTAATTCAGATTGGTGCACCCCTTTTACTGTTCCTACGGTACCCACAGGCATAAAAATTGGTGTTTCTATAGTACCATGATCGGTTGTAATTACACCTGCTCTGGCTTTACTTTTGGGGTCGGTTGTTTTTAAGTCAAATTTCATCGTTGGCAAAGATACAGTTATTTAAGAATTGAAAAGTTAAAAAAAGAGAAAGGTTTAGCGCCTCTTTTTTCTTGATGAATGTGTTGTAGTTCTTTTCGATTTTGGTGAGTTCTTTCTAAATGAAGCACTCTTTTTATTAAAATCGTTGGGTTTTCTTGCGGGCTTCTTCTTCGGTTGGCTTGTCTCTTTTTTGTCTGCAATGACAGAGGCCTCTTCTGTTTTAGAAGAAGTGGCAACCATTTTATTGATTTCAGTCATTTCTTTTGCTGTCAACTCCCGCCAATGTCCAAGGGGCAAACTCGCTAGAGTGACATTCATAATTCGGGTACGTTGCAACTTCACCACTTCATAGCCTAAATACTCACACATTCTACGAATTTGACGATTCAAGCCTTGAGTTAAGACAATTTGAAAGGTCTTCGCAGAAAGCTTTGTGACTTTACATTTTTGGGTAACTGTACCAAGAATTGGAATTCCAGCACCCATTTTTTGAATAAAGTCGTCTGTAATGGGTTGGTCTACGGTAACCACATAGTCTTTTTCATGGTTGTTCCCGGCACGTAAAATTTTATTCACAATGTCACCATCATTGGTTAGGAAGATGAGCCCTTCAGAAGGCTTGTCTAAACGCCCAATTGGAAATAGCCGTTCTGGATGATTGATATAGCGCACAATGTTCTTTTTCTCTTTCGAATCTGTGGTACACACAATGCCTACAGGTTTGTTAAAAGCAATGTACAGTGTTTTTGGTTTTGCTTGTAAGGCACGTCCATCGACCTTCACCACATCTCCTTCAAAAACGCGATTCCCTAACTTCGTTTGCTGTCCGTTAATGGTAACTCTTCCCGCAACAATGAGTTTTTCTGCATCTCTACGAGAGCAGATACCGGTGCTACTGATGTATTTATTGAGATTTGTAGAAGGTCTTGATTCCAAAATAAGTGTGTGCTTTTAATACTGCAAAGAAACAACAATCTTTAGAGAATAATTGTTCTAAAGGTTAAATTTATTCTGGGTGTTTTTATGCGTTTTGTTGGTGGCAAGCGATGCAGCCAATGGCTTTGCGTTTGACCTTTCATCACCAACAAACTTCCGTTTTCCAAAACAATATCTACCTTTTGCTTGGTCTCTTTGTGTTTGAATGAAAACTTGCGTTCTGCACCGAGTGTTAACGAAGCGATAGCCCCATTTTTCTTCAACATTTTTTCTCCATCAGCATGCCAAGCCATGCCCTCTTCTCCAGAATGGTACAGATTTAACAAGCAGGAGTTATAGGTTTCCTTACTTTCATTTTCTACTGCTTCTTTTAGTGCTTGCAATGCCGGGGTCCAAGGCAACGCTTTTTTAGTAACATTGGAATAGCTATACTCGTAAGGTTCATCTCCATACCAAGCAACTTTTCGTTTGGTTACAATGCGTTTGCCAAAAATCAGCGCTTCGTCGTGTTTCCATGCAATGTCATTGAACAAGGTCTTGTAGTAGTACAAACACATTGCTTGTGACAGCACAGGTCCGTGGTAATTGACCTCACCATCAAAGTGCAAAAGATTTGGAAGCTGTTCTTGGTTAAATAAATCCATAGCACAAAGATACGGATATACAGCTATACAGCGTTACTGCAAATTACTCTTTAAGATTCATAGCCATCTCACGATCATACTTGCAACAGCCTGGTAGACTATTGTACGCCTCTGTATTTCCTGTACTGAGCGCTGTATCATAGCCAGACGCTGCCACTGATGTTGCTACAGCAAGTAGGTTGGTCTTTGTGGTGTCTATAGCAACCGTCATTTTTTTCTGGGTACTGTTCCAATTGGCATTGGCAACTCCTGGAAGTGCATTCGCTGCTGTTTCAATGGTCTTTTTACACATCCCACAGTTCCCTCTTACCCCAAAACTCATGGTAGTTCCGGCTATTGTTGAAACTGTTGTTGTAGGCGTTGTTGTCTTGCTTTCTTTTTTTTCGGTTGCACACCCCATTAGGATGGCAGTCATCAGTACTGCACTGTATACTACTTTTCTCATTTTTATATTGTTTTCTAACGTGTTTATCTTGTGTTTGATGCCCCCCGCAAAAATAAGCTCTTCAGTAATTTTTAATCACGAGAAGAGGTTTTCTATTAGACGCTACTCCCTGTCTTTATTAGATGCGAACACCTGCTGTAAAAATACACATTTTTTCACGAAAAAGTGGTTGATTTCATGAGATTACTGCCTAGTTAGCGCTCCTCGCAATGACCTTGTGATTCTAATTCATTGAAATTGCCGCGTCCATGTGACTCCTTGACATTACTCCTTATTTTTTGATTCCAAAGCCATGAGTCTTCTGATTATATCTTTGTTAACAGTCTGTTGTTTTTCAATTTCTTTTTTTTGGGCTTCATTTTGCTGTTTCAATTCCTTAACTGCTTCGATTAAGGGAGCAACCAGATAGCTGTAAGCCACAGATTTATAGCCCTCATTATCTTCAGATACTAATTCTGGAAACAGGGCTTCGACCTCTTGGGCAATCACACCGATTTCATCCTCTTGGCTTTTATCCGCGTCCTGCCAATTAAAGGAGATACCACGTAGTTGGCTGATTTTAGAAAGTGAATTGTCCAGCGGTTTAATATTTTTTTTCAGACGAGAATCGGAGGTGGTGTCAAAGGAGGCACCTCGGATGGAGCCACCAACATCGAGTTTAAAGGTAGAGTCTACTTTACCAATCCCGACGTGGCCATCCCAGGAAAGGGACATTACTACTTTATCCTCTCTAGTATTAAATATACGTAAATTATTCTCTCCTCTAACGTCACCCTCGCTGACAAGTTTAAATTGCCAAGTGTCATCATTGTCTCCATTTTTTAAGGTTAGTGGAATTTGGTTGAGGGCTTCTGATGCTTGAATTTTTGTCTCGCCTACTATGTCCAGCTTAGAAGATGGAAGTAAACGCTCCCAATCTTTACCATCATAATAGAAAAAGCTATCCTTATCCGTATCAAATACCAACAATCCTTTTACTTCAGGCGAAATAGCAATAGTTTTTCTTTCATTCGAAGTCATCCGCGGAATTAAAAACCCTTTGGTGGTCGAGTTCAATTCCAAAATTGCCGAGGGATGAGGAGTATTCGTTCCCAATCCTCGTTGTGCATGCACAGTTGCATGTAGGACTAGTAAAACTGCTACAAGCCTACACATTTTTTTTGCTTTTTTTAATTGTTCCATCATATTCCTTTTTAAATTCATTGTTTCTATATCATTCTTAACTGTTTCTCTTTAAAAACCTAACAACAAGGTTGCTGTGCTACATACACCTTTTAAATGACCTCTATTCTCTGTTACTTCCTCCTCAATAAAAAGCACAGCTCCTTCCTTTAAACTCATTTCCGTATCCATTTATACGTCACTCTTCTGTTGATCTTATGCGATGTTTCCTCGCAAATCACACCGTCTAAGCACTTGTTTAAAATCAAACTTTCACCGTATGCTTGTCCCGTAACTTGAGATGGATACACGCCTATGTGTATCAAATAGGTTTGAATTCTTTTCAACCTTTTTTTAGTCAACATCATGTTGTAATCAGTTGTTCCCCTGGCATCTGCATGCACATAGAATTGAACTTGTAAAGCCCTATCTTCTTTGAGTTTTTGTGCCAACGCTGTTAACCTATTTTTAAAAGCGGTATGCAAATACGAGGAATTATGATTGAAGTAATCAATCACATGTGTTTTGGTGTTTTGCAGTGATTTTTTGGGAGTTATTGCAGTCCTAGGATTCAATTTCGAAACGCTTGATTTCACTACATTGGATGGCTTTCGGACTTTAGAGGATGCCCTTTTGTGAAATAGGCTATCGATAAATGAAGTAATCTGATTTTTAGCATCTTTAGGAAAACTGCTGCTCGCTTTTAATTCATTGGAGCTTGTTTCAATGTCAGCTTCATAAATTGGTGAAATACGTACCGTGCGTGCGCGCTCTTTTTTCAGTTTTGACTCCTGCAATCTTTTTGTCTTAAGTTCGGCTAGTAGTTTTCTAATGGGGTTCTTTTCCTTAACCGTATACAGATCTATTGTTGCGTTTTTATTAGAACTCATAAACCCTTGAGCTGTTTTTACATTGATGGAAAATCCAAAATCATCTGATGCCGTATTGATTACTGAACCTATATTAATAGGAACTGCCATTTCATCGTTCAAATCAACATAAAACACATCAAAACCACCAAGTCCAGGGTGTCCTTTTGAAGCAAAATACAATGCATTGTCTGCTGTAACAAAAGGCGTTATTTCTTCTCTAAAGGTGTTGATGTTATTTCCAAGACGCGTAGGAGTTCCAAAGCCACCATCCGCATAAATACGTACCTTATAAATATCGGAATCTCCGGGTTTGCCCTCCCTATCAGAGACAAAGTACATTTCGGTTTCGTCAGCATTCAATACAGCATGTGCATTCGAATAGGCATCACTATTTATAGATATATCAGTTACATCTGTCCAATATCCGTTCTTCTTCGTTGCTTTAAGAATACGCAATCCTCTTTGAATCTCCGCACCCTTACTTGTGTTGCCCGTAAAATACATTGTACTGCCATCTTTGGTAATGACCGGTAATGATTGATTTAATTTTGTATTCACATCGCCTTTTAGAAAAGCGATGCTGTATCTTTTTCTCTTCTTTTTTGTAGCAGTATAGAGGTTAAAGACATAGCTTAGGTCTTCTTTATGAATCAACTGCTTTACGCGTCTTGTTCTTCTATTCGAGGAAAAAAAAAGAGTATCCTTGTAGAAAAAAGCCCCTCGATCGTCTGAACTAGAGTTGACAGATATTTTTTGTATTTCATAATTGTCAAGCAATACCGAATGCAGCTGTTGCTTAAACAGTTGTTCTTGACAAACACCTGCATGCGCACTCATCCATAAGAAAGTGAAGATAGTCATCTTGTTTTTCATTATTCGTTTTTTAATACATCCATCTTGTTTGTTTTAAACCTCTCATGAGTTTATTAAAACTCCATGTTAGCAATACTTCATGTGACCCCTTCGAAAAATGACCAATAGCCGTGGTATCTGTATCATAGGCATACCCAAGCGATAGCATTGCATTTACCTTAAACTTGACCAATCCACTAAAAGCGGTCTTATACCTGTAAGAGGCTCCTGCTGTGAAGCGATTGTTAAACATAAAATTCAAGGAAACATCTGCTATGAATGGAGCTCCTGAGACTTGTTTCACTAAAAATGCAGGTTTGAATTTTAGCGTCTCACTAAGTCTAAAATTCATACCTCCTGCGAAATAAAAATGAGCTTTACTACTCACCGTAGAAACGGTTGCATTGTTGTAATGCTTTGTGCTCAACAAATTAGGAGAAGAAAGTCCTAAGTACCAATGTTCATTGTATAAGAAAATCCCGGATCCCACAGAAGGTGTTACTCTTGAGCTAATATTCTCATTTAAAGCGGGATCATGAGGATGCTGTGTCGTTAGTTTGTTGTAATCTACATCCAATATCTGAAACCCGCCCTTCATACCAAAAGAAAGACGCAAGCCATAATCATTCAGTCTTAATAAGTATGCGATATCGAGCGCTGTATTGGTTTCAATTGCGGGCCCAATTTCATCTCTAATTAGACTCACTCCCATGCCCAAACGGCTACCTAAAGGCGTTGTTAATGCCACTACTTGAGTAACTGGCGCACCTGCAACACCCACCCATTGCGTTCTGTAAATGAGATTCACATTCATGACTTCATCCAAACCAGCATAGGCAGGATTTATCAAAGAGTGCGCATACATATATTGGGTATATTGCCCTATTTGTTGGGCAGAAATCTCGTGAAGTCCACCACATATAAAAATAAAAAGAACGGTAATTAAACCAAGTAATTTTCTCATTTCTCTTATTTATGTGCCATTGATAAATAAATAATGTATTTTCTTTATACGCTCACCAGCTAGGGTGCATTCTACACTAAAATAATAGGTGCCTGATGGCAAAGGTTCCGAAGATTGCCCCCCCGCACCGGAGTTCGCATACCCTTTGAACACTTTTTCTTGATTATCATACCCATGTATTTCGGAGATTTGTGCTCCCCATCGGTTGAAAATACGGACAATATTATCTTGAAATTTCTCGATACCTTTAATGATGAGCGCATCATTTACGCCATCTCCATTGGGTGTTAAATTATTGTACACCACAACATCTCCCAGTAAGATTGCATCTGTACGCGCTACTGCCAATGCAAAGATGCCATAGCCAGTAACATTTGTGATTGTTTTTATATCGTCTGAATTTGGCATTGTAAGCCCTCCTTCATCTACCCAATAATTTTTATCGATATCCCAACGTACAATGCGCAGTCCATCCGATGCTGCATTCATGATTTCGGGAGAAGAGGTTGCTGCATTTCTGCTTAACGTAACCATAGTAAAATCAGTTCCTACCTCACGCTTTAATTCCCAATATTCTTTATTGTCTATAAAATCAATGCCCCCTTCTTGTGATTCATGTGGGTATAATGCATTGCTATCTTGTAAAAAATAACAACTCGACAAGCGATTGTTATTTGTCAAATTCTCTATGAAGGCCGGACGATAATGATTGTCTTTACCTATTGGAAAACTAAAGTCTACATTTCCACTTTTGAAGACAGTCCCATGAACAAAACTAAGGTTCGACGTATTGATATGATCTGAGTAGTCATTAAAAAAAAACAGGCCTCCATATTCATTGTCCACAATACCTCTAGTAAAATCTGCATTATGATCTACCTGTATGGCTCCTTTTAAAATGGTTGTGGTATTGTTGAATACGACATTGTAAAAAACGGATGTCTGATCGCCTTTTACTTGCTGTAAATTGCCTGTAAAATGAACTGTACTCCCATGGCTTGTTGACGTATACGAAAATATGCCGTTGTTGATGAGATCTCCTTTTAACAGCAGCTCCCCATCATTAATTAGCTGTGCAGCTGGTGTTATATGAACCGCATCTGTAAAGGATAGTTGAGTTCCTTCTAAAATTCGCATCTCAACATTGACTATTGTCTGAGAATAACACAACGCTGAGATAAAAAATAAGAGCATGTTGCATGCTGTTTTCATACTATTTCTATTTAAAATCAATATTCCCCTTCTTATAATATTCCATGTATGGACTAAAATTTAAAAGAAGAAGTACTTGCTCGTATTCATTGTATAAGCCCCTTTTTCATATACTGTACAGAAATGAACGTTCCTCCTTCTTTTGCTTTTATTCTTTTCCTATTTACATGCAATACATCCTAATCTAATTTATGTTGATTTAATTGGTTGTTTCATTTGTAAAAGAGGAAGTACTTGCTCGTATTCATTAGATAAGCCCCTTATTCATATACTGTACAGAAAATGAACGTTCCTTCTTCTTTTGCTTTTATGCTTTTCCTTTTTTAATTCGATGCATTTTGCTCTATGTTATTTCAATCTTTAGTTGTTACGCTTTGTTAAAAGAAGAAGTACTTGTTCGTATTCATTATATAAGCCCCTTATTCATATACTGTACAGAAAATGAACGTTCCTCCTTCTTTTGCTTTTATGCTTTCCCTTTTTTAATTCGATGCATTTTGCTCTATGTTATTTCAATCTTTAGTTGTTACG
>OLII01000878.1_pt1 | contig 10983 bp, 8 predicted proteins | sample 1609481 | NCBI WGS metagenome assembly OLII01 (sample SAMN05416859, study PRJEB24817) | seawater metagenome | isolation source: Sea water | place: Canada:Atlantic | collected 2013-11
AGTTAAAAGATTTAATTGTAAAATTAAATCGATGCTTTCATTAACTCTCTGTTCATTCTTGCAATGTTGTCTAAAGAAATTCCTTTGGGGCACTCTACCTCACATGCACCGGTATTGGTACAGTTTCCAAAACCTTCTAAATCCATTTGCGCCACCATGTTTTTCACACGATCTGCCGCTTCGACTTGTCCTTGTGGTAACAACGCGTATTGCGATACTTTTGCCCCTACAAATAACATAGCAGAAGAGTTTTTACACGTAGCCACACAAGCACCACAACCAATACAAGTTGCTGCATCCATTGCTTCATCTGCTGCGTGTTTAGCGATTGGAATTGAGTTTGCATCTTGCGTATTTCCTGAAGTATTTACAGAAATGTAACCTCCTGAATGCTGAATTCTATCAAATGCCGAACGATCTACTACTAAATCTTTAATAACTGGAAAAGAAGCAGCTCTAAAAGGCTCTATAGTAATGGTATCTCCATCTTTAAACATACGCATGTGCAATTGACATGTTGTTACGCCTCTGTCTGGTCCATGTGCTTCTCCGTTGATAAACATCGAACACATTCCACAAATTCCTTCTCTACAATCATGATCAAAAGCAACAGGTTCTTCCCCTGCATTTACCAACTGTTCGTTCAACACATCCATCATTTCTAAAAAAGACATGTGCTCTGAAATTTCAGTCACTTTATAATCGACCATTTTACCTTTGTCGTTTGCATCTGATTGACGCCAAATCTTAAGTGTTAGATTCATAATTTTTATGCTTATGGCTGTTAGATTTTAGCTGTTCGTTTGGAACTAATAGCTAAATGCTAAAAGCAACTATTATTTATAACTTCTTTCTTTAACTTCTATATTCTCGTACACCAGTGCTTCTTTATGTAAAACAGCATCTTTTGGTTCTCCTTTATATTCCCAAGCAGACACAAATTGAAATTCTTTCATTCGCTTTGCTTCTCCGTCTTCAGTTTGGTGTTCTTCTCTAAAATGTCCTCCTGCAGATTCTTCTCTCACTAAAGCGTCTTTTGCAAACAATTCTCCTAATTCTAAGAAATCTGCTACTCTACCCGCTTTCGCTAATTGTTCGTTATATTCTGTTGCTGTTCCAGGAACAATAACATTTTTCCAGAAGTCTTTTCTTAAAGCAGAAATTTCTTCAACAGCTTCTTCTAAGCCTGCTTTGTTTCTAGACATTCCACATTTATCCCACATGATTTTTCCTAATTTCTTGTGGTAATAATCTACAGAATGAGTTCCTTTATTATTCACAAAGAATTCAATTCTTTCAGTAACTTCTTTTTCTGCTGCATCAAATTCCGGAGTGTCTGTTGCTATTTTTCCAGTACGAATGTCGTCTGATAAATAATCTCCAATTGTATATGGCAATACAAAATAACCATCGGCCAAACCTTGCATTAGTGCAGAAGCACCCAATCTGTTTGCTCCGTGATCAGAGAAATTTGCTTCTCCAATTGCATAACATCCAGGAATGGTCGTCATCAAATTATAATCAACCCAAACTCCACCCATGGTATAGTGTACCGCTGGATAAATCATCATTGGGGTTTCATATGGATTCTCGTCGACAATTTTTTCATACATCTGAAATAAGTTTCCATATTTCGCACGTACAATTTCTTGTCCTAATTCTTTAATTTTTGCTGCAGATGGATTTGAGATATTTTGAATCTTCGCTTGTTCTGAACCATAACGTTCAAAAGATGCTGCAAAATCTAAATACACTGCTTCTCCTGTTGCATTTACACCGTAACCTGCATCACAACGCTCTTTTGCGGCTCTTGAAGCTACATCACGCGGCACCAAGTTTCCAAAAGCAGGATAACGTCTTTCTAAATAATAATCTCTTTGGTCTTCTGTTAGTTGTGTCGGTTTTAATTTTCCTTCACGAATGGCTGTAACGTCTTCTAAGTTCTTAGGAACCCAAATACGTCCATCATTCCGTAACGATTCAGACATCAACGTTAATTTTGATTGATAATCTCCTGAACGTGGAATACATGTTGGGTGAATCTGTGTATAACAAGGATTTGCAAAATACGCTCCTTTTTTATGCACTTTCCATCCTGCAGTTACGTTAGAACCCATAGCATTGGTGGATAAGAAATAAACATTTCCATACCCTCCAGAAGCAATCACCACTGCATGTGCAGAATGACGTTCAATTTCTCCAGTTACTAAGTTACGTGCTATAATTCCTCTTGCTTTTCCGTCAACAACAACTACATCTAACATTTCATGGCGATTGAACATTTCAATCTTACCACGTGCAATTTGACGGTTCATTGCAGAATAAGCTCCTAATAATAATTGTTGTCCTGTTTGTCCTTTGGCATAAAAAGTTCTAGAAACTAAAACTCCTCCAAAAGATCGGTTATCTAATAGACCCCCATAATCACGTGCGAAAGGAACTCCTTGTGCCACACATTGATCGATAATATTTGCAGAAACTTCTGCCAATCTGTAAACGTTTGCTTCACGAGAACGATAATCGCCCCCTTTTACAGTGTCATAAAACAATCTGTAGGTAGAATCTCCATCTCCTTGGTAGTTTTTCGCAGCATTAATACCTCCCTGTGCCGCAATAGAATGTGCTCTACGTGGAGAATCTTGATAAGCAAATGATTTTACATTGTAGCCTAATTCTGCTAAGGTTGCAGAAGCAGAACCTCCTGCCAATCCTGTACCAACAACAATCACATCAATATGACGTTTGTTAGCAGGGTTTACCAAGTTAATATGATTTTTATAATCTGTCCATTTATCTTTCAATGGACCTTGTGGTACTTTTGAATCTAAAGCCATACTATAATGCGATTAATGGTTGAAGTGATGATACAATGCAATAAAAATAAATCCTGCTGGAATTATAATTGAATATGCTTTTCCAATATTTTGTGCTGCTTTCTTTCTTCCTACAGTACCTCCCATAGATTGAAAAGCAGAAGTGAAACCGTGTGCTAAATGCAATCCTAAAAAGACAAATGCAACAACATAAGCGCCTACTCTAATTGGATTCACAAATTTGTGTACCAATTCTTCATGATACCTATATCCATCGACACCTTCTAGCATTCCAGACCAATCGCCTTGAATAAATTTTGTATTGATTTCTGGAAACCAAAAATCAATAAAATGCAAAACGATAAACGCCAAAATTGTAATTCCGCTATAAATCATATTTCTACTAAACCAAGTAGAATTTGCAGCGCCATTATTCTTAGCATACGAAACGCCGTTTGCTTTGCTGTTTTTTAGCTCTAGAATGAAACCCATTACAAAGTGAAAAACAACTGCAAAGATTAAAACAGGTTGCAATGCAAACTGAACTACTGGATTTGTCCCCATAAAATGAGAAACCTCATTAAAAGTTTCTGGGCTAAAAACCGATAGAATATTAATTGCTAAATGCTGAAGTAAGAAGAACATTAAGAAGAACGCAGAAAGCGCCATTGCTACTTTTCTTCCAATTGAAGATTTAAAAAATCCACTCATTGTATAAATAGTTATAAATTTAAGGCGCAAAAATACACCGAAACAACTCGCAAAGCAAAGAAATTACAACGTTTTCGCTCGTATTTAGATTTATTTTAAATAATTCTAATCAATTTTAATTTGAAGCCAAGCAGCAGCATGAATTACTTCACCTCAAATGCACGCGCTTCATCACCAATTTTTACAACATATTTTCCTTTTGGCAGATAGAAAACACCGTTTTTAGCCGCTTTTAAAGCATCTCCTTTAGGGTTTTTCTTCTCAAAAGTTCTTTTCCCTTTTTTAGAAAAAGACACATCAAAAATCACTTCATTGTACCCTTTGTCTGCTAAAACTGTCATCGTATTTACTTTAACCGCATCTTTAAAAACTGCAATATTCATTTTTTGGGTTGAATTTGAATAAAAAGGAATCTTCAATTCAGGTGTATTCGCTTTTCTCCAAGGACTCCAAGAACGCCCCCAAGAACTATTTTTTCGAATGTCTTTCACCGCAAAAATATGTGCCTTTTTCACTAATACATCTTCCGTCATTTTTTGCAGAGGAGCAATGTCTGCTTTGTACAAACTACGTCCATGTGTTCCAATTATTAAGTGTTTTGCTGTGGGTTGAATCACCAAATCATGCACTGCAACATTGGGTATATTTTTACGAAACACTTCCCAAGACGTACCAGAATTTAGGGAAACATATACCCCGTTATCAGTTCCTACATACAAAATATGTTCGTTTTCTGGGTCTTCCTTCACCACATTTACAGCTGAAATAGGAAGGTTTTTATGGATGCTTTTCCATGTTTGCCCATAATCATCAGAAACGTATACATAGGAATTGAAATCGTCAAATCGATATCCATTTAAAGTAGCATATACGCGTTCTTTTTTATGTTTTGACGCGATGACTCTTGATACCCATAAATTTTGAGGTAAATCATTTGAGATTCGTGTCCAGCTTCCTCCGCCATTTTTAGTAACATGAATGTATCCATCATCGGAACCCACATAAATGACTCCAAATTGAAATGGACTTTCAGAAATTGACGTCAGCGTTCCGTAAGCGACATTTCCTTTCTTGCCTCCCGTAGTTAAATCGGCCGAAATGGTTTCCCAAGTAGTTCCTTTATTTAGAGAACGATGCAATTTGTTGCCTCCTAGATATAAAATATCTTGATTGTGTTTTGATAAATGAATGGGGGTTTGCCAATTAAATCGGTAAGGCGTTTCTCCTAAGGTATGTTTTGGTTGAATATAAGTTCTCTTTCCCGTTGCTCTGTTAATGCGATAATAGTTTCCAAATTGATATCCTGTATATACAATGTCTGGATTTCGATCGTCTACTTGCACTTGCATTCCATCTCCACCCATGATAGATTCATAGGGGTTTTTACCGGTTTGTTTCCATCCTTTATTCATTTTCGCATTGTTTGGAGCAACCCAAACTCCGTTGTCTTGCAAGCCTCCATAAACATGATAGTTTTTCTGATTGTCTGCATAGACCGAATAAAATTGGCCTACAGCAGGATCATTTAGCTTTGTCCAGTTTTTACCATCGTCGTAAGAAAGATTCAATCCTCCATCATTTCCATTTAAAAGATGTCCTGATTTGTTTGGATTTACCCACAGTGCTTGATGATCTGAATGCACGTTTTCTTTGCTAATTGATGTAAATGTTTTTCCACCATCTTTCGATTTTATAATAGGAACTCCCATTACATAAATACCGTTTTCATCTTGTAGATCTACTCGTATCTCTCCAAAATAATACCCATAAGAACTATACACACCATCCAAGAAGTTTTCATGTGTTTTCTTCCAAGACTTCCCGCCATTGGTTGTTTTAAAAACCTCTGCACCAATTACTTGTGTATCAAACAACATCGAATTGGCATCTTCTAAATAACTTGCCAAATCTATCGGTTTTACAGTTCCAACACGCACCATTTGTTTTACGTTTTCGGCGCGGTATTTTTCTTGAAAGCCGTTATTTTTTAGATAGGTATTCAGCTTTTTATCGGTTAATTGTAAAAAATCACTTGAAGACATGCTTTTAAAATCTTCTTTTGTTAAATCGTCTGAAGGTTTTTTATCTTTATTTTTTGGTCTTCTAAATTGACTGTCGTGCAAAGCATATACAGTATTTTCATTAAAAACGGCCAAACCTATTCTACCCACACCGTTTCCTGTTGGAAAACCACTTTTATCTGTAATCTTTGTCCATGAGCTTCCAGCATCCATACTTTTATAAATGGCAGAATTACTTCCGTCACCGTCAAAATTCCATGCTGTACGCGCTCTTTCCCATGAAGCAGCATACATCACATTAAAGTTCTCTGGCGCTGCCGCAACGTCTATAATACCTGTTTCATTATTTATGAACAATGACTTTGTCCAAGTTGCTCCTCCATCTGTTGTTTTAAACACCCCTCTTTCTTCATTAGAAGAATATAAATGGCCAATAACCCCTACTACAACTTCATCGGCATTCTTTGGGTTGATTAAAATTCTACTAATATGATGTGCATCTGGCAAACCAACATTGCTCCACGTTTTTCCTTGGTCGGTAGATTTTAAAATTCCGATTCCAGCATAACTTGATCGGGAAGAATTTTTCTCTCCAGTTCCTACCCATAGTGTTCCAGAATTCCAGTCGATAGCAATGTCTCCTACATTTTGCGTGGGAGCATTGTCAAGCAATGGCGTAAAAGTTGTTCCATTATTATTGGTATACCACAAACCTCCTGAAGCATACCCTACATAAAACTCTGTGGTATTCTCTGGATTTACAGCAACATCTGCCACACGTCCACTCATGACTGTTGGCCCCATACTGACGAAATTTACATTTTTAACCAACGAATTGTTTGCCAGTGTTGTTTTTTGAAGCAAAGCTTCTTGAATAAGAGCAGCATCGGTGGTTTGTTGTGCGAAAAAACTTACTGAAAAAAGAAATAAAATAACTTGAAAAACAGCTTTCATATGAGTTGAGATTTAGTTTAAAGTGATGAAATTACTACTTGTAAATTCAATGGCAAAAGAATTCAGCTAAAAACCCTTCCAAAACTTTGCAAACCCTAAACATAAAAGAATGTATCTTTGTCCCCAGAAACCACTACATAAGGTGTGTTTCTTAAATAATTTCTATGACATTTTCAGATTTAGGTTTATCTTCAGCTTTGGTGAAAGCCGTTGAAGAGAAAGGATATACCAAACCGTCTCCCATACAAGAAAAAGCAATTCCACATATTTTAGAAGGAAAAGATATTTTAGCTTCTGCGCAAACAGGAACTGGAAAAACAGCAGGATTTACCTTGCCTGTTTTACAATATTTATCAGAAACTAAACACCCAAAATACAGACCCTTACGTGCGTTGGTTTTAACACCAACAAGAGAATTGGCGGCACAGGTTCATGACAATATAAGAGAATACAGTAAATATGTAAAAATAAAATCGACGGTTATTTTTGGTGGTGTCAACGCAAAACCACAAATAGCAACCTTGAAAAATGGGGTTGATATTTTGGTAGCAACTCCAGGAAGATTGTTGGATTTACATGATCGAAAAGCACTCTCTTTTAAACGTGTAGATGTCTTAATTTTAGATGAAGCAGACAGAATGTTGGACATGGGTTTTGTGAGAGATATCAACAAAATTATTAGTTTTATGCCTGAAAAGCGTCAAAACTTAATGTTTTCTGCTACTTTTTCAAACGATATTAAAAAACTAGCTTCCGGGATTTTAAGAAATCCTGTTTCCGTAGAAACGGCGCCTCAAAATTCAACAGCAAAAAAAGTAACCCACAAGGTTTATAAAGTTGACAAAAAAAAGAAAACCGAGTTTACCATTAAATTAATTAAAGACAACAATTGGACGCAGGTGTTGGTTTTTACAAGAACCAAACACGGTGCAAACAAATTGACTGAAAAGCTAATAAAAGCGGGCATTTCTGCTGCTGCAATTCACGGAAATAAAAGTCAAGGAGCCAGAACAAAAGCGCTTCGAAATTTCAAAGACAATACCATTAAGATTTTAGTAGCTACCGATATTGCTGCGCGTGGTTTAGACATTCCATTATTGCCACACGTTATTAATTTTGAATTGCCAAACGTTCCTGAAGATTATGTACATCGAATTGGAAGAACAGGAAGAGCCGGTGCTGCTGGAGAGGCAATCTCTTTGGTTTGTAGTGAAGAAGTAGAATACCAAAACGAGATTGAAAAATTATTAAAAGAGAAATTGAACTCTACAATCGTAGAAGGTTTCGAACCAACGGATACAGCACCTCCAAAAAGAGCAGCTACCCAAAGCAAAGGTTCTTTTGGAAAGAAAAAATCGGGTTCTGGAGGGAATCGACCTAAAAACAAACCGCATTTCAAAGGAAACAAAAATACGCCAACTTCGGGACGTGGAAGAACAGGCGCTCCAAAGAGAAAACGTACTTAAAAAACAGGGTTTCTTTATTAAAGATTAAAGACCACATAAAAACATCGAAAATAAATCGGTGTTGTTATGTGGTTTTTTTTGATCCAAAAGATTGCATTCCGCAAACAGCACATCTAGACGCAACAACAACCATCCTTTTTAAGAATCTTTACCCAATGAATTTAGAACGAAATTTAAATCGTTTTAAGTTGCTGTTTATTATTGCTACCTTTGAAATCTAAATAGGTTTCCCATGAAATACCAACCCATAAATTCAGCACTTTTTATAAAAAATCGTAAAAATTTTGCTTCGCTAATGCAAAAAAATAGCTTGGCTATTTTTAATTCGAATGATATTTATCCGATCAGTGCAGACAGTACCATGCCCTTTGAACAACATCGAGACCTCTTTTATTTGAGTGGCGTAGACCAAGAAGAAAGTGTATTAATGCTCTTTCCAGATTGCCCCAATGAAAACTTACGAGAAGTCCTTTTTCTGACGGAAACCAATGAACACATTGCCGTTTGGGAAGGTGAAAAATTAACCAAAGAGGCAGCGTTTAATACCTCTGGGGTTCAAACGGTGTTTTGGCTTCAAGATTTAGAGAAAGTATTATTTGAAATGACTACTTACTGTGATACTTTTTACATTAATACCAACGAACATTACAGAGCCAATGTAGTGACTGAAACGCGGGAAGATCGTTTTACAAAATGGTTGTTGGCAAAATATCCTGCACACAGTGTTGCTAAAAGCAATCCTATTTTACAGCGCTTGCGTGCCGTTAAAGATCCGATTGAATTGGATTTAATGCAACAAGCTTGTGACATTACCGAAAAAGGTTTTAGAAGAATTCTAAATTTCATACAACCCGGTGTTTGGGAATATGAAATTGAAGCAGAATTGATTCATGAATTCATAAAAAATCGCTCTAAAGGATTTGCCTATACTCCAATAATTGCGAGTGGAAACAATGCCAATGTATTGCACTATATCGAAAACAATCAACAATGTAAAGCGGGCGATTTAATCTTGTTTGATGTTGCGGCAGAATATGCCAATTATAAAAGTGATTTATCAAGAACGGTTCCGGTTTCTGGAAAATTTTCTGAAAGACAAAAAGCAGTATACAACGCAGTAAACCATGTAAAAAAAGAGGCAACAAAGCTCTTAACACCAGGAACGATTTGGAAAGATTACCATGTTGAAGTTGGCGGAATTATGACGGCAGAATTACTGAAATTAGGTTTACTCGACAAAGCAGATGTTCAGAATGAGGATAAAAATTGGCCTGCATACAAAAAGTATTTCATGCACGGTACCAGCCATCATATTGGTTTAGACACGCACGATTATGGATTGCTTCACAAACCGATGGAAGCCAATATGGTATTTACGGTAGAACCTGGGATTTACATTCCTGAAGAAGGTTTTGGAATTCGTTTGGAAGATGATGTGGTGGTTCAAGAAAACGGAGCCCCTTTTAATCTGATGGGAAATATTCCTATTGAAGCAGATGAAATTGAAGATATTATGAATGCTTAATATAAAAAGCGAGTTGAAAGACTCGTTTTTTTTATCCCAAAGAATTGATAAATTGAATGCTGCGGGTGTTGAACATTTCTGGCTGTTCTACATTCACTACATGCCCACAATTGTCTACCACATAAAGGGAGGAACTGCTGTGTTTGGAAACAATGTTTTTTATAGAAGGTAAAAACAAATGGTCTTCTGCACCCATCACATAAAAAGTAGGAATTTTAATGTCTTTGGCTCTAAAAAGTCTTAATAGTGGATTGATTTCTGAAGTCAACTTAAACCAACGAATAAATTCTTTTTGGTATAATTTCTTCGCTTCGTTGACAAATAATAATCTCGATTTTTTGTGATTCTTCTTTGGCATAATAATAAATGCAAAGAGTTTGTATAATAGCATATAGGGCACCACAGATTTAAAAAGATTGCCCACTTTCATTAACACTTGCGAGCGGAAATTCATTTTTATAATTGCACCTCCCATGATCATGCTCTGAACCATTGCTGGTTTTTTTTCGGCCAAGTTTCGAATCAAAATTGTTCCTAAAGAAATGCCAATAAAATGCGATTTCTTTATTTTTAAATGCGCAAGAACCTCCACAATATCATCGGTTATCGAATCAAAAGTATATTTTGGATTGAAGGTATCTTTTAAGGTCGGTTTGCTATCTCCGTGTCCTCGCAAATCGAGAATTAACACGTTAAAATGCTTTTTAAAAGCACGCACTTGTTTGAACCATATAGAGCTACTACCACCTGCTCCATGAACAAAGGTCACCCATTTTTTGGAAGAGGCATGTGGATATGTGTAATAGTTTAACAAAAGCTGTGTTTTAGATCTAGGTCAAAAATAACCTATTTATATTTTATAACCATAAAAACACTTTTTTTAAAGTACTTTTAATTGGAGGTCTTGGTTTTGAAAACAGGAACATTCAACCCAACAAAAACCAAAAAAGCTGGAAGCACCCATCCTAAACTGGCGTTTGCCAATGGAATGAAATTTTTTAAATCTACTAAATATGCGCTTGGAATTACAAAGCCTAAAAAATTGGGGATGCTGAACAAAAAGGTGACCAATACCACGCTTCTAAATACTTTTTTGGAAGCCAATTTGTCTGGAAGTACATTCAAAACAATCAATACAATGGTAATGGGATATAAAAACATCAAGGCAGGAACGGCTAATGTAATGATAAAACCTACTTGATAACTTCCTACCAAAACTCCAATGGCAGCTGCTATTGCTGCCGTAATGAGGTAGGCTTTTTTAGAATTTTTACAGATTCCGCTGATGTAATCTGCGGTTCCTGTAACAATTCCAACCGCGGTTGTAAAACACGCCAATGCCACCAAAACACTTAAAAACTGGGTGCCAAAATTGCCCAATGTTTGGGTACTCAATCCTGATAAAACGGCAGTTCTTGTGGTGCCTTCTGCAAAAGCTGTCTCTTATACGCATCTCCGAGCCCGCGAGACCGTACTAGATCTCGTATGCCGTC
>OLII01000880.1_pt1 | contig 10974 bp, 10 predicted proteins | sample 1609481 | NCBI WGS metagenome assembly OLII01 (sample SAMN05416859, study PRJEB24817) | seawater metagenome | isolation source: Sea water | place: Canada:Atlantic | collected 2013-11
AACCGCCGACCCTCTGCTTGTAAGGCAGATGCTCTCCCGGCTGAGCTAATCACCCGTGTGCTTCGCTGAGGTGGTGAAATTTACGCAGGTATCGAACCTAAGTCAATACCAGTGTTGAAGTTTTTTTCACTTTCGTAAAAAAACAGCTGCAGGCTTCAAGCAACAAGCTGCAAGTAAAAGCAGAATCAAAAGCCGATTGCACAGGTTCTTGCAGCGTGCCGCGTGAAGCCTGCCGCTTACGTGTAAATCATCTTCTTGGTCATGCCACCGTCCACCACGAACTCCTGGCCGGTGACAAAACCCGCGTTGCGCGACAACAGCCATGCCACCATCGCCGCCACATCTTCCACGGTCCCTACCCTGCCCGCCGGGTGCTGCGCATGGTCGGCCTCGCTCAAGGGCTCGGCACGGCGCAGCGAAGGGTCCCGCGCATCGATCCAGCCAGGGCTGACAGCGTTGACGCGGATCTCCGGGCCCAGGCTCATGGCCAGTGCGTGGGTCAGGGCCAGCAGCCCGCCCTTGCTCGCAGCATAGGCCTCGGTATCGGGTTCGGACTGTGCCGCACGGGTGGACACCAGGTTGACGATGGCGCCGCAATGCGCGCGCAGGTAAGGCGCACAGTGCTTGGCCAGCAGCATCGGGCCACCCAGGTTGACCGCCAGCACGCGGTTCCAGTGGTTCAGGCTGAGGCTTTCGAGGGTGGTATTGTGCGGGTCGGCAATCGCCGCGTTGCACACCAGCGCATCCAGGCGCCCGAACTGCCCCAGCACCTCGGCCACGCCCACCGTCACCTGGGCCTCGTCGGCCACGTCCATGCCGACGAACCAGGCGTTGTCACCGAGCACCTTGGCCACCTTCGCGCCACGGGCCCGATCCAGGTCGGTGAGCACCACTTGCCAGCCCTCGCTGATCAGCCAGGCCGCGATGCCCAGGCCGATCCCGCGTGCAGCGCCGGTTACCAGCGCCACACGCCCGTTGTGGCTGCTCTCGCTCACCGACCAGTCGATCACAGCGCCGCCAGACCGCGCGCCAGGTCGGCCTGCAGGTCGCCCACGTCTTCCAGGCCCACGGCAACCCTGATCAGGCTGTCGCGAATCCCGGCGGCCTCACGCTCCTGCGGTGCCAGACGGCCGTGGGAGGTGGTGGCCGGGTGGGTGATGGTGGTCTTGCTGTCACCCAGGTTGGCGGTGATCGAAATCAGCCGCGTGGCGTCGATGAAGCGCCATGCGCCCTCCTTGCCACCCTTGACCTCGAAGCTCACCACCGCACCGAAGCCGCGCATCTGGCGCTTGGCCAGCTCGTGCTGCGGGTGGCTTGGCAGGCCCGCGTAATGCACCTTCTCGACACCGTCCTGCTGCTCCAGCCACTCGGCTAGGGCCTGGGCATTGGCGCAGTGGGCGCGCATGCGCAGGTTCAGCGTTTCCAGGCCCTTGAGGAACACCCAGGCGTTGAACGGGCTCAGCGTCGGCCCCGCAGTACGCAGAAAGCCCACCACTTCCTTCATGTGCTCGTTGCGTCCGGCGACCACGCCGCCCATGCAGCGGCCCTGGCCGTCGATGAACTTGGTCGCCGAATGCATGACGATGTCCGCGCCCAGCTTCAATGGCTGTTGCAGGGCCGGAGTGCTGAAGCAGTTGTCCACCACCAGCAGCGCGCCCCGGGCATGGGCGATCTCGGCCAGCGCGCCGATGTCCACCAGCTCGGCCAGTGGATTGGACGGCGACTCGACGAACAGCAACCTGGTGTTGGCCTTGATCGCCTGTTCCCAGCCAGCCAGGTTGGCCAGCGGCACGTAGTCGACCTGCACGCCGAAGCGCTTGAAGTACTTCTCGAACAGGCTGATGGTCGAACCGAACACGCTCTGCGAGACCAGCACGTGGTCGCCAGCGCTGCACAAGGCCATCACCAGCGACAGGATCGCGGACATGCCTGTGGAGGTGGCGACCGCCTGCTCGGCGCCTTCCAGGGCGGCGATGCGCTCCTCGAAGGCCCTTACGGTCGGGTTGGTGTAGCGCGAATAGACGTTGCCTGGAACCTCGCCGGCGAACCGCGCAGCGGCATCGGCCGCCGTACGGAACACGTAGCTGGAGGTGAAGAACAGCGGGTCGCTGTGCTCACCTTCCGGCGTGCGATGCTGGCCGGCGCGTACCGCCAGCGTATCGAAAGCGACCCCGTCGAGGTCGCTGTCCAGGCGCCCGGCATCCCATTGCTGTGTCATGCCGTTGCTCCCCTTGTCAGTTGTTGTAAAGGTCGATGATCGCGCTAACCGCCTGGTTCTTGACCTTGGAGGCGTCGTTGCGCGCCTGCTCGATCTTGTCCAGGTAGGCGGCGTCGATGTCGCCAGTCACGTACTGGCCATCGAATACCGCGCAATCGAAATGCTCGATCTTGATCTTGCCACCACCTACAGCCTCGATCAGGTCCGGCAGGTCCTGGTAGACCAGCCAGTCGGCGCCGATCAGTTCGGCCACGTCCTGGGTGCTGCGGTTGTGCGCGATCAGTTCATGAGCGCTCGGCATGTCGATGCCGTAGACGTTGGGGAAGCGCACCGCTGGCGCGGCGGAGCAGAAGTAGACGTTCTTCGCGCCGGCTTCGCGGGCCATCTGGATGATCTGCTTGCAGGTGGTGCCGCGCACGATCGAGTCGTCGACCAGCATCACGTTCTTGCCGCGGAACTCCAGCTCGATGGCATTGAGCTTCTGGCGTACCGACTTCTTGCGCGCGGCCTGGCCGGGCATGATGAAGGTACGGCCGATGTAGCGGTTCTTGACGAAGCCTTCACGGAACTTCACGCCCAGGTGGTTGGCCAGTTCCAGCGCCGCGGTACGGCTGGTGTCGGGAATCGGGATGACCACGTCGATGTCGTGCTCGGGACGCTCGCGCAGAATCTTCTCGGCAAGCTTCTCGCCCATGCGCAGGCGCGCCTTGTACACCGACACACCGTCGATGATCGAATCCGGGCGGGCCAGGTAAACGTGCTCGAAGATGCAGGGGGAAAGCTTGGGCGCGATGGCGCACTGGCGGGTGTGCAGCTTGCCTTCTTCGGTGATGTACACCGCTTCGCCCGGCGCCAGGTCGCGGATCAGGGTGAAGCCGAGCACGTCCAGCGAGACGCTTTCGGAGGCGATCATGTATTCGACGCCTTCGTCGGTGTGACGCTGGCCGAACACGATCGGGCGGATGCCGTTCGGATCGCGGAAGCCGACGATGCCGTAGCCGGTGATCATCGCCACCACCGCGTAGCCACCCACGCAACGGTTGTGCACGTCGGTCACGGCGGCGAACACGTCTTCCTCGGTCGGTTGCAGCTTGCCGCGCACCGCCAGCTCATGGGCGAATACGTTGAGCAGCACTTCGGAGTCGGAGTTGGTGTTGACGTGGCGCAGGTCGGACTCGTAGATCTCCTTGGCCAGTTGCTCCACATTGGTCAGGTTGCCGTTGTGCGCCAGGGTGATGCCATACGGCGAGTTGACGTAGAACGGCTGGGCCTCGGCCGAGGTCGAGCTGCCCGCAGTCGGGTAGCGCACATGACCGATGCCCATGTGGCCCACCAGACGCTGCATGTGACGCTGCTGGAACACGTCACGTACCAGGCCGTTGTCCTTGCGCAGGAATAGTCGGCCATCATGGCTTGTAACGATACCGGCAGCATCCTGGCCGCGGTGCTGGAGCACGGTTAGCGCGTCATACAGCGCCTGATTGACGTTCGACTTACCGACGATACCGACGATGCCACACATGCGACGCAACCCCTACATTATGAAACTTGACGGATCAGCACTCAGGGCGCTTTGGGCCCAAGCAACTGTTCTTGAAACGGGAGATCAGCCGGTGCGCTGATTCCGCTGGCTAGCCACTGGCTGGTCAGCCCCAGAATGAGGTTTTTCGACCAGTCAGCCACCAATAGAAATTGTGGCAGCAGGCGAGACTCCTGCCACCACGGGTCCTGTTGTACCGGCCCCAGGCTCAGCAGCCCGACCGCCACCACGACGAGCAGGGCCCCGCGAGCGGCGCCGAACGCCATGCCCAGGAAGCGATCGGTCCCGGACAACCCAGTGACGCGAATCAGCTCGCCGATCAGAAAATTGATCATTGCCCCCACCAGCAAGGTGGCGACGAAAAGAATGGCACATCCGGCTATCACCCGCGCCGATGGCGTCTGGATGTAGCCTTCAAGGTACTGCGAGATACCGCCACCGAACATCCAGGCGACCGCACCGGCGATGATCCAGGTAAGCAGCGACAAGGCTTCCTTGACGAAACCGCGCTTGAGACTGATCAGCGAAGAAACGGCGATGATCGCGAGAATCGCCCAGTCGACCCAGGTAAATGCCACAGTGCTGCCTGCAAACGGATAAGGCGGCGCATTTTACCAGAGCGGTGGGCTATCGGTAAGCGGTGATTTGCCGTCCGGCGGCGGCCGGACGGCGGGGGGTCAGCTACGTTCGGGCTGGAAGCGCACCACAAAACCCTTGAGGTTCTGCTGGCGGTTGATCACATCGCGCAGGCGCTCGGCTTCGGCACGCTCGATCAGCGGCCCGACGAACACCCGGTTGGTACCTTCGGCCGAGCGAACATAGGCGTTGTAGCCCTGGCTACGCAGGGTTTTCTGCAGGTTCTCGGCATTGGCGCGGTTGGACAGGCTGGCCAGTTGCACCGACCAGCTCACCGGCAGGCCATTGCCATCGACCTTGGCAGGTGCACTGGCAACCGGCTTGGCCGGGGCCGCCGCAGGCTTGCTGACCGGCGCAGGCGTGGCCGGCTTGGCCTCCGCCACCGGCGCGGCGGGCGCTGGGGTGGGTGCAGTCACCACCGGTGCCGGGGCAATGGGCGTGCTCGGTGCGCTGGGTTCCTGGGCGGTGAGCGCCTCATCCTGGATCACCTGCGGCTCGGGCACCTCCACCGGTTCCACCTGCACCTGCGGCAAGGCCGGCACAGCCGGGGCGGCGGGCGCCTCGACATGCACCTGGCGCAGCTCGTCCTCACGGGTGAACAGCATCGGCAGGAAGATCACCGCCAGTGCCACCAGCACCAGCGCGCCCACCATCCGCTGCTTGACGACTTTATCCAGCAACGCCATTTGCCCCGTCCTCCATGGTCTGCCGGCTCAGCCACTGCAGGGCCTCGCCGACACAGAAAAATGATCCGAACAGCAGGATCTGGTCGCCTGCCGTCGCTTGCGCACACTGCCCGTCAAGGGCGTCGGCGACGCTTGCATACGACTTCACGTCGGCGCCAAGGTTCTGCAACGCGGCCTGCAACTCGCTTGCAGGCCGGCTGCGAGCGGTATCCAGTGGCGCGACCGCCCAGTGGGCCACTTGCGCATGCAGCGGTTCGATCACCCCGGCCAGGTCCTTGTCGGCCAGCAGGCCGAACACCGCCAGGCGCCTGCCGGCCACCGGGCGCGAAGCCAGGCGCTGAGCGAGGTACTGGGCCGCATGTGGATTATGGCCGACGTCGAGCAGAATGCTCAGGTGCTTGCCCTGCCAGATGAACTGGCGACGGTCGAGACGCCCGACGATACGGGTGTCGCGCAGTGCCTGGGCGATCTGCGCGGCATTCCAGGGCAGGCCGGTCAGCAGGTAGGTCTGCAACGCCAGCGCCGCGTTTTCCATGGGCAGATCGAGCAACGGCAGGTCGTGCAGCTCGACGGCATTGCCGTGCGCATCCACGCCCCGCCACTGCCAGTACTGGTCGGTGCTGGACAGGTCGAAGTCGCGTCCGCGCAGCAGGAACCGGCAGCCTAGTTCGCGTGCCTTGTCCAGCAGCGGCTGCGGCGGGTCGAGGTCGCCACACAGCGCCGGCTTGCCGGCACGGAAAATCCCGGCCTTCTCGAAGGCCACCGACTCACGGGTATCGCCAAGGAAATCGCAATGGTCGACACCGATACTGGTGACCACGGCAAGGTCAGCGTCCACCAGGTTGACGGTGTCGAGCCGCCCGCCCAGGCCCACTTCAAGCACCACGGCGTCCAGCGCCGACTGCTGGAACAGCCAGAACGCCGCCAGGGTACCGGCCTCGAAGTAGGTCAGGGAGGTCTCGCCACGCGCCGCTTCGACGGCGGCGAATGCCTGGCACAGCTGCGCATCGCTGGCCTGCTGGCCGTCGATCTGCACCCGCTCGTTGTAGCGCAGCAGGTGCGGCGAGCTGTAGACCCCGACCTTCAGGCCCTGGGCCTGCAGCAGGCTGGCCACGAAGGCACAGGTAGAGCCCTTGCCGTTGGTGCCGGTAACGGTAATCACCCGAGGCGCGGGCTGGCCCAGCCCGAGGCGCGTTGCGACCTGCCGCGAACGCTCCAGGCCCATGTCGATTGTCGACGGGTGCAACTGCTCGAGGTAGGCGAGCCACTCGCCCAGGGTGCGCTGGGTCATACGTTGGCAGGCACCGGTGGTACCACGATCGGCTCGATCACGGGGGCGACGAACTTCGGCGTCGGCAGGCCCATCATCTGCGCCAGCAGATTGCCCAGGCGCGGGCGCAGTTCGGATCGGGCGATGATCATGTCGATGGCACCGTGCTCCAGCAGGAACTCGCTGCGCTGGAAGCCTTCAGGCAGTTTTTCGCGCACGGTCTGTTCGATAACCCGAGGGCCGGCAAAGCCGATCAGCGCCTTGGGCTCGCCCACGATCACGTCGCCGAGCATTGCCAGGCTGGCCGAAACGCCGCCGTAAACAGGGTCGGTGAGAACCGAGATGAACGGGATGCCTTCTTCGCGCAGGCGCGCCAGCACGGCGGAGGTCTTGGCCATCTGCATCAGCGAGATCAGCGCTTCCTGCATGCGCGCGCCGCCCGAGGCCGAGAAGCAGACCATCGGGCAACGGTTTTCCAGGGCATAGTTGGCGGCACGCACGAAACGCTCGCCGACGATGGCACCCATCGAACCGCCCATGAAGGAGAACTCGAACGCACTGACCACCACCGGCATGCCCAGCAGGGTACCGCTCATGGAAACCAGGGCGTCCTTTTCGCCGGTCTGCTTCTGCGCAGCAACCAGGCGGTCCTTGTACTTCTTGCCGTCGCGGAACTTCAGGCGGTCGACCGGCTCCAGGTCGGCACCCAGCTCATTGCGGCCTTCGGCGTCGAGGAAGATGTCGATGCGTGCACGTGCGCCGATGCGCATGTGGTGATTGCACTTGGGGCACACATCCAGGGTCTTTTCCAGCTCCGGACGATACAGCACGGCCTCGCAGGACGGGCATTTGTGCCACAGCCCTTCGGGTACCGAGCTCTTCTTCACCTCGGAACGCATGATCGAAGGGATCAGTTTGTCTACCAACCAGTTGCTCATGCTTTCTTTCTCCAGTAGCGGCGACCGGCAGGCAAAAGTTGCCGGGTCACGCGTATGCCCTTGAGCTCAATTCGTGTATGACGCGATGATGAACCGTGGCCGGCGGTGCGCGTTCAGCGCGGTACCACCCTGCCCCAGCTTCATCGTCAACCTGTAAAGGCGACGCCGGTGGCGCCGCCCGGTAATTTCGATCGGCCCGTGGGCGCGATCCGGCAGCAACGGGCTGCGAAAGCTATGGACGATGGCGCACCGCCAGCCGTCACATCGAGCATTCGCCCGCCCCTCACGCCTGGCGCACCGCGCGCATGAACGCCTCGATGCGGGCCGGGTCCTTGATGCCCTTGGCCTGCTCCACCCCACCACTGACGTCCACTGCATAAGGACGCACCTGGGCGATGGCCGCCCCGACATTGTCGGCCGAGAGGCCGCCAGCCAGGATGATCGGCTTGCTCAGGTGCTCGGGTATCAGGGACCAGTCGAACGCCTCGCCGGTTCCGCCCGGAACGCCGGCCACGAAAGTGTCGAGGAGGATGCCGCTGGCCTTGGCGTACTGCTGGCAGCCGGCCTCCAGGTCATCCCCGGGACGAACCCGCAGAGCCTTGATCCAGGGACGGTGGTAGCCGTCGCAGTCGGCCGGGGTTTCGTCGCCATGAAACTGCAGCAGGTCCAGCGGCACGGCGTCGAGGATCTCGTTGAGCTCACAGCGGCTGGCGTTGACGAACAGGCCCACGGTGGTGACGAAGGGCGGCAGCGCAGCGATGATCGCCCGCGCCTGCTGCACGTTCACCGCCCGTGGACTTCTGGCGTAGAACACCAGCCCGATGGCATCGGCGCCCGCCTCGGCCGCGGCCAGCGCATCCTCGATGCGGGTAATCCCGCAGATCTTGCTGCGAACGGCGGACATGGCCTGTGAACCTCAGCTGAACCGGAAAGCTCCGGATGTTAGCAAATGCCTTGCGGGCCGTCAGCCGTCAACGACTCGTAACCCGTAAGGAAATGTGGCCCGATGAAACGCTCGGGCAGTTCGAACTCGTCATGGTATTCCACCTGCACCAGGTACAGCCCGAACGGGTGCGCGGTCACCCCGCCGGTACGACGCACGCGGCTTTCGAGCACTTCCCTGGCCCACTCGGGCGGACGCTCGCCGGCGCCGATGGTCATCAGCACGCCGGCAATGTTGCGCACCATGTGATGCAGGAAGGCGCTGGCACGGATATCCAGCACGATCATGCGCCCATGCCGGCTCACCCGCAGGTGATGGATCTGCTTGATCGGCGACTTGGCCTGGCACTGGCCGGCGCGGTAGGCGCTGAAGTCATGGGTGCCCACCAGGTAGGCTGCGGCTTCGGCCATGCGCCCGGCATCGAGTGGGCGGTGATTCCAGGTGACCTGGTCGCCCAGGTGCGCCGGGCGGATCTGGTCGTTGTAGATCACGTAGCGGTAGCGCCGGGCAATGGCCTTGAAGCGCGCGTGAAAGTGCGCCGGCATCTGCCTGGCCCACGACACGCTGACGTCATGCGGCAGGTTGATGTTGGCGCCCATGGTCCAGGCCTTCATGCTGCGCACCGCCCGCGTGTCGAAATGCACCACCTGGCCGCTGGCATGCACGCCGGCATCGGTACGCCCGGCGCACTGCAGCGACACTGGCGAGTCGGCGACCTTCGACAGTGCCTCCTCGAGGGTCTGCTGCACGCTCGGCACGCCACTGGCCTGGCGTTGCCAGCCACGGTAGCGGGTGCCTTTGTATTCCACGCCCAGCGCGATTCTGAAAAAGCCTTCGGCGGCCATTTCGGCTGCGGCGTTATCGATGATTTCCAAGGGGATACAGCCTGTCGGTTTACGCAATGGCGCGGATTATAACGACAACGGCAGCCACGAGGGCTGCCGTTGGCCTTTCAGGTGGGCGTTCAGCTCATCTGCGAACGCAGTTCGATGGCTTCCTTGCGCTGGGTCTCGGTACCTTCCTTCATCACTTCGTCGAGTATCTCGCGGGCGCCGTCGTTGTCGCCCATGTCGATGTAGGCACGTGCCAGATCGAGCTTGGTGGCGGCTTCGTCGGTACCGGAGAGGTAGTCGAACTCCGGCTCGTCGAGCATCAGGTCGGAGGCGTCTTCGGCGGTGAAGTGCGGCGCGATGGAAGGCTGCTCGAGGTTCTGCGAGAGCTTGTCGAGCTCGGCGTTGACGTCGTCCAGCTCGGCGGCAAAGCTGGCGTCCAGCGGGTCCGGCTCGTCGGCCAGGGACAGGTCGAAATCATCAGCCAGGTCCGGGAAGCTGTCATCCAGCCCCAGTGAGTCATCGAACGCGGCCAACTGGGCCTCGATATCCAGTGGCGCTTCAGGCGTAGCGGCGGGTGCAGCTTCAGGCGCCGGTGGCGCAAGGTCGGCGCCCATGTCGAGGTCGAAGTCGGACAGGTCATCCAGGATTGGCTCGGGCTCGACCGGTGCAGGTTCGGGCATCGGCTCGGCAGGCACCTCGGCGGGTGTCTCGGCCGGCACTTCAGTCACTGCCTGCTCCTGCACGTCGGGCACGTGCGGCGCTGGCGTCTCGGCCTGGGCCTGGGCCTGGGTCTGCTCTTGCAGCAGGGTATCGAAATCGAGGTCGTCGAGCGCCGCGATATCGGCAGGCGGCGCGGCCTGCGGGGCCTGAGGATCATCGATCTGCAGGTCTGCCAGGCCCTCGAGACCTTCGAGGTCTTCAAGGCCTTCCAACCCCTCCAGGTCATCCAGGCTCAGGTCGAAGGCGCTGTCCAGGTCGTCTTCGCCCGGCAACTCGATTTCCGGCTCGGGCTGCGGGTCGTCCTGCAGCAGGTCCTGCACATACTGGGCATCCAGCTCGGCGGCCAGGGCCGCAGCGCTGACGCCCGCTGCGGCCACGCCGAGCATGGCCGGGTAACGCTGCTTGAGCGACTCGACATCGGCGTGGTTCTGACCATTGGCAACCAGTTGGCGCTCGTGGCCGACAAAAGCGTCACGGTCGCCCTGGCGGGCATAGACTTCCATCAGCTTCAGGCGCAGGTCGGCGCGCTCGGGGGCCTGCTCCACCGCAGGCTCCAGCAGCTCGGCGGCATGGTTCAGACGACCGCGGGCAATGCTCAGGTCGACTTCCGCCAGCAGGGCATCGTCATTTGGCGCGGGGGCGTCCTCGGCCGGTGCCTGCACGGCAGCCGCGATGACGGCCGGTGCCACCACCGCAGCCGGGGCCGAAGACGGAACCTCTACCGGCTCGGGCGCGGGCTCGACCACGGGGGCCGGCTTGGGCTCGAATTCCGGCTCCAGCTCCAGCTCGGACTCCGGGTCCAGCCTGTCGTAGGCGGGTGCTACCTCGGCAGCCGCAGCCGCTGCAGCGGAGGCCGCCACCACACCCGGCGCCAGGGTCACGCTCGGCGCGGAGACCTCCAGGCCCTCGAAACTGCTTTGCGGCAGGTCCATGTCCGGCCCCAGGCCCAGGTCGCTTTCCTCGGCCAGGGCTCGCGCCATGCGCATGTGCTTTTCAGCCTCCTGCTGGGCACGACGCTTGCGCGCCAACAGCAGCAGAAGCAACAACAGCACCAGCAAGGCTGAACCTGCGATCAGCGCCAGCAGCCAGCTGTTGCCCAGCAGGTCGTCGAGCATCTTGTCCGAATCGCTCGGGGTAACGGCTGTCTCTTATACACATCTGACGCTGCCGACGATCTACTCTGTGTAGAT
>OLII01000881.1_pt1 | contig 10970 bp, 10 predicted proteins | sample 1609481 | NCBI WGS metagenome assembly OLII01 (sample SAMN05416859, study PRJEB24817) | seawater metagenome | isolation source: Sea water | place: Canada:Atlantic | collected 2013-11
CAGAGTAGATCGTCGGCAGCGTCAGATGTGTATAAGAGACAGGCCCACCACATGTCCGCGTTCGGTGTCGGCCGATACGCTGGCGGCATGCGCCACCAGCAGTTGCGCCACCACCGCCAACAGGCCGGTCAGGGCCATGCCGACAAACAGCCAGGCGCTGCTGGTGGCCAGCGCGATCATCAGCAGGGCCAGCACCGACAGCAGCGACTGCAGCACGATCAGCCGGCGCCGCTCGAACAGGTCGCCCAGAGGCACCAGCAGTATCAGGCCCAGGCCGTAGCCCACCTGGGTCAGGGTCACCACCAGCCCCACCAGCGCCGGGTCGATGGCGAAGTCGCGGGCCATCGCGTCCAGCAGTGGCTGGGCGTAATACACGTTGGCCACCGCCAGTGCGCAGGCGACGGAGAACAGCAGGGCGAGCCACGGCGAAAGCCGGGGCGCAGGGGAGGCGGGCATGGCGATATCCTATGTGGTTGCATAATGAAACTGGTTGTATGCTGAGAGGACCGGTTTTATATTGCAACTACTTTTTTCAGCCTGCCGAGAGCGACCATGGTTCAGCGTACCCGCCTGCAAGATGCCGAATGCCCGGTGGCCCGGTCACTGGACGCGATCGGTGACTGGTGGTCGCTGTTGATCGTGCGTGATGCGTTTGATGGCTTGCGCCGCTTTGGCGAGTTCCAGCGCAACCTGGGCATGGCCAAGAACATTTTGGCCTCGCGCTTGCGCCAGTTGGTGGAGCACCGGATTCTGGAGCTGGTGCCGGCGTCGGATGGCAGCGCGTACCAGGAGTACGTGCTGACCGAGAAGGGGCGCGGGCTGTTTCCCTTGATCGTGGGGCTGCGCCAGTGGGGCGAGGCGTTTTTCTACCAGCCTGGCGAGGCGCATTCGGTGCTGGTGGACCGCCAGAGCGGGGCACCGGTGGGCCCGCTGCAGCTGCGAGCGGCGGATGGGCGGGTGCTGGGGCCGGATGATTGCGTGCGGGTGGCGGGGCCGCCGCCGGCCTGACCTGCCTCATCGCGGGTCAGGCCGCTCCCACAGGGCACTGCAAGCCTTGTGGGGGCGGGCTTGAACCGCGATGGGGAGCGCTGCGGGGCGACGGTGCGTCAGCCCCTAGCGCAGCGCTGCGACCAGCTTCGCCAAGGTGTCGATCACCGCGCTGCCCAGCGCCTTGGAGCGTTCACCCGACCAGCCGGTCACCGCATCGGGCGCGTCGTCGTGGTCCTTGAACGGCATCTCCAGGGTCAGCGACAGGCAGTCATGCGCCTGGCCCACCGCATTGCATGCCAGGGTCATGTTGGCCTGCCCAGGCTTGCTGCGCGGGTAGCCGTGGGTGGTCTGGAAGTCCCGGGTCACGCTGCACAGGGTGCTGCGAAAACGCTCCTCCAGTGCCGCGATCCGATCCGTGTAGCCCGGGTTGCCTTCGCACCCGGCCGTGAACACATGGGGTATTTCCTCATCGCCATGGGCATCCAGGAACAGGTCCACGCCATACAGCTTCATCTGCTGCTGGGCGAACAGCACCTCAGGGGTGTGTTCGATGTTCGCATCCTGCCAGGCGCGGTTGAGGTCCTTGCCCCTGGCATTGGTGCGCAGGTGCCCGGCAGCGGCACCGTCCGGGTTCATGTTGGGGATCAGGTACAGGTCGGCGACCGCCAGCAGGGCCTGCACGGTGGCATCGTTGCCCTGTATGCGGTCGATCACGCCCTCCATGAACCACTCGGCCATGTGCTCGCCGGGGTGCTGCTGGGCGATGATCCACAGCTTGCGCTTGCCCGCGCCCCCGTCGCCCGCCCGCAGCAACGGGATATCGCGCCCTTCGACGCTGCGCCCGGTGGCCAGCAGTTCGACGCCCGGCAAGGCGCTGGCGCGCTCGATCAGCTGATTGTGCCGCGCGCGCGGGTAGGGCTCGAAATAGGCGAACCAGGCCTGTGTTTCGCGGGGCTCAAGGCTGAAGTGCAGGGCCTTGCCGTCGTAGCGGGTCGGCACGCGAAACCAGTTCTGCTGGTCGTAGGACGCTACCGCCTGATAGCCCTCCCAGGCGGCGCTATAGGACGACTGGCTGGCGTTGTCCAGGCTGAAGGCGTGGGTATGCCCGGACGTCAGCCCGCTGGCCTTGAAGTGAAACCACTGGAAATGCCCGCTGTGGGTGTCGGGGCGGATGTTCAGGTGAATCCGGGACGGGTTGCCGGCATCGACGAGCAGGATGTTGCCGGCATCGAATGCGCAATCGATGCTAACGGGGGACAGCGTCACGGTCATGGCCAGGCTCCGGTAGAGTTGTTGTGCCAACCACTCTACACCCCTGGATCACGACCAGAAACCGATCGCCAGCGCCGCTGCCAACCCCAGGCCGAGCGCCACCGAGCAGCCTCCCAGCGAAACACCGGCCCAGGCCTGGCGATACCAGTGCCCATCGCCCAGTTGCCGGGCCGGTGCCAGCAGGTTGCGCCAGCGCAGTTCGGTGGCATGGAACGCATGCAGGTGTTCAGGGTCGGCATCCAGCCAGCGGCGAAAGTCGATGCGCTCGCTGGCGGTGATGTCCGGGCTCTGCAGGCGCACATACCATTGCGCCGCCGCAGTGCTGGAGGCGCTGCGCACCGGCAGGGCGGCCTGCAGTACCTGGCCCATGTGCCGTTCCACGGTAGGTGCGCCGATGTCCAGGCGCTGGGCGATGGCGGCGAACGACAGTTGATCGAGGCGATTGAGCAGGAACACCTGCTGTACCCGGCGTGGCAGCTTTTTCAGGCGCACGAGCAGGGCATCTTCGCCGAGGTCGGCGCTATCGTGATGGTGTTCAAGGGGCAGCAACAGACGGGTCATGTACGAGCTCCTTGCAGAAAGAAACGACTGAAGAGAAGGGGGCGTCTTCCCTGACGCTGCGACAGCTTAATCTACATGAGATTGATTCTCAAGTGCTGAATCGGCAAAGGCTTGCCTCGGGGTTACATATCGAGACATACATTTGCTATCATCGCTGCCATTCAAGCACCACCCGCCTTCATTAGCCTGAAGAGCCAAAAAAAAGACCCGGCAAAAAGCCGGGTCAAAAACCGTGATTAGCCTGATGAGGAGATAATCTGAGAGTCCGACCTAAGGGCTTTCAGTTATCCAACCAGTCTCGCGACCAGTTGTTTGCAATAATAATCGTTCTCATTTTCAAGTCAAATGAATTTTCTGTTATCCAGCAAAAAATTCCGCATCGCTGTGCCTGGTCGTTGAACCACGGCCTGCCCCACCGCCGTTCCCGTTGCCCATCATCCCTCCCTTGATTGAAGCTCCTGCCGCCTGGCCTGTTCCGCGAGGCTGCGGTCCAGCAGCGCCCTGGCCATGTTGATCATGTGCATCACCGAGAAGGCCATGTCCCGTGAATTGCCCTTGAGGTTGTCGGCCGACTCGTAGGCGCTGGCTGCGGCGCAGCGCAGCATGCTCGAGGCGTGTTCGGTGGCCGCTTCGGCCGAGAGGTCCTGGCGGGCGATGAACAGCTGGTCGTCCGTGTGGCTGACCGTAGATGGGGTAGGGTTGAGGTAATAGTCCAGTGCGCGGCGTGCCGCTTCGCTGTCCAGGTCGTTGAAAGGGGGTGGGGTCATGGGGCTGCCTTCCTTGTAGTGAGTAGGAAAAGATTACCCTTCAATCCTAAGTACATGTTGTATTGTATTCCATCGCTTAAATACTACAGAGTATGTATTGAGTCGCTGCTGTCAGTCCGTATCGTGCCAGCGATGAAAAAATGGAATGAACTGGCGAAAGCCAGAATGCGCGAGCTGGGCCTCACGCAGGAGAAACTGGCCGAACGCCTCGGGGTGACCCAAGGTGGCGTTGGCCATTGGATTCGGGGAAGGAACAACCCACCGCTGGCCACCATCGACGAAATCCTGCGGATACTGGGCATGGGGCGCATGGGCGTGGTCTGCGACGACGCCGTCGCGGAGCCGTCCGGGGTGTATGCCACACCGGCGCTGGGTGCATTCCGCTACCCGCTGTCGGACTGGGAGCACCTGGCCGAGCCTGTCGAAGGCGCGCCGACCGTGCTCAGCGACCACCTGGCCGATGGCCCGTGCTACTGGCTGACGGTGGAAGGTGACGCGATGAATTCGCCCATGGGCCTGAGCGTGCCGGCGGGCATGATGGTGCTGGTGGACAGCGGTCGAATTGCCGAGATCGGCGCGCTGGTGATCGCGCGCCTGCCCGGCAATCCTGTCGCGGTGTTTCGCCAGCTGGTCGAGGAGGGTGGTCAGCGGTACTTGCAGCCGCTCAATCCCACCTGGCCCAAACTGACGTGGGAGGAGGGCACCGAGGTGCTCGGTGTGGTGGTGCAGGCGTCTATCCGGCTGGGCTGAAAAGCGTCGCTGGCAAGCCGGCCCACACAGGGTTTCGTGGCGCCCACAAAACCCTGTGCAGGTGCAGCGCCGTCAGCCTTCCTGAACCTCCAGCTCCACCAGCGCGGCCCCTTCGCTGACCATCTCGCCTTCCTGGCAATACAGCGCCTTGACCGTCCCGGCCTGGGGTGCGCGTATGCTGTGCTCCATCTTCATGGCCTCCAGCACCACCAGTTGCGTGCCGGCCTCGACCGCCTGACCGACCTCCACCAGTACCCGCACGATGCTGCCGTTCATGGGCGCACTCATGCCGCCCTGGTGCGCATGGCCGGCGTCCGCCTCGGCAATCGGGTCGAAAGCGCTTACCCCGTGCAGCTCGCCATCCCACTCCAGATACAGCGTTTGCCCACGGCGCACGGCCAGGTGCCTGCGCCGCACGCCTTCGTGCTCGATCACCAGGTGCTCGCCGTCCATGCGCGCGGACACCGACCCGGGGTTCAGGCTCAGTGCCCGGTCTTCGCCATTGCAGCGCAGGTGCAGGGCGGTCTGCGCCGGTACGCCCGGCCTGAAACCGGTGGCGGCTGCCCATGGCGAGTGCCGGTCATCAGCGCGCACGCAGGCGGGGCGCGATTGCTGGAAGGCCTGCCCGGCAGCCTGCCAGAACGCTGTCGGCAACGCGACGGGGGCGGGCAGCAGTTGATCCTGATAGCGCGGGATGAACCCGGTATCCAGTTCGGCCTCGGCGAAGGCGCGGTGGGCCAGGATGCGGCGCAGGAAGGCGATGTTGGTCTTCAGGCCGCCAATGGCGAAGCTGTCGAGCATCGCCAGCAGGCGCAGGCGTGCCTGCTCCCGGTTCTCGCCCCAGGCAATCAGCTTGCCCAGCATCGGGTCGTAGAACGGCGAGATGCTGTCACCTTCGCACACGCCGCTGTCGACCCGGCGCCCTTCGCCCGGCGCCGACTCGCGGTACAGCGCCAGGTGCCCGGTGGCCGGCAGAAAGTCGTTGGCCGGGTCCTCGGCGTACAGGCGTACCTCGATGGCATGCCCGTGCAGCGGCACCTGATCCTGCGTCAGCGGCAGCGCCTCGCCGCACGCCACGCGGATCTGCCAGGCCACCAGGTCCAGGCCGGTGATCGCCTCGGTCACCGGGTGCTCCACCTGCAGGCGGGTGTTCATTTCCATGAAGAAGAATTCGCCACGGGCATCGAGCAGGAACTCGACCGTGCCTGCGCCCACATAGCCGATGGCCTGGGCCGCACGTACCGCCGCCTCGCCCATGGCCTGGCGCTGCGCCGGGCTCAGGCCGGGGGCCGGGGCTTCCTCGACCACCTTCTGGTGACGACGCTGGATCGAGCAGTCGCGCTCGTTCAGGTACAGGCAGTTGCCATGCTGGTCGGCGAACACCTGGATCTCGACGTGACGCGGCTTGAGCACGTACTTTTCGACCAGCATGCGTGCATCGCCGAACGACGACAGCGCTTCACGCTGGGCCGAGGCCAGGGCTTCACCCAGCTGGCTTTCCTGCTCGACCACCTTCATGCCCTTGCCACCGCCACCGGCGGTGGCCTTGAGCAGTACGGGGTAGCCGATGCGCTGGGCGGCCGCGCGGAAGGTCTCCAGGTCCTGGGCTTCGCCGTGGTAGCCAGGCACCAGCGGTACCCCGGCCACTTCCATCAGCGCCTTGGCCGCCGACTTGCTGCCCATTGCGTCGATGGCACTGGCCGGCGGGCCGAGGAAGATCAGCCCGGCTTCTTCGATGGCCCGGGCAAAGCCTGCGTTCTCCGACAGAAAGCCGTAGCCCGGGTGTATCGCCTGGGCGCCGCTGACCTTGGCCGCGGCAATCAGCCTGGGGATGTCCAGGTAGCTCTCGGCCGCCTTGGCGCCACCCAGGTCAACCCGGATATCCGCTTCGCGGCTGTGCCGCGCATCGCGGTCGATGGCGCTGTGCACGGCCACGGTGGTCAGGCCCATGGCCTTGGCGGTGCGCATCACGCGGCAGGCGATCTCGCCACGGTTGGCGACCAGCAGGGTGGTCAGCAGAGGGCGGCTCATGGGCGTGGCTCCTTGTCCGAAGCGGGGGTTTGCCAGGCTGGCGTGCGTTTTTCGAGGAAGGCGCGCAGGCCCTCCTGGCCTTCGGCGCTCACGCGGATACGCGCAATGGCGCCTTCACAGTAGCGGCGCAGGGCAGGGGTGAGCTCACCATTGCCCACTTCGCGCAGCAGCTCCTTGCTGGCGCACATGGCCTGCGGGCTGTTGAGCAGCAGGTTGTCGACCCAGCGCTCGACCTCGGCATCCAGCTGCGCGGCCGGGCAGGTTTCGGCCAGCAGGCCCAGTTCGCGGGCCCGCTCGCCGCTGAAGCGTTCGGCGGTCAGGGCATAGCGGCGGGTGGCGCGCTCGCCCATGGCCTGCACCACGAACGGGCTGATCACCGCCGGCGCCAGGCCGATGCGCACTTCAGACAGGCACAGCTGCGCGTCGTCGGCACCGATGGCCATGTCGCAGCAACTGATCAGCCCCACGGCACCGCCGAAGGCTGCGCCCTGGACCACCGCCAGGGTCGGCACCTTGAGCCGCGCCAGGTTGTACATCAGCTCGGCCAGCTCGCGGGCGTCGTCCAGGTTGGTGTTGTAGTCCAGCTGCGCCGACTGCTGCATCCAGGCAAGGTCGGCGCCGGCACTGAAGTGCCGGCCGCGCCCGCGCAGCACCATGAAGCGCAGGCTGGCGTCGTTGCCGATCTGGTCGATGGCAATGATCAGTTCGCGGATCATCTGCGCGTTGAAGGCGTTGTTCTTGGCCTCGCGGCTCAGCCACAGGGTGGCGAAGCCGCGCGGATCGCGAATCAGTTCAAGGGTAGAGAAGTCGCTCATCGGTCACATCCGGAAAATGCCGAAACGGCTCGGTTCGATCGGGGCATTGAGGGCTGCCGAGAGGGCCAGGCCGAGAATCTCGCGGGTTTGCGCGGGGTCGATGACGCCGTCGTCCCACAGCCTTGCGCTGGAATAGTAGGGGTGGCCCTGGTGTTCGTACTGGTCCAGGATCGGCTGCTTGAGCTGCGCCTCGTCCTGCGGGCTGAAAACCTGGCCGCTGCGCTCGCTCTGTTCGCGCTTGACCTGGGCCAGCACGCCTGCGGCCTGTTCGGCGCCCATCACGCCGATGCGCGCGTTGGGCCACATCCACAGAAAGCGCGGGTCGTAGGCACGCCCGCACATGCCATAGTTGCCGGCACCGAAGCTGCCGCCGATGATCACGGTGAACTTGGGCACCTGGGCGCAGGCCACTGCGGTCACCAGCTTGGCGCCATGCTTGGCGATGCCGCCGGCCTCGTACTTCTGGCCCACCATGAAGCCGGTGATGTTCTGCAGGAACAGCAGCGGGATGCCGCGCTGGCAGGCCAGCTCGATGAAGTGCGCGCCTTTCTGCGCGGCCTCGGCGAACAGGATGCCGTTGTTGGCCAGAATCGCCACCGGGTAGCCGTGCAGGTGGGCAAAGCCGCACACCAGCGTGGTACCGAACAGCGCCTTGAACTCGTCGAACAGCGAGCCGTCCACCAGGCGCGCGATCACCTCGCGCACATCGAACGGCTGCTTGGCATCGGCCGGCACCACGCCGTACAGCTCGTCGGCTGCGTACAGCGGGGCGATCGGGGTGCGCACCTGCAGCTGGCCCAGCTTGCGCCAGTTGAGGTTGGCCACGCAGCGTCGGGCGATGGCCAGGGCGTGTTCGTCGTTGTCGGCATAGTGGTCGGCCACGCCGCTGACCTTGCAGTGCACGTCGGCACCGCCCAGGTCTTCGGCGCTGACCACCTCGCCGGTGGCGGCTTTGACCAGCGGCGGGCCGGCCAGGAAGATGGTGGCCTGCTGGCGCACCATGATCGCCTCGTCGGCCATGGCCGGCACGTAGGCACCGCCGGCGGTGCACGAGCCCATCACCACGGCGATCTGCGGTATGCCCTGGGCGCTCATGGTGGCCTGGTTGAAGAAGATGCGGCCGAAGTGCTCGCGGTCGGGGAACACCTCGTCCTGGCGCGGCAGGTTGGCGCCGCCGGAGTCCACCAGGTACACGCAGGGCAGGCGGTTCTGCTGGGCGATGGTCTGGGCGCGCAGGTGCTTCTTGACGGTCAGCGGGTAGTACGAGCCGCCTTTGACCGTGGCGTCGTTGGCCACGATCATGCACTCCACGCCCTCGATGCGGCCGATGCCGGCGATCACGCCGGCGGCAGGCACGTCTTCGCCGTACACCTCGTGGGCGGCCAGCTGGCCGATCTCCAGAAACGGCGAACCCGGGTCGAGCAGGCGGTCGATGCGGTCGCGCGGCAGCAACTTGCCGCGTGAGGTGTGGCGCTCCTGGGCCTTGGGCCCGCCGCCCTGGTGCACGCTGGCGAGCAGGTCACGCAGGCCTTGCACCTGTTCGAGCATGGCCGCGCTGTTGAGCGCGAATTCGGGCGCGCGGGGGTTCAACTGAGACTTCAGAATCATCGTGGCTCCTGGCGCAGCTTCAAGCGGCAAGCTCCAAGCTGCAAGAGTGGGTCTGCGTTATGGCGGCGTTGCCGCTGAGCGCCTCAGCGCGTCTCGTTGAACAGCTCGCGACCGATCAGCATGCGCCGGATCTCGCTGGTGCCGGCGCCGATCTCGTACAGCTTGGCGTCGCGCAGCAGGCGGCCTGCGGGGAATTCGTTGATGTAGCCGTTGCCGCCCAGAATCTGGATTGCCTCGAGGGCCATCTGGGTGGCGCGCTCGGCGGTATAGAGGATCACCCCGGCGGCGTCCTTGCGGGTGGTCTCGGCGCGATCACAGGCCTGGGCCACGGCATACAGGTAGGCGCGGCTGGCATTGAGCTGGGTGTACATGTCGGCGATCTTGCCCTGGATCAGCTGGAACTCGCCGATGCTCTGGCCGAACTGCTTGCGGTCGTGGATGTAGGGCACCACCAGGTCCATGCACGCCTGCATGATCCCGGTAGGGCCGCCGGAGAGCACCACACGCTCGTAGTCCAGGCCGCTCATCAGCACCTTCACGCCACCGTTGAGCTGGCCGAGGATGTTCTCCTGGGGCACCTCGACGTTGTCGAAGAACAGCTCGCAGGTGTTGGAACCGCGCATGCCCAGCTTGTCGAACTTGTTGCTGCGGCTGAAGCCGGCCCAGTCGCGCTCGACGATGAACGCGGTGATGCCATGGGGGCCCTTTTCCAGGTCGGTCTTGGCGTAGATCACGTAGGTGTTGGCGTCGGGGCCGTTGGTGATCCAGGTCTTGCTGCCGTTGAGCACGAAGCGGTCGCCGCGCTGTTCGGCACGCAGTTTCATCGACACCACGTCGGAGCCGGCGTTGGGCTCGCTCATGGCCAGGGCGCCGATGTGCTCGCCGCTGATCAGCTTGGGCAGGTATTTGGCTTTCTGTTCGGCGGTGCCGTTGCGGTTGATCTGGTTGACGCAGAGGTTGGAGTGGGCGCCGTAGGAGAGCGCGACCGAGGCCGAGCCGCGGCTGATTTCTTCCATGGCCACCACGTGGGCCAGGTAGCCCAGGCCCGCGCCGCCGTATTCTTCGCTGACGGTGATGCCCAGCAGGCCCATGTCGCCGAACTTGCGCCACATGTCGGCGGGGAACAGGTTGTCCTGGTCGATCTGCGCCGCACGCGGGGCCAGCTCGGCTGCGACGAACGCCTGCACCTGGTCGCGGAGCATGTCGATGGTTTCGCCCAGGGCGAAGTTCAGGGTCGGATAACGCATGCTGGCACCTTTCTTGTCGATTGTTCTTTGAGTGGCGTGGTGGTTGACCCGCGATCAAGGCGCTGCGATCTGTCACCTTTACGTTAACGTAAACCCCGCACCGAACACTGTCAATCTCCCCATGACCTTTACGTTAACGTTAATTTGCGCCACATTAGGTCTCGCGTGAATCAGCACCCACAACAATCACAATACGGGGTCGTCATGAATCAACCGAGCTACACCCAGGGTCGCCAGGACAAACCGCTGCTGGCCATGACCATCGGCCAGGCCCTGGACAACACCGTGGCGCGCTTTGCCGAGCGCGAGGCACTGGTGGTGCGCCACCAGCAACTGCGCTACAGCTGGCGCGAACTGGCCGACAGCATCGACCTGCATGCCCGCGCCCTGATGGCGCTGGGCCTGAAGACCGGCGACCGCCTGGGTATCTGGGCGCCCAACTGCGCGCAGTGGTGCATCGCCCAGTTCGCCACCGCCAAAATCGGCGTGATCCTGGTCAACATCAACCCGGCCTACCGCACCAGCGAACTGGAATACGTGCTGCGCCAGTCTGCCTGCCAGTGGCTGATCTGCGCCGGCACCTTCAAGACCTCCGACTACCATGCCATGCTCGGCGAACTGCTGCCGGAGCTGGCGCACCAGGCGCCAGGCCAGCTCAATGGCGAGCGCCTGCCCGACCTGCGCGGGCTGATCAGCCTCGACGACGCGCCGCCGGGCGGCTTCCTGCCGTGGGCGGCGCTGGCCGGCATGGCCGAGCAGGTCGCCCCGGCCGAGTACCAGCAGCGCCAGCAGAGCCTGCAGTTCGACCAGCCGGTGAACATCCAGTACACCTCCGGCACCACGGGCTTCCCCAAGGGCGCGACCCTGAGCCACTACAACATCCTCAACAACGGCTACATGGTCGGCGAGAGCCTGGGCCTGACCGAGCA
>OLII01000884.1_pt1 | contig 10930 bp, 6 predicted proteins | sample 1609481 | NCBI WGS metagenome assembly OLII01 (sample SAMN05416859, study PRJEB24817) | seawater metagenome | isolation source: Sea water | place: Canada:Atlantic | collected 2013-11
ATCGTCGGCAGCGTCAGATGTGTATAAGAGACAGGGATAGGTTCAGCTTAGCAAGGTTTAACTTTGCAAGGTTTAGCTTAGACAATTCTATTTCCTCAACAGTGTCGTATCTTTTCTATATCGCCCACTAGATAAAAAGTATTAATTAAAGGGACAAGGAGCACTAAAGGTCATTGCTTGCTCGGTACTTGGGTGGAATAAAGTTAACTTTAACGCATGCAACTGTAATCGACAACTCATGGCTCGCGCTTCGGGATGAGCATAAAGTTTATCACCTAATATCGGGTGTCCGAGCGCTAGCATATGTACTCTAAGTTGATGAGAGCGACCAGTTACCGGTGTTAACTCTAGCAGGGTACTTTCAGTCCCATTGTCTTCATTCGCGTTACTGGTTGAGCTTAACACACGATAATGGGTTAATGATGGCTTGCCATTTTCATGGTCTACTTTTTGTTTCGGCCTATTGGGCCAATCACAAATTAGTGGTAAATCGACACTTCCTTCTGATTGCTTAACACTACCAAAGACCCGGGCAAGGTAACTTTTTTGTGTTTTTCTTTGTTCAAACTGACGGCTAATTGCAACATGTGCGGGTTTGTTTAGCGCCATAATCATTAAGCCAGAAGTCGCCATGTCAAGTCGATGGACTATGGTTGCAGATGGTAAAACTCTTTGTACTCTATTTTGCAAGCAGTCTTGGTGTTCGGCTAGGCGACCAGGAACACTCAAAATACCACTGGGCTTATTTAATACGACAAGATCATTATCTTGGTAAATAATTTCAAGGTAAGGTGTCATTGGCGGAAGGTAAATAAAATCAGGATTAGCAGCCATGGTATTCTCATTGAATGGTGAAGTTGGCAAAAAAAAGGCTAAGCGATAATAGCGCTTAGCCTTCAGGTAGTCAGTACTTAGTGAGTAACCACTATCATACGAATAGCTTCAAAGGTTAATTGTGCCTTATCAATATAATGACTTAGCTCTTCTTGCTGCTGACTGATGAAATCTATTTCTTCTTGTCGAACACTCGGATTAATCGCTTTCAAGGCAGTCAACCTTTCTTGCTCTGCTGAAAGTTTGCGTTGCATAGCCGTTAACGATTTTTCTTGGATAGTCGCAATATGCTTCTCACCATGTGCTTCAGCTTTAGTCACCAGTGGACCAATTTGTGATTTTAAGGCTTTAATCAGTTGTAATGCCATTTGCTTTTTAACAGGAGAAAGCTGTTTATCCAATACTTTCTCGCTAACCTTGTCAGCGAGGTTATTACCATTTTTATCAACCAGTATTCTAATTGGTGTTGTCGGCAAATATCGACCAAGTTGCAAATGCGCGGGCGCGGTAGCTTCTACTGTGAATAAGCACTCTAAAAAGAAGGTGCCTACAGGCAAGCCTTCATTTTTTAATAATCCGATGCTGGCATTACCAATTTCATCGCTCAGCACTAAGTCCATGACACCACGAACCATAGGATGATCCCATGTGAGTAGCTGATAGTTCTCATTGACTAAAGCGGTATTTCTGTCGAAAGTCACCGTAGTACCGTCTTCAGGTAAGCACGGAAAGTTGCTATTGAGCATATGCTCACTTTGATTTAACGCGATTGCATTATCAGCTTTATCATCTTGTTGAACACCAAACACGTCGAGTGCTTGAAACATGAATTGTGGTAAAGCAATATCGCTATCTGCCTGCTCAATTTTCTCAACTAAGGCTAAAGCACGGCCTTGTCCTGAAGAGTTAAGTTCTAATAACTTGTCTCGGCCAGACTCTAATTCTGCTTTAATCGCTAAATGTTTTTGCCAACTATCGCTGATGAGTGCTTCAGCTTCTGGTGATGATTGTTGAGAAGTTAATGCTAATGATAATAACTGCTCGCCAAAGCTCTCAAAAACTACTCGGCCAGTAATACAGGTTTGCTCAAATGCTTGCATACCTTGTTGATACCAATCAAAAAGCAATTGCTGCGCTGAGTCAGCAAAAAATGGCGCATGAATACGAATAACGTCCGTTTGACCTATGCGATCAAGTCGACCAATACGTTGCTCAAGTAAGTCAGGATTACTTGGTAAATCGAAAAGTACTAGATGGTGAGCAAACTGGAAGTTACGACCTTCACTGCCTATTTCAGAGCAAAGCAGTAGTTGGGCACTATCTTCGTCTTGAGCGAAATATGCCGCGGCTTTATCACGTTCAAATATTGACAAACCTTCATGAAATACAGCGCTACGTATGCCTTCTTTAATACGAAGGGCTGCCTCTAAATCAATGGCTGTTTGCGCATGAGCACAAATAACCAGTACTTTTTCTTTTTTAAGTGATGTTAGTAGTTCAATTAAGTAGTCAACTCTGGGATCAAAGTCTGTCCAGATTTCACTCTTGTGCTCTAAACCGTGCAATATTTCTGGGGTGAAAATGAGCTTTGCTTGCTTCGATTTAGCCAGTGCCTCAGGACAGTCACTGAGCATAAACTCGTTAATGTCATCTTGATATTGTTCAGGCATAGGTAAGCTTGCAGGTAAAACTTGGCGAGCAGGAAAGCCTTTGATGGTGTTGCGCGAGTTTCTAAATAAGATACGGCCGGTGCCGTGTCTATCGAGTAATTGTTTCAATAAGTTTTGACGAACACTCGTTGTAAGCGAGTCATCTTGCTGATTTAACTCCGTTAACTGATTACTAATGTCGGTTTCTTTTAATAGTTTTGTTAACGTCGCTTCTTGCTCTTGAGAAAGTGTATCACCTTCTACTAAAGCATTTGCCGCGTCAGCAACTTCACTGTAATGCGCTTCTTCTTCAGTAAACTTTTGATAATCATAAAAACGATCAGCATCTAGCAGTCGAAGGCGAGCGAAGTGGCTTTCGTGACCTAATTGATCAGGCGTTGCGGTTAACAGCAATACACCAGGAATCACTTGAGCAAGTTGTTCAATGCATTGGTATTCAAGGCTAGGCTTGTCTTGCTGCCAATTTAAATGGTGTGCTTCATCAACAACCATCATATCCCAATCTTCGCTGATTAATGCGTCATACCATTCTGGATTATCCGTGATAAAGCCTAAATTGACTAACACCAATTGCTCAGAGCTAAATGGGTTGGCTTTTTTACCATCAACGTAATTATCTTGGCTGGTTTCAACGCAGCGTTCGTTATCGAAGATGCTGAATTTAAGATTAAAGCGGCGTAGCATTTCAACAAGCCATTGATGCATTAATGATTCAGGCACTATGATTAAAATGCGTTTAGCACGACCGGTAACCAGTTGTTGGTGAATAATTAAACCCGCTTCAATGGTTTTACCTAAACCAACTTCATCGGCGAGTAAAACTCGTGGCGCAAAACGATTACCTACTTCATCAGCGATATAAAGTTGATGAGGAATCAAGCTAACTCTGCCGCCAGTAAGACCGGTTAAATCTGATTGTTGCTGTTGATATTGATGTTGTAAGCAGTCTTTACGTAAACGAAACCAATCTAAACGGTCAACTTGGCTATTGAGTAGCCTGTCGTGAGGTTTATTAAATTTAATGAAGTGATCTATCATCACTTCTTTTAAGGACACTTCTTCATTAGTATCTTGGCGGACACCTTGATAAGTGATAATGCCATGAGCTTCGCTGTGGTCGCTCACTTTTAGTAGCCAACCTTCATGACTTGGAATTAAATCACCCTGATTAAAAACAACACGTGTTAAGGGCGCATTATCTTTAGCATATTGACGTGATTCACCGGTGGCGGTAAAAACGATATTGACAAAGCGGTGTTCAACCCCTGTTACGGTACCCAATCCTTGATCTGATTCACTGTCACTGATCCAACGCTGACCAACCTGAAATGGCATAAACTTACTTCTCCAACGATTGCTTAGCGTTAATTTATTCTGAATGAGAACAAGCTAAGCATAAAAAACTAGGGGTAAAAAAAGGGCGCTATATTACTCTTAATCATAGACGGAATCATTAAAAAAATTTGCTTGCTTCGGGATAATTTAGATATTACTGTGAACAAGCTATACTTTTAATACCAAATGCTAAAAATGAGCTTGGTATTGTATCGCTTTTTTATATTTGTTTTGTCAGCTAATCACGGAGATTGCCCATGACTGAAGAGAATATGAATAACGAGAGTTTACACAGTAAAAACAACAACACTTCTGCGCTTACCCCTACATCTGAACAACAAAGCATTTTTGTTTTAGATACCAATATTTTGCTACATGAACCCTTCGCCTTTCTGTCTTTTAAAGAGCATGATGTCGTTGTTCCTATGACGGTGCTAGAGGAGCTAGATTCAATTAAAGATAGACGAAAGGATGTCAGTCGTGATGCCAGAGTTGCCATACGAGCGCTTGAGGATACTTTACGAGACGCTAGCCCAGAAGAAGTACTTGCCGGCGTTAAGTTGCCGCAAAATGATGAACAACACCCTAGTGGTTGCCTTGCCATAATCAATGACTACGCATTAGAGCAAACAGCCAATACGCTATCTTTTAATGAAAATGATAACCGAATCATCAACGCGGCTTTGCATATTCAAAAGAAAAATCCAAATAAGAAAATTGTTTTGGTAACCAAAGATATTAACATGCGCTTGAAAGCAAAAGGAGCGGGTTTAGCGCACGTTGAAGATTATCGAACTGACCAATTAATTGATGATATTCAATTTCTTACCAAAGGTTATCACAAGTTTGATGGCGATTTTTGGCAACAAGTCTCTGCTGTTGATAGTGAAACAGAAGGGCGTAATACCACGCATTATGTTTCTCGTGAAATGGTGCCGTTAACTTATATTAATGAGTACTTGCTTGATGAGAGCGATAGTTTTGCCGGTAAGGTTACCGGCTGGGATGATGATAAACTGTCTATTTTAGACTTAGGCAGAGAACGTCTATTAGCAAAAAGCGCCTGGGGAATACACCCAAAAAACATCTATCAGGGCATGGCAATGGATGCATTACTTGATCCTAATATCGAATTGGTCATCCTTACTGGTCCTGCAGGTTGTGGTAAAACCTTACTTGCGCTAGCTACCGCGTTAGAGCAAGTTATTGAACGCGGTTTATATGACAAAATTATTGTCACTCGTAGCACACCCGAAATTGCAGAGTCTATCGGTTTCTTGCCCGGTACCGAAGAAGAGAAAATGGCACCATGGTTAGCGGCAATTACAGATTCCTTAGAAGTTTTACATCAACAAGATGAAAGCATGCATGGCAGTTTAAATTACATTATGGATAAAGCGAATATTCAATTTAAGTCTGTTAACTTTATGCGAGGCCGTAGCATTCAAAATGCTTTAGTACTTCTGGATGAGTGTCAAAATTTAACGGCTGCGCAGCTAAAGACAATCATTACTCGTTGTGGTGAAGGTACTAAATTAGTTTGTTCGGGCAACCTTGCGCAAATTGATAGTAATTATTTAACGGCTGTTACTTCCGGGTTAACCTATATTGTTGAGCGCTTTAAGGATTTTCCCGGCTCTGCAACTATAAATTTAAATGGTGTAGTGCGCAGTCGATTGGCTTCTTTTGCAGAGGAAAATTTATAACTATTAGTCACCTTTTAAAAGTAGCTGAAGGAATTTAGCTACTTTTTCTTGTTTAAACTAAGTGACTGCTTTAACTTATGACGTTATCAAGGTAGATAAACAAATAAGTTAAGGCAAATTAGTGTATTACCAAGCAGGCATTAATACAGTGTTTAGGCGTTACAACATTACTGTTGTAGTTGCTTTTATCGTGATTATTTTAATTGCTTTGTCAGTTGCCTCCCTTCGTTACTTCAATCAACTTGCTCAACACAAAGAGCAAAGCTTAGCAGAGCTGAAACAAGAAGCTCAGCAAATAAATATCATGTTAGAGCAAAGCGTTCAGGCTGTAATAGGTATCCAAGAATTTGCCGAGTATGTACTAAAACACCCTAAAGGGCTTAATATTTCTATGCCCTCATTGTCTCAGCAAGGAGATATGTTCTATCTAAATAATCCTTTGCATGATGTTATTAAACAGGGGAAAAGGTTAAGTAGTAACATTACAGGTATTGGTCAAATACGTGAATTTAGTGAATTAAAACGCCAAGAGTTAGCTATGGCCAATGCTTTGACTCCAGCCTTTATTGCCGCGCAAAATATCCTTGATGAAGCTACTTGGTTTTATTACATTTCTTTCAATAATTTTGTCAATATCTACCCATGGGTTGATCGTGAAATATGGCAGTTTACTGAAAAGGCGCTGTCAAGTCCTCATATACAGGCATTGCAGACGCTAACAAAAAAAAATAATCATGTCGTTTGGTCGGCCCCTTATATTGATGCAGCGGGTGGAGGTATGAATGCCTCACTTGGAACAGGTGTTTTTCAGCATGATAAGCGCCTTGGCTCTGTGGTTATTGATATTAATTTGTCTCGTTTGCATGCTAGTCTGAGTGAATTGGAATCAGTGGATCAAGGTCTGGTTTTGTACAATTCAAGTAATGATATTTTACTATCAAAACAATTAGGCAAACAGTCGTTAAGCTACCGAGCTTCTTGGCAAGATCTATTGCCAAAATCATTACAAGGATTGAGTGCAAAGTATTTAGCTACCCTTGAGAATTCAGAGCGCTTAGGTGATTGGTTTGTTGAAAAGCAACCGATTACTATTAACGGCTGGACATTACTTAAATATCAAAAGTATGAAAGCTTTGCAGCACCGCAATATAGCGATTTTATTTTTGTTTTTGCTTTGCTCTTTATCGGTTTATTGGCATTTTTAATGTTAGTAAATACTATGACCAAGCGAACATTTATTAAGCCTACGACAGAATTTATCAGTCATATTGAATATTGTGCCGAAGGAGATCCTGGGAAAATTACGCCCGCTGCTGATTGGTTACATTGGTTTCAAGTGGTTGAAGATATCTTTGCACAAAACCGTAGTTTGTTGTTGCAGCTAAAAGAACAAAATGATGTTTTAGATAGTCGAGTTATTGAAAAAACCAAGGCTTTACAAGAAACCAGTGCCAAGCACCAAAGAGATTATGCATTATTACGATCAGTGATGAATGCCATTCCCGAACTGATCGTTTTCAATGATCCTAAAGGCTTATTGATGGGGTGTAATCAAGCTTTTGAACGGTTAACTAATCACTCTGTTGAGCAGATGCTAGGCTATAAATCTGCAACCTTTATGCCTGTGGCATTAGCAAAAGAAATCAATATTCTAAATAAAACTAATCATGATGTTTTCCCTCAGCAAGCATTAATTCATGCAGGAGACTTCATATACCAAGGCTTTTGTAATCAGTTTACTGATGAGCAGGGCAACATTCTTGGGTCAATCAGTACTTTTCATGATGTAACCGCCGAGCAAGCAACACAGTCTGCGCTTGAAAAAGCAAAAAACCAAGCAGAATATGCTAACAAGGTAAAAATTCAGTTTTTGGCCAATATGAGTCATGAGATAAGAACTCCAATAAATGCCATGCAAGGCATGATGGGACTATTATCTAATACTGCACTAGATACTCGACAGCTACATTATTTAGTCAATGCGCAAGGCGCCTCTGTAACATTGCTTCACCTTGTTGATGAGTTATTAGATTTATCAAAAATAGAAGCTGGCAAGATGATTGTTAGCCAAGATAAAGTGAATTTACCGAGAATAATAGACAAAGCATTGAAGCTTAATCTAAGTAATGTTGACCATACTAAGGTGGAAGTCATTGTTGATATCAGTGCTGACGTACCCAGTAACGTCTTTAGTGATGAAATGCGTTTAGTGCAGGTACTGGCTAACTTGTTTAATAATGCTATCAAGTTTACAGAAGTGGGCAAGATTATACTCACTATCGAAGCATTGTCTTCAGATGATGTGGTAACTCAAGTAAGTTTCAAAGTTTCAGATACCGGTATTGGCATTGCCAGTGATAAACAAAGTCATTTGTTCAAAGCTTTCAGTCAAGCTGATGAATCTATGACGCGCAAGTATGGCGGCTCAGGTTTAGGTTTATCTATTTGTCAGCAGATTATTAAGCTATTAGGTGGTGAAATAAAACTATCAAGCGAACTGGGTGAGGGCAGTGAGTTAAGTTTCGTCCTGCCGATGAAGCGTGTTGTCTTTGATGATGAATCAACCCCTGAAGCTGAATTATCATCAGTAAATGAAGCAGGGCAATTGCCAAATAAAGAGCTAGCCACCAAACTACCTACTGAATTAACTAATCCTGTTATTGAAGGTGTAACGCTTTATATAGTGAATCAGCAGCTTAGCAGTAGTTTTGTTGAAAGCATTCACAAAATGCAGTGGACCTTGTGCGAAATAGCCAACACACAAGAATTACAGCAACACAGTATTGCCCCTAATAGCGTGTTACTTATTAATGAAGCTGACTTTGTTAGTCAGCAAACTAATAAGATTATTGTTGATAACGACCTTCATTTTAGTTTGGTTTGTCTTTGTCAGCCGACCCTTCAACAACTCAATAATAATACGTGTCAGGCACTCGATAAAGTTTCAATCCCATATTTATTGTTAGATATGCCGCTATATCGTTACGCGCTAGATCAGGTGTCACATGCGTTAATAACAAAACCGCAAACGCATAGTTTGGACGATAAGGAGCAGCATTTTGATAAAGCAGCGATTACACAAAAAAGTGCTGTTGTTAAAGTCGCTGAAAGCCAGCATGACAAGCCCTTAAATAGTAATAGCCAAGAAAACTTGCATGGAATTTCTGTACTATTGGTAGAGGATAATTTAGTTAATCAGTTGGTTGCTAAAGAACTATTACTCAATATGAATTGTAAAGTTACCATTGCTGATAATGGGCTACGCGCTTTAGATATGCTAACCGAGCAAGTGTTTGATGTTGTTCTTATGGATATTCAAATGCCAATTATGGACGGGCTTACTGCGGCTAAAAAAATTAGGGCCCAAGGCAAATATCAACAGTTACCAATAATTGCCATGACAGCGCATGCTAGGGAAGAAGATCAGCAACAAAGTCTAGCAGCAGGAATGAATTTACACATGCCTAAGCCGGTAACGGGAAAAATGCTGTTTGATAGCATCAACCAAGTGCTCAAAAAATAAAGCCCTTGGTTAATGAACTACCTTGTTACTTCAGTTATTAACTTAAGTTTTTTGAAAAAAGTTGTTCTAACTTTTTGATGGTTTCATCAATTTCAGTCACATCTGTTGGCGCAATGAAAATGGTATCATCACCGGCAATAGTACCAAGTACCCCATCACTTTTGCTTAAACTATCGAGCAATCTTGCAATCAGTTGCGCCGCACCAGGGCTGGTTTGAATAATAATCATCACGTTATTATGTTCAATCTCAAGTACCAATTGTTTGAGAGGGCTTTGCGCTGTAGGTACGCCTAACTCGGCAGGTAAACAATAGACCATTTCTTGGCGTGCGTTTCGCGTTCTAACGGCGCCATATTTACTTAGCATACGAGAAATTTTTGACTGGCTAATATTGTCAAAGCCACTGGCCTTTAATGCATCAACAATCTCACCTTGAGAGCCAAATTGCTCTTGCTTTAATAAATCTTTAAATGCTTGGACTAATGCTTCTTGTTTTTGAGAACCGCTCATATTACGTAATCAACCTTGTAGTAGACTAAAGTGGCGTTTTTAATCGATGTGAATAACGCTATTATACGTCATCGCAATATCATACAGAAAGTGAATATCTGAGTATAATAATTGTTTTTTAGTTGCTTATACTATATCTTTTGCTCAGCAAAAAATTAACGTATTTACTCAAATTATACTTTAATAACTTATATTACAACAAATAACCCCCACTTAATCTTGGAGAAATCAAATGAAAGTAGCTGTATTAGGCGCCGCAGGCGGTATTGGTCAAGCGTTATCACTATTATTAAAAACTCAATTACCAGCAGGCTCTGAGTTATCTCTATATGATGTTGCTCCTGTTGTTCCAGGTGTTGCTGTCGACTTATCTCATATACCAACGGCTGTTAAAGTTGAAGGTTTTGGTCGTGACGACCTAAGTGCTGCATTAGCAGGTGCTGATATTGTATTAATTCCAGCAGGTATGCCGCGTAAGCCAGGTATGGACCGTGCAGATTTATTCAATGTTAACGCAGGTATCATTAAAGTATTGGCTGAAGGTATTGTTGAGAGTTGTCCTAAAGCATTAGTTGGTATTATCACTAACCCAGTAAACGGCACTGTACCAATTGTTGCTGAAGTATTTAAGAAAGCTGGTACATACGATGCAGCTCGTGTATTTGGTGTAACAACGCTAGATGTTATCCGTAGTGAAGCTTTTGTTGCAGAGCTTAAAGGCTTAAACGTAGCTGATGTTAAAGTTCCAGTTATTGGTGGTCACTCAGGTACTACAATTTTACCATTACTATCACAAGTTGAAGGTGCTACTTTCTCTGATGAAGAAGTTGCGGCTCTTACTCCACGTATTCAAAATGCAGGTACTGAAGTTGTTGAAGCTAAAGCCGGTGGTGGTTCAGCAACATTATCAATGGGTGCTGCTGCTGCACGTTTCTGTATGTCTTTAGTTAAAGGCTTACAAGGTGAAGACGTTGTAGATTACGCTTATGTAGAAGGTAGCGGTGAAGATGCACAATTCTTCGCACAACCAGTACGTTTAGGTGTTAATGGTGTGAGCGAAATCTTATCTTACGGTGAGTTAAGTGCTTTTGAGCAACAAGCAAAAGAAGATATGCTTGCTACATTAAACAAAGACATTAAAGAAGGTGTTGACTTTATGGCTAGCTAAGCAGTCATAAGTTATCAGCGAAAAAAGCCGTTATATCGCAAGATATAACGGCTTTTTTAATGTCTTACATTAAACTTCGGTTGGAATGCTTACAAAGCGAAGTTAAGTATTATTTAGTGGCTGCGGTTAGCTGCAATGTGCGCTAATGAAATAAGTGCCTGTCTCTTATACACATCTGACGCT
>OLII01000885.1_pt1 | contig 10928 bp, 11 predicted proteins | sample 1609481 | NCBI WGS metagenome assembly OLII01 (sample SAMN05416859, study PRJEB24817) | seawater metagenome | isolation source: Sea water | place: Canada:Atlantic | collected 2013-11
GAATAGCACCTTGTTTTATGTGTTGTCTAAGATTAGTGATACCTTTAGAACAGCCAAATTGCCCTCTGAGTTATTGTCGCAAAAGCACAGAGTGATCAAAGTGCGTATTGGAAAACCAATTTCTGTTAAAGATCAAGATGCTTATGAAGATATTCCTTCATTTTATCAATTTATCCGGAAGAAAACCTATATGTTGGCAAATCCCTTTGCAAAAAAAACCGGACCGATACTCTCAAAGCAGCACTTAAAAATACCAAAAGCACCTAAAGAAATTATTTCTCAAAAAAATGCCAATGACTTTATTAAAGAGATCGAGCATTTAAGAGAAAATGAGAGTCGTCTTTTGCAAAGTAAAAACTACGAAGTGTATTTTGCAGCAGCCAAAGAGATTCCTTCGTTGTTACAAGAAATTGGACGTTTGCGAGAAATTACATTTAGAGATGTTGGAGAAGGAACCAACAAGGCCATAGATTTAGATAAGTTTGACGCTTATTATCATCACTTATTGCTTTGGGACAAGGAAGCAAAGGTGTTGGTTGGAGCCTATAGAATGGGATTAGGGAAAGAGATTTATGCGCAGCATGGTATTTCAGGATTTTACATACATACGTTGTTTCGTTTTGAACCCGAATTGTATGCAATGATGGAGGCTACCATAGAAATGGGACGTGCTTTTATTGTGAAAGAATACCAGCAAAAACCGATGCCATTATTTTTACTTTGGAAAGGAATTGTGCACGTAACATTGAGATATCCGGAGTACAGATACTTGATGGGAGGTGTGAGTATAAGCAACCAGTTTTCTGAATTCTCTAAGTCGTTAATGATTGAGTTTATGAAATCTCATTACTACGATCCTTATATTGCACAGTATATTTTTCCGAAGAAAGAATTTAAGGTGAAATTAAAGGATGTTGATAAAGACTTCGTATTTGATGCCACGAAAGCAGATATGCAAAAATTTGATAAAATTATTGATGAGATAGAGCCTGGAGCACTTCGAATACCTGTGTTAATCAAAAAGTATGTAAAACAAAATGCACGTTTGGTGGCTTTTAATGTAGATCCTAAATTTAACAATGCGGTAGATGGGCTGATGTATATTCGTGTTTCTGATATCCCCGATAGTACGGTAAAGCCGGTGATGGAAGAGTTTCAAGCTGAGCTAGAGAAGAGAGCCACAGAGACGCAACAAGGAAAAGAATCGTAAAGAGATTTAAAACCAACTCTTTTTATTGACTTGATAGAGTTCAATAAACTCTTCGTCAGATTTTGTTAGGTAAATAATACCTTCAATCAGACCAATCACACCCATGAGCCAAGCGGCTATTCCGCAAGTGATAACACTCAATAATAACATGACAAGACCTTGTGTTGTGTAGCCTAGAATAAACTTATGTACGCCTAAGAAGCCCAGAAGGATTCCTAAAATACCAGCAGCAACTCTTTTACTAGATTGCTTAATTATTGGATTTCCGTGTTCATCTACTACTTGCATGTGCTCATTTTAAATCGTTGAAGTATAAAATTACAAAAAAGCAATGTCTTTTACTTATAATTCGTGTGCTTTATTTCATTGTAATACAGTAGGTTCGGGTAGTTTGTTGCCTTTTTTTTTCTGTTGTGCGATACTCCAAGGTTAGATAGGAGTGCAGAAGTGCTGTTTAATTTTATCTACAATCGTTTGTGCTAATTTTTCCTTACTTTCAATGGTCCAACCAGCAACATGCGGAGATAGTAAAACGTTCTCAGCAGCAATTAAATAGTCAAATGCAGCAGGCATTGCTGAGGTAAATAACTTTTCAAAAGACTTTTTTTCATACTCGAGTACATCCAATCCTGCGCCTACTATTTTTCCACTTTTTAATGCCGTAACAAGGTCTTTTGTGCAAACAGCGGTTCCTCGAGCAGTATTAATCAGCCAGAAAGGATGCCTACATTGATTGATGAAATTGAGGTCAATCATGTGCCTTGTTAAGGGGGTTTGCGGTGTGTGTATGCTGATTATGGTAGCTCTTTGTTGGAGTTCTTTTAAAGATACTTGGGTGCAATTTGCATCTGCCATTCCAGGTTTGATGTCGTAACAGAGTACCTCTGTGTCAAAACCTCTTAATTTCTTTGCAAACGATTTACCCATATGGCCATAGCCAATCAAACCAACGGTTTGCCCGTCGAGCTCAACTCCACGATTTTCCTCCCTGAGCCATTGGCCGTTCCGAACCTCTCTGTCGGCCTTATTTAGTTTGTTGAATAAAGAGAGTAACATGCCCAGTGCATGCTCACCTACTGCATTTCTATTGCCTTCCGGAGCCGCAATTAATACGATGCCTTTTTTTTCGGCATAGTCACAGTCAATATTTTCTAGTCCAGCTCCAACACGTCCAATAAACTTGAGTTTGCGGGCTTTGTCTATAAATGACTTGTCTATAGAGAACCGGCTTCGAAGTACAATGCCATCGTACTTGTGAATTTTCTCTTCAATATCAGATTTAGAACCGCTACAATCTTCCTCATTTTGAAAGCCTAAATTGCTAAGCTGTTCTAAAAGAAGAGAATGGTTGCTGTCAATATGTAGAATGCGCATACGTATGTTGGTTAGATTCTTCGATCTGTTACTTTAGTTGAGCTCCTATTGAGCTCCACCAGATATCATGAATAATACCTAAGAATATTTTTAGTACTGCTCACTTTCATTAGGGAAATCTTGACTTTTAACATCCGTATTGTATTGTTTGAAAGCGTTCGTCATGCCTTCATACATGTCTAAGTACCTGCGTAAAAAACGGGGATTGAACTCATGTGTCATACCGAGCATATCATGCGTTACCAATACTTGTCCATCTACGCCACCACCAGCGCCAATTCCAATCACAGGAATTGAAATGCTTTCTGCTACTTTTTTTGCAAGCTTGGCAGGAACCTTTTCTAACACAAGAGCAAAACATCCAATGCGTTCAAGATATAGCGCATCTTCTAGTAGTTTTTCTGCTTCTTTTTCTTCCTTTGCTCGCACGGTATACGTTCCAAATTTGTAGATAGATTGTGGCGTTAGCCCTAGATGTCCCATTACTGGTATTCCAGCATTTAAAATCCTCTTAATCGATTCTTTTATTTCTTTTCCTCCCTCCATTTTTACAGAGTGACCACCTGATTCTTTCATGATTCTAATAGCAGAGCGTAGGGCTTCTTTCGGGTCCGATTGATAACTTCCAAAAGGTAAGTCGACAACAACTAAACTTCGGTGTACAGCTCTAACAACACTGCTGGCATGGTAAATCATTTCATCGAGTGTTATGGGCAATGTAGTTTCGTGACCTGCCATTACATTAGATGCAGAGTCGCCAACCAATATAACATCAATTCCTGCCCCATCTACAATCTTTGCCATGGTATAGTCATAGGCCGTTAACATGGAAATTTTTTCTCCATTAGATTTCATTTCTACCAGTGAATTCGTAGTAACTCTTTTATATTGTTTCTTTGCTATAGACATATTTATGTTTTAAAACTGTTGTAAAAATACGGATTTTTATATGATATGCGCTTTTTTTTCGTTGGGTCATGCATCTCACAAGTAGATGCAAATAAATTGGGGCTCTAATGGGCTGTTTTTAGAGTCGAAGTGGTCTTTTTAAAAGGGTTTTAGTGCTGATGTTACATTGAGTAGTATCTCTATTGATTAGGGATCTCGAGATTTCGTGTTGCAGGTATTTTTTTGAAGTTAATGCTTCAAATGAATTTGTTTTAATAGCGGTGTTCATGAGGTTTTCCTGAGAAATATTCTGAGAGTCACTTATTCTTTTTGTTTAAAATTGAATATATTTGATGTTCATTCACATCCATGTTAAACAGCCCTAAAATACATACATTAGATCCAAATAAATGGATTGATAATTATGCAGATTATTTGTTTAATTATGCAATAACCCGCGTAAATAATTCAGATGTTGCTAAAGATCTCGTGCAAGAAACTTTTTTTGCAGGGCTGAAGTCGGCAAGTAATTTTGAAGGAAAAGCGGCTGAACGTACTTGGTTAATTGCTATTTTAAAACGCAAAGTAATTGACTATTACCGAAAGATCAATTCTGCGAAAGGAAAAGCTGAAGTGCGAATGAATTTTCAGCACGAAGGAGAGGGTGAGGGGAACTGGTTGGAAGAGCGTGTTCCACAAACATGGAGTGCTGATACAGACAAAGAGATCGAGTCAGAAGAGTTAAAGGACGCAATTGAGCAATGCATTGATTATTTGCCAGCGAAATATGCTATGGTATTTCGTATGAAGACCATTCAAGAATTTGAAACAGACGAAATTTGTAAGGAGTTAAATATTACTCCGTCAAATCTTTGGGTTATGATCCACAGAGCGAGGACTCAGCTAAGAAGGTGTATGGAAGATAACTGGTTTAACAAGTAAGTAGATGTATGTTTGAAAAATTGAAAATAACCTGTGATCAAGCAACGACCATTTGCGATAAAAGTCAGTATGGCGAGGCCACGTTGTTTGAAAAACTCCAATTGAATCTTCATTTTTTAGGGTGTAAAATTTGTAGAATGTACAGCAAGCAGAATGTGAAGATGTCGAAAGTATTCAAAATGAAAGCAAACGATTGTAAAAAAAGAACACCCTGCCTTTCTTCTATTGAAAAAAAGCAGCTCAAGAGACAATTACAAGAATTAGAAGCCTAAAAAAAAACATGCATTTTTTACCAGATAAAATAGATGATTATGCTGTGAATCACAGCCAGTCAGAACCAAGAATTTTACAAGAGCTTACCCGGGAAACTTGGCAAAAAGTACTAAATCCTCGGATGCTAAGCGGTACTTTTCAAGGTCGTGTGCTGTCTATGATTTCGAAATTAGTGCAACCCAAGTGTATCCTAGAAATTGGAACTTATACAGGTTATTCTGCGCTTAGTTTGGCCGAAGGGATGTCTCCTGAAGGTTGCATACATACCATCGATAAAAATGAAGAACTGTATTCCTTGCAGCAAAAATATTTTGAAAAATCTGAGTATGCAGGACGCATACACCAATATGTTGGCAATGCTTTAGAAATTATTCCAACCATTGATCAGAAGTTTGATTTGGTATTTATTGATGCTGATAAGTCGAATTATATCAATTACTTTCATTTGATCATTGACAGGATGAATGCTGGTGGTATTATTTTATCCGACAATGTACTCTGGAGCGGTAAAGTAGTCGAAGAGCTACAGCCAAAAGACATAGATACAAAAGTGCTCTTAGAATACAATGCGTTGTTAAATACAGATGTTCGCTTGGAAACCGTATTGCTTCCGATAAGAGATGGTTTGACAATAAGTAGAGTGAAGTAAGCAGTATACAACGCACTGAAAGTTGGTATGCAAAAACGTTTGGGATTAAAATGGTAGCCGTTACAGGGTCTTGAGGAAGTCTAGAACTGTCTTTTAATAGGGCCTGTGAAATCGTCAATATCTTCTTTGACCTTGCTGATTTCTTTGTTCACATCCTCAGCAATAGTGGTGTCAATGCCTTGTGAATTGGCTGTCTCGTTGATCTCTCTTTTGATATCATTGGTCGCGTCTTTTAGCTGACGCATTCCTTTTCCTAGGCCTCTAGCGATTTCCGGAATCTTATCTGCACCAAATAGCATGACAACAATCAAGCCGACAACAATAATCTCTGGACCTCCGATAAATAAAAAAGTTGTTCCCATAATACAATGCAAAGATAGGAGTTATTTTGATTTCTTGCGGTGAAGATTTTCTTATTTTTTCACCAATGTGCTTTTCCCTTGATCAACTCTAGAAATTTAATTTTGCTTGTCGGTCATACATCAGAATACTGCCAGCAACAGCTACATTTAGACTTAAGGTTGATTTAAATTTCACGAGGTGATGCGCCTTCTCAATGGCTGTTTTTGGCAGTCCGTGGTCTTCTGCGCCTAACAAATAGACACAGCGTCTGGGGTGTGTAAATGTTTCCAGTTGCACTGCTTTTTCATGTAGTTCTACCCCCACGAGCATAGCCCCTTTCGGGAGATTCTTAAAGAAATCATCAAAGGTGTCGTAATGAAAATAAGGCATCGCACCCACAGCTTTGTGCGTGTCACAAGCTTGTTTGGCATAGCGATTGCCAATTGTAAATATAAAACTGGCCCCCATGTTTTGAGCAGAGCGCCACAACACACCTAAATTTTCTGGCGTTTTACCATTCTGAATTCCAATACCGAAAAAACCTTGTTCTAGATTGTTTACCATTATGTACGTATCAGCATTCTCTTAATCTCATTCAACTTCATCAAGGCCTCAATAGGTGTTAATGTGTCAATATTTGTAGTCAGAATTTCTTCTTTGATGTTTTCTAATAAAGGATCGTCTAGTTGAAAAAAGCTGAGTTGCATTTCTTCATGTTGCACGTTCTTTAGCGTGTCTTTTACTTCTTTGTTTGAGTGGTTTTTCTCTAGTTGCTCTAAAATTTTATTTGCTCTATGAATCACCATATTGGGCATTCCTGCAAGTTTGGCTACATGTATTCCAAAACTATGATTGGAGCCTCCTGCAACTAGTTTTCGCAAGAAGATAATGGTGTCTTTGAGCTCTTTTACAGATACATTGAAGTTTTTAATTCGTTCAAAGGTTTCTGTCATATCATTCAACTCGTGGTAATGCGTAGCAAACAAAGTTTTTGCTTTTGAAGGGTGTTCGTGTAAGAATTCTGCAATGGCCCAGGCAATAGAAATCCCATCATAGGTAGATGTTCCTCTCCCAATTTCATCTAATAAGACCAAACTACGATCAGAAATATTGTTCAATATGGAAGCAGTTTCGTTCATTTCTACCATAAAAGTAGATTCGCCCATAGAAATATTATCACTGGCACCAACACGGGTGAAAACCTTATCCACAATACCAATTCGAGCATTTTGTGCAGGCACATAGCTACCCATTTGTGCGAGCAGTACAATCAAAGCAGTTTGACGTAAGATCGCCGATTTACCAGACATGTTGGGTCCCGTAATCATAATAATTTGTTGCTGTGTTCTATTAAGGACAACGTCATTAGCAATGTACTCTTCGCTTATAGGCAATTGCTTTTCAATAACAGGATGACGGCCATTTTTAATCTCCAAATCGGTGCTTTCATCTAAGATTGGTCGCACGTAGTTGTTGTCTATTGCTGTTTTAGCAAAAGAGACCAAACAGTCCAATTGCGCAATGCCATGGGCATTTTGTTGCACCGGTTGTACAAAGTTGATGATGTATTGAATCAGCTTCGAAAAGAGTTCTTGTTCTAAGACCTGAATTTTTTCTTCGGCACCTAAAATTTTTGTCTCATATTCCTTCAGCTCCTCAGTAATATAGCGTTCTGCATTGACTAAAGTTTGCTTTCGAATCCAAGTTTCAGGGACTTTGTCTTTGTGTGTATTTCGAACCTCTATATAGTATCCAAATACATTGTTAAAGGCTATTTTTAAGCTAGAAATACCTGTGCTTTCAGTTTCACGAGCGAGCATATTGTCTAAGTATGCTTTCCCTGAATTAGAAATGGCGCGCAGCTCGTCTAGTTCTTCTGAAACACCATGGGCAATGGCGTTGCCTTTGTGAATGCTTACTGGTGCGTCATCAAATAAGGTGGTTGTTATTTTTTCAATCAATTCAGCACAGTCGTGAAGCTGTTTTCCAATGCTGTGCACAGCGGGGTTTTTGCTTTTTTCTGCAGCCGCTTTAATTGGGAGAATGGCTTTCAAAGAATTTTTTAAAAGGACAACTTCTCTTGGAGAGGCTTTGCTAGTAGCGACCTTAGAAATGAGTCGTTCTATATCGCTAATTTGCTTTAGCTGATAGCTAGTTAATTCAAAAAATGCTTCCGAATCAATGAAATACTTCACGGTTTCATGACGTTTTTCTATCGCCTCTTTATTTTTGAGAGGGAGCGCCAACCAGCGCTTTAATAAGCGTCCACCCATGGGAGAAATGGTAGCGTCAATAATATCTAAGAGTGTTACCGAATTCACAGAAGTTCCATGGTACAATTCTAAATTTCGCACCGTAAACCGATCCATCCAGACATAGTTGTCTTCTGCTATTCTAGAGATGTTTTGAATGTGCCCAAGCTGTTTGTGTTGGGTTTCTGATAAATAGTGCAACACCGCTCCAGCTGCCGTAATTCCCTCTGGTAAATTAGCAATTCCGAATCCTTTAAGGCTTCGCACATCAAAGTGATTTTCTAAAGATTCATGTGCGAATTCTGATTGGAAAACCCAATCGTCTAAATAGAATGTATAAAAACGATTTTCAAACAATTCAAAGAAATGTTGCTTGTGTTTTTTTTCAACCAATACCTCACTAGGGCTAAAGTTTTGTAATAATTTGTCGATGTATTCTTTATTTCCTTCTGCAACCAGATATTCTCCGGTAGAGACGTCTAAAAAGGAAATTCCAAGATGCTTTTTACCAAAGTGAACTGCCGCTAAAAAGTTATTGGTTTTAGACTGCAGTACTTCATCGTTCAAAGCAACTCCGGGTGTTACCAGTTCCGTTACCCCACGTTTTACGATCGTTTTGGTCATTTTTGGGTCCTCTAGCTGATCACAGATTGCGACACGCATTCCGGCCTTGACCAATTTTGGTAAATAGGTGTTTAAAGAATGATGCGGAAACCCGGCCAAGGCCGTTTCACTCTCACTCCCTGCTCCTCGTTTGGTTAATATAATTCCTAAAACCTCTGCAGCTTTTTTCGCATCTTCGCCAAAGGTTTCATAAAAATCTCCCACCCGAAATAATAACATGGCATCAGGGTATTTTACCTTGATGGCATTGTATTGTTTCATTAAAGGGGTGACCTTTTTTGGTTTGCTTTTTGCCAAGTTTTCGGAATTTTAAATTAGTTTTGCGAATATAATTATTCGGTTTTAAAGATAGAACTTTTTATGAGAAAACTAAAAAATAGCGAGTTGGGTAGAATCACCGTTGATGCCTTCAAAGAAGTGCCTAAAACACCTTTGATTGTAGTGCTTGATAATGTGAGAAGTTTAAACAATGTAGGCGCTGTTTTTAGAACAAGTGATGCTTTTTTAATTGAGAAGATTTACCTCTGTGGAATCACAGCCACGCCTCCTCATAAAGAGATTCATAAAACGGCACTAGGAGCTACAGAATCGGTAACGTGGGAATATGTAAAAGATACACTAACCCTTGTTCAAAAACTGCAAGAAGATCAAGTAAAAGTGCTTGCTATTGAGCAAGCAGAGCAGAGCACCATGTTAGACGTGTTTACACCAGGTCGAAACCAAAAATATGCCATCGTATTAGGAAATGAGGTGAAAGGGGTGCAACAAGAAGTGGTGTCTGCTTCTGATAGGTGTATCGAAATCCCACAACTGGGGACCAAACACTCTTTAAATATTTCGGTAAGTTGTGGTGTTGTTCTTTGGGACTTGTTTACAAAATTACGAGCCTAATTTACATACCGATGATAAGTTTGGCAATCCAAAAATAAATCAGGATTCCAAAAATATCATTGCTTGTTGTAATAAAGGGTCCTGTTGCAATCGCAGGGTCTATGCCACGTTTGTCTAGGAACAACGGAATAAAAGTGCCAATCAATCCAGCAACAATAATAACAACAATCAAAGAGATAGAAATGGCGAATGCTTTTTGACCTTCTCCATTGTAAAACCAAATAAAAAGAAATAAGAAAATGGCTAGAATAAAGCCGTTCAAGGCAGCTAGTAACATTTCTTTAATCAAACGATTGTTGATACTTCCTTTAACATCGTCATTGGCAAGTCCCTGTACAATAATTGCAGAAGACTGTACGCCGACATTTCCTGCCATGGCAGCAATTAAAGGCGTAAAAAAGAACAAGATAGCGTCTTCACTAAAGATGTCTTGAAAACCTTCCATAATTAAGAAAGCTCCAACCCCTCCAATGAGGCCTAGAAATAACCAAGGCAATCTTGCACGTGTCAATTGAGCAATGCTATCATCGGCCTCGACATCTTCTATTAAACCGGCTGCTAATTGGTAATCTTTATCTGCTTCTTCTTTTATTACATCAACAATATCATCAATGGTAATTCTACCAACTAAAATACCTAATTCATCTACAACCGGAATCGCTTCTAAATCATACTTACGCATAATATTAGCAACGTCTTCTGCTTCGTCGTTTACCTTTACAAAATCTACTTTTGGAATGTAAACTTCAGAAATTGAAGTTCTGGTTGAGGCAATTAATAAATCTTTTAAAGAAAGTCTCCCTTTAAGTTTACCACTATCATCAACAACATATATAGAATGTACTCTTGTAACTTCTTCTGCTTGAGCACGCATTTCTTTAACACACTTAAGAATGGTCCAGTTTTCATTTACTTTCACCAATTCTTTTGCCATTAAACCACCAGCCGAATCTTCATCATAACGTAAAAGATCTACAATGTCTTTTGCATGTTCTTCGTCCTCAATTTCTGACATTACAGCTTCTTTCCTTTCTTCAGAAAGTCCAGCGATAATATCTGCTGCATCATCTGTATCTAAGTTGTCAATCTCTTCTGCAATTTCTTTGGCCGATAAGTTTTTTAGAATTTTTTCACGAACATCATCATCAACATCCATTAGAACTTCGGAAGTAGTCTCACTATCTAAAAGTTTGATAATATAAACAGAATCATCAAACGAAATTTCATCTAAAATTTCCGCAATATCAGCATGGTGCATTTCTGCGAATAGCGTGGATAGCGCATTATCATTACCGTTTTCGATATATAATGCGACATTTTCTAAAAGTTCTTTAGTGATTTCAAATGCCATTGGCTGCTATTTTTGCGGTCAAATTAATGAATGCTTCTACCGATAACTGTTCGGGGCGCATCGCAAATATAGGGTCTTCTTTTAAGGCTGTCTCTTATACACATCTGACGCTGCCGACGATCTACTCTGTGT
>OLII01000886.1_pt1 | contig 10901 bp, 7 predicted proteins | sample 1609481 | NCBI WGS metagenome assembly OLII01 (sample SAMN05416859, study PRJEB24817) | seawater metagenome | isolation source: Sea water | place: Canada:Atlantic | collected 2013-11
TTTTGCAATTGGCAGGCAAGGTAAACAGACATGGCAATGTCGTCGCTGCACACATAGCCTAGCTTTTTAAAGTTGTCTTTTATTATTGTAGGGGACGCTATCTTGTCACTGTGCTTAATGATCACAGAGGAATCCTTTAATCGACGATTCTCTTATGCTACGGGTTTTTTATAGTTAAAGCAGTGGCATTTTATGGCAATAAAGGTGGGAGATTGACAAGCTTGAAGCTGCTAAAAGGCCTTACTTAGTCGGTAATACTCAAGGTGTTGGTGTCATTAGCGGCTTGAGTGGTCTCGAAGGGATCAATCATGACTGTTTTCAGAAGTGCATGACTTTGTTGTTCAGACTCTTGCTTGGCCAGTTCAGTAAAGTCAGTGACCTCTAAGAAGCTAGAGCTGTCTTCATCTTCGTCTACTAATTTACCCATTTGGTACTCTAAGGTTTTACTGTTGCTCTCACCTGACTCAGTGGTAATGGCCGACAGTAATTGGCCGTGCTCTGTTTGAATGGTGGTGACTTTTTCAGAGCTTCTATCTAATTCTGTATACTGGTAATTTTGATTCTCAAAATCAGGTTGATCAAGGCCATCTAGAGGGCTGTAGTAGGCGCCGCTTAATTCAAACTTTTGTGTTTGAATGGCGGTGGTTTTTTGCCCATTTTGATCTTCTTTTATTTGGGTGATCATGGAAAGGTCTACTTTAAAGCCCTGATACTCTAAAGGCATATTTTCTTTATTGGGGTTTTCAACTTTTGAATCAAAGGAGAAGTCAAAATCTGGTAGTGGCACCAGAGTTTTATTGTGAATGTCTTTTATGCTTTCGTTTTCTATACCATTAAGGCTGAGTTTGCTGGCATCAATGGCGTTCTTATTGGTGTTATCCTTGTTTGATTCAGCTTCATCTAATCCTAGCCCTTTAAAGCCTGCCTTGAAAACGTTTTTCATTAAGCTGCTGGCTGAATCTTGCGCGTGAGCTTCCCGAGCACTGTCTTCAAGTATGGTTAAGTACTGTTGTAGGCCTTTTTGCTGTTGCTGGCCGCTTGCGCTTGCACCTAACGATGTTTTATCTATGGCTAACTGGGATTGATGGCCAAGAAAATCAACATCGATGGAGCGTTCGGTTTCGGTGTCTTTATAATTAAGTTTTAGCTCGGTGGTGATTTCTTTAGCGCTGCCACTGGGTTTAAAAGCAATGTCAATGTCACTAAATGAAGTTAAGCTGGTTAAATCTAATTGGTTAAAATCAAAATCTTTGCTTGAAGAAAGCTGCTTAACCATTTGATCTATATTTTGAGTAAAGGTATTTAGTTGATCTTTTTCTTGCTGTGATAATTTACCCTCAAATTCAAAGCTAACCTTTACTCCTTTAAAAATGGCACCTTCTTTATCTGGTGTTTCACCGGACCCTGTATAACCTTGCAAGGTGAAATTAATGGTATCGCCATCTTTGGTTTTTAGTTTTAAGGTTAAGCTTTCATCTTTGTTGTACTTAAGGTCTTTGAAATCTTCAATGTTGATGGCTTCGCGGCTGTCTCTTCTGCCTTGATAGCTCTCATAATTGGAATATTGGCGAATGTCTTGCTCGTAGCTATTTTTGCCGCTGTCCACCAGTTCCGATAAACGCAAAGCCCCGCCACTTAAGCTCACCCCCAAATGGGTATTTAAACTACTTTGGGCAAATTGTTTGGTGCTATTGCTTACTTCAACTGGGTTTGAAAAGGCAAGCCGGGTAATGCGCTTAGGCTCGGAATATACATTTGGTTCTTGTACCAAGCTTTGAAATTGTTGGCTGCTAAGTACGACTTTGCTGCCCGTATCTCGCGGGGCGATGTCATTTTTATTCTCTTGCAGGTCGCTCTTAAAAGGCGTGCCATTTACGCTGGGGGAAATAATGCCTAAATGTGTTGAGATATTCATGGTGGATCTATTTATAAGTTGAAGTTACTACTCCCATCGGCATTCATTAATAAACCTTTACTAAAATATGTCCTTTATGGCCAAAAGTGAGCTTAAGGTTGGTTTTTAAGCACAGGGCTAGGGTTCACGCATCTGTTCGCGCAATTTAAGGGTTATCCAGTCCACGAAGGTTCTCACTCTGGTGGACATTAATTTCGCATGGGAATACACCACACTCACAGGCAGAGGGGCGGGCTCGTAATCAACCAATACTGTTTGCAGTTCGCCACTGGCAATTTGTGCATCCACTTGATAAGACAAAAATATCCCCAGCCCAATATCATCGAGTACCGCTTGGCGCATGGAGGACACTTGTGTGCAGTATAAGGGGCCGTCAATGGCAATGCTGTGTACCTTTTTCCCTTCATAAAAGTTCCAGTTGCCACCATGGCTTAATGGGGAAAACCGCACACAGGGTAGCTTTAATAAGTCCTTGGGATGCTTAATGGCAGGGTGTGCATTTAAGAATTTGGGGGTAGCGCATATCACACGGCGAACATGGCCCACGGTTTTGGCCACCATGGATGAGTCAGACAAAGGGCCAATGCGAATGGCCACATCGATGCCTTCTTCTACTAAATTAATATTTTTATCCATCAGCAATAAATCAATTTTAATTTGTTCATGGCGTTTTAAAAACTGGTTAACTAACGGGCTTATGTGCTGGTTACCAAAATTGACTGAGGCCGTCACCGTCAGCTTGCCACTGGGTTTACTTTGTTGGGCGCTGAGCTCTAATTCTGCTTCATCGATATCCATCAAAATACCACGACAACGCTGTAGGTAACTTTTGCCTTCTTCAGTGAGGGTGATCTTGCGGGTGGTGCGATTAAGTAACCGAGTGTCTAGATGCGCTTCAAGGGCAGCAAGGGTGCGTACCACTGTAGGTAAGGACGTATTCATAGCATCGGCGGCCTTGGTGAGGCTGCCGTAATCGCATATGTGAACAAAGGTGGACATGGCGTGAAGCTTGTTCAAAGGGCACCTCTAACAATCTATTACTCCATTTAGTGAAGTAGTTTTATGCAATTTACCTCATTTATTGTCAATGGTGAATCAAAGATACTGCTTCACAGACGGTTAGCCAGCTCGGTTTATCGCAACATTGAATAAAAGGTAGAAAATCATGAAAGCAGCCATCCTAGTATTGTCAGACCCAACTCACGGTAAAGAAGAAGCGTTAGGTCGCGTATTTAACGCCCTAGCCAGCGCCTATGACTTCAAGCAAAACGATGTTGAAGTAAAAGTAATGTTTAACGGCACCGGCACCCGTTGGATCACCGAATTGGCTAATCCAGAAAACCCAGTACACGGTTTGTTTGAAGCAGTTAAGGATACTGTAGCCGGTGTGTCTTGTGGTTGTGCTGATGTATTTGGTGCCGCCGAAGATGTGGAGTCTTCAGGTTACGACTACCTAACCGAGAATGCAGTTCCGGGCACTCGTGGTTTGCCAAGTGTGCATCGATTGGTAGCCGACGGCTTTACGGTGATTACTTTTTAAGTTTTTAAGCAGTCGAATTTAAACATTTATAAAAGATACGTGTAAAAGAGCCTCGCCAATTAAGGTGAGGTCCTCTTTATTTGTAAGCTAAATAATTTTTTCCAGTTTTGCTTTAAGGAGTCTTGTTATGAGTCACTATTTATCATTTCACCAAGGGGAGCTGGACGTTCAAGCCATGGCTAATGAGTCCGCCATAGCGTTGCGTAATGGTCAGGTCATTAGTAGTAATATTTTGCCGGGTGCCATGCCTTTTATTGCACAGCAAAATATGTTGGTAATAAGCAGTGTCGACCAAAAAGGGCTGCCTTGGTCATCTGTGTTGTTTGGCACACCAGGTTTTATACAAGCCACTAACAGTGGTGCATTGTTATTGGATACCAGCAAAATGCTCATCAATGAACATGACCCTTTGTGGCGTAATATTTTACATAATGCACAAGTGGGAATACTGGCCATTGAATTAAGTACACGTCGCCGCTTTAGGGTAAATGGCCGTATTCAAAATATCTCCAAAGAAGGGCAACGTGCTGATTGTGAAGCTGCGTCACTGACGAATCAGTTGTTTGAAATTACTGTTCAGCAAGCTTACCCAAATTGCCCTAAATTTATTCAGCGTCGTAACCTTAAAATAGAAGAAGATTCGTATTTAGAAGTATTGCCTAAGCCTTTAATGGGTAATGAGCTAACCCCTGAGCTAATTGATGTTATTAGCCAAAGTGATTCATTTTTTGTCAGCTCCGCAAGCCTTACGAAAGAAAAAAATGAACACAATGTAGATGCTTCACACCGTGGTGGTTTTCCTGGATTCATAAAAGTATTAGGTAATCGCCGCTTATTAATTCCCGATTATCAAGGTAATAGCATGTTTAATACTTTGGGCAATATTCACGTATACCCAAAGGCGGGCATTATCATTGTAGATTTTGACAATAGCCGTGTCTTGCAATTATCTGGCAATGCCAACATTTTATGGAATCAACAAGACGATACCAATCACTCCTCTGGCACCAAACGGTTTTGGGAGTTATCCGTTGAAAAATGGCAAGAAACCAAAATACCAAAAGGTGTGAATTGGAATTTTCAAGATTACTCTCCTCACAACCCAAGGGAGCTTAAAGTGAAGGAGCTTGAAGTAAAAGGCGAAATAAAAAGTGCCATAGGTGCCAATGGAAGAATGGCGTTACGCGTTAGCCAAGTGACTAAAAAAAGTAAACACATTAATGTGTATCAATTACAGGCCCAAGAAGGGACTGTCTTACCTGCCTTTGAGGCAGGGGCGCATTTACCCATAGAGGTGACGCTTGATAATGGTAAAATTGTCATGCGCCATTATTCAATATTATCGTCGTCTCAGGAAAATCGATTTTATGAAATAGCCATACAAAATGAAGAGCAGGGTCGCGGTGGCTCGAAAGCTTTGCATCAACAGCTAAGGCTAAGCAGGGTGGTGAATGTATTGCCCCCTAAAAATGAATTTTCACTTACCCCCAACAACCAGCATGTGGTGTTGATTGCTGGTGGCATTGGTATTACCCCTATTTTAAGCATGCTGCGTGAATTGGTGGATAAAAATGCATCGTTTGAAATTCACTATACGGCTAAAAGCGAAGCTGAATTAGCCTTTAAAAAAGAAGTGCAAGCATTAGCAGGGTCTAAGGCGCACTTCTATACAAGCCAAGGTAAACAAGTAAAACGTTTAGATTTACAGTATTTAATTAAAAATAGTCACGCCCATAGCCATGTGTATATGTGTGGGCCAATACGCATGATTTCACAGGTGCGTGAATTGGCAACTGAGCATAACTGGCCTGAGAGCCATGTTCATTTTGAAAGCTTCGGTGCTGCCAGTCAGCCTAATGACAAGGCCATTGAAATAAGTCTTAAAAAATCCAATCAAGTGATTATGGTAGACCCTAACCAAACCATTCTTGATGCGTTAATGGATAAAAATATCTCAGTCCCTTTTGATTGTAAGCGCGGTGAATGTGGTATGTGCGCCACCACTGTGCTGAGTGGTGAGGCGGATCACAGGGATGTTTATCTAAATAAAACCGAGCAGGCTCAGCAAATGTGTGTCTGTGTATCCCGCGCCAAAGGCGAAAAATTAACGCTGGATCTTTAACAAATTAATAAGGGTTTATGATGAAAAAAATATTAATGCTAGTGGCCAATGGTGTAGAGCCCATGGAAATGGCTGCTTTTACAGATGTTTTAGGTTGGGCCAATTTAGTGGGCAGTGAAAAAATCGTATTAACGGATGCGGGCTTTCACAGAAATATTAAAACCACGTTTGGTCTTAATTTAACACTGAATAATTTAATTGAAAATATTAACCTAAATGAATTTGATGCTTTGGCCATTCCGGGTGGCTTTGAGCCCGCTGGATTTTATGATGATGCCTTGAGTGAGCCGTTTCTAGATGTAATACGGTATTTTCACCATCACAATAAACTCATAGCCAGTGTTTGTGTTTCTTCTTTAGCACTGGCCGCAGCGGGTGTGCTGGTGGGTAAAAAGGCAACGGTTTACCACCAAAAAAATGGCATTCGCAAACAACAATTGGAAGGTAATGGCGCCATTTTTGTGGATAAAGCTATGGTATGTGATGATAATAAAATCACCTCTACCGGGCCAGGTACGGCAGTTGAAGTGGCGTTTAGTTTGTTGGCGCGCGTAACGGGCAAAAGCAATGCAGAAAACGTGCGACAAAAAATGCGCATTGCACCGCTGAATGAAAAATGGCTGAGCACTGCGCAAGTGCCTATCTAGACTGAACCTGATTCCTGTTACCCTAATATGATTATATTTTTAGCCATTAATTAAGGGAGGTTGTGTTAATGACTTTTGCTAAATATTTTTATAATAAAGTTTATGAATTATTGTTTAGTTAATGTTTTCAATAGCAGTAAAAATTAAACAGGGTCTTGAGCCTAGTTAAAATTAACATAATCATTATAAATGGGGTTTGAAATGAGCTAGCCACTGCATTCGAAAAGTCGTCGTGTTTTTTATATTCCGCATGGTCAACTGGCTTGTCTTCTGAAAAATTCTGCATAAAGCTCGCTACCGTTTCAGTATATTGATGCTAACCATTTAAGCTGGCCACACTTTCCTTTGAATGGGTAACCCCCCACGGCACAGCGGGTTGCACAATCTATTGATGCTTGTGCCAAAGGATATTTTCCTTAAAAAATGTCGACCCCTCTGAATGAAGACCGCTTGAACTTGATTACTTGTTTTAACGTCGTTATTCATAATTCAGCATCACGCTATATCGTGTCAATTCGAAGGGTATTTCACTTTAGGCGGCATTTAATAAACAGCTGATATTGGCCGTAAATAGCGTTATTTCCCTTAAAAATTGAAAATGTGATTTCTTGCCGGTTTGATTAATTAATTTCAGCGGGTTAAAATCGCCATCTTTACAATTTATAGCTTTAACTGTGGCGATAAAACGCCATACCATTTTTAGAGTGTTTTCTACGAATGGACCCTCTGGATTCCGCTGTTTTTGCCTTTATTTGGCATCACCATTGAATTTTTTGGGGTTAACAAAAATCATATCCATGAAAATGGAAGATTCCGTTACACCGAAAAATGTGTGATCGCAACCTTATAACATCTATATTTTTATTTATGTATGTCTGCGTTACCGATGCATTACCTAATATTAGGAAAAGCAATGCTTATTAAAAATTTTATACATGGTCAGTACTTAGATAATCACAGCGCAGAGACGTTTAAAGTGATTAATCCAGCCACCAATCAAGTGGCTTACGAAGTTGAAGTGGCCGATAGCACCATTCAGCAGGCTGCCATTGAGAGTGCTCAGCAAGGTTTTGAAAAATGGTCTGCGTTTAGCGCAGTAGAGCGCAGCCGAATATTATTAAAAGCCGTGGCCCTATTGCGCGAACGCAATGACGAGCTTGCCAAAATTGAAGTTCTGGATACCGGCAAGCCTTTTCAAGAGGCCGTGGCGGTAGATATCGTCACCGGTGCTGACAGCATTGAGTTTTTTGCCGGTTTAGCCCCTTCTATCCAGGGCAACCAGCAAGATGTTGATGGTGACTTTTATTATACCCGTCGTGAGCCATTAGGGGTGTGTGCCGGCATTGGTGCATGGAATTACCCTTTGCAAATTGCCTGCTGGAAATCAGCCCCGGCCTTGGCCTGTGGCAATAGCATGATCTTTAAACCTTCCGAAGAGACCCCGCTTGGGGCTAATAAACTGGCCGAAATCTATATAGAGGCGGGTGTGCCTGCTGGGGTTTTTAATGTGGTCCATGGCGACGGCAAAGTAGGTTCTTGGTTAAGTCATCACCCAGATGTGGCTAAGGTTTCTTTTACTGGCGAAGTGGGCACTGGCAAAAAGGTTATGGCGGCTGCTGCTACTACCCTGAAAGACGTCACCATGGAGCTAGGGGGCAAATCCCCTCTGATAGTTTTTGAAGACGCCGATATAGAGCAAGCCGTATCGGCTGCCATGTTAGGGAACTTTTATACACAGGGTGAAATTTGCACTAACGGTACCCGAGTGTTTGTGCATAGCAGTATTCATCATAAGTTTATTGAACAACTTAAGGAGCGCACAGAGAAAAACATCATCATGGGTGATCCCATGAATGAAGAGACTAATTTTGGCGCCCTCATATCGAAAAAACATCACGACCTAGTGATGGGTTATATCAAAAAGGGCCTTGACCAAGGGGCCACGTTGTTAACTGGCGGAAAAGCCGCTTCTCCGCAGTCAGCACCTCACGGAAATTTTGTAGAGCCCACCGTTTTTATTAATTGCACCGATGACATGGACATTGTCAAAGAAGAAATCTTTGGCCCTGTGATGTCTGTTTTAACCTTTGAAGACGAGGAAGAGGTGATTCAAAGGGCCAACAGTACCGGTTTCGGTTTGGCGGCGGGTGTATTTACCTTAAATATTCAGCGTGCGCATCGCGTTATACATCAAATGCAGGCAGGCATTTGTTGGATAAACGCCTATGGTGCCTCACCTGCACAGATGCCAGTGGGCGGTTACAAGCAATCGGGTATTGGCCGCGAAAATGGAATGGAAACCCTTAACCACTATACTCAAGTGAAATCGATTTATGTGGGTATGAACCCACTGGAAAGCCCGTTTTAGGTTCTAAGCAATTAAGATGGCGCCTAATGTAGAGATGTATGAATTACGCGCCATGGCTTTAGTGAAAATGCAGTGCGTTTTAAGATTTAAGGCAAGATAATGCAAACCCAATCAGAGAATGCTCAATACGACTACATCATAGTAGGGGCCGGTTCCGCTGGCTGTGTATTGGCGAATCGTCTCAGTGAAGATAAAAATGCCCGTGTTTTGTTGTTAGAAACCGGTGGCAGTGACCGCAGCATCTTTATTCAAATGCCCACCGCGTTATCTATCCCTATGAATACCGCCAAATATAATTGGCAGTTTGAATCTGAGCCTGAAGAAAACCTTAACAATCGCAGAATGCACTGCCCAAGAGGCAAGGTACTAGGCGGGTCATCGTCTATTAATGGCATGGTGTATGTGCGTGGACATGCTCAAGACTTTAATGAATGGGCTGAAAAAGGTGCACAAGGTTGGGATTATCAGCATTGCTTACCTTATTTTAAAAAGGCCGAAACCTGGTCGTTTGGTGCTAACGATTACCGCGGTGACAGCGGACCATTGGCCGTGAATAACGGCAATGAAATGCAAAACCCCCTTTACCAAGCATTTATAGATGCTGGCGTGGAAGCCGGGTACTTTCATACGCAAGATTACAACGCCAAATTGCAAGAAGGCTTTGGCCCCATGCACATGACCGTTAAAAATGGTGTGCGGTGGTCTACTGCCAATGCGTACTTAAAACCAGCCATGAGTCGCCCAAATTTAACCGTGGTGACCCATGCTTTGGTGCATAAGGTGTTATTGGAAGATAAAGTCGCCAAGGGTATTCGCTATGAACGTAAGGGAAAAATAATTGAAGTAGCCGCTAAAAAGGAAGTTATTTTAAGCGCAGGGCCCATTGGCTCTCCTCATCTTTTACAGTTATCGGGTATTGGGCCTGAACACGTATTAAAAGACGCGGGCATTGAAGTAAAGCATCACTTGCCTGGGGTGGGTGAAAACCTGCAAGACCATCTGGAATTTTATTTTCAGTTTAAGTGTAAACAAGATATTACCCTTAACGGTAAGTTGGGGTTATTTAGCAAGTTTTTAATTGGTGCTCGTTGGTTCTTTACTAAAAAGGGCTTAGGGGCCACTAACCATTTTGAGTCTTGCGGATTTATTCGCTCTAAAGCCGGTGTGAAATGGCCTGATTTGCAGTACCACTTTTTGCCAGCCGCCATGCGCTACGATGGACAATTAGCCTTTGCAGGTCATGGTTTTCAAGTTCATATCGGTCATAACAAACCCACCAGTCGTGGTTTTGTGAGAGCAAGCAGCAATGACCCTAAAGATCATCCGCTAATTAAGTTTAATTATTTAAATACAGAAGGTGACCGCGAAGGGTTTCGTGACTGCGTAAAACTGACTCGTGAAATTATTAATCAGCCTGCCTTTGATGAATACCGTGATGGAGAAATTCAACCCGGTGAAAGTATTCAAAGCGATGAACAGATTGATGAATTTGTTCGATCAAATGTAGAAAGCGCTTATCACCCATCTTGCTCTTGTAAAATGGGTGAAGATGACATGGCCGTGGTGGATTCACAAACCCGCGTGCATGGCATACAGGGCTTACGAGTGGTGGACTCGTCTATTTTCCCCACCATTACCAATGGCAATTTAAATGCGCCCACTATCATGGTGGCCGAGCGTGCAGCGGATTTAATAAAGGGTCTTACATTACCCCCAATTGACGCAAGCATTGGTATGGAAGAAAACTGGCAAAACAAGCAGCGTGATAGTGAAGCTAAGCGCACTTAATTAATGATTAAAGCAACAATAAAAACGGAGATGAAAATGAAAATTAAATCACTATTACTGACAGCGTGCCTAGCGGCACCCTTCACTGTACAGGCCAATCAATGTGATACCGTGCGCTTTTCTGACGTAGGCTGGACAGACATTACTGCCACCACCGCATTAACTTCAGTGGTATTAGAAAGCATTGGCTATAAAACCAAAACTCAAATGTTATCGGTACCGGTTACCTATAAGTCCATGGAAAATAATGACATTGATGTTTTCCTAGGAAACTGGATGCCTACCATGGAAGCCGACATTAAGTCTTATACCGATAGTGGCAGTGTTGAAACCATTAACAAAAATTTAGTGGGTGCTAAATATACTTTGGCTGTTCCTAAGTATGTTTATGATGCTGGCGTGAAAAGCTTTGCAGACATCGCTAAATTTGCTGACAAGTTTGAAAGCAAAATTTACGGAATTGAACCAGGTAACGATGGCAACCGTTTAATTCAATCTATGATTGATAAAAATGCCTTTGG
>OLII01000888.1_pt1 | contig 10893 bp, 9 predicted proteins | sample 1609481 | NCBI WGS metagenome assembly OLII01 (sample SAMN05416859, study PRJEB24817) | seawater metagenome | isolation source: Sea water | place: Canada:Atlantic | collected 2013-11
GATCTAGTACGGTCTCGTGGGCTCGGAGATGTGTATAAGAGACAGGATAAAATCTGCTTTACTTTCAGCATTTTGTGCCTCATGAATATTAGCACCAATACTTGTTCCTGATTTTAACAATTGACCAGAAATTACATATTTTCTTTCGGTTTGTAAAACTTCACAATATTCAATTATTAATAATGCAACCTCAATCGATTTATCAACTACTGGATTTTTCATTGGTACATTAGTAAATTGATTAATTGTTTTTACGAACGGTTCTTTGCTCAATTCTTTTCTCATACGCCGAACCTTGAAAAATTCTTTGCACAAAAATTCCAGGTGTATGAATTTGATTTGGATCTAATTCTCCTACGGGAACTAATTCTTCTACCTCTGCAACTGTAATTTTTGCAGCACCACACATTGATGGATTAAAATTACGAGCGGTTCCTTTAAAAATTAAATTACCTGCCGCATCTCCTTTCCATGCTTTTACAAAAGCAAAATCTGCTTTAAAAGCAGGTTCTAGAATATACATTTTTCCATCAAATTCTCTTGACTCTTTTCCTTCAGCAACTTCTGTCCCATAACCGGCTGGTGTATAAAAAGCTGGAAAACCTGCTTGTGCAGCTCTACATTTTTCGGCTAAAGTTCCTTGTGGTGTTAACTCTACTTCTAGTTCTCCCGATAGCATCTGTCTTTCAAATTCATCATTTTCTCCCACATAAGAAGAAATCATTTTTTTGATTTGTTTTTTTTGCAAGAGTAAACCCAATCCAAAATCATCTACTCCAGCATTGTTAGAAATACAGGTAACATTTGTAACTCCTAATCTCACTAATTCTGCAATGGCGTTTTCTGGAATTCCGCTCAATCCAAATCCTCCTAGCATTAAAGTCATGTTACTTGTAACACCTTCTAATGCTTCTTTTACATTGTTTACTTTTTTATTAATCATTTCACTTATTTATTTAATAATAATAAATATGTTTCGACTTCGCTCAACATAACATCTGCGATGTTAGAAATCTGTATCGTCTTCTACGGGTTGTACTTTTTTAATTTCTTTATTTTCATTTACTTCTGGCTCTTTTCCACAATTCGTATCAATTCCTACATATTCAGGTTTTTCAAAATCTTCCTGACTAATATTTAGTGTAGGGTCAGCATACAATTTTCTCATATATAAAGCCCAAGTTGGCAAAGACATTGTTGCTCCTTGACCATTGGTTATTTTTTCAAAATGAACAGCTCTATCTTCACCACCCGTCCAAACTCCGGTTGCTAAATTGGGAACTACTCCCATAAACCAACCATCTGTATGATTTTGTGTAGTTCCTGTTTTACCAGCGATTGGATTTGTAAATTGATATGGAAAACCAGTAATAACATCTTTGTTATAATGTTCTGATGTTCTTAATCGAACACCTGATCCTGCCGTAGTTACCCCTTTTAACAATTCTAAGACTACATAAGCAGATTCTTCGCTTAATACTTCTTTTGTTTTGGGAGTAAAATCGGTTAAAACAGTTCCATTTTTATCTTCAATACGCATTAACATATTTGGTTCTACACGCAATCCTTTGTTTGCAAAAGTTGCATACGCTCCTGTCATTTCCATTAGTGATAATTCTACAGAACCTAAAGCTATGGATGGTGCTGCTGGGATTTTACTTTCAATCCCTGCAGATTTAGCTAAACGAACAACATTAGCTGGTGTAACCATATCAATTAATCTAGCCGAAATAACATTAATAGATTTAGCTAAAGCTTCTTTTAAGGTCAGTTCACCTCCATATTCATCTCCAGAATTTTTTGGGGTCCAAGGTTCAGGAATACCAAACCTCCCTTTCGGAATTGTGTAGGGTGTGTTTGGGTATTTATCACAAGGAGATAATCGTAATTGATTAATTGCTGTTGCATATAAAAAGGGTTTAAAAGTAGACCCTACCTGTCTTTTCCCTTGCTCTACATGATCGTATTTAAAATATTTATGGTTAATTCCACCAACCCAAGCTTTAATATGACCTGTTTGAGGTTCTATAGATAATAAGCCCGATCTTAAAAATGATTTGTAGTATTTGATAGAATCATTAGGAGACAAGATTGTATCGACTTCTCTATTGCTATTCCAAGAAAAAACTCGCATGTCTGTTTTGGCATTGAAAGCTGAATCTATTTCTTGATCAGAATATTGATCTTTTTTCATTTTTTTATAACGTTCAGAATTTTTTATGGCTCTGTTATAAATAGATTCGATTTGCTCATCTTCTAAATCATAAAAGGGAGCTGTTTCATTTCTTTTTTGTTCTTTAAAAAAGTAACTCTGAAGATTAGACATATGTTCTTGAACAGCTTCTTGGGCATATTGCTGCATCCTGGAATCTAGAGTTACATAAATCTTTAAACCGTCTCTATTAATATTGTACAATTCTCCATTGGGTTTCGGATTATTCTTTGTCCAATCTTTAAGGTATGATCGTAAATATTCTCTAAAATAAGTAGCTAAACCATCATTGTGACTTTCTGGTGTAAAATTGATTTTTAGTGGTAATTTTTGAAGTGAATCTTTTTCTTGTTGTGTAATAAATTCATTTTTTGCCATTTGAGCAAAAACCACATTACGTCTGGTTAATGATTTGTCTTTAGATATTTCTCTTCTGGGATTGTATTGTCTAGGGTTCTTTAACATCGCAACTATAATAGCAGATTCTTGAAGGTCTAAATCTTTCGGTTCTTTCCCAAAATAAATTCTTGATGCTGATCTAATTCCTACTGCTTGGTATAAAAAATCTATCTGATTTAAATACATTGCAGCAATTTCTTGCTTTGTATATTGTTTTTCTAATTTTATAGCTACCACCCATTCTTTTACCTTTTGCATAATTCTTGCAAAAGGATTTCTTGACGGTTGTTTTGTAAATAAGTTTTTTGCTAATTGTTGAGTTATTGTACTGGCTCCACCACCTTTTCCTAGTTTTACAACAGCTCTTGCGGTTCCTCTAAAATCGATACCAGAATGTTCATAAAAACGTTCGTCTTCTGTAGCAATTAATGCTTTTACTAGATTGTCTGGCAGGTCTTTAAATTTAACAGGCGTTCTATTTTGAAAAGCATACTTTCCTATGGTAACACCATCTGAAGAAATTACTTCGGTTGCTAAATTTTTTTCAGGGTTTTCTAATTCTTCAAAAGTTGGCAAAACACCAAAAACACCCCAAGAAGCTAATAAAAATATCAGTAAAAGACTAGTAAAGCCTCCTAGAACGATGATCCAAAATCGTTTGATATACTTTTTAAAATTTGTTTGTTTCTTTTTTGCCATTCTAGTTTACTTTTTCAATTCTAAACCCAACATCTGTGATTCCTTCTAATTCTTTAATTCCATCTACATTTCCGTTTTTCCGCATCGCTTGCTTTAGAGATATTTTATAGACTCCTGATATTGGGAATATGCTATTTTCTTTCAAGAAAAGTTTACTGTCTTTTATTTCTGAAATTCCGGAACCTAAAAATTTTCCATTTTTATCTGCCATTTCATACTGCAAAGTATCTACAATTTTCTTGCCATCCGGAAAAACAATATGAGAAATCAGGTATAAATTACTGTATTGATAGTCGTTATTATTTCTAATATTGAGATACAAATGGTTTCTAGCTATTGTATCTGTTATTTGAAACTCAAAATCAATCGATTCTTCTTGTAACCAACTACTGTTTTCTAGCGATTTATATTCATCAAAAACTCTATTTGAATCGCAAGATGAGAATAGGAAAAAAACTCCTAAAATAAGAACTGCTATCTTACTATGTTGGATTGCTGTTGCCATTTGGATTAGGATTTCTTCTTCTCTTATTTTGTGGTTTATTCTGATTATTATTCTTTCTCTGAGCCTTAGGCTGGTTTGGTTTGTTGGGTTGATTTGGCTTTTTAGATTGTTGCTGTTTCCTTTGATTAGGCTTCTCACCTACAGCTACCTTTTTTCTATTGTTGTTTCTGTTTCTTCTTCTACTCTTTTTAGGAGCATCAAAACGAGTTAAACTATCTTGACCTACTACGTTCTCAAAATCAACTTTTACAACTTCCTCTATCTCAGATTCATAATCTTCTAACGGAACAGCAACTTCTTTATTTTTGTTTAATTCAATTATTTCTAACACCTGATCTAAACTAAGTCTATACCATTTAGATCTGTTTTCTTTATAGGTATACCAAAGAAGTCTTTTAAAAATATCCATTTTCACAAATTCAGCATCTCCATTTTCTGTTTTCAAAACCACTTCTTGTTTTGGAAAATCATTTAAAGCATCTAAATACGTGTCTAATTCAAAATTTAAACAACACTTTAATTTTCCGCATTGACCTGCTAACTTTAGCGGATTTAAAGACAGTTGCTGATAACGAGCAGCTGTAGTTGTTACTTTTCTAAAATCTGTTAACCAAGTTGAACAACACAATTCTCTACCGCAAGAACCAATTCCTCCTAAACGAGCAGCTTCTTGCCTTGCCCCAACTTGTTTCATTTCTACACGAATTGAAAACGCGCCGGCTAAATCTTTGATCAATTGTCTAAAATCTACTCTGGTATCTGCTGTGTAATAAAAAGTTGCTTTATTTCCATCACCTTGATATTCAACATCAGAAAGTTTCATTTTTAAACCTAGTCTGCCTAAAATTTCCCTTCCTTTTCTTTGTGTCTCTGGTTCGCGAGCTCTTGCTTTTTCCCAGATATCGATGTCTCTTTGAGATGCTTTTCTGTAAATTTTTTTGACATCTTCACTATCAACATCAACTTTTCTTTTTTTCATTTGCACTTTTACCAATTCTCCACCTAAAGAAACGATTCCAATATCGTGTCCAGGAGAACCTTCAACTGCAACTACATCTCCCATAGAGATGGTTAAATTTTCAGTATTTTTAAAAAAGTGCTTTCGTCCGTTTTTAAAACGAACTTCGTAGATATTAAATGGAGCTTGACCACTTGGTAACGTCATGTTAGACAACCAATCAAAAACTGCTAGTTTTTCACTTCCACTTCCGCAAGTTCCTGACCCACAATTACCATTACTCTTGCAACCTTTTGGTACTCCATTTTCTGTTGTACCACAACTTCCACATGCCATAAAGTAAATATATTTTGAGAAGTCTAAAGACTTCTTAGAGTTCTTATTGATTTGCAACTAGATAGGTTTTATCTAGTCAAATTCCCTTTGATAACATTTAAACAATCTCAATGTAAAACGAAGGGTAAATATTTAACGAGTAAATATACGTAAACTATAATAATGATAAAATTGAAAAAACAAAAAAAATGGCTTCTTTACTTGTGCGAATTCAACGAATGAATAAAGTTTAATTTACTTCTTAAACTTCAACTTTTCTGAACGTCCTTTTTTGAATATTTTATTGCTATTACCTTTCCCTTTTCTAAGTTCTTTTTGTGCTGAATAGGGCAACTGAATAATCTCCTGACATTCCGTTGAACAGGTGTTTTCCATTTTTTCAGAACATTCATCACATTGAATAAATAACAAGTGACAAGCTTCGTTGGCACAGTTTACATGTACATCGCAGGGTTTCCCACATTGATGACAATTGGAGATCACATCATCGGTAATTTTTTCTGCTCTTCGATGATCGAAGACAAAATTCTTTCCGATAAATTTATTTTCTATTCCATCAGAATTTACCTGGCGTGTGTATTCTATAATTCCGCCTTCTAGCTGAAAAACATTTTGAAATCCCTTGTGTTTGTAGTATGCCGAAGCTTTTTCACATCGGATTCCTCCGGTACAATACATCAATAAATTCTTATCTTCTTTGTTGTCTTTTAAATCTTCTTCAATGATATCTAATGAATCACGAAATGTATCAACATCTGGAGTAATGGCTCCATCAAAATGACCGATTTCACTTTCATAATGATTTCGCATGTCTACACAAATCGTGTTGGGATCTGCCAGCATTTCATTAAATTCTTTAGCATTTAAATGAACTCCTTTATTCGTAACATCAAAAGTTTCATCATCCAAACCATCGGCTACAATCTTGTTTCTGACTTTTACTTTTAATTTTAAAAACGATTTATTATCCTGCTCAATTGCCACATTCAATCGAATTCCGTTTAAAAAAGTAATGGCATCTAATTGATCTTTTAAAGCTAAAAAGTTTTCAGATGGAACAGAAAGCTGCGCATTAATTCCTTCATAAGAAACATACGTTCTTCCTAAAACATCGAGTTCATTCCATTCTAGGAATAATTTATCTCTAAACAATTGTGGATTTTCTATCTTGTGGTATTGATAGAAAGAAATGGTGATTCGGTCTTTACCTGCCTCATCTATTAATGCAGCGCGTTCTTTAGCGCTTAACTTATTGTACAGTTGCATGCTATACTAAATTCGTTAAACAATCTATTTTTTGTTATTCTGAACGTACCGTAACTAAAAACTCAAATCACTTAGATCGTAAGATTTCTCGACTGCGCTCGAAATGACATTCTTAGGCAAAATTACTATTATTTTCCATTTCAAGAACTCGTTTAGGTTTTTTAATTTGCTGAAAAGACCTAAACGGATTTTAAGTTAAAATTTCAACATTTCATTAATTTCCGATGAATTTTTAAATTTTAAGCTTTTCTTGAGCTAATAAATAGAAGGCTACATTACAATTTTTAGCATCTTTGTACTTAAGTAGTAATTAGCAGAGGAAGTTAGTTGCGTTTTAAAATAATTGAACATGAGAATTGCTGTTATTGGCGCTACCGGAATGGTAGGAAACGTGATGTTAGAAGTACTGGCAGAACGTAATTTTGAAATCACTGAATTAATTCCAGTTGCATCAGAAAGATCAGTTGGAAAACAAATTTCTTATAAAAATAAAAACTACACAATTGTTGGTTTACAAGATGCTGTAAATGCAAAACCAGACATTGCGTTATTTTCTGCAGGTGGTGACACTTCTTTAGAATGGGCTCCAAAGTTTGCTGAAGTTGGTACGACTGTTATTGATAATTCTTCAGCATGGAGAATGGACCCAACTAAGAAATTAGTAGTTCCAGAAATTAATGGAGATGTGCTGACTTCAGAAGATAAGATTATTGCAAATCCAAATTGTTCTACTATACAATTAGTAATGGCTTTATCTCCATTACATTTAAAATATAAGATGAAACGTGTAGTAATTTCTACCTATCAATCCGTTTCAGGAACCGGTGTAAAAGCAGTGCAACAATTAGCAAATGAAGAAGCTGGGATAGAAGGTGAAATGGCGTATCCGCATCCAATTGGAAGAAATGCATTACCACATTGTGATGTTTTTTTAGAAAACGGCTATACCAAAGAAGAAATGAAATTGGTCAAAGAACCAAAGAAAATCTTACGTGATGAAAGTTTTTCAGTGACAGCGACTGCTGTAAGAATTCCAACTGCTGGCGGACATTCAGAAGCTGTGAATGTTCAATTTGAAAACGATTTTGAGATTGATGACGTTCGTAAATTATTAAGTGAGACTCCTGGAGTTGTGGTGCAAGATAATTTAGAACTCAACTTATATCCAATGCCGATTACCGCACATAATAAAGATGAAGTTTTTGTTGGTAGAATAAGAAGAGACGAATCTCAAGAAAACTCCTTAAATTTGTGGATTGTTTCTGACAACCTACGAAAAGGTGCTGCAACCAATACGGTTCAAATAGCAGAATATTTAGTCGAAAAAAATCTAGTATAACATACATGAGTACATTTCATAAATTATCAATAAAAAATATCATACAACAAACCGCAAGTGCGGTTTCTATTGTTTTTAATGTTCCTGAAAATTTAAAAACAAATTTTTCATTTAAGGCGGGACAATATTTAACCTTGAAAACAGAAATCGAAGGAGAAGAAATTCGTAGAGCATATTCTATTTGTTCATCTCCAGAAAGTGGTGAATTAAAAGTAGCCATTAAAGCTGTTGAAAATGGAATTTTTTCAACCTATGCGACTTCTCAATTAAAAGTAGGAGATACTCTAGAAGTTCATGAGCCAGAAGGTAATTTTATTTTAAACCCTGCTAAAACTAAAAACTATATTGGTTTTGCTGCGGGTAGTGGAATTACACCTGTTTTATCAATGATAAAAGCGGTTCTAGAACAAGAGCCAAGCTCTTCATTTACTTTAATTTACGGAAACAAATCTGCTGAAGAAACCATTTTTAAGTCAGAATTAGAAATGCTTTCAGAAGAGTATACAAGTCGATTTAACTTACATTATGTGTTTAGCAAGCAAAATGTTGAAGGTTCTTTATTTGGTAGAATTGATTCTGCTTTTACCAATTATTTTGTAAAAAATATTTATAAAAATTGGCCTTTTGAAACTGCTTTCTTATGTGGTCCAGAAGAAATGATTAAAACAGTTTCTGCTACCTTAAAAAACAATGGTTTTAAAGATTCTCAAATTCTATTTGAATTATTTACAGCTTCCATTGATGAAGAGAGTGTTTCTCAAATTAAAAATGGCGAAACTGAAGTTACTGTTTTGTTAGATGATGAGGAATTTTCTTTCACAATGAAACAAACCGATGATATTTTAGCCTCTGCATTACGAAATGATATTGATGCGCCTTATTCTTGTCAAGGAGGAGTTTGTTCTAGTTGTTTAGGAAAAGTTACTGAAGGGAATGCTGTGATGTCAAAAAATAGTATTCTTACAGATGCTGAAGTTAGTGATGGATTTATTCTAACATGTCAGGCACATCCAACCACATCAAAAATATCAATTGACTATGATGATGTTTAAAAATAAGTATCTTTAACACATGGATGTTTACGACATAAAAAATGCCATTTTATTTGGGTTCTTTCTTTCATTTATGATTGGTCCTGTTTTTTTTATGTTGATTCAAACTAGTATTATTAAAGGTGCTAGAGCTGCTATTGCTTTTAACTTAGGTGTTATTTTAGGAGATGTTGCTTTTATTGTTATTGCATATTACGGAAGTAGACATTTGCTAGAACGAATTAAAGACGATCCTAGATTATTTTTTATTGGTGGTTTAATTTTAATCGTTTACGGAGCAATCACCTATCTTGACAAGTCTGGCAAGAAAGAAACTGAAGAATCCTTCAAATTACCCACAAACAACAACTACTTTAAACTGATTTTAAAAGGGTTCTTTTTAAACTTTATAAACATTGGTGTCTTGGCTTTTTGGCTAGGTTTAATTGTGGTTATTGGACCTACTTTAGACATGAACCCAACATCTATCTTTTATTATTTCACGATTATTCTTGCTAGTTATTTTCTTACTGATATTGGAAAAATTGTTTTGGCTAAACAATTAAAAAGCAGAATGACCCCGGTAGTTGTTTATAGAATAAAACGAATTATGGGAATCTTATTAATCGTTTTTGGAGTGGGCTTAATGTTGAAAGGGTTTCTTCCAAAAGACAATAAAATAAACGACTTATTAGAACAAGTTGATAAACAATAAAAGCGAAGTAAAAACTTCGCTTTTATTGTTTAATAGATTAATTATTTATTATTTGCCTTTCTTCATGTTATCAGCCGGATAGATATCTGCCATTAATTTTGAAGGATCAATCTCTACAGATGCAACTTCTTTCGTTACTTCAAATTCATAGGTTGGATGCGCCCAAGTCCAGTCTTCTAAAATAGTAGCTTTGGTTGGTTTATTGCCTCGCATCATTCTTAGCGGGATATTAAAATCCTGTGTAGTTCCGTCTTTATAAGTTACTCTAACATCGATAGGCATTGGCATTTTACCATGTCTTTGTAGAGTAATTTTCTTCTCTTTGATACTTTTTACACTGTAATCTATGGTATGTGTCGTTTGTGTCCATTCATTTAAATACCAGTCTAAATGAATACCAGAAACTTTCTCCATCGACCTTTTTACATCATTCGGTGTTGGGTGTTTAAAACTAAAGTCTTTAAAATACTTCTTTAATCCCTTAGCTACATTTTCTGAACCAATTATATATTCTAATTGAGACAAAAACATATTCCCCATACTATAACTTGCAGTACTGTAGGATCCATTTAAGTTAAATCTATCTGCATGAGTAGACAATGGTTCTTCAGTTCTGTACGAGATCATTTTAAAGTATCTATTGTAAGATCCTGCATGTGGGTTTTCTTCATTTTTTTCTAAGATTTTATCTTCTGCAATATTAGAAATGTACGATGTAAAACCTTCGTCCATCCATGGATGTTTGCTTTCATTACTCGCTAATAAAAACTGAAACCATGTATGAGCCAACTCGTGAGAAGTCACTCCAAATAAACTTTCAAATTCTCTTTTTCCAGTAATTAAAGTAGCCATTGCATATTCCATTCCACCATCTCCTCCCTGAATAACAGAGTATTGTTTGTATGGGTATTGACCAACATTCTGACTAAAAAACTTCATCAATTCAGCCGTTTTAGGCTGTAAATCTTTCCAGTTTTTTAAATATTTTTCTTCCAAATCTTTCTTGTAAAAGAAATGCAAATCAATTCCATCTTCTGTTTTTAGAATATCATGGTTGTAACTAGTATCTGCTGCCCACATAAAGTCGTGAACATTAGGTGCTTTAAAATGCCAAGACAATTTTTCCCCTTCAGGTCTTTTTAATTTTTTTGATTTGTTCTCATAGCCATGTCCAATTTCTTGCGGATTTTGCAAATATCCAGAACCTCCAATTACATAGTTTTTATCAATATGAATCGTCACATCAAAATCTCCCCAAACACCATGAAATTCCCTTGCTAAATATGGTGGAGTATGCCATCCTTCAAAATCATATTCTGCCATTTTTGGATACCATTGCGCCATAGAAAGTGCAACACCTTCTTCATTTGTTTGTCCAGAACGTCTAATTTGTTTGGGAACTTGAGCATCATAAACCATTTCAAAAGTGGTGC
>OLII01000889.1_pt1 | contig 10891 bp, 13 predicted proteins | sample 1609481 | NCBI WGS metagenome assembly OLII01 (sample SAMN05416859, study PRJEB24817) | seawater metagenome | isolation source: Sea water | place: Canada:Atlantic | collected 2013-11
CGGCAGCGTCAGATGTGTATAAGAGACAGGCTCGAAGGCATCGTCGCCGGTGCCGACCACCTGCCAGTGCGCCGCCGAGATCACCTCGGGGCGCAGCAGCAGTTGGTCGATGCTCAGCGACTCGCGCTCGATCAGCCGGCGCAGCAGGCTGCTGTGGGTACGGCTGGAGGCGTCCGGCGCAACCACCGGCAGGTCGGCGCGGGTCACCGGGCGGTCGAGGGGCCAGTCGGCCAGGTCCAGCTCGGTCATTTCCTTGATCGAGGCCAGCTTGCGCGCGCGGTTCATGCGCCCGTGGGTTTGCATGAACACCGCCCGGGCCTGCTCGCGGGTGTCGGCCAGGTACAGGCTCAGGCCCGGCAGCAGGCGGATCGCCTGCGCCGAGCGGCCATGGCGTTCGGCGCGCCGGCCCAGGTCACGGCGCAGTTCAAGCGCCGCTTCCTTGTCGGGCGTGGGTGCGAACACCAGGTCGGCCACCGAGGCGGCGAAATCCCGCCCCGACTCCGAGGCACCGGCCTGGATCAGCGGAATGCGCGTGCCGGGGAAGGCTGGCAGGTTCAGCGGGCCCTTGACCTTGAGGTAGGTGCCCTCATGGTTGACCGGGCGCACCTGGGTGGTGTCGGCATAGCAGCCATTGGCACGGTCGATGGTCAGCGCCTCGAACGGGAAGCTGCCCCACAGCTGGTGCACCAGCTCGGTGAACTCGGCCGCCCGCGCATAGCGCTCGTCGGCGTCGGGCATCTGCTCAAGGCCGAAGTTCTCGTGCCCCTGCAAGGCGGTGACGATGTTCCAGCCCACGCGCCCGTTGCTGATCCAGTTCAGCGATTGCAGCTGGCGCGCCACCACATACGGCGGATAGAAGGTGGTCGACACCGTCGACACCAGGCCGATGTGCGAGGTCTGCTGGGCCACGGCGGCCAGCAGGATGGTGGGGTCGAGGCTGGTGAAGCCAGGGCCGCTTTCGAGCATTTCCACCGGCAGGCAACTGACGTCGGGGCGGAACACGAAGTCCAGGTGCGCGGCTTCGGCGCGCTGCGCCAGATCGATGGCGAAGGCGCTGGTGAACAGGCCCTCGACGTTGCTGTCGGCGCGCCGCCAGGCGTCGCCGCTGAGCCAGGTGGGGGCCAGTGAAAGGCCGATATGGAGTCGCTTGGGCGAGGTCATCAAAGCTCCGGGTGCAAGTGATCGAGTACGGCGGCCCCAGGGCCGCCGTTGACAGTGGGTTGATTCAGAACGAGCCCTTGACGCCCACGCCGAACATGCGTGGCGTGGCCATGCTCGCCTCGGTGCCGCCGATGCCGCGGTTCTGCTGCAGGTAGGTGGCCGAGCGGTCGTCGAACACGTTCTTGACGTAGCCGTACAGTTCCACCGCCGGGGTGAACTGGTAGCTGGCGCGGGCATCGGTCAGGGTGTAGGAGTCGACCGAATAGGACGAGTTGTTGGCCGTGTCGGAGTAGTAGCCGTCGATATGCCGCACCTGGGCCGACAGGTTGAGCTTGTCGGTCACGTCCCAGCTGGGCCCGAAGCTCAGGGTGTAGCCGGGCGACTTGGCAAACTCGTTGGCCTGGTAGCTGTCGTTGCTGGTGATGCGGTCGATGCGCGTGCGCAGGGTGCCGGCGCTGGCCTTGAGGGTCAGGCTGTCGAGCAGCTGGTAGTCGGCGCTCAGTTCCATGCCGTAGGCGTGAGCCTTCTCGGCATTGATGGTGTAGGACTGGCTGATCCCGGTGGAGATCACCACCGGAATGTTGTACTGCGAATCCTTCATGTCCATGTAGAACAGGTTGCCGCTCAGGCGCAGGCGGTCATCGAGCAGGCTGGCGCGGGTGAACAGCTCGTAGTTCCACACCGACTCTTCCTTGAAGTACTGCCACTGGCGCGTCGACAGGTTGAGCGAGACACCGCCCGGGTTGTAGCCGCGGCTGACCATCGCGCCCACGGTCCAGTCCGGGGTTATGCCGAGATAAGGCAAAAATTAGGACATTCGTTCTGCAAGATATTGAACTAAAAGGAAATTTATTGAGTTCTTGATTGCTGGTCATCCCCCGCCTGACTAGCCGTCTATGCTGATGTTTTGCCTTACTTGGGGGATGAACTCAATGGCTTCGGTGGAAAGGACAGCCTACCCGCTCTTGCCCAGTCAGTTGCCAGCTAAGGAGCTGCATCGATGCTATTCCCTGTCTGATTCAGAGATCGAATGGGTCAATAACACCGCTAAGAGTCCAGCGCTATCGATTGGGCTGGCAATCCAACTAAAGGTGTTTCAGCAGCTACACTATTTTGTTCCGTTCGAGGAGCTTCCTCAGGAGCTCATCAGTCATGTCCGACAATGCCTTCGCTACGGCGCACGAATAGCTCCGCGCTACAGCAACCCCCGCACCCTTTACCGACACCAAGCGGCGGTTCGGCAGTACCTGCAGGTTACACCCTTCTATAGCAGCGACGGGCTAGCGATCACTGAGGAAATCGCACGTGACTGCGCTGTAGTGCTTGAGCAGCGAGTCGATCTCATTAATGCCATGCTTGATGAGCTGATTCAGCGTGGCTATGAGCTTCCGGCTTATTCGACGCTCAACAACATCGCAGAAACCGCTTTGGCGAGTGCTCAGGAAGTTACCTTCAACCTGATCGTGCTCCGAGCGCCAATCGAGGTGATCTACAAGCTAAAGGAGCTGCTCGACACGGATTTCGGGCGTCGGCAGAGTGACTTCAACGCACTCAAGCAGGCACCCAAGAAGCCTTCCCGCAAGCACCTGGAGGTGTTGATCGACCACCTGGCGTGGTTAGAGAGCTTCGGAGATCTGGATGCCATTCTTGAGGGGGTCGTCGATGCTAAGATCCGCCACTTCGCCACCCAAGCCGCCGCGTCGGACGTCGCCGAGCTGAAGGACTGCTCGCTGCCGAAACGCTACACACTGATGCTGGCCTTGATCTATCGGATGCGGGTGCGAACTCGGGATCACCTGGCCGAGATGTTCATCCGACGGATTTCGACGATCCACAAACGCGCCAAGGAGGAGTTGGAGCAAATCCAGGCGCGGCAACGCCAGAAGCTGGAGCAACTGGCGGCCACCCTGGATGGCGTGGTGCAGATTCTTGTTCAGGAACCGGATGACCAGGAGGCTGGCAGTCTGATCCGGGAATTCCTCTCTCCCGATGGCAACCTGGATCGGTTGCGCGAGACTTGCGCCGAAGTCCAGGCTACGGGCGGTAACAACTACCTGCCGCTGATCTGGAAGCACTTCAAGTCCCATCGCTCGCTGTTGTTCCGTCTGAGCCACCTTCTTCAACTGGAACCCACGACTCAGGATCGCTCACTTATCCAGGCGCTTCAGCTCATCCAGGACAGCGAAAATCTACACCGCGAGTGGATCGACGAGCATGTCGACTTGTCGTTTGCGTCGGAGCGCTGGGTTAAGGTCGTGCGTCGTCCTGCCAGTGAAGGGCCACCTACCAACCGGCGCTATCTGGAAGTCTGCGTGTTCTCTTACCTGGCCAGTGAGCTGCGCTCGGGTGATATGTGCGTGCTGGGGTCGGAATCTTTCGCCGACTACCGTAAGCAGTTGCTGCCCTGGGAAGAATGTTTCCATCGTCTACCGGCCTACTGCGAAAAGGTGGGGCTGCCTGGCACGGCGAAGGAGTTTGTCGCCTCCCTCAAGATTCAGCTGGAGGAAACCGCGCAGCATCTGGATGAAAAATTCCCTTCTTGCCGAGGTGACGTATCGATCAATGAAGCCGGCGAACCGGTGCTACGCCGAGTGATAGCGCGGGACATCCCGCCTTCGGCCATCTCGCTACAGACGGCGCTTATGCAGCGCATGCCGGCCAGGCACGTGCTCGACATCATGGCCAACATTGAGCATTGGATTCAGTTCACTCGGCATTTCGGGCCGATGTCCGGCAACGAGCCAAAGCTCAAAGAACCGGCCGAGCGCTACCTGATGACGATCTTCGCCATGGGCTGCAACCTTGGCCCCAACCAGGCCGCACGGCATCTGGCCGGTAATGTCACGCCGCACATGCTGTCCTATACGAATCGCCGCCATCTCTCGCTTGAGAAGTTAGACAAGGCTAACCGCGAGCTGGTGGAACTCTATCTGCAACTTGACCTGCCCAAGCTCTGGGGCGATGGCAAGGCGGTGGCCGCGGACGGTACGCAGTTCGACTTCTATGACGACAATCTGCTGGCCGGCTACCACTTCCGCTATCGCAAGATGGGGGCCGTGGCGTACCGACACGTGGCCAATAACTACATCGCGGTGTTCCAGCACTTCATCCCGCCTGGTATCTGGGAGGCAATCTATGTGATTGAGGGGTTGCTCAAGGTCGACCTCAGCGTCGAACCCGATACGGTGTACTCTGACACCCAGGGCCAGTCGGCCACGGTGTTCGCCTTCACTCATCTGCTGGGCATCAATCTGATGCCGCGTATCCGCAACTGGCGCGACCTGGTGATGTGCCGGCCAGATCGCGGCGTTTCGTATAAACACATCAACCGTCTGTTCACCGACACCGCCGACTGGCACCTGATCGAAACCCACTGGCAGGATCTGATGCAGGTCGCGTTGTCAATCCAGGCCGGCAAGATTTCCTCACCTATGCTGCTGCGCAAACTTGGCTCCTACAGTCGGCGCAACAAGCTCTATCATGCCGCGCAAGCGCTGGGCAGCGTGATCCGGACGATCTTCCTACTCAACTGGATCGGCAGCCGCGAGTTGCGCCAGGAAGTCACCGCCAACACCAATAAGATCGAGTCCTACAACGGCTTCTCTAAGTGGCTGTCCTTTGGCGGTGACGTGATCGCCGAAAACGATCCGGACGAGCAACAGAAACGCCTGCGCTACAACGACATGGTGGCCTCGTCGGTGATCCTGCAGAACACCGTGGACATGATGCGCATCCTGCAGAAGCTCGCCCGTGATGGCTGGCAGTTCACTGACGACGACGTATCGTTTCTCAGCCCCTACCTAACCAGCAATGTCAAACGTTTTGGGGAGTTCAACCTGAAACTCAAACGCCCACCGGAACCCTGGATCAAGGATTCCATTTTCCAGCAGGCTGCGGGATCAATGCGTGCGAAACAGATGTCTGACAGCAACGTTGAGGTGACGAACTGATGCATATCCCGCCAGCTTCGTTCCGCGTGACACCTTATGGGGACGTCGATACCAAGGTACTCGACTCTCTGCGTGCAAGCTACGACACCGCTCAGTTGCTCAACTTGGTCGACCGGCTGGATGCCTGCCTTGCTGAAATCGGAGGGGTCGGCAGCATTCGAGAAGACTTCCTACGCCTGCATGGCATGGCCATGACGGTACTGGAAGGTTTCCCCCTCACTGTGGCTACCAGTGATGTCGACAGTATTTGGGCGCAGGCGATGGCCCTTCAAGAGGATATTTCTGCTTTATGTTCATGCTTGCAGGCGGGTTCTAAACACGTTGCTCCTTTGGCAGCGCTTGCTCCTGACTATCAGGACTAGACTATTCGTGCAAATGGGCTGCCGGCAGACTGAATACAATGGAGGTGCAGAGTAAAACTGATGCTGCAGGACTGACGAGTAACTCTATAGCATCGCTGTACTGTGGGGTGAATTTGACTCTGGGTAGCCGGTTTTGACGCCCTGTAGGCACGCTGCCATCCTCCCGGGCATCGGCCTAGATAAAACTACTGACGAAGCCTTCGGGCTTACATTAGCCACGAGCGGACTTGCATTAAATCTCAATGGACTCACGCTTTCTAAAAAAAACCAGAGCCACTTTCCAGAGGCAAAGATTAGTCGTCGTGACGGGTACTGACCTCTGGTGTGCAGGGGTGATCAGGCTCGGATGCCGCTCTCTTATCCGCGCGCGATATGAAGCGCTGATAGCATTCAAGGCCACAGAAGTGCACGACGTACTCGGTACCTTCCGGCGTCAGTGCGGCGTCAAGGGAAATTTCCTTGCAACATTCGCAGCAACTGATAGTGGGGGTGTCGTTTGCGTTCATGATGGGGTTTCTCCATCGTCCAAGAAAACCTAGTAACTCTTCCACACCTGCGATCGAACCTGCGCGCAGATCGACCTGCGGCTGGCAGTGCAGCAACAATTCCCAACGCTCCCAAGCCTGCCGCAACTCGGCAGCGGAGACCGCGCCGTGCTCCGAGCGGGTCACGCCCGCTTCCGAAAGGCCCGTAGAGCCGCTCTCAGGAAGAGGACGAAGAGAACCGTCAGCACGAGCGTCGCGAGGCTCCAATGCTCGCTGACGAAGGCCCCGGCCGCAGTCCCCGAGAGCAGTAATGCCAGCACCGGCAGATGGCAGGGGCAAGTGAGCGCGGCGAGCACACCCCACGTGTAGGCGTGCCAGCGGGGCATCTTGATTGATTCGGATTGGTTGGTATTACGCATGGGTGTGACCTTCGATGGCACGATGAGTCAGCCCGGCCAACTCCGTTTTCACTGCGTCTAAAGCTGCCAGCCGGGTCGCGATTTGCCCAAGCAAGCGGTCGATACACCCGATCACATCGGTACTATCGTCTGCATCGAGCGCTCGACAGAGCCGCGCCAATTCGTCGAGCCCGATACCGGACTCAAAGGCGGCACGTACGAAGCACAGCCGCGCCAGGGACCGCTCATCGAAAATGCCGTAACCGCTTTCCGTGCGCCGCGCGGGGTGCAGCAAGCCGCGCAGCATATAATCTCGGACTATATGGACACTGACGCCCGCGTCCTCGGCCAATCTGGATATGGAGTAGGCATTCATCGCCGACACTCCCGACCTTCACCGCAAACTGGGGCGCTCAGATATTTCCTTCCGGCTAGGCGCTCAGGTAGCCAGATGAGCAACGGTGCAGCTCCCAGAGCCAGTAGCAGCCACAACCTGGAGAGATGCTCGCCGTTTTGGTCAAACACATAAGCCAATAGCGCACCAACTGCGAGCAACAGGAAGTGAGGCCCCGTTATGTAGCAGTGAAGGCGGCGACAACGCGTGGCGTTGACCAGGCAGGCGCCGCCCATCACGGCCAGCGCGGCGCCTGCTGCCAGGAACAACGCGGGGCGTCGATTAGACAGAACAATCGCTATCGTCGCCACGACGGCAGGCAGGCCCCAGAAGCTGACCAACTGCCATGTCTTGCGTAGGCTGTCGCACCTACCGAGATCGTCTGCCGTGTTGCTCATGTTTCAACCTCCCTCTCTCATTACCCTGCGCAGCAGGACAATTGTTTGACGTCTTTGTTAAAGGTCTGTGCGGCGAGTTTCAGTCCCTCGACCATCGTCAGGTAGGGGAACAACTGGTCAGCCAATTCCTGCACGGTCATACGGTTGCGGATGGCGAGTACCGCCGTCTGGATCAGTTCTCCTGCTTCCGGGGCCACAGCCTGCACTCCCAGCAGTCGGCCGGAGCCCGCTTCGGCAACCAACTTGATGAAACCCCGCGTGTCGAAGTTGGCCAACGCGCGCGGCACGTTGTCCAGGGTCAAGGTGCGGCTGTCGGTTTCGATCCCGGCGTGCTGCGCTTCGGCTTCGCTGTAGCCGACGGTGGCCACTTGCGGATCGGTGAACACCACGGCCGGCATGACGTCGAGATTGAGCTTGGCCTCGCCGCCGGTCATGTTGATTGCCGCGCGGGTGCCAGCCGCTGCCGCGACGTAGACGAACTGCGGTTGGTCGGTGCAGTCGCCGGCCGCATAGATATCCGCTGCGCTGGTGCGCATGCGCTCGTCGATCTGGATGCCGCCGCGCTCGTCCAGCTGCACGTCGGCCGCTTCCAGGTTCAGGCCCTGGGTATTGGGCGTGCGGCCGGTGGCGACGAGCAGTTGGTCGGCACGTAACTCACCATGGTTGGTGGCCAGTACGAACTCGCCGTTGGCGTGGGACACCTGGCTGGCTTGCGTTTGCTCCAGCACTTCGATGCCCTCCATACGGAAGGCCTCCGTCACCGCCGCGCCGATGGCCGGGTCTTCGTGGAAGAACATCGCACTGCGTGCCAGGATCGTGACCTCGCTACCCAGCCGGGCGAAGGCCTGCGCCAGTTCCACTGCCACTACGGAGGCGCCGATCACGGCGAGCCGCTTAGGGATTGTATCGCTCGCCAGTGCCTGGTCTGAGGTCCAGTACGGCGTGTCTTTCAGTCCTGGAATCGGTGGAACGGCCGCGCTTGCGCCGGTGGCGACCAGGCAGCGGTCGAAGGCTACGATGTGCTCGCCACCCTCGGCCAGTTTCACGCTGAGCGTGTGGCCGTCCTGGAAACGGGCGGTGCCGCGCAGCACGCTGATCGCCGGCGTGCTCTCCAGGATGCTTTCGTACTTGGCGTGGCGCAGTTCGGCGACACGGTCTTGTTGCTGCGCGAGCAGACGTTCGCGTAGGACGGTCGGCGTCATGGCGGAAAGCCCGGCGTCGAACGGGCTCTCGCGGCGCAGATGGGCCACATGCGCGGCACGAATCATGATCTTGGAGGGCACGCAGCCCACGTTGACGCAGGTGCCGCCGATGATGCCGCGCTCGATCAGGGTGACGCGGGCACCGCCTTCCACCGCCTTGAGCGCGGCCGCCATGGCGGCGCCACCACTGCCGATGACCGCGACGTGGAGCTTGTCGCCCTCTTTCCCGGCGTCAGTGCTGCTCAACCAACCCCGTGCCTTATCGAGCAGGCCAGGACGGGCTTGTACCATGGCGTCTTCGAACGCCGCTCGATACCCCAGGGCCTCGACAGCGGCCTGCATCTGCTCACGGCTTGCGCCCTCGTCGACCTTCAGTTCGGCCTTCCCGCTGGCGTAGGAAACATCCGCCCGATGCACGCCCGGAATCTTCTCCAAGGCCTCTTTCACATGCACGACACAGGAGGCGCAGGTCATACCAATGATTTTCAGTTCGGTCATTTCGTTACTCATTAGATCGTCTCTTGTCAGGTTCACTGGTTTGGCGGCGTCGGACAGGCATCCGGCCCACAACGGCGATGAGCGGGCGACACGAGATCCCATATCGACACCCCAAACATGAGGGCCAGGCCGATATAGAGCAGCCAACCGCTCCGCCAGCCATAAGCCCGCATAAAAAATACCGCTGCCAGTACCAGGGTAGGACCGATCAGGCCGAGCGCAGTCCGTCGCCACTGCCGATGATTGAGCCAGCCGAGGGCATTGACGAGCAGAGCCAGTCCAGCAAACAGAGGCAGCAGCGTGGTGATGAACAGGCCTTCCCACTGGCTCAAAAAGCCCAGACCGAACGCGGCCCCCAGACTAGCAAGGGCGGGAAAGCACATGGCGCAGCCTATGGCAGAAATCAGCACGCCGACGGAGCCGGCTTTGTCACCGATCCGCGTGAACAGATTGAGAGGATTTGCCATCGGAAGTCCCTCCTATTGCTTGACGCTGGACGGATAGCCAGCGTCCTCGGTCGCCTTAGTCAGCGCCAGGGCATTGGTCTTGGTATCGTCGAAGGTGACGATGGCCTCGCGGTTCTCGAAACTCACCTCAGCCTTGGTCACGCCATCGACCTTGGTCAACGCCGTCTTCACCGTAATCGGGCAGGCGGCGCAGGTCATGCCCGGCACCGCCAGGGTGACGGTCTGCGTGGCCGCCCAGACGGGTGTGGCGACCAGGCTGGCGAGGGCTAAGGATGCGAGCAGTTTTCTCATGGTGAACTCCTGATCAGTAGAACAAGGGAAGGATGTAGGGGAAGCCGAGCGCGACCAGCACCAAGGCCGCCACCAGCCAGTACAGCAGCTTGTAGGAGGTACGTACCTGAGGGATGGCGCAGACCTCGCCCGGTGCGCAGGCTTGAGCGGGGCGGAAAATGCGCCGGTAGGCGAAGAACAGCGCCACCAGTGCCGCGCCGATGAAGAGCGGGCGGTACGGTTCCAGCACGGTCAGGTTACCGATCCAGGCCCCGCTGAATCCCAGTGCGATCAGAATCAGCGGCCCGAGACAGCAAGCCGAGGCGAGAATCGCCGCAAGCCCCCCGGCGACAAGAGGGGCGCGCCCGTTTGATGGTTCAGACATGCATTTCTCCTTTCGAGCATTTGATCGATGGTTTAAGGTTAGTCCCGTAGTCATGTACGGAATCAAGCGGTATGAAAAACAATTTGGAAAGCCTGACCATTGGCGCTTTCGCCAAGGCGGCCGGGGTCAACGTGGAAACCATCCGGTTCTATCAACGCAAGGCGCTGTTACCCGAACCGGACAAGCCCTACGGCAGCATTCGCCGTTACGGTGAGGCGGATGTCGCCCGGGTGAAATTCGTTAAATCCGCGCAACGGCTGGGCTTTAGCCTCGATGAAGTGGCCGGGCTGTTGAGGCTGGATGACGGTGCTCACTGCGATGAAGCGCGTGTGCTCGCCGAGCAGAAGCTTGGGGATGTGCGTGGCAAGCTCGCGGATCTGCGACGGATCGAGTCAGTTTTGGAGCAACTGGTTCACGACTGTTGTGCGAGCCACGGGACTGTTTCCTGTCCGCTGATCGTTTCGCTGCATGGGGACAACTCGGGCGTTAACCGAGGATTTCCCGTTGCGTAAGGCGCCCCTGTTGGTCGGCTTGCGCTTAGAAAAAAGCGGCGCTCAATGAGCGCCGCTGAATGGCCAAAGGAGCACTTGCAAAGGGCACAGTTTGGTATTGCTATTTGCCCTCGCGCCTCAGCAGAGTGGGCTCACGTTGCATCTGGTCGAGTAGCACAGGCTCTACTTTGCAGGCGGACAGGCGGGCTGCGCTTCGCTACGGCCTGCCGCCGTGGGGCCCAGTTGCTTAATCTCCTTGACGGTTTCCGCCACCAGGGTCGCTTCAGCCCTCTCGCGTGCAGCAATTCGCTCAATCGCTCGGTCGCTCCCGCCCTCGGCCCATACGGTGGATGACAGCAGAGTCGCACCCACTACCAGCAGCAGTCTTAGGTGTTTCATAACGGCGATCTCCTCTCGGGTTTTCGATCCA